>Ga0207705_10000790_pt1 | contig 25980 bp, 20 predicted proteins | sample KBSC13metaG_FD_184314 | JGI IMG/M metagenome (GOLD analysis project Ga0207705, IMG submission 184314) | Corn rhizosphere microbial communities from Kellogg Biological Station, Michigan, USA - KBS C1-3 metaG (SPAdes) (version 2) | ecosystem: Host-associated > Plants > Roots > Rhizosphere > Soil ... | reverse complement strand
TCGGCAATATGATGTCGCTCGCTTTGAGCGAGTCGATCAAGCTGACGAGCCGACACCCCGACACCCACGCGCTGTCGTTGCCGCGGCATAGGGCGATTTTGACGGCGATCGAGCATCGCGATCCGCTCGGAGCGCGTCAGGCGAGCCTTGTCCAATTGGAACATGCGAAGGCGGATGCCGAGACCATCTTGGTCATCGGCGCACGGGCCGAACATTAGACGATTCGGCAACACGACGGTACACGCGCGCGGCGAGCCTAGCTGCTAGCAGCTAACACGTAACGCGTAACGCGTAACGAGATAACAACCCGCGTCGACGGACGCACCGTACGCCGTCGACGCTGAGCAAAAGCCTATCGCTGAGTCGTTTAGCCTATTCCCCGCTCAATGCGAGTGCGGCGGCACCTCCGCGCCGCGGCATCCCACGAGGAAATCGAAGTCGCATCCCTCGTCCGCTTGCAGGACATGATCGACGTAGAGATTGCGATAGCCGCTGACATCGGCCGGGTTCCGTCGGGTATTCGTCTCGGCCCATACCGCCAGCCGCTGCGCCAACTCATCCTCGCTGATGTCCAAATGCAGGCGTCCCGCTTCGCAATCGAGTTCAATCCAATCGCCCTGGCGCACGACGGCAAGCGGCCCGCCCGCGCGCGCTTCGGGCGCTACGTGCAAGACGACCGTGCCGTACGCCGTGCCGCTCATGCGCGCATCGGAAATACGCACCATGTCCGTCACGCCCTGCGCGAGCACCTTCGGCGGCAGGCCCATGTTGCCGACCTCCGCCATGCCGGGATATCCCTTAGGCCCGCAGTTCTTCATGACCAAGATCGAATCGGGCGTCACGTCCAGTTCGGGATCGGCGATCCGCGCCTTGTAATCGTCGAAGTTTTCGAAGACAACCGCGCGGCCGCGATGCTTGAGCAGCGACGCCGTGGCCGCCGACGGCTTGAGCACGGCGCCGCGTGGTGCGAGGTTGCCGCGCAGCACGCATAGTCCACCGTCGGAAACGAGCGGCTTCTCGAGCGGACGAATCACTTCGTCGTTATAGATCGGCGCTTCCTTGCAGTTCTCCCACAGGGAGTGTCCGTTGGCCGTCAATGCATCCGGGTGCGGCAGCAGCCCCACTTCGCCCAGACGGCGCAATACGGCCGGCAGCCCGCCCGCGTAATAGAACTCTTCCATCAAGAAGCGGCCCGACGGCTGCAGATCGACGAGCGTCGGCGTGCCGCGCCCGATGCGCGTCCAATCGTCCAAATCGAGCTGCACGCCAATGCGCCCGGCAATCGCTTTCAAGTGAATCGCCGCATTGGTCGATCCGCCGATCGCCGCATTTGCGCGGATCGCGTTCTCGAACGCTTCGCGCGTCAACAGCTTGGAAAGCCGCACATCCTGCAGCGCCATCTCGACGATGCGCATGCCGGACAAATGCGCAAGCACGTAACGGCGCGAATCGACGGCCGGGATCGCGGCATTGTGCGGCAGCGTCACCCCCAAGGCCTCGGCCATGCAAGCCATCGTCGAAGCGGTGCCCATTGTGTTGCACGTGCCCGCCGAGCGCGACATGCCCGCTTCGGCGGCCATGAACTGATGAAGCGTAATGCGGCCGGCCTTCACTTGCTCGCTCAATTGCCAGACCACGGTGCCCGAACCGATGTCGCGCCCTTCATGCTTGCCGTTGAGCATCGGGCCGCCGCTGACGACGATCGCCGGCACGTCGCAACTCGCCGCGCCCATCAGCAACGCCGGCGTGGTTTTGTCGCATCCGGCCAACAGCACGACGGCGTCGATCGGATTGCCGCGGATCGATTCTTCGACGTCCATGCTCGCGAGGTTGCGCGTGAACATCGCCGTCGGGCGCAAGTTCGATTCGCCGTTCGAGAACACCGGAAACTCGACCGGAAAGCCGCCCGCTTCGAACACGCCACGTTTGACGTGCTCCGCCAGCTTGCGGAAGTGAGCGTTGCAAGGCGTCAGTTCCGACCACGTGTTGCAGATGCCGATGATCGGCTTGCCTTGGAACTCGTGATCGGGAATGCCCTGGTTCTTCATCCAGCTGCGGTACATGAAGCCGTTCTTGTCGGCCGTGCCGAACCACTGGGCGGAGCGAAGCTTGGGTTTGTCTGTCATTGCGAGATGCCTGCGCCTGTATTAGGCAGATATAGTAAAACGATTAACGTGATCGCCGCCGCGAGCACCGTTCGGCGTAAGATGACTTTTCACCCTGCTGGAGCGAAGGTGATTTCCCATATATTGGCACATCTACGCGGTATTGCGACGACTTTTCTGCGGATCGGCCATAGAAATAGCATGACTATTGCCTGCGCGAATCTGGGGAAAACGCTAATCGCGCCCGAGGTTGACGATGCTTATAGTTTGGCTATTTAGAAATCGACGCACTTAGTCGCTCGATCGCATCACGTAGTTCCTTTGACGTAGCAAAACCAAGCACGCAGCAAGACAAACGGAGACAAGCATGGGACGGAAAGGACGGTTGGCGCTGAACGCATTGCTCGGGTTCACACTGGCAATGTCGGTGGTCGTGGATAGCCACGCGCAAGACAAGAAGATCACCCTCGGCTTCGCGCAGGTCGGCGCAGAAAGCGCATGGCGCACGGCGAACACGGTATCGGTCAAACAGGCGGCGAAAGACGCCGGCATCAATCTGAAGTTCTCCGACGCGCAGCAAAAGCAAGAGAACCAGATCCGCGCGATTCGCTCGTACATCGCACAGAAGGTCGATGTGATTGCGTTCTCGCCCGTCGTCGAATCCGGCTGGGAGCCGGTCTTGACGGAAGCGAAGAAAGCGGGCATTCCGGTCGTGTTGACGGACCGCAACATCGATGTGAAAGACAAGTCGCTGTACGTAACGATGATCGGCTCCGACTTCCTCGAGGAAGGCCGCCGCGCAGGCCGCTGGCTCGAAGAAACGTACAAGGACAATCCGGGCCCGATCAACATCGCCGAATTGCAGGGTACGGTCGGCTCGGCACCGGCGAACGATCGCCACGCCGGCCTGATGGAAATCATTCAAAAGGACCCGAAGTTCAAGATCATCGCCTCGCAAAGCGGCGACTTCACGCTCGCGGGCGGCAAGCAAGTGATGGAAGCGTTCGCGAAGACGTACGGCAAGAAGATCAACGTCGTGTACGCGCATAACGACGACATGGCGCTCGGCGCGATCCAAGCCATGGAAGAGGCCGGCATGAAGCCCGGCACGGACGTCAAGGTCGTTTCGTTCGATGCGACCAAGGGCGGCTTCCAAGCGATGATCGCGGGCAAGATCAACGTCGACGTCGAATGCAGCCCGCTGCTCGGGCCGCAGCTGATGAGCGCCGTCAAGGACATCGTTGCCGGCAAGACGCTGCCCAAGCGCATCGTCACGAACGAGACGGTGTTCCCGATGAACGTTGCGGCGCAAGTTCTGCCGCAACGTAAGTACTGATCGCCCCGGCATAGAGCGAGCGACGCCCATGACCGGCCCCCTCGTACTCGAAACGCTCGGGTTAACCAAGTCGTTTCCCGGCGTGCATGCACTGTCCAACGTCGACTTCCGTCTGTACGCCGGCGAAGTGCATACGCTGATGGGCCAGAACGGCGCAGGCAAATCGACGCTCATCAATGTGCTGACCGGCGTTCATTCGCACGACGCGGGCGAGATCCGCGTCGACGGTCAGCCCGTTCGGTTTGCCGCGCCGCTCGAAGCCGAGGCGGCCGGCATCCGCACGCTCTATCAAGAGGTGAATCTCTGCCCCAACCTCTCGGTCGCCGAGAACATCTTCGCGGGCCGCCAGCCGCGGCGCCGCGGAGCGATCGATTGGAAAGCGATTCATACGGGCGCGCGTGCCGCGCTCGCTCAATTGAATCTCTCGCTCGATGTGACGCAATCGCTCGACACCTACCCGATCGCCGTGCAGCAAATGGTGGCGATCGCGCGTGCTGTGAGCGTCGATGCACGCGTGCTGATTCTCGATGAACCCACCTCGAGCCTGGACGATTCCGAAGTCGCGAAATTGTTCGAGGTCCTGAGGAAGTTGAAGCAATCGGGCATCGCGATTCTGTTCGTCACGCACTTCCTAGAGCAGACGTACGCCATCTCCGACCGCATCACCGTCATGCGCAACGGCGAACGCGAAGGCGAATATCTGGCGAAGGATCTCCCGGTCGATGAGCTCGTTCGCAAAATGGTGGGCGACGTACCCGTCGCCTCCGAGCGTACGCGTTCGGCCTTGAAGGGCGAAGCCGCGGCGACGGCTGCCCAGCACGCGTCGCCCCGCTTCGACATGCGCGGCATCGGCCGGCGCGGTGCGGTGCAACCGATCGACCTTACGCTGGAACCGGGGCGCATTGTCGGCCTTGCGGGCCTGCTCGGTTCGGGGCGTACCGAAACCGCACGACTGCTGTTCGGCGCCGACCGCGCCGATACGGGCACTATCACCGTCGACGGGAAAGCCGTGAAACTCGGGTCACCGCGTCACGCGGTCATGCATGGCATCGGCTATTGCCCCGAGGATCGGAAGAAAGAAGGGATCGTCGCAGCACTGTCGATCCGAGAAAACATCATATTGGCGCTGCAAGCGCGGCTCGGTTGGTGGCGGCCGTTGGGGCGTGCGAAGGAAAAACGGATCGCCGAACACTATATGAAGGCGCTCGGCATTCGTGCACGCGACATCGAGCAACCGATCGAACTGCTTTCCGGCGGCAATCAGCAAAAGGTGGTGCTCGCACGCTGGCTCGCGATCGATCCGAAAATGCTGATCCTGGATGAACCCACGCGCGGGATCGACGTCGCCGCAAAATTCGAAATCATGGATCGTGTCATGCAGTTGTGTGCGAAGGGACTCGGCATCTTGCTGATTTCGTCGGAGATTGCCGAGGTGTTGCGGGTAAGCGACCGAATCGCCGTGATGCGCGATCGTCGCAAGGTCGCCGAGCTTTCGGGCGACGAGCTCGACGAGCATGCCGTTTATCGCCTCATCGCCGGAGGTCAAGCATGATCTCGCGTTCGTTTCAGGCGATCGCGCGCCATCCGCTGCTGTGGCCCATCGTCACCCTGCTCCTGCTGTTCGCACTCGACGTCGCGCATCGGCACGACTTCCTCGCGATCACTGTGCTCGACGGACACTTCTTCGGCGCACCCATCGACATTCTCAATCGCGCCGCGCCGCTCGTCGTCGTGTCGCTCGGCATGACACTCGTCATCGCTACGAGAGGGATCGATATCTCGGTAGGCACGGTCGTCGCGATTGCCGGCGCAACCGCTGCGATCGTGCTGGCCGACGATCCGTCGCGGGTCGGCTTTGCGCTGGCCGCGGCGCTCGGCGTCGGCCTACTCGCCGGCGCGTGGAACGGCCTCTTGGCTGCGTTCGTCGGTATGCAGCCGATCATCGCGACGCTGATTCTGATGGTCGCTGGTCGCGGCGTTGCACAGTTGCTGACCGGCGGTCAAATCATTCCGATCGGCGCGCGCGGTTATCTGCGCCTCGGCGACGGCTACGTCGCGATGGTGCCGTGTGCGGTATGGATCGCACTGGCCGCCGTGATTATCACCTCGCTGCTCGTCAATCGCACTGCGCTTGGCTTGCTCGTGCGGGCGATCGGCGTCAATCCCGTCGCGGCGCGGCTCGTCGGCTTGCGTTCGAGCGCGATCGTCTTCGGTGTCTATGTGTTTTGCGGCCTGACGGCCGCCATCGCCGGCATCTTGACGAGTTCCAACGTACGCAGCGCCGACGGCAATAACGCAGGTTTGTTGCTCGAACTCGATGCGATTTTGGCAGTCACCCTCGGCGGTACGTCGCTTTTGGGGGGACGCTTCTCGCTCATGGGTACCGTCCTCGGAGCACTCATCATCCAGACCCTCACGTACACGACGTATTCGATCGGCGTGCCACCTGAAGCCACGCTCGTCGTGAAAGCGATCGTCGTGCTCGTGGTCAGCGTCATTCAGTCGGAGCGCGCGCGCAATCTGCTGGCTCAGTTCGCCACCCGGTTCGCAGCGTCCTCCCCCGCCACTCGCGCCCGCACGGAGGTGCAATGAGCGCGTTCATCCGCCGTCTCCTCGATCCGCGCACGCTTCCGATCGTCGTTACGATCGCGCTGTTCGCCCTGTTGTTCGGCTTCGGCTCGTTCATGTACACGGGCTTCGGATCGCTGCAAGTGCTGCTCGGCTTGCTTGTCGATAACTCGTTCCTGCTGATCGTCGCGATCGGCACGACGTTCGTGATCCTCTCCGGCGGTATCGACCTCTCGGTCGGCGCAGTCGTCGCCTTCACGACGATCGTCTGTGCCGTCTTCGCCGAGCACTTGCACTGGCCGATTTGGGCCGTGGCGCCGCTCGTGCTCGCGATCGGTGCGGCCTATGGTGCCGCGATGGGCGCGTTGATCCACTACCTGCGGCTGCAGCCGTTCATCGTGACGCTGGCCGGCATGTTTCTCGCCCGCGGCGCCTGCTTTCTCGTGACCACGCAATCGATCACGATCGACGAGCACTCGTTTCACGCGGTGGCGAGCTACAGCTTGCCGATCGGCAGCGGTACGCTCAATGCCGGTGCGCTGATTGCGCTCGTCACACTCGCCATCGCCATCTACGTCGCGCACTTCACGCGCTTCGGGCGCAACGTCTATGCGCTCGGCGGCAATGAAAAGTCGGCGCTCCTGATGGGCTTGCCGGTCGCGCGAACGAAGATCGGCGTTTATGCGCTGGGCGGCCTGTGCTCGGCGCTAGGCGGTCTCGTCTTCACGCTGTACGTGCTGTCGGGCTACGGCCTGCAAGGCCAAGGCATGGAACTCGACGCGATTGCGGCGAGCGTCATCGGCGGCACGTTGCTCACGGGCGGCGTCGGCTATATCGTCGGGTCGGTCTTCGGCGTCGGCGTGCTCGGCACGATTCAAACGTTGATCACGTTCGACGGGACACTCAGTTCGTGGTGGACCCGCATCGTCATCGGTGCCCTGCTTTGCGTGTTCTGCTTGCTGCAGCGCGTGATCGAGCGGCAAGCGGCGCGCCGCAAGTCGAACGGATCGGGGCTCGGCCATACCGCCGCCGGCGACGGCAAGAAGCAAGACATCGGCGACGAGCAGGGCGACACCGCACCGCTCGGCCTGCGTGCGCGCTTGACGCGGCTGCCGCGTCTGCTTGGATAGATTTTATTAGGAGTACGAATAGTGACCGTATCGCCCCGCCCCTTCTCGGGTGTCTTCCCCGTCGCACCGACACCGTTTACCGAAACCGGCGAACTCGATCTCGACGGCCAGCGCCGCGTCATCGATTGCATGATCGACCAGCGCGTCGACGGCATCTGTATTCTCGCGAACTACTCCGAGCAGTTCCTGCTGACCGATGCGGAGCGCGACGTCCTGATCGACTTGTGCTTGACGCACGTGGCGGGTCGCGTACCCGTCATGGTGACCTGCAGCCATTTCAGCACGCAGATCGCCGCCGATCGCGCGAAGCGCGCTGCGGCTGCCGGTGCGAGCATCGTCATGGTGATGCCGCCGTATCACGGCGCAGCCCTGCGCGTCGACGAGAACGCGATGTTCGATTTCTTCGCCCAGATTGCGACGGCCGCCAATGTGCCCGTCATGATTCAGGATGCGCCGCTCTCAGGTGTCACGTTGACGGTACCGTTCCTCGCGAAGATCGCACGCGAACTGCCGCTCGTGCGTTACTTCAAGATCGAAGTGCCGCAAGCGGCGGCCAAACTGCGCGCGCTGATCGCCGCGGGCGGCGATGCGATCGAAGGCCCGTTCGACGGCGAGGAAGCGATTACGCTGCTGCCCGATCTCGATGCCGGTGCGACCGGCACGATGTCGAGCGCCCTGCTGCCCGATCTGATCCGCACCGTATTCGACGATCACCGTGCCGGTCGGCGCGATGAAGCGCGTGCGGGCTATGCGCGCATCCTGCCGCTGGTCAACTACGAAAACCGCCAATGCGGGTTGCGGGCGGCCAAGACCGTCATGAAAGAAGGCGGCGTCATCAAGAGTGACGCGGTTCGTCGTCCGCTGGAGGCGCTCGCGCCGGCCACGCGGGCTGAATTGCTGGAACTGGCGCGCGAAGCGAATCCCCTCGCGCTGCGCTGGGGCCTGTGATCGAAGAGGCACGGATGAAGAAGATTTCCATCGCGCTGATCGGCATCGGCAAGATTGCCCGCGATCAGCACCTGCCCGCCATTGCGGCCGATCCGCGCTTCGAGCTCGTCGCTTGCGCGAGCCGAAATGCCACCGTGGACGGCGTACGCAATTATCCGACGCTCGAAGCGCTGCTCGCCGCGGAGCCGCAAGTCGAAGCCGTATCCTTGTGCGCTCCGCCGCAGCCGCGGTTTGCGCAAGCACGCACAGCGCTCAAGGCCGGCAAGCATGTCATGCTCGAAAAGCCGCCCGGCGCATGCCTGAGCGAAGTACGTGTGCTCGAGGAGATGGCGCAGGCCGGCGGCCGTACGCTATTTACGAGTTGGCACTCGCGCCATGCGCTCGGCGTCGAAGCAGCCCGCACATGGCTCGCCACGCAAGACATCCGCTCGGTGAACGTGCGCTGGAAGGAAGATGTGCGCCGCTGGCATCCCGGTCAGGAATGGATTTGGGAACCGGGCGGGCTCGGCGTCTTCGATCCCGGCATCAACGCGCTGTCCATCGTCACGCGCATCTTGCCGCGCGAGATCGCACTCGTTTCGTCGACGTTGGCGATTCCCGCGAATCGGCAAATGCCGATCGCGGCCGATCTCGAGTTGTTCGATGCGGCGGGCGTGGCGGTACACGTCGAATTCGATTGGCGCCACGGCCCGCAGGAGCTGTGGGAGATCGATGTGCGCACGGCCGACGGCACCTTGCTGCTGTCCCAAGGCGGCAACCGGTTGCATATCGACGGTCGCGAGGTCGCCCTCGGTGCCGTGCACGAGTACCCGGCGCTTTACAGCCACTGGCGCGATCTGATCGAGCGCGGTGAGCGCGACGTGGACGTACGGCCGCTGAGCATCGTTGCCGACGCATTTCTGATCGGAAGAAGGGAGAGCGTCGAGCCGTTCGTCGAGTAATTTCCGACAAGCTTCACATGAGGCCGTCGAGCCCGCGGTTCGCACCGCCGGCTTTCACCGCCGACACCGTTTCTAACGCCATACCGGACGTTCGCCCATGTACCCATGGAGCATGCCCGCGGGTGGTTTGTGCTGCAAATTAACAAGCATTTGACGTTTGACGATTCGGTTTGAATCACAACACGGTCCATTGTGGCCGACCAGAAGGAGACTAGTATGACCAGCAAGCTTCGCCGCTTTACGTTGCGTGCCATGGTGGCCGCGATCGTGGCCGCTCCCCTCGCGGCCTCGTTCAGCGTCCACGCGGACGAACCCCTCAAAGTCGGTTTCCTGGTGAAGATGCCCGAACAGGCATGGTTCATCAACGAACAGAAAGCAGCCACCGCGCTCAGCAAGAGCGAAGGGTTTTCCGTGGTCAATATCGGCACGCCCGACGGCGAGCGCGTCTTGAGCGCAATCGACAACCTCGGCGCGCAAGGCGCGAAGGGCTTCGTTATCTGCGCACCCGATGTCCGCCTCGGACCGGCTATTCAAGCGCGCGCCAAGAAGTACGGCATGAAGTTCGTGACGGTGGACGACCAGCTCGTCGACTCGGCAGGCAAGCCGCTCGCCGGTGTGCCGCACCTCGGCATGTCCGCATCCAAGATCGGCAATCAAGTGGGCCAGGCGATTTCCGACGAGATGAAGCGTCGCGGCTGGAAGCCGGAAGAAGTGGGCGCGATCCGCATTTCCGACTATGAACTGCCGACCGCCAAGCTGCGCACGGATGGCGCCACGGAGTCACTGCTCAAGAACGGCTTCCTGAAGGACAACATTTTCGACGCACCGCAAAAGACAACCGACGACGAAGGCGGCTTCGTCGCTGCATCGCCCGTGCTGTCCAAGCACCCCAACATCAAGAAGTGGGTGATCTTCGCGCTGAACGAGGAATCGGTGCTGGGCGGCGTGCGCGCAACCGAGCAGGTGCATATCCCGTCGGCGGACGTGATCGGTGTTGGCATCAACGGCGCGGGCGAAGCGTTCGCTGAGTTCCAGAAGAAGGAACCGACGGGCTTCTACGGCACGATCGCGGTCAGCTCGACGAACCACGGCAAGGACAGCACCCAAAACCTCGTGGATTGGATCAAGACGGGCAAGCAGCCGCCTGCCGATACGCAGACGACGGGCAAGCTGATGACGCGCGACAACTGGCTCGCCGTGCGTAAGGAATTGGGGATTTAAACGTCATGCATCATGCGAACGACACTATCGTAGCGGGCGAAGCGGCCAACGCCGAGACGGCCTTGCCTTACTTGCAGCTGGACGGCATCACCGTCAGTTTTCCCGGTGTCCTTGCGCTCGATCGTGTGTCGTTCGCGGTACGTGCCGGCGAAGTCCACGGCCTCATGGGCGAGAACGGCGCCGGCAAGTCGACGTTGCTGAAGGTGCTGTCGGGTGTCAACGTGCCGCAGGCGGGCACATTGACACTCGGCGGTGTCGAGCAGCATTTCTCCGGGACCAAGGCGGCGATCGAAGCGGGCATTGCGATCATCTATCAGGAACTGCATCTGGTTCCCGAGTTGACCGTCGCCGAAAACCTCATGCTCGGGCAATTGCCGAGCAAGCTCGGTGTGCTCAGCGAACGTGGGTTGATCGAACGCGCCACGGAAACGCTGACGCGCTTGGGCGAGCGCATCGATCCGCGTACGCAAGTGAAGGATCTCTCGATCGGGCAGCGTCAAATGATCGAGATCGGGAAAGCGCTCATGCGCGATGCGCGCGTGATCGCCTTCGACGAGCCGACGAGTTCGCTCTCGGCACGCGAAACCGCCCAGCTGTTCAAGATCATCAACGGACTGCGTCAGGAAGGTCGCGCGATCGTCTACGTCACGCACCGGATGGACGAAGTCTACGAACTGTGCGACCGCGTCACCGTATTTCGCGACGGGCATTCGATCGAGACGTTCGAAGCGGTCGACGGGCTCGATCGCGATCGCTTGATTAGCTCGATGGTCGGCCGCTCGATCCGCGACGTCTACGGGTACCGCGCGCGCGCGACAGGCGATGTGCGCATCGAAGCGAAATCCGTGCGGGGCCCGGGTTTGTCCGAGCCCGTTTCGTTCAGCGCACGCCGCGGCGAGATTCTCGGATTCTTCGGGCTCGTCGGTGCGGGCCGCACGGAACTCATGAAGCTCGTCTGCGGCGCCGTGCAGCCGAGCGAAGGCCACCTCGAGCTCGACGGCCGTACGGTACGTTTCGGGACCCCGCGCGACGCGGTACGGGCCGGCATCGCCATGTGCCCGGAGGACCGCAAGCAGGAAGGCATCGTCGCCATTGCATCGGTGGCCGACAACATGAATATCAGCGCGCGACGCCATTCGAGCTTCGCCCGGTGGCTGCTCAACGACCGGCGCGAACGCGAACTGACCGACGATTACATCGCCAAGCTGTCGATCAAGACACGCGACGGCGATACGCCGATCGGCAAGCTGTCGGGCGGCAACCAGCAGAAAGTCATTTTGGCGCGGTGGCTGGCCGAGCAAATCGACGTGTTCGTCATGGATGAACCGACGCGCGGCATCGACGTCGGTGCGCGGGCACAGATCTACGATCTGCTGTACGGCCTGGCTGAAGCGGGACGCACGGTGCTCATGGTATCGAGCGACCTCGCCGAAGTCATCGGCGTGGCCGACCGCATCATCGTGATGAAAGAAGGCCGCATAGTAGGCGATCTACCGAAGGCGCAGGCAAGCCCCGATCAATTGATCAAGCTTGCCCTGCCCCAGTAACAGACTGAAGCACCGACGTTTTCGATTACGAGAAGAGATCATGCAACAACCTCAAACCCTGTCTCAACCCGCACAGAGCGGCCCGGCAGCCTACGCCGCAAAAACGTGGCGGCTGCTCAACAAATCCGGCATCGTCATGGTGTTCGCGATTTTGTTCGTCGTTCTCTGCCTCACCGTGCCCGATTTCCTGACGAGCCGGAACATGCAGGGCCTGCTGTTGTCGGTCACGTTGATCGGCGCAATTGCCGTGACGATGATGTTCGTGCTTGCGCTGGGCGAGGTCGATCTGTCGGTCGCGTCGATCGTCGCCCTGTCGGGCGTCGTCGCCTCGACGCTGATCACCGTCACGCACAGCGTCGTGCTCGGGGTCGCGGGCGGCGTGATCGCGGGCGGAGCCGTCGGCCTCGTCAACGGTGTCCTCGTTGCACGCTACCGCATTAATTCGCTGATCGTGACCCTCGCCATGATGGAAATCGTGCGCGGCCTCGCCTTCATCGTGTCCAACGGCGACGCGGTCATGATTTCAGAGGAACGCTTCTTCGATCTGGGCGGCGGCTCGTTCCTCGGCATCTCGTATCCGATTTGGAGCAACATCGTCGGGTTCGTCGTGTTCGGCTTCATTCTGCGCAAGACGGTGTTCGGCAAGAACGTCCTTGCGGTCGGCGGCAACGGCGAAGCGGCCTTGCTCGCGGGCCTGCCGGTCACGCGCATCAAGATCGTCGTGTTCGTGCTGCAAGGGCTCGTGACGGGCTTTGCGGGCGTGATGCTTGCATCGCGGATGAGCCTGGGCGATCCGAAAACGTCCGTCGGCCTCGAACTCGGGGTGATCTCGGCCTGCGTGTTGGGCGGGGTATCGCTGACGGGCGGCGTGGCGACGATTTCCGGCGTGCTCGTGGGTGTGCTGATCATGGGTTCCGTGCAAGATGCGATGAGCCTGCTCAACGTGCCCACGTTCTACCAGTACCTGATTCGAGGCGGCATTTTGTTGCTCGCCGTTCTCTTCGATCATTTCCGCCGCAGCCGGCGCGTGCGCTAAGGCGGCGCGGCCGCACTCGACAATTTGCCGGGTAGCGTACCGGGCGCACTCTCGCCCGGCCGCTCCCCTCCCTTTTCTGCTTTGCTGCTTCTCTTATTCGCGGAACGATCCGCACCCCTCTCCGACTGACGAGGCGATTTGGCCGAACGATTCGTTCGGCCTTTTTTTCTGCTATCAATACGGGCGTAAGCGTTAGGACGTTTCAACCGCAAGGATGATCTCGCCATGACCGATGCGCCCGGCTTTTTCAATCTGTATCGACACGACTTCGTGCGTATCGCCGTCGCCGTGCCGCGCACGCGCGTCGCCGATCCCGCGGCGAACGCCAAGGAAACGCTCGCGCTCTTGCGCGAAGCCGACGCGCAACATGCCATCTTGGCGCTCTTCCCTGAGCTGGGCTTATCCGCCTACTCGTGCGACGATCTTTTCCATCAACGCGCCCTGCTCGACGCCGCCCTAGCCGCACTGGAAGAAGTCGTGCTCGCCTCGCGCGCCCTCAACGCTATCGCCGTAGTCGGCTTACCGCTCGAAATCGACGGTTTGCTCTTCAATTGCGCCGCCGTCGTCCATCGCGGGCGGCTGCTCGGCATCGTGCCGAAAACCTATCTGCCGAACTATCGCGAGTTCTACGAGGCGAGACAATTCACGGCCGGCGATCGTCTGTTGCGCGAATCGATATCGCTGCTGGGGCAAGCCGATGTTCCTTGCGGCAGTGGGCTGTTGTTCCGCCTCGAGCACCAGCCGCTGCTGACGTTTCACGTAGAAATCTGCGAGGACTTATGGGTGCCGGTGCCGCCGTCGTCGTTTGCCGCGTTAGCAGGCGCGACCGTGCTGCTCAATCTCTCCGCGTCGAACGTGACCGTCGGCAAAGCCGATTTCCGGCGCGATCTCGTGGGCGGTCAATCGGCGCGATGCCTCGCGGCCTACGCCTATAGCGCGGCCGGTTACGGGGAATCGACGACGGACCTCGCCTGGGATGGCCACGGCATGATCTATGAAAACGGCAATAAGCTCGCGCAGACCCAGCGCTTTCTCGATGCGGCGCAGTGCGTCTTCGCCGATGTCGACCTCGACCGGTTGATCAGCGAACGTATGCGGCAAACGACGTTCGGGGATACCGCCCACGCGCATCGCGATACGTGCGCGAAGTTTCGGACGGTCGCGGTGTCGGCGCGCTTGCCCCACAAGAATCGTCTCCCCCTCGCGCGGGCGTACGAGCGCTTTCCTTACGTGCCGGCGGACCCGGCCGTGCGCGACGAGCGGTGCCGGGAAATCTACGACATTCAAGTGCAAGGGCTCGTCACGCGTATGCGCTCGGCGAAGGTCATGCGTCTCGTGATCGGCGTATCGGGCGGTCTCGATTCGACTCAAGCCTTGCTCGTCTGCATGCGTGCCGCGCAAGCACTGCAACTGCCCAGTACCGCCGTCATCGCCTGCATCATGCCGGGCTTCGGCACGAGCGAGCGCACGCTCGACCAAGCACGCCGGCTCGTGGCCGCGCTCGGATGCGAGGCGCGCGAGATCGATATCCGTCCAAGTTGTCTGCGCATGTTCGCAGATATCGGGCACCCTTATGCCGACGGCGAGCCCGTGCATGACCTCACGTTCGAAAACGTGCAGGCCGGCGAGCGCACGAGCCATTTATTCAGAATGGCGAATCAATACGGGGCGCTCGTGGTCGGCACCGGCGACCTCAGCGAATTGGCGCTCGGCTGGTGTACGTATGGCGTCGGCGATCACATGTCTCATTACGGCGTAAATGCGAGCGTACCCAAGACGCTGATTCAATATCTGATTCGACGCAGCGCGCAATGGGGCACGCTCAGCGATCAAGCAAGCGCGGTCTTGCTCGACGTACTCGATACCGAGATCAGTCCCGAACTTATCCCCATCGGCGAGGCCGGCGAAATTCAGCGAACGGAAGACAAGGTGGGCCCCTACGAGTTGCAGGATTTCAATCTCTATTACCTGCTGCGCTTCGGCTATCGGCCGTCGAAGGTCGCCTTTCTCGCATGGACGGCTTGGCATGACGCCACGCTCGGATCGTGGCCCGACTTGCCCGAGGAAAAACGGCACAGCTACGACATCGGCACCATCAAGCATTGGCTCGGGGTCTTTTTGTCGAGGTTCTTCGGCGGCCAGCAATTCAAGCGCAGCTGTTTGCCGAACGGCCCCAAAGTCGGCTCCGGTGGGTCGCTGTCTCCCCGTGGCGACTACCGCGCGCCGAGCGATTCGACCGCCGATGCGTGGCTGGCCGAACTCGATGGCGTGCCTGACGACGATGACCATGCCTAAAGCACGGCTGAACGGTTTCATCGCGAAACTCCCTCCCAAGATGCCAATGCGAATGATTGTCGTTTTTATTTGCGTCATCGACATTCCTTAGTACAATCGTTCCCCAGTCGGCGTTTTCTTATCCGAGAACGCGATAGCGCGCGCGGATCGACACGTGGGCCCTGGCTGTCGTCCACCGCGCGCCACCTTGCCGGCCAAAAAGAGGAATTGGAATGTCGTCAAAAAAAGTAGCGCGACGCGCCCTACGCACAGGCGCTCACCCGTTGGCTCGTTATGCCGCGCTGGCCTGGAGCGCGCTTGCGTCGGGGGCTGCCGTTGCTGCCGGCGCGCCAGACACGCCCGACGCCCCACCGCAAGCATCGGAAGCCGCCCGCAGCGTTGAAGCTGAACCGGCCGATCAGAGCACCGGTCTTTTCGCCCGCGACACACTGCTTGGCGACATGGGCGGCCTGCGTCCTTGGTTCGGCAACTACGGCGTCACGTTCGCCATGACCGAAACCAGCGAATACCTAGCGAACTTGCGCGGCGGACTTCATCGCGGCGGGGCGTACGACGGCTTGACGACAATGACGCTCGGTATCGATACCGAGCGGGCGATCGGCCTGCCCGGCGGTACGTTCAATGTGAGCGCGTTGCAGATTCACGGTCGCAACCTGAGCCAGTACAACCTCGGAACGCTGAACACGGCAAGCGGCATCGAGGCGGACGACACGACGCGTCTGTGGGAACTTTGGTATCAGCAATCCCTGCTCGGCAATCGCTTCGACGTGAAGATCGGGCAGCAAAGTCTCGATCAGGAATTCATGGTGAGCACGTACGCGAACACGTTCGTGAACACCATGTTCGGCTGGGCCGGCTTGCCTTCGTACGATATGCCCGCGGGCGGTCCCGCTTATCCGCTGTCCGCGCTCGGCGCGCGTGTGCGTGGGCAGATTACGCCGTCGCTCACGGCGCTGGCCGGTGTCTTCGACGGCAATCCGGCGCCGGGCACAGGCGACCCGCAGCGGCTCAACGGCAGCGGCACGAACTTCAATCTGCGCAACGGCGCCCTCTACATCGGCGAACTGCAGTACGCCATCAACCGGCCCCAGGAAGACGGGGCCGGCGGCCCCACCGGCACGTCGAACAGCGGCTTGCCCGGTACGTACAAGGTCGGCGTCTGGTACAACAATGAGCGTTTTGCCGATCAGCGCTTCGATAATACGGGGCGCTCGCTGGCCGACCCTTCATCGAGCGGCATCGCTTCGCAACGCCGCGGCGATTACAGCTTCTACGCCGTTGCCGATCAAATGGTTTGGCGCCCCAATCCCGACGGCCCCCGCAGCGTCGGCGTATTCGCACGCGTGATGGGCGCGCCGGGCGATCGCAATCTGGTCAGCATCAGCGCGAACTTGGGTGTCGTCATGAAGGCGCCGTTCAAGGGCAGGGACAACGACAGCGTCGGCTTGGGCCTCGCTTACATCAAGGTGGGCAGCCACGCGCGCGGGCTCGATGCCGATAGCGGCAACGTCGTTCGCGGCAGCGAGACCGCGCTCGAAGCGACCTACCAATATCAAGTTGCGCCCTGGTGGGTGGTACAAGGCGACGCCCAGTACACCTTCAACGCCGGCGCCGGCCAGAACCCGAACGATCCGACGCAGGCACTGCGCAACACCTTCGTGATCGGCGTGCGCACCACGGTCACGTTCTAAGCGCTAGCGCGCCGTGCGTCCCGTCTAGACGAGCGACAGCGATCGCAGCGGCGTCTTGCGCTCGACAGCCTCGCTCGTCACACGCCGCACGGGCGGCACGGTGTCCGATGTCGATCGATAAACGCGCCACCATACAGCCGTCCCCGTTTCGGGAAGATCGTCCAGCAACCCCGTGCGCTTACGCAAGATCCGATACCGATCGTCGTTCGCGGATAGATAGCGTGCGTTATTGACGAGCGTCATATAGTTAGCCGTGCCGTATTCGAGGTGCGGGGCGAGATCCCCGAAGGGCGCGACCCGTCCGTCGCGGCGGATGTCCAACGCGGTGTAAGCGATCCACCACGTGCATGCCTCGACCTTCGCCGGCTGTCGTTCGGCCATGATCGACTGATTGTCCAAATGGCTGACCGCCAGCATGCGCGAGTTGCCTTTGTCGTCGACCAATTGCAGGCGGACGCGATCGGCGAACGAGACGGGATCGCCCCATTTGAGCCCGGATCCGACGACGGGCAGCATGCGCCACTGGTAGTCGATCGCCGGATGTTTATCCGACTCCGAGACCTCCGTCGATAACAGCATCGGACTACGCCGCCCTTCACATCGCCTCACGATACTCAGAAATAAGTGCTCGCTGCTCTCACAGCTCTCTAATACGATGGACTCTCCGTAGCGGACGACATCACTCATGTTTCACCCTCGGTTATTGGAATGAATAAAGTAACGCAGCGGGTGGATTGCACCGTCCAATTACATCAAAAACAGGACGTGCTCCATCCTCGGCATCGAACGCCGAAAAATAAAACAGATGTGTTATGACCGAAAAAGTCGCGAAACCGTTACCGCGGTTTTTTCGCGAGATGAACTACGCATAAGTAATAACTTAAGACGAAATCTAGTTACGAATATGCCGCAAGTCAAGTCGGCCCTAATAATTAGCTTCGAGTTGCATCAATACGTGAGGCCGCGGTTTTATCACATTTTGACGAAACAGCCAGGTCGACGCTGTCGGCACCCGCAAAAAACGAGTTTCCGGTAGACCGCGCAGCGCAAAAGCGAGTAGGCCCGATGCAGGCACCGCGCCGTTGCAACAGCGATCGGTAACAATAGTTATGAATTGAGCGATGTCGGTCCGGACCCGGCACGCTCGGTCCAGCCGCCTTGGAAATCGACGCGGTTCCAGTTGGCAGCACGGCCGATTTTCGCCAATAATGGCCGCATTGCGATCGCAGGACGCACGGCCATGGACTATCCACCGCAAGCCATTCGTACCGTCGCATTGGTCGGCCACGCCGGTTGCGGCAAGACCTCGCTGATCGAAGCGTTGCTGCACTGCAGCGGCGCGATTCATGCGGCCGGCAGCGTGGAGCGAGGGACGACGGTCTGCGATTTCGATGCATTGGAACGCAAGTACCGTCATTCGCTGAACTCGGCGGTGGCGCACCTCGACTATCGCGACACACGCGTTTATCTCCTCGACACGCCCGGCTATCCCGACTTTTGTGGCCTTTCGATGAGTGCGCTGTCCGCCGTAGAGACGGCAGCGATCGTCATTAATGCACGCACCGGCATCGAGATGACCACCCGCCGCATGATGGCGTGGGCAAAGGCGCGCAAGCGCTGCACGATCATCATCGTGAACGGCATCGACGGCGAAAAAGTCGACCTGCCCGCAGTCGTCGAGCAAATCCAGGACGCGTTCGGCAAGACATGCCTGCCGATCAACTTGCCCGCACGGCAAGGGCAAAGCGTCGTCGATTGCTTCTTCAATCCGTCCGGCGATGCGGACTTTCTCACGGTCCAGTCCGCGCACGACGCGCTCATCGATCAAGTCATCGAACTAGACGCCGGCTTGATGGAGCTCTACCTCGAGCAAGGCGAAGCGATCGAGCCCGAGCAGTTGCACGCGCCTTTCGAGCAGGCGCTGCGGGAGGGACATTTGGTGCCGATCTGCTTCACCTCCGCGGCGACCGGCGCGGGCATCGAAGCATTGCTCGATGTCTTCGTCCGCTTGCTCCCCAATCCGCTGGAAGGCAATCCGCCTTTGTTCTACCGCGACGTAGACGGGCGGCGCGAAACAATGCAAGCCGAGCCCGACCCCGCCAAGCATGTGCTCGCCCACGTATTCAAGGTCGTAGTCGATCCCTATATCGGCAAAATGGCGATGTTTCGCGTTCACCAGGGAACGGTGCGGCGGGACAGCCAGCTTTACATCGGCAGCGCGCGTCAGCCGTTTCGCGTCGCTCATTTGATGCGCCTGCAGGGCAAGGATCATATCGACATCCCTCAAGCGGGTCCCGGCGATATCTGCGCAACGGCAAAAGTGGACGAAATCGGGTATGACGCGGTGCTACACGATGCGCCTGAAGACGGCAACATTCATCTAGCGCCCCTTGAGTTTCCCCATTCCATCTACGCACTGGCGATCGAACCGGAACGTCGCGGCAATGAGCAACGTCTCTGGGAGATCCTGCAGAAGCTTGCCGCCGAGGACCCGTGCTTGCGAATCGAACATCCGGCCGGCACCAACGAGACCGTCGTGCGCGGGCTAGGCGAGCTTCATCTGCGCCATATGCTCGAACGATTGACCGAGCAATATAAGCTCGCGGTTGTCACGCGGCCGCCGAAGATCGCCTATCGGGAGACCATCGGCACACCGGCGGAAGGCCACTACCGGCACAAAAAACAAACGGGCGGTGCAGGCCAATTCGGCGAAGTCATGTTGCGCGTCGAACCGCTGCCGCGCGGTGCGGGGTATGAATTCGTCGATGCGGTCAAAGGCGGGGCCATTCCGGGACAATTCATGCCGGCCGTCGAGAAAGGCATTTTGCAAGTCATCGAAAGCGGGCCGCTCGCCAGTTTTCCGATGCAGGACGTGCGCGTCACCGTCTACGACGGCAAACATCATCCCGTCGACTCAAAGGAAGTCGCATTCGTCGTCGCGGGCCGCAAGGCATTCATCGACGCAGTGCTCAAGGCACAACCGATCTTGCTGGAGCCGATCGTCGACCTCCACGTGACGGCGCCCGGTCAGGCGATGGGCGACATCATCGGCGATCTATCTTCGCGGCGCGCCCAGGTGCAAGGCTCGCGCACGCTCAACGACGACATGGTGGTCGTCACGGCAAAGGCGCCGCTATCGGAACTGAGCGAGTATCAATCGCGACTGAATGCGATGGCGGGCGGCGATGGCCATTACAGCGTCGAGTTGAGCCACTACGATCCGGTGCCGCCCCATCAGCAGGATAAGCTCGCGTCGCAGCACAGACGGCAAGAGGAAGGAGCGGGACAGTAACGTCGTCACGATCTCCTACCTGCCGCTGCGTTGAGAGAGAGGCAAGCGCCGGATGCATCCGTTTGGGACAGCGGTCCGTATGTATTGCTGACTGCCATCCCACCTCAAACGGGGCTGAACATGCAACCCTCCGTACGATCCATCGGCATCGTTGCCGCGTTAGTGCTCGCCGCCGCTGCAGCGTCGATCGTCCAGGGAGCGAACCGCTTCGATGGCGGCACGCCGGTCCGCGTGCATGCGGCGGCGCCCGAATTCACGGGAATCGATCATTGGTTCAACAGCCCGCCGCTGACGATGGGCGAGTTGCGAGGCAAAGTCGTTCTGGTCGACTTCTGGACCTATGGCTGTATCAATTGCTTCCATACGCTGCCCTATGTGAACGATTGGGACCGGCGGTATCGAGGCAAAGGCTTGACGATCGTCGGCATCCACACGCCGGAGTTTCCCACCGAACGCATCTCCGATAGCGTAAAGGAGGCAATCCAAAGGGACGGTATTCATTTTCCGGTTGCGCAGGACAATGAATATGCAACGTGGAATGCCTACGGCAATCGATACTGGCCCGCCTTTTATCTGATCGACAAGAAAGGTCATATCGTCTACACGCACGTGGGAGAAGGCGATTATCAGCAGACGCAGGCGTGGATCGAGAAGCTTTTGGCAGAGCCGGATTGAGGCAGGTCGAAGCAAGGCGTGCAACGCGCGGATATTACGGCCGAAATCTGTGCTTACAAGTATTCACGTCTGCCAAAGACCACTGCTGTTAAGGTGGTTGTCAAGCAAACGACGGAATCGAGGCTTCGTCCATCCCACTCGATTCCGCCGATGCTCGCAACGAAACTCGATAGGGAGATCCCTGATGAAAGCCTTGAACAACAAACCACGTTCGCTCATTCTCGCTTTGCTGGCTGGCGGCGCGCTGCTGGGCACCGGCAGCGCGTTCGCATACTACGCGCCGGAGCAAGCGCCGCCCGTCTACGGCCAGCCGCACATCATGCCGGTTAGCGTCAGCATCAACATCGGATGGCACGGCGACCGCTACTGGGATGGCCACCGCTACTGGGCCCATGACGACTGGATGCACCGGCATCCGCACGCCCGCGATCCGCACCGCGGCCACGACCGCGGCCACGATCACGACTTTCGCCGGGGGCCGCATCAGGGCTAATCCGAGCGGAACCACCCGCGCGTCCCGTGACGCACGGTGAGTGGCTAGCGCCTAGCGGCGCACGGTAGACAATACCCCGCGCAGCGAAAACAAGGCCGGCGTGCTGGCAAGCACGCCGGCCTTGTTGCGCGTGGCGCCAGCAAACTTAGGCTCGAACGCTGCGAGCCGGGGCGCGTCGAGCCTAGCAGGCGCTTTCGCCACTGCCCGCATTCCAATGGGAATAAACCGACGAGCCATTGCGTTATGCGTCACAGGGACGGACGATTAGCCCGTATCGGACTCATCGTTGAGCTGGCTGCGAGCAGCACGGTGCCGCCCCGGTAGCCCATTAGGAGAAAGGAACATGAGATCGCACAGGATGCTTTCAGCCCTATTCGTCATGCTAGCGCTCGCATTGTCTTCGTTGTCGACATCCGGATGCTCGTCGACCGGCGACTCGATGAACTCGTCCGGTAGCGGTGGCAGTAGCGGCAGCAGCAGCAGCAGCCGCTACTGATGCGCGCCGGCCGGCCAAGCACCCTCGAGTGACGTTCGAAGCCGATGTGATTGCGGGCCTCCCGCCGCTGCGCCGCTACGCGCGCGCGCTGACGGGCGACGCCGCATGGGCCGACGATCTTGTGCAAGATACGGCGGAGCGAGCGCTCGTGCGCGCGAGCGCGTTCCGTCAAGGAACGAATTTGCGCGCCTGGCTCTTCACCATCCTGCGCAACCTTTATATCGACCAATACCGCGCGCGGCGCGAAATCGCATTCGACGACGAAACCGCCCCGTGGCGCACGATGGAAGCGCCACCTCGCGAAGTGGACGGACTCGTGCTGCGCGACGTGCAGCGTGCCCTCTATCACCTGCCGCTAGAACAGCGTGAAATCCTGCTGCTCGTCGGGGTGGAAGAGATCAGCTACCAAGAGGCCTCCACAGTGCTCGACGTGCCGATCGGCACGGTCATGTCGCGCCTTTCGCGTGCGCGCGAGCATATGCGGATGCTGCTCGGCGACGAGCCTTCACAGAAGCCGACGCCATTGAAAGTCGTGAGAAAGACGCCATGAACGACGCTCCGAACGATCGCAAGCAAAAGCCGCCGATCGATGCTGCCATGCTCGGCGCGTACGTCGACGGCGAATTGCCCGAGTCGCAACGAGCAGCGGTGCAAGCCCATCTCGAACAAGACGCCGGGGCGAGTGCGTGTGTCAGTGCCTGGCGTGCACAAAAAGCGGCGCTGCAAGCGCTGTGCGGGCCGGCAGACAAAGCAAGCGCACCCGTCATCGTGCTGCGTCCGCGCGCGTCGCGCCTTCGCCGATTTGCGTTGGCCGCCTGCTGGCTGCTGACGGCCAGCGGCGTCGGGCTCTTGACCGGCGCCCTGTCGTCGCATATCGGCACGACCGCCGGGCCGGCCGCATTCGCCCACCGCGCCGATATCGCGTATGCCGTCTATGCGCCGGAGGCGCGACATCCCGTGGAGGTGGCAAGCAGCGAAGAGCCTCATCTTGTGGCGTGGCTCTCTAAGCGCCTCGATCGACGGCTATCCGCACCGTCGCTGCAAGAGTACGGCTATAGGCTCGTCGGCGGCAGGCTTCTGCCCGGCGACGATAAGAGCCCGGCCGCACTGTTCATGTACGAAGACCGTACGGGCACCCGGCTCACGCTCTATATCACTCGGGCATCGTCTAACGATTCAACGGTTCGGCTATTGCGCGCGGGCGGGCGCAGCACGCTGTATTGGGTTGCGAATCGCACCGGCTACGCCCTCTCGGGCGCAATACCCGAACCGAAACTGCGTGCGATCGCAGTCGACGTATGCAGCGAACTGGGCGGAAAGCCGCAGGCTTGGCAATAGCGCGGCACGCGCCGCCCAGTCGTCCCAAGGGGGTTGGACGTCGCTCAGCGTCGGTGAATCCGGTCCGCTCGAAGCGGCGAGTCGGATACCTCGATCATCGAGCCGGAGACGGTGAACGAATATCGTCCGGAGCCGGCCGCAGGCCCGATACGGTCACCGTCAATCCGCGGTCGCCGTCATGGTTACGTAATGAAAGCACTGCGCGATGACGGCTCGCGATGCGCGAAGCGATCGCCAACCCCAGCCCGCTGCCCGCACCTTGCGTATCGGCTCCGCGGAAGAAACGGTCGCACACACGCGCGAGTTCGTCCTCGGGAATGCCAGGGCCCGTGTCGCGTACGTCGAAGGCGACCTCGCCGAGGTTCCGGCGCAGCACCAGATCGACGCGGCCGCTGTTGGGCGTGTATCGAATCGCGTTATCGAGCAAATTATTCAGAAGTACCGATAAGCTGCTGGCTTCACCCAGTACCTGGAAGGCATCGTGCTCCGCAGTCGTCGAATCGAGTTCCAACCCGAGATCGATCGATTTTGCTTCGGCAAGCAGCGAAAAATCGCTCACGGCCTGCTCCGCGAGACGACGCAGCCCCACCGTCGCCAACGCGCCGGCCGGCTCGGCATCTTCGCGTGCGAGCGAGAGCAACTGCTGGACGAGACGGATAACGCGATTGAGCCGCGCTTCGATGCCCGCGAGCGTTGGGCCTTCGTCTCTGAGCGCGCCGTCGCGCTGCGCCGCTTGCAATTGAAGCTTGAGCGCGGCCAACGGCGAGCGCAATTCGTGCGCTGCATCCGCAACGAACGTGCGTTGCGCGCTGGATGCCGTCTTCAGGCGCAAAAGCAGGTCGTTGAGCGCATGGACGAGCGGAAGTATTTCGACAGGCACTGAGCCTCGAAACGGAACGGGCTCGAGCACGTCGAGCGAGCGGGTCGACAGCGCACGCGAAAGCGCGCGGATTGGTTGGAGCCCTCGCGCCACGACGATCAGGACAAGCGCGATAGTGAGCGGCAGCAGCAAGCCGAGCGGCCAAATCGTGCGCAGAGCCAGCCGCAACGCAAGCGCCTCGCGCACCGAGACAGGCTGAGCAACCTGCACGAAGCGATCGGACTGACGCAGCCCGTAGACACGCCAATGCTTCTCGCCGCGCTCGATCGTCCGAAAACCTTCGGCCAGCCGCTCGATACTGGGTACGTCCTGCGAGCGATAGACGAGCCGCCCTTGTGCGTCCCAGACATCGATCGCGATACGGTCGTCCGAAATCTCATGTAAATCGGCCGGCCCCTGCTCTAAAACGCCGGTGGCAGCGAGCGAGCGCGGCAACGAGATCGCTACCGCGCGCAGCTCGTAGTCGAACAGTTCGCTCGCCTCTTCGTGCGCCGTGCGGAAGATGCCATAACCGGCCAATGCCGATGCGGCCGCGAACCCGAATATGAGCCAGCCCAGCAGCCAGCGCCGAATCGACCTCATTGAACGCGTCGCAAACGGTAGCCGACGCCGCGGAGGGTCACGATCTGCTCGGCGCCGATCTTGCGCCGCAAGCTGTGCACATGCACTTCCACCGCATTGCTGCCGACCTCCGCGCCCCAGCCGTACAGTTTTTCTTCGAGTTCCGCCTTCGTGTGCACCCGCGTCGGGGCCTCGATCAGCGCGCGCAGCAACGCGAATTCGCGCGGCACGAGCGCAACCGGTACCCCCTCTTTCGTCACTTCGTGGGCGGCGGGGTCGAGCGTGAGCACGCCATGCGAATAGATCGGATGCTTCTGCCCGGTCCGCCGACGCAGCAGGGCGCGCACGCGGGCGGCAAGCTCGTCCAGATCGAAAGGCTTGACGAGGTAGTCGTCGGCACCGGTATCGAGGCCGCGTACCCGTTCGTCGACGGCATCGCGTGCGGTCAAGATGATGACCGGTGCGGCGCCGCCCGCGTCGCGATACGCCCGCAGCACGGCAATGCCATCCTTTTTCGGCAGGCCGAGGTCGAGCAGCACGAGGTCGTAGACGCCATTGCCGAGCGAGAGTTCGGCGGCCCGTCCGTCCTCGGCCCAATCGATCGCGTAACCGGCTCGGCGCATCGTCTCGAGCACGGGCTCGGCAATCATTCGGTCGTCTTCGACCAGCAGCAAACGCATGATTCGTTCGTCTCGAGTAGCTGTGCAGCCGAGCATGACAGAGCGGCCCTTAAGGCGACCTTACGGCGGACCTAAGCAGCCCCAATCCGAACATCGACGCGGACGCTGCACCGCTACGCCGTGCCGCCTGGCTAAACGGCGATGACGCAGTTGCGGCCGTGGGTCTTTGCGCGCTTCAAACGCTCGTCGGCGGCGCGCATGAGCGCATCCGTCGTCGTGCCGTCCGGCCCGAATTGCGCAATCCCGATGCTCACCGTCACCGAGAACCGCTCGGCTCCGCCCTCGAAGTTCAGCGACTGGATCGATGCGCGGATGCGCTCACCGGCCATCAGCGCGGTGTCGAGCGCGGCCTGCGGCAGCACCGCCATGAACTCGCCGCCGCCCACGCGCGCGAGGCCTTGGTAAGAACGTAATGCGTCGGTGCAGCTCGTGGCGACGGCCTTTAGCACATCGTCGCCCAACCGGTCGCCGAACCGCTCGTTGATCCGTGTCAAATTGTCGACGTCGACGGCCACGAGCGAGAACGTCGACCCGCCCCGCCGGCCGGAAGCGACCTCTGCGTCCAGACGCTCGATGAGCGTGCGACGGTTCGCTGCACCGGTCAGCGGATCGACCGCCGCGAGCGTTTCGAGCTTTTGCTTGCTGCGCTGCAACTCTTGCAGCGCGCCCGCGGTGCGCGACATTTCTTGTCGCAGTCGGGCCAGCAAATCAGCCTGACTATAAATCGTCGAAAACGAGCGCGTGGTA
>Ga0207705_10000789_pt1 | contig 26004 bp, 21 predicted proteins | sample KBSC13metaG_FD_184314 | JGI IMG/M metagenome (GOLD analysis project Ga0207705, IMG submission 184314) | Corn rhizosphere microbial communities from Kellogg Biological Station, Michigan, USA - KBS C1-3 metaG (SPAdes) (version 2) | ecosystem: Host-associated > Plants > Roots > Rhizosphere > Soil ... | reverse complement strand
CCGTACGTTCACGCGCCCGATGCGCCGCTTCTCTCTACAGTATACAGCATGAACTACTCCCACGTGTAGATTGTTCCCCTGCGACAGGCGCTTTTGCGGTTCGGCACATTAAGCCTGGAACAGACGACAGCGTCCGTGCGTCTGGTCTACATCCAGGGCGATGCCGCCCTCTTCCTTTTCGCAGACAGGGGACATTCTATGAGACCTCGAAATACGACTCTTTTATGGTTGGCAGCCGGGATAGGTGCGATCGCACTGGCGCGGCAGGCGGCCCGGAAACGGCGTGCGTTTTCTCTGCCCGGTAAGGTCGCCCTTATCACTGGCGGCTCCCGTGGACTCGGCCTTGAGATCGCCAAACAACTGGTGGATCGCGGCGTACGTGTCGCGCTCTGCGCGCGGGATGTAGAAGAACTCAAACACGCCGAAGACAAACTTAAAAGCCACGGAGGCGACGTTTTTATTCTGCCGGTGGATATCAGCGATCGGGACTCGGTCGAAGATATTGTGCGTGCCGTGACGGATCGTTTCGGCTCGGTCGATATTCTGGTCAATAACGCCGGAATCATCGGTGTCGGCCCGTTGGAAGAGATGCAGGTCGAAGATTTCGAACGTGCCATGCAGGTCCACTATTTCGGCCCGCTCTACCTGACGCTGGCGGCTTTGCCGGGAATGCGCAGCCGCCGCAGCGGTCGGATCGTCAACGTCGCCTCCATCGGCGGCAAGATCAGTGTGCCGCACATGCTGCCCTACTGCGGCAGTAAATTCGCTCTGGTCGGCCTGTCGGAGGGGCTGCGTGCCGAACTCCAGAAAGATAATATCTTCGTGACCACCGTCTGTCCCGGCCTGATGCGTACCGGAGGCGAGCATCACGCGGAGTTCAAAAGCGAGAATTCGGCGGATCAGGCGCTCTTCACGTTCGGCGCAACCTCCCCCATGACCTCTATCGATGTGCATGCCGCCGCTCGCCAAGTCGTAGAAGCGCTCAAATATGGAGATGCCGAGGTGATCCTCTCCCTGCAAGCCCAGGCAGGCGCACTCGCGCATCGCCTCTTCCCAGGGCTTTTCGCCGACATGACGGGGATTGCCGCCCGCTTCCTGCCGCAATCCTCGCGCAGCACACCCGACTCCGGCTCGAAAATCGCTCCCGGCATCCTCCGCGACCTCACCAACAGCCCGCCTCAATCCGCCGGAGAGTAGACAGGATTCTCGCCTTTAAAATAGGTTAATCCTGTAAATCTTGTTCATCCTGTCTAAAAGAATGCATTTGGACAGGATGAACAAGATTTACAGGATTTCGTATGTGCAGAGCGCTCAGTCGTTCTTGTCGTCCTTGGTCTCGGGGCGGTCGTCTTTCTGGACGGCGACCGTTCCCGCCACGAACTCGAACTCATCGGAGTTGGCGATGACGACGGCTCGGATGGGCGTGAGCGCGGGATCACGCGTCATGAAGGGTTTGGTGTTGTTGCCGTCCGGGCGTACCAGCAGCGTGGTCTCCGTCTTATCGGGTTGGATCGTTTCGGCATTTGCGACCCAGCCGGAGGGTAGGTTTTCGACTTTAACCTGTACCGGACCCTTGAAGGTTCCCATACGCGTAAGCTTCACTTTGAACGGAAAACCTATCCGCGGATGGACCTTGATCGGCGCGTCCTCGAAGGTGACTTTGTAGTCCGGCTTTCCCCGCACTCCGACCACGCAGTTGCTGCGGGTGATGTAGTGCGGCTGGTTGTTCATCTGGTAGACATCCTGGGCGATCGCCTGCGTAGAGTATTCGGCTCCCTGAGAAACCACGGTCGCATTGATCTGGAAGGGTTTCTCGGTCTGCGTGGCCGAGGAGTCCGCGGTCAGAATGAACAGGACATCGTTACGATCGGCAGGGATCGCCTTGGGAGTCGCATGAACGCCGGGGGGCAGATCGGTCGCTGTCAGCAGGATCTCTCCTTTGACGCCGTCCCGACGCCGCAGCACCACCTGTACCGCGGCGGAGGTTCCCGCGCGGAGCGTGACATTGGAGGGATGGACGACGCACTCGATCTCCGGATGCGTCGGGCGTGCCTCGACACAGTAGACGAAGTTCGGGCTGTTCTGTGCGGCAGGCTGATCCACCTTCAGGGTATAGGTCTGATTCGCTTCGAGATTGACCCGCAGCCGATTGTCGCCGTTGATGTCGCCCATCGTCTGGCCCTTCGCGTTCTGGAGCGAGACGTGCACCAGGACGGGAGAGCCGATCCGGGAGGCGTACGCTTCGAACTCGACCGGGCCGTTGCCCTGGACGCTGAAGGTATCCGACGCGCCCGGCCCGGCGAAATGACCGGCGAACGCGGCGGGCAAGGCGATCGGCATCGCCGGTTTGGACTCGGCGCGCACGATCGGGTAGGGCGATACATAGAGCTGCTGCGGGCCGTAGGGACTGCCGACGCTCTGCACGCCGGTCTGAGCGGGAGCCGCCAGCGTAAAGTCCGTCTTCATGTTCTCAGTGTTCTTACCCACCACATGGAGCGCGGCGGGAGAGGCCATCTGCGCGGCGGGCGGGTAGAGCACCGTGTCGTAGGGCAGCACGCCCATACGCATTCGATAGACCGACGATGGATTGCCGCTGCCGAGAAGGTCCCGCACTTCCAGGGTGTAGGGGCCGTCGGAAGGACACTTCCAGTCGATCAGCGGATCGAGTTCGTAGTAGCCGTGATTCTCCGCGATCTCCTTGCCGGAGCTATCGTAGAGCCGCAGCTGCGGATTGAAGAAAAGCTGGGTCAGATCGTTGTAGCGGTAGCCCTTGAGATCGAATACCAGACGCTGGCCCTGTTTTGCCTCGAACCGATAGTAGTGCCGCTCCGCCTTCGCCGCCAGCGTACCGTTGGCGATGATCGGCAGCTTCACGACCTGCGCCGTCTCCCGCCTCCCATTGACCCCCTGGATCTCCGGCAGATTGCCGACTTCGAACAGCCCTGCCGTCGAGACTCCATGGGTGGTGACAAGGCGCACCTCATAGAGGCCGGGCAGCGCATCCGGATCGATCTTCATCTGCGCCGCCATCTGCCCGGAAGCCGCCGCCGACACCAGAAACTTGACGATCTTCTGCTCATCCGCAGGAGCGATCGGCGCCTGACGCACCTTGATCATGCGGGTGACCGTCGCCGTCCACTGCGCCGCCGTCAGGCTGCGATTGCCGGGAGAGCGCAGTTCGTGGCAGGTACCGCACTTGGATTCCCAGACCGGCCGAAAGGTGTCATCGCCTTTGTTGCCGCCCGGCACCAACTGCCCGGTCACCCCCGGCGCATTGACCAGCACGACCCCGCCGCCATCCAGCGCCGATCCCCGAATCTCGACCGTCACGGTCGTGCCCGCCTTACCGCCTACCGGAAAGAACGTGTTGATCCGCGGCACCTGCGCCTGCGCGATGGTTACCGTGAGTAGTGTACTGAGGATGAGGGCGATGCATTGACAGTGTTTTTTGATGTTCATAACGGTAAGTGCCGCGTGGTCGTTGCTTGTTAGGGCACCCCTTCCCCTGTGGGGAAGGGGACGGGGGTTAGGTAAGCGAGCGAAGCGAGCCGGAATCAGTTCCGTTTCTTCCTAATTGGCGATTTGCCCGGTGTTTTGACAGGTGTCTTGGCGGCAGGAGCCGGGGGAGCGGGCAGGGCGGGTGGGGCGAAGCCGGATATGAGTTTGTTCGCCTCGACGTCCCAGACATAGACGATCCCCTCGCGGCCCCCGGCGACGGCGATCTTGCCGTCGGGCGTCAGCGCGGCGGCATAGGCAGGCTGCGGCGAGTCTTTGAACTCCCGGATTTTGCCGCCGTTGTCGATATTCCAGATGTTGACGATGTTGTCCGCGCCGCCGGTGATGATGCGCTGGCCGTTTTGGGAACGGCTCAGGGTATAGACTCCGCCCGGATGCGCCATGATGGTCCGAAACTGGTAGCCGCTCCAGGCGTTTTTGCGATCGTCGCGGTTGACGCCCCACCAGTAGAGTTTGCCGTCCAGACTGGAACCGACGAACTGGCTGCCGTTGTTCAGGAACGCCAGACCCGAGATGCCCCCCTCGCTCTGGTCGAAGTTGATGACATTGACGGTCTTCTGCTGGTCCCACACCTTGACGATGCGATCGAGGCCACCGCTCAGGAAGATAAAGCCGCTTTTGGGTGAGAAGGCCACAGCCTGCACGCGGTCGTTGTGCGCGTCCAGGATGGGGCCGCTGTTGGTGGTGAGAGAGGTGAAACAGCGCACCTTCTTGTCGTTGGAGCCGATGAGCAGCTCTTTGCCCTCCGGGTCGAAAGCGACGGCCTCGATCGTGTCGAACTGGTTCGGCAGCACGTTCGGTTTGGCGGCGTTAGTGGTGTCCCAGACGACCGTGGTTCCGGTCAGTCCCGGCTGTCCGCTGCCGATGGCCAGAAGCTGCCCGTTCGGATGAAACGCCAGCGAGCGCACGCGATCCTGCACCTGTCGGAAGGTGCTGACCACCTGCCAGGTCGTCGCATCGTAGAGGACCACCTGACCTGCGGTTCCGACGGCCAACTGTTTGCCGTCCGGACTATAGGCCAGCGCCGTGATCTCCCCGAGCGGGCGATTGGGCTTGACGATGACGGAGGCGTTCGGATCCTGCGGCTTGTCGGTGGCCGGCTTTGCCGGATCGCCCGGTTTTGCCTGTCCGGGAGCGCCGGGAGGCGTGGGCGTGGCGGCAGGCGGTGTGGCAGGCTTACCCGTCGTCTGACCCTTTGTCGCCGGGGCAACGCCGTTCTGCGGCTTTGCAGGAGGGGCGGTGGGAGCGGTTTTTGTCTGCGCTCCCGCCGCCCATGCCAGCCCTAACACAGAGGCCAGACTCACGACATGTGACATACGCACCGTCTGCATCATACGAGCGCCTTGTGGATGTGCGAGCCGCCACGCGCCAGGGTGATGCGGACGCCCTCCGGCGAAGCGATGCTCTGCGTATAGTCGATGCCGAGACAGTGGTAGATCGTCGCGGCGATGTCTTCCGGGCGTACCGGGTCGGAGGCCGGCTCCATGCCCTTCGCGTCGGAGGAGCCGACGACGGTGCCGCCCTTGACGCCGCCACCGGCCATCAGCATCGAGAAGACGCGCGGGTAGTGGTCGCGGCCCGCATCGCGGTTGATGATCGGGGTGCGTCCGAACTCGCCCATCACCACCACGAGCGTGCGCTGCAGGAGGCCACGCTGCGCCAGGTCGGCGATGAAGGTGGAGAAGCTCTGGTCGAACATATTCAGATGACCGCCGCCCAGCGCGTTGAAGATGTTCGAGTGGTTGTCCCATCCGCCGAGCGTGACGGTCGAGAAGCGCACGCCCGCCTCCGTCAGGCGGCGCGCCAGCAGCAGGCTCTGCCCGAAGTTGTTGCGGCCATAGGCGTCGCGCAGTTCCGGCTTCTCTTTCGAGAGATCGAAGGCGGCGCGGGCCTCGGTGGAGGAGAGCAGGGTATAGGCGCGATTGTAGAAGGAATCGACGGCGCGTGCCGTGTCGGAGCCTTTCTCATGCTGGCGGAAAGCGGCGTCTACCGTCTCACGCAGCTCTTTGCGGCGCGTCTGTTTCGCCTCCGTCATGCCGGCGGCAGGGTCCAGGTCGCGGACGCGGAAGTTCGGGTTGGCCGGGTCGCCGCCGGGATAGAACGGGTTCAGCGATGCGCCGAGGAAGCCTGCGCCCATCTCGCTGCCGGGCTGCTGGATCGAGATATAAGGGGGCAGGGCGCTGCGCGGGCCGAGCAGGCTCGATGCGACCGCGCCGTAGGAGGGCACCGCGAAGCCGGGCAGGGGCATAAAGCCGGTCAGCATATAGTGGGTGCCGATCTCATGCGCGCCGGTGGGGCTGGTGACGCTGCGCACGGCGCAGACCTTGTCCATCTGCTGCGCGAGTTTGGGCAGGTGCTCGGACAACTGGATGCCGGTGGCGCTCGTCGGGATCGCGTTGAACTTGCCGCGGATCTCCAGGGGCGAATCCGGCTTCGGATCGAAGGTGTCGACATGGCTCGGGCCTCCCGCCAGCCAGATCAGAACCACGGAGTCCGCGGTTCCTGTCGTATGCTGTCCGTCGGCCTGCGTCTTGGGAGCGCTGTCCGCCAGCGCATAGTATTTCGACAGCGAAAGCCCCAGCAGACTCAGGACGCCGACGCGCAGCACGTCGCGGCGATGAAACTTCTCGCAGTCGCTCAGCCAGTTGTAGTCCATATCAGCCAACCTCCCCTATGTTCCGATACATCCGAATACGTCAGTGATTGAAAAAGAATTCACGGGCGGAAAGCAGCGCCCAGAGCAGATCCTGCGCACCCTCATGCCGGTCGGGAACCTGCTTGAGAAGGGCGACCGACTTCGACAGCTCCGTCGGATTCGGCGCGCGACAGAAAGTGCGCATATAGAGCGCTTTCACCAGGTTCTCATCGGAATCGTTGCGGGCAACCTCATTGTTGACCGTCGTGCCCTTCCGAATTTTGTTTTCGATGTAGGGCGAATTGATCATCATCAGGGTCTGCACGAGGTTCGGCTCCAGTTTGGGGTCGATATCCGCCAGGAACTCCCGATGCGACTGCCCGAAGGCGCTTAAAAACTGCGAGTTGTTCGGGATCTCGGCCTGTACGGCGCGCGAGCGCTCCGGGAACGAGCCGAACGCCTCCGGCGCGCCGGTCGCCTGATTCACCGCGTCTACCAGGGCTTCCGCAGGCATCGCCTTGGGGAAGTAGTGGGAGAAGAAGCGGTCGTCCTTTTCATTAGACGCGTTGGGCACGGCGGAAAGTTGGTAGGTACGGGAGTTTAAAATCAGCCGTGTGAGATATTTCATATCGTACTTATGATCGACCAGCTCTTTTGCCAGCGCATCCAGCAGGCCCGGCACGCTCTCCGGGGTCGTCGCCCGCATATCGTCCACCGGATGGATGACGCCGCGCACGAAGTAGTAGGACCAGAGCCGATTGACGCTGGCGCGGGCGAAGAAGGGGTTCTTCGGATCGGTCATCCAGTCCGCGAGGGAGGCGATCATGTCCGGCGTCTCTTTGGCAGGCTCCGTATCGCCGAGATAGGTGCAGGGCGCGATCTTGCCGCGGTTCTTGCCGTTGACCGACTGGTTGACGACGCGGGCGTTTGGATCGTAGCCGACGATCTCCTCCGCGTTGAGGTTGCCGCCCCGGGCGTTCACTTTGCCCATGAAGGAGGCGAAGTTCCAGTAGTTGTCGGTGGTCCAGCGGTCGAAGGGATGTTTGTGGCAGCGGGCGCAGGACATCCGGACGCCGAGAAAGGCCTGCCCGATGTTCTCCATCCGGTCGTTTGCGCCGCGCTCGACGCGGTAGAAGTTGGTCGGGCCGTTCTGATAGGTACTGCCGCGCGCCTCGATCAGTTCGCGGACAAACTGGTCCCAGGGCTGATTGGTCTCGACGCTGTTGCGGATCCAGTCGGTGAACAGGACCGCGCTGCGATCGGCGAGCGCGCCGTTGCCGTTGCCGAACTTGCGCGGATTGACGCGCAGCAGGTCGGCCAGGTGGAGCGTGCGGTAGTCCACATACTCCGGGCGCTCCAGAAGGTTGTCGATCATCTTGGCGCGTTTGGCGGGATCGGGATCGGCCTGGAAGGCGATCACCTCGTCTGGAGAGGGCAGGTGTCCGAGCGTGTCCAGGGTGACCCGGCGCAGAAACTCGGTGTCGTCGCTCAGGTTGGAAGGGACGACGTTCAACTTTTTGAGGTTATCGAACACATACTTGTCGATGATGTTGTTGGTCGGAACGTTCGGGTAGGAGCCTTTGCCGGTCTGCGGCAGCGTCACGAAACTGGCCGAGACGACGCCCAGGTAGCGCACCACGACCGCCCCACCGCCCCAGCGCAGACCTTTGACCACGCCGTTCTGGCTGACATCCAGCACCGCGCCGTTGGTGGACTGAAAGGCGGTCTGCCGCGTCACGTCGCGGCTGCTGCCATCATTATAGGTGGCGATGACTTTCAACTGGCGCGTCTGTCCGGCTTTGGTGAGCGGCAGTTTGTCGGGATCGACCTTCAGAGAGGTCAGGCGGGGATCTTTCTCGGTGAAAGGCGCGCCCTGTTTGATCCAGCGGAGGAGAGTACTGTACTGGTAGGAGCCGACGGCAAAGCGCTTGCCGCCGACATGCGGCGTGGCGCCGACCGCTTTGAGCAGCAGCAGGCTCTTCTCGGGATCGGTAAAGTTGATGCGTCGTCCACGCGCGCCATAGACGATCGGTTCGTAGTCGTCTTCCGGGCTGAGCGTCAGCAGGGAGATCTGGAAGCCGCCTCGGCCTCCGAACTTGCCATGACACTGGGAACCGGAACAGCCGCCGCGATCCAGGATCGGGGCGACATCGCGCAGGAACTCGGGGTGTGCTGGAACGGGAGGATCGGGCAGAACCGCCTCGACAGGTGGTTTGACGACTTTGGCAGCGGCGGATTTAGGCGCCGTATGTCGTTTTAGAGCCGTATGCCCATGCGTCTGCGCTCCCGCAGGCAGTATCCACCCGACGAACGCCAGTGGAAGAACCGCTTTCCACAGTTGCATACGTTCACCCTCCCCCTCGTTATGAATTCGCTTGTAATCCTAACCCAATATGACACAGGATGTCAAGCGGATGTTGCCATAATTTACAGAGGACCTGTAGGCAGGACAACCTGTACCGACCTGAATCCGGAAAACGGGTTCGAATACGGGAAAGACGCAGCGCCAGGAAGAAAGTTCACTTTGGTTGGCAAGCAGGCGTTAAGAAGCGAACCTGGACCGATCCCTGAAAAGCCGCCTGCCAGACAGAAGGAGGGCGTTTGTTCGCTCCTTTCGCCCTCAAAACCGCCTGTTTGAGGAATTATCGGCTCGGCAACACCATTTTGGCGAATCTGGCACGTTTTGTGCAGTTAGGCACTGTAGAGGGAAGAACGCCATTTCCCACTCCAAAAACGTCGGAGAGGTGCGATAACCGGAACGTTACCGCGGACTATCCATCCTTTCGCAAATGTGCGGAGACGCAGTCGCGACCTTTTTCTTTCAAAATAAAGAGGTCCCGGTCCTTTGCAGCATGCGAAGGAGCGTGGTTATGGGTGTATAATAGTAAGACGGGTTTCTCATAAGCCTGCTCTCTTTAAACCGCGATTATGATTTGCGCCGATAGGGTATTCCCGTAGTCGGTGTGCACGATATGGAACACATCAAGGAGAAGTGACCTATGCGTAGACTTAGTCTTACACTGTTGGCCGCAGGGGCGGTAATGATGGGCGCCGCGCCGCAGGCCCACGCGCAGTTTTTTAACCTGACCACCGACTTTCAGACGTCGGCGGGCGTGCATGTCGTCAACGCTTTCTCGACGGACGGTCTGTCGGCCCTCGGCATTAACGACATCGCGATCACCGGCGTCTATGCGCCGCCGAGCGCGGTGACGGTGCCGCTGTACACCTTCGCCACCAACAGTACGGTTACCAACCCGGTAGGTGGTGGTACGGCAGGAACCTACAACCTCCCGTATCGCATCGCGGTCACGATGGTCCCTTCCAACGCTGCGGGAACGCCGCTGGCTGGATACAACGCTATTACCCAGTATGTTACGGGCACCATTACCGGACGTCTGGACCAGATCTCCAATACCCTGATCAACACCTACGACAATGTCGTCTCCACGCCGAGCGGACAGGCCGAAGTGTTTAACTACGTCTTCACCGCCGCCGGTCTGCCGACCGTGAACTTCCAGTTGCGCGCTCTGGCCGGACAGGCCGCGAGCCAGGGAGCCCCGGGCTTCTTCAATGGAGGCTCCCCGACGCCGAAAGCAGGCGGCGCTACGGGCGCTGTCGCCGGTACGCCGGAACCCGGCACCTGGGCTATGTTTGTCGGCATGAGCATGTCCGGCGTGCTGGTCGCCCGCCGCCGTATGCGCCGCAAATAGACGGCAGCCCGCGGCCACTCTGCCTCGGTGATGTGTGATGTCGCACGACATCCTTCCATAGACACTTTTGCGCCTGAACCCGTTGGCCTGTCCACAAGACTTGCCCGCCAACGTGTGTTATCAGGCGCAAAAGGCATTTTGGAGGCTTTATTCTGCTTTTGGTCGCTTGTTTAGATGCCAGAGCAAAAAAAATAGTTGCTTTTACGGCCTGTTTTTCGGGAATCTGGCATAGATCATGCAATAGAGGACTTGTGTGAAGAATCTCTCGGCTGGACGCGCCCTGCTGGGACTTTCTAATATCAGGCTTTCGTGTTCCGGAAAAAGCCGGGAAACCAGGCAGGTGTTTGCTCTGAGCTATTTTCAGTCATAAAACATTGCTCTGGCCCACGCGAAAGCATGATCGTTGCAAGGGAGATCTCCAGTCTCCAGAGTTTTGACTCCTGTTACACAGAGAGGTTCAGGAAGAACGCAATCAGCTGTATGTGTCTGATGCGTGTAACAGCATCTCTGCCCGCTGATGGAAACCGGGTTGGGATTATCCCGTTAGAAAAAGGAAACGATCCATGAAGATTTCTCGTCTCTTACCACGAACGCTTGCATTGGCCGCTATGGCCGTTGTCGGCGCAGGCGCCGTGCAGGCCCAGTCCGTCACACCGGTATTCATCGGTACCACCGGCGCTGCCGGCAACTTCACCTATACGTACCAGCTCTTCAGCACCGCTGATACGCGCATCACGACAGGTGACATCTTCACCCTCTACGACTTCGACGGTCTGCTGGTCGGCGGCGCGAACACCCCGACCTTCAGTCCCGGTCAAGCCGGGGTGGACTACGCCGTCTCAGTGCAGAACGTGGGTCTCAACCCGCCCAACGCGCTGATCCCGCCGGACAACAACGGTCTGCCCAACATCTCGCTGACCTACAACGGCAGCACCTCGCCCTTGACCAATCCTGGCCCCGGATCTCAACTTCTGGGAACGCTGCTCGTCCACTCCAGCCTCGCATTCAATACGGCGGGAGACTTTACTCCCTTTGCAGCCAACTCCGTTAAGAACAGCAACGGATCTCCGGCCGGCAACCAGGGCTTCGTCACCGGTCCGAACGCGGCCCCGCAGACGCCGGAACCCGGCGCTTGGGCCATGTTCGTGGGGATGGGCATCTCCGGCGCGGCCTTCGCCCGCCGCCGCACCCGCCGCAAATAGAACCCGCCTGGTTCTGACACAACCGCTACAGATCGCCCCGAGTCCTTGAAGCTCGGGGCGATCTGCCGTTTCAGGGAACGTGAAGGGTCGCAGGAAGCCTGATTCCCGTTAGAACCCGGTCTATTACCATCGATATGGAAGCGGCCAAAAATAAATATCGGTGGTTTGGAGGGTAAACGAGCAATGTGGCATAAATAATGCAATAATAGAAATTAGGCCACATACTTTCGATCGGACGCGCCCTTTCGCGAGAGTGTATCCTCTGGCTTTCCCACCTTTCATGCGGGGCGGGAAAAGCCGCAGTTATTAGCTCCTGGGCTTTTTACAGTCGCGACGCACTGCAAACCATCCACGCAAAAGCACTGTCGTTGTAAGGGAGACTTCCATTCTTCCGGATTTTTGAACCCTGTTACACAGACAGGTTCATGAAGAACGCCGCCAGTACCGATCTGGCTCGTGTAGCAGCCTCCTTATCCTAAATGGAAGACGGATAGGGAATACCACCTATATAAAGGGAACATATCCATGAAGATTTCTCGTCTCCTGCCCCGCACCATGGCGCTCGCCGCTCTGGCAGTCGTCGGTGCGGGTGCAGTGCACGCACAATCCATTACGCCGGTATTCGTCTCGGCCCTCGGCGCTCCTGGAAACTTCACCTATACGTACCAGCTCTTCAGCACCGCTGATACGCGCGTCGTGACGGGTGACCTCTTCACCTTCTACGACTTCGACGGTCTGCTGGTCGGCGGCGCGAACAGCCCGACCTTCACCCCCGGTCAAGCCGGGGTGAACTACGCTGTCTCGGTGCAGAATACGGGCATCAACCCGCCCAACGCGCTGATCCCACTGGACAATAACGGCCTGCCCAACATCACCTTGACTTATAACGGCAGCACCTCGCCGTTCATCAACCCGGGGCCGGGTTCCCAGAACCTGGGAACGCTGGTCCTGCATTCCGCCAACGGAGTCAATGCGGCGGGAGACTTTACTCCCTTCGCGGCGAACTCCACCAAGAACAGCAACGGCTCTCCTGCCGGCAACCAGGGCTTCGTCACCGGTCCGAACGCGGCCCCGCAGACGCCGGAACCCGGCGCCTGGGCCATGTTCGTGGGGATGGGCATCTCCGGCGCGGCCTTCGCCCGCCGCCGCACCCGCCGCAAATAGAACCCCTTCGGTTCGAACGCGACCTCTACCAATCACCCCGAGACCGCAAGGTCTCGGGGTGATTGAATTTAAGGCAACCCCTGATTGCAGGTCAGGCCGCAAAGGCCACGGCCTGCAAGTTTATTATGTACGTATATATTACTTCAAGTAAATTAATTAAAATAAAATCGCCTGCGAAAGCGTTCGGGGAGGCTATTTGGCACAGTTCTTGCATAGGAAAGATTGCAAGGTTCCCAAACCATCCCTCTCTCCGGAGAGGAGCGCCCCGACTTTCCTGCTCGCCTGGTGTGGCGGGAAAGAGGCAGTTTCCCGTACGGGTCTATTTGCAAGAGGTGCGAGATCCTGCGGGCAAGTTACGCAATAGCAAGATCATTGCAAGGGAGATCTCCGGTCTCCACACTCGTTTAACGCCTGTTACACCAACGCGTTTATAAAGAACGCCGTTCGTATCGGGTCCGTGTGACAGGATGCCGCTCCGCTCCAGGAAGACGGAAGCGCCTCACCCTCTTAGAAGGAACTTACTATGAAGTATTCTCAACTCTTATCCCGCACCGCCGCTCTGGCCGCTCTGACACTTATCGGGGCCACCTCCGCCTACGCACAGGCTACGACCCCGATCTATCAGGGAACTACCGGCGCGGCCGGTAACGTCACGTATACCTACCAACTGCAGTTGGCGTCGGACACCCGCGTACAAAACGGGGACAAGTTTACGTTCTACGACTTCGATGGCTTGCTGACGGGCGGCGCGAACGATCCGAATTTCGTCGGGGTCGGTGGGGCTTCCTACCTGATCACCACGCCGCTGTTGGGCGACAATCCTCCCGGTACGCTTGCGCTGGCCGGTGATAGCCCGACTCTGTCCAACGTCTCTTTGACCTACAATGGCCCCACGATCATTAACAACACCGCCGGCACCGTCGTTCTGGGATCGCTGACCATCCACTCCGCAAACACCGTGAACGGCGCCGGCGACTTTACCGCCTTTGCCGCCAACGATACCAAAGACAGCAACGGAAGCCCCGCCGGAAATCAGGGGTTTGTCAGCGGACCGAACGCTTCCACGACTCCCGAGCCGGGCGCCTGGGCGATGTTCGTCGGGATGGGGATCTCCGGCGCCGCCTTTGTTCGCCGCCGCACCCGCCGCAAATAGAGCCGAGCCGGCTCTCGCCCTGAACCACAAATCGCTCCGAAACCGTAGAGTTTCGGAGCGATTTACGTTGGATGGGTCATCCCCGACAGGGTTTAGCCCGCCTGAAGTAAGGTTAGAGAATGCCGAGGTGCATGGCCCACTGGAGGACATTACTCCACTCCGGAGAGGGGATCAGACCGTCGTGGGTCAGCCGTTGTACCAGGCCGGTCATAAAATGAAGCGTATACTCGGTGCTCAGGGCCAGTTCGCGCGCGATCTCACCGGGACTATACCCCTCCTGTGAGAGCCGCAAAATCCGACGTTGATCGCCGCTCAAAGTATCGGCGATGCGCTGGTTGGCCTGACGTTGAATGCGCTCCTGTTTGCGGTAGCGGACAATAGCTTTTGTGCTCAAGCGTTCTCCTGGTGCGCGCATAAGCGGCAAGAATTTCGGAAAATTTCGCCCTCGATAGCCGGGACTCCTGCCACACGTCCAGGAGATCCTGCTTAATAGTACGTTTCACTTTTCCTGACAGTGTCCCAAGCGGAAAAGTTTGCGCCTTCGATCGTTTTATTTACGGGTTCGCCATCAAGGCGCGCAGAGTCTCCTCCAGATTCTCGTGCCGGAACGTATAGCCGGTCTTCTGTGCTGCCGTTGGAAAAGCGCGCTGCCCACCGAGAAGCGCCTCCGCAAACTCCCCTAACGCCAGCTTCAAGGCAAAGCCCGGTACCGGCGCAACCGCAGGACGATGCAGAATACGCCCGATCGTTTGGACGAACTCCGCATTTGTGACCGGATTCGGCGCTGTCGCATTGAAGGCTCCCTGCGCAGCCTCCGTGGTGGCGGCCCAGGTGAACAGCCCGATGACATCCTCCAGATGAATCCAGGGAAACCACTGTTTGCCGCTGCCGATCGGGCCGCCAAGTCCCAGTTTGAAGGGTGACACAGGCACCGGCAGCGGATAGAGCATCTTCTCCAGCGCTCCTCCCTTGCCCAGCACGATGCCGATCCGCATACAGGCGACCCGCACTCCCAACGCGGCTGCCTTGCCCGCCTCCGCCTCCCAGTCCCGGCAGGTTATGGCGAGAAAATCCGTGCCGGCAGGGCTATCCTCCGTCAACGTCTCGTCTTTACGATCGCCATAGTAGCCGACCGCCGAGGCGCAGATCAGTGCCCGTGGACGCGCCGTATGGGAGCGCATCGCCTCGACCAGGGCGCGCGTGGTGAGAATCCGCGAGTCGTAGATCTTGCGCTTGTACTCCTCCGTCCAGCGCGCCCCGCCCACCGACTCTCCGGCCAGATTCACGATCGCATCGACCTCGCCCAGCGCCTGCCGCCACTCCGCATCGTTCTCACTGCCCCAGGACAGACAGGTGATCCGTGGACCCAATACGCGCTGCGCACGCAGCGCGTCTCGGGTCAGAGCAACCACGGAGTGTCCTTCTTCCAACAGGCGTTCGCAGAGCGACTTGCCCACAAATCCTGTCGCGCCCGTCACCATGATTCGCATTCGGTTCTCTCCTTTTGCCCCCTCTGTCCATACCTGCGCGAGATGTGACAGGAATTCGGGGTCTTCTCGACCAATACCCTGGGGAGACTGAAAATGTCAGAGACAGCGGCGCAGTCCCGAAGCCTGCATCTCGGCCCTGCACCCTGCAAACCAAGATCTTATCAGGAGAAAAAGAATGTTAACCCCGGAAGAGGTACAGACAAAGGCGGATGAGATCCGTATGAACGGCTATACGATGATCCCCAATGTCTTCCCTGCCGACAAGATCGCCACAATGCTCGAACGTTTTGATCCTCTCCTCGACGAGAAACGCGCCAGGGAGCAGACGAACCGCGGCGCCAACCGCTTTCAGATGCATCTGCCGTTCGAAGCGCCCTTCGCGGACCCGCTGCTCTATGAGAACGAGGACATTCTGGCGATCAACGAGAACCTGTTCGGCCCCGATCAGATCCTCACCTACTTCGCCTCCGACACGCCGTTCCCAGGCTCCGACTACCAGAAGGTGCATATCGACTGCCGACTGCCCTTCCCCGAAGCTCCCTACGGTGTTCCTACCTACAGCGTGGTCCTGAACATGGCGCTGGTGGACTTTACCGAAGAGAACGGGCCCCTGGAACTCTGGCCCAACGCGACTCACATGATTGCACAGCCGAAAGATATGGAGCGGATGGCGGCGATGATGCCTTCCGTTCGCCTCCTGCCGAAGGCGGGCGATCTGCTGCTTCGGGATGCGCGCTGCTGGCACCGCGGCACTCCCAGCAACGGCACGCGCTCCCGTCCGAATCTCGCGCTGGTCTACTCCCGCGGCTGGTTCCGCTTCGAAGGCACTCCCTATCGCATCAAGGTTCCCCGCGCGATCTGGGACGGGTTCTCCGAGCGCATGAAAAAGATCTGCCGCTACTGCGCGATCCTGGAGACCGATGGCCATATCTCCGACGCGGCCTGACGTCTTCTAGCCCTTCCTCGAACCCGTGTTGTAATCTTGTTAATCCTGTCCAGAGAAATGCTCTTTAGACAGGATTTACAAGATTTACAGGATTTCCTTCAGGGATGCTGATTTGCTGAATATGTTCTCGTGCGCTATTTCGTGTCGTCGCCGAACCATTTGGCGTAGAGTTTGTCGTAGGTGCCGTTCTCTTTGAGGGTCAGGAGCGCCTGGTTGACGGGTTTACGCCAGGGGGACTCAGGCGGGAACAGGATGCCGTAGCCTTCGGTCTTGAAGATCGGGCCGACGGTCTGCACCTTGCCTTTGCCGTCATGCGCCGCGTAGTGGAGCAGTACCGGGGCATCGTAGACCACAGCATCGATCTTGCCCTGATTGAGCGCATCGAACGCCTCTTCGATGTGTATGAAGGACTGTGCTTCGATGCTCTTCCCCTTGAGATAGCTCTCCGAAGTGCTGCCGGTGACGGTGGCTACCTTTTTGCCGGGCAGATCGCTCGGACCCTGGATACTGCTCTGCAGTTGTTTGACGGTCAATGAAGCCGTCACCTGGGCCGTGAAATAGGCGATGAAGACCACGCTGGTAAACATCCAGAGGAGCGCAATCGACCGGCCGACGTAGGTCTTGGGCATCTCGTCGGCCTGGGTGCTCAGGGTCGCCGCCGACCACCAGATCGTTTTGAAAATGCCGGGGAAATAGCGCTTGGTGCCGACGATGCCATTCTCCTCGTGGTGGCGTTCTGCGAACCAGACGAGGTGCGCCGGAATCAGAACGAGGATGAACACCAGGCCAAACAGTTTGAGTACATCCGGCGAAAAGAAACCTTTGAGGGTTTGGAGCAGGGTCGAACCGCTATCGGCCTGATCCCGGACCAGGATCTGTAAGCCCGCATTGAAAATAGGCTGTGAAAAGTCGAAATTGCGGTCCCGATCCGAGGTGATCGAGATAGCGGCGATGCCGAGATCCGTCTCTTTCGTCTGGACGGACTGAAGGATGTCCGCTACGGTGTTCTTCTCCACATAGGTGTTTTTGACATTCAGACTGTCGGAGATGCCGGCCCAGAGTTCGATACTGAAACCGGTGAGTTTGTCACTCTCTTTCAGGACAAAGGGCGGTACGATGCGCGTGCTGATCCGCAGTGAGGTCGCCGTCCTTTGCGCCTGTACGGGCACGATACCTACTGCAAACAGGAAGGCGCAGATCAGCGCAAGCAGCCCTCCGCACAACCAGTTCCTGTTCAATCGTTCTCTCCTCCAAGGGTGTCTTGTGGAATGCGCGTTACAACCCGTTGCAAACGCTTCTTCATGCTATACGACAGGGCCGATGATCTTTGTGTAGAGCTCCTGCTGTCTGTCCAGGTGCTCCTGGTAGAGGCGATGGCGGGCAGCGTCGGGCTGGAAGGTCTGGCCGGTACGGGCGACGGCGTCGGAGGTAGCAGAGATCAGCCCGGCGGCCTCCATCGCGAGAAGGGCCGCGCCGCGGCTGCTGGCCTCCGCCTCTTCCGCAAGGGTGAGGGGCTGGCCGAGAGCGTCACAGAATATCTGCGTCCAGATCGGGGAGTGGCCGAGCGCGCCGCCGGACGCCACGATCTCGTTCGCATTGGGGAAGAACTGGTGCAGGCTGCGAGCGGCAAGTGCGAAGCGTAAGGCGACGGCCTCCATCGCTCCCCGCAGAATCTCTACGGGGGTGGTGTCGAGGTTCAGGCCGGTGATCGCGCCATGGGCGTCCGGATGCCAGCCCATACTGCGCTCTCCGGCCAGAAACGGCAGGCAGGTCACGCCGTGCTCTCCCGGCTCGAAGGCGGCGAGCTGCTTCTGGAGGTCTGCTTCCGGAGGCAGTTTCAGAATGCGGGTGAGGTAGGCGTAGACGATGCCGCCATCGCTGAAGGCGGCTCCTATGATCGGGCGGCGGCTGTCCACCCGATAGCGCCAGAGGCCGTCCGGGATCGGGGCGCGCGTGGTATCGGGAGCGTTGGTCTCGTCCCAGACGGCGCGGATCGCGCCGGAGGTGCCGAGGTTGATCGCAAGACGATTCGGGGAGTCACAGCCGCTGCCGATGTTGCCGCACGCTCCGTCTCCCACTGCCGGAAAGAACGGAACCTCCTTGAGCGCCGGCCAGCGCTGCGCAAACTCCGCCGTCAAGCCCTGCGCGCTCTGTTTGAGATCGACGATAGGCGACAGCGTCTCCGGGGCGATCTGGAGCGTCGCCAGCGTCTCGGTATCCCAGGCACACCTCTCCTGATGAAACAGGCCCGTTCCTGAGGCCATCGAGACCGACACCCGCATCTCCCGCGCCCCAAACCAGCGCCGAAACAGATACTCGCTCGGAGAGATCCAGCGTTTCACTCTATAGAAGAGATCCGGTTGGGTTTCGCGCAGCCAGACGAGTTTCGCCGGATAGTAGGAGGGATGGATCACGCAGCCGGTGCGCTTGTGGATCGCTTCGGCATCGAGGTCTTTGCGCAGGCGTCTGGCGACATCTCCGGAGCGCGCGTCCGCCCAACTGTAGATCGGGGTCAGAGGGTTGCCGTCTCCGTCCACGCCCAGCAGCGAATGCCAGAATGTCGAGATCCCCACGGTGCGGATCGCTCTGACCCTGTCTCCTGCCTGCGCCAGAGCCTGGTCCATACAGGTCATCACATAGCCCAGCAGATCCTCTGCGGGCATCTCCACGCCGCCATCCTGCGTGGTGTGCATCGTATAGGGGAGCTGCGCGTGCACGCCCTCTACCTCCCGCCCCTGTATGTCCCAGAGCAGCACGCGCGCCGAAGAACTTCCTATATCCAGCGTCAGCGTCAGCGGTGAATCGCTCATAACGTTCTGTGTCCAGCTTTCTGTTTTAATTGAGTTTGATCTCGACACGTCGGATCTCCGGCAGGCGCAGGCGTTCTTTGCCATCTACCCGCACGAGAAACCCTTCCACCATGCTCCAGGAGACATCGACGAGATGTCCACGGATCGGGACGCGCTCGATGCGGAACTCGCGCAGCCCGAAGGGCAGGGGATCGATGACGAGCGCGCCGTTCGGTTCCGGCTCCGGCTGAATGCCGACGACATGGCGTATGATCAGGTCCACGACCCAGGAGTGCTGATAGTCGTCTACGCCGCGATAGAGGCTCGGGGTTCCCGTGTAGGGGTTGTAGTGCTCATAACAGTTGGGCCGTTTCGAATCACCTTCATGGAAGAGCAGGCGCACGGCCCGGTTGATAAAACCGACGGCGGCAGGCCGGAGTTCCCAGGCCCGTGTGCGGGCGGCATGGGCGAGGGCGTCCGCGACATGGGAGTTGGTCATGGGCCAGACACGGCCGTTCCAGGGACAGTTGGTGCGCTTGCCTTTCCAGTCGGCCTCCGCGTGGAAGAACGGATCGTCCACGCTGCTCGCCGGAATCAAAAAGGGCGTGCCGAAGGTCGCAGGGTTCGCCAGATGCGCGAAGGCCCCAAGATGCAGTTCGGTTGCGATGTCGGAGAGAAACGGATAGAAGCCGACTGCCGCTTTATACGGCGACTGCGCGAACGTCGTCGGGTGGACATCCTTGAAGAGCTGCGCCTCTTCATCCCACATCCGTTCGCGCACGGCCGCCGCGGTCTCCGCCGCCTTATCTGCCCACCAGTCGCCATCCTCCGGCTGATCCAGCGCCCGCGCAAAGACCGCCAGCGCGCACTGAAGGTCGTACAGATAGCAGGTGGCATCGACACCCTTGACCTGGATCTTGCGCCACCGATCCGCGGACTCGTCCACAAAGAGGTAACGGCTCATATACTCCTGGCCGGTCTCCCCCTGGTCGAGAACATCGTAGAGGCCGCTCTGCTCCCGATCCCGCTCCCGATCGAAGTACTCCGCATAGCGCACCAGCCCCGGATAGATCTGCTGCACAAACACGCGGTCGTCGGTGAGATAATAGTACTGAAGCGCTGCTGCGCCCCAGTTGGCATGGTAAAAGCCCCGGTCGCGCCGCCAGAGATAGAGATGTCCCGGCAGGAAGCCGTCTTCCCCCTGCTCGTCCTCCGTGCGCGTCTGGGCGGCGAGAAAGTTGAAGAGCGTGCCGCGAGCCACGGTGCGATCCTGCCGCCAGGAGAGTTCCCGGAGATGGCACTGCGCGGAGTAGGTGATATGCGAGCGAAAGGACCCGATGCCCTCGAAGACGCAGGGATAGGGCAACCGTCCGGCATGGGCATCGACCGTCAGCAGGCGCAGTCCGTACCAGCGGTACCAGTAGGCGGTCTCCAGATAGGGATCGCTGCAACTGAACGCCGGTACTGAGGCGAAGTAGGTTTCCCAACTCGCGTGGCTTGCCGCGACCACATCGCCCGCCAGATCGGCGCGCAGATTGCCTAAGGCGGTTTCACGATCCAGCGCAAGCGTCGCTCCAAAAGTCAGACCGTCGGTCGAGTCGGCGGCCACTTCCACGGCATAGTGCAGAGCGAGGTGCAGCAGCCCCTGCGGATTCCAGCCCGCCTCCACCTGCATCTCCTCGGCGAGCGCGCCGCTGCGAAACTTCTCCGGAAAGACGGAGATCTGCCAGAGCGGCAGGGTCTCGGTGCGCTCCGCCAGGTTGACCGTCCAGGAGTCCGGCATCCGACTCCCACCCAGCGCCACAAAAATCTGAGGTTGGTCCGCCGGAAAAGGCGTGGAAGCGGCTGCGGCGCGTTCTCCCCAGCCATAGACATCAGCAGGCGTATCGGCAGAGGTTCCATAGTGCAGGCGATGCGCCCAGGAGAGGGCGTCCGAGGCGCGCTCCACGTCCGCCGCGGTAGACAGCGTGGGCGGGTCCGCGTCGGTCGGAAGGGTCTGCGTCTCCTGCAAACTCCAAAGGAGCACATGCAGGTTCATCGGGCGACCGGTGGTATTCTGAAAAGTCAGGCGACTGGCGAGCGTATCGTTGGGGGTCAGGACACGCTCCTCCTGCACCCGCAGTCCGGAGCGCCCTTCGATGGTGTAGAGCAGGGTCAGGCGGTCGGGAGTCCAGCGGCGGAGGGCGCAGCGGAGAGACAATGGCTTTCCGTTCTCATCCAGGAGGAGCAGACAGTAGAGGCGTTCCAAACGAATATCGGCGAAATAGGCTTCGTCCCAAAAACCGGGCGTGTCGAGATGTTTCGGGAAGGCGGGCGCATACATCGCCGCTTTGCCGCCTCCCAGAAACCATTTGTCGGTACGCTCCAAAAGAGAGAAGGGATCGAGACGAGGCTGCACATGCCCTCCCTTAGCGCCATTGTGGGGGAACGTGGAATTCTGCATCGCCGGCGAGTATCTGGATCAGGTTGATCTGTCCGGCATGATAGGCCATATTGCGCAGGGGCATCATAATCAGATTCGCGCCGACAAACTGCCCGCGTGGATGTTGATACATGCGCTCCAGATCCTCTTCGGTCATGGTCCGAATCGCAGCGGCAAGTTCCGCGCCGCTGCTTCGTACCTGCTCCTGCGCATCGGTCCCATTCGCAAGCACCAGAGCGGGGCCGGATGCGGAGGGGGGCGATGGTGTCTCTCCTCGCAGCCCTGCGGCGATCATCCGGTTGACCACGACGCACTCTGCAATCTGCTCCAGTACGGAGCGCGTGGGGGCGCTGCCCTCGGTCTGCGGCTGCCATTGGAGTTTGTCTTCCTGGGTAGATGCAATGAAGTGGGCCAGGGAGTCGGTCATGCGCTCGGTCTGAATCGCCATATATTCGGGTACGTGCATTGTTGCTTCTCTTTCTTCTCGTACTAACGAAATGGTCAACGAAGCACCCTCATAAGCGCCCGGCTAGAGCAAGGCGCTGGGGGCACTCCGTGCCGAAGACCCGCTGAAGCGGGCACGTTGTCTCTTACAAGGCTTTTTGTTGGTGTAGGTGCATTAGTCCGCTTTGTGGCCGCAGTCGTAGAGAGGTTTTAGCGTGCGGGCGGCCTCGACGACGGCTTCCAGGAACTCCGTGCCGCTCTGTACGACCGGGTGGGTGTTCGCGAAGGCGATACCGAAAATGGCGTGCTGGCCTTTGACGCGGTGCATACGGTCCGCGAAGGCGCGCAGGGTGTCGGCGTCCAGGGCGCTGCCGCGTTTCGGTTCGTTGTCCGCGTCTCGTATCTCGTAGGCGAGGATCGTGGGATGCAGCGTCAGATAGCGCTCCAGGGAGTCGGCTTCGCGGCGCAGATTGTCCGCAAAGAGCAGTTTCTCGTCCGCGTAGTCCTCCACAAATACCGTGACACGCACCTTCTCGGCGCTGATACCGCACCGCAGGTGCACAAATGGCTTGTAGGCGCGGGGAGAACTGGAGAAGGCGACCCAGGTCTCGACAGGCGCATTGACCGTGCGGCGCAGATGCTGCGCGACATGCGGATAGAGGGTTTCGCCGACAACCTCCGAGAGCCGCTCTGTCAGGATCTGGCCGATCTGGATGAGTTTGGGTTTGACGCGTTCGCGTAACTGCGGCATCCGCGCCGCAAAACCGTCGATCTCGAATACGCGGAAATCGTCTTCCGTAAAGCCGGGAAAACTGGCGGCCTGCGCGATCTCCTCCAGGGTGGGAATCGTCTCCTCGGTTTCTGTGGTCATTCCTTACTTCCCCCTTTGTGCTGCTCCACTCCGGCGCGATAGGCTTCCCACGCCTCGGCCACATGCCCCGTCTCGACATCCCCGATGTGCATGTAGAAACGATACCGCAGGCGCAGCGGCGTCTCGGGAGTGATGACGATCGGGTCCTCCTGAAAGAAACCGTAGTTGGGGGCGATCGGGCCGTAGTCGCGGGTGAACCAGTTGGTCGGGAAATGGGGATTGTCGGGATGGTCAAAGATCGCGATGCCGCAGTCCTGCCGTCCCAGGCGACCGGAGCAGTCTACCCACGGCGAGCGTTTCTTGTAGGTGCCGCGCTCGTTGATGCCGCCTTCAGCATTGGTGATCTTGCCGCCGGTCTTGGGGGTGATGCCCTCCGCGATGCGGATACTCGGCAGACCGGCCTCATTTGTCGGATGCAGTTCCACGATCTGGCCCGCAGGGGCGAACAGCGTCAGATCGAGATCGAAGACACGATCCGCGGTCGGCTGCTCATAGAAGGTCCAGGTGCGGATGTCGGTCAGCGAGGTTACGCCCGTGTTCGAAATCCACTCGTTGCGCGCCGTAAAGGCGGCCTGTTCCTCGCCGCTGGTCTCCAGATGATCGAAACCGAGATGGACGATGCGGCCGCTGGTGGGGCGTTCCAGCCAGAAATCGTCGCCATTGACACGCCCATGTCCGATCCAGATGCCATGATGATGCCGATGGTCGTTCGGCTCATTTGCCACGAAAGACAGTCCGTTGGCGGCGCGGATCGGATACAAAAAAGGCTTCCAATGCGGTGCGCCGAACTGATAGCGCGTATGCTCCTTGCCACCGATGCGAATCACCAGTTGGGCGCTCTCTTCGCGTATCTCTACCATAGTAAGCTCTCCCTCTTTCGTCCTCCTCTTCATAGTACCCCAATCCATCCGCCCAGCCGATAACGGAGCGGACAAAACGGCGTAGTGCCGGCGCGAGAAGAGGGCGTGAAACCTACGATTCTATACGAATCCCCGTCGTAGAGAATTTTCAGGACGGGCCCGGACGATCGGACTCACTTCAGGGCTTCCAGTTCAATTCCGGATGGAGGTAGTGCGCCAGCGCTTCCACGCCCCGGACCAGACGCGGCGAAGGGCGCACCAGCGTGCCGTCTTCCGACTCATCGGTATAGAGCCGGTTTTGCTGCACTGCCGGAACGCTCTGTGCCCAGCCGGGCATACTCCGCACCTTCGCGGTCAAACTCTTGCTGCACAGGATCACTTCGGGCTTGCGCAGCGCCACCTCCTCGGAGGAGATGATATTGGTGGCGATCGGCTTGTCCACGATATTCTGCCCGCCGGCCTGGGAGATGAGGTCGTTGATGAACGAGTTCGGCCCGGTCGTGTAGATGGGATCGACGCCGTATAGGATCAGGACACGAGGGCGATGTTTGGCCTGCGCAACGACTCTCTGCACGGCAGTCAGATGTGTCTGCATATCGGTCACGATCTGCGCTGCCTTCGCCTCCGCTCCGACCGCCTGCCCCAACAGATGTATCGCGGCATAGGTGTCGGTCAAATTCTTCGGATCGACGACCAGGACCGGCACATGCAGCGCCTCCAGCGCCGCGATCGGCTTCGCATTGAGGCCACTGACCGCCACGACCAGATCCGGCTTATGCGCCAGGATCTGCTCGACATCGGCGGTCAGCACATTCGTGATGGTCGGCTTCTGTTTAACCTCCGGCGGATAGTCGTCGGCCGTCGTGACCGCCACGATCCGATCGCCTGCCCCGAGCGCATAGAGCACCTCGGTATCGCTGGGGATCAAGGAGACGATGTGTTGTGGCGCAGCATTCAAAGTGATCGCCTGACCCCGTGAATCGGTCAAGGTACGCGGAAATCCCCCGGTCGTCCGGGCTGGAACCGGGGGCGGATTCTCTGCCTTATCGTGGCATCCTGCACTCAGCGCCCCGGCGGCCAGCAGGCCGATCAACGCCAAAAATCGTCGCATCGTTCTTCCTTCCTCCCGTCTTTCCGGGAAGTTACGGCATTGGTGGTATTTTGTCCCCTCGTCCAAGAGATACCGCACCTTCCCATCGGATGTCAAGTCAAACCTAACCACTTGCCTGCCCCAGCGCTTCCGCCGGCATTCAGACCTAGCACCCCGCAAAGGAATTTTTATCGATTTTCAATATTGTGTATATCGATAAAGAATAAAATCAGGTATAGTTAACTCATGATGAAACCCACTTCCATTGCCGTCCTCCCCATCGCGCACGTCGCGCTGCGGATTGTCATCGTCCTCAACTGGCTCTCCGGCGCTGCGATCGTGGTGCTGCTGGCCGCCATGCCCACCACGCGATGGATCATGAGTTCGCTCGAACTCTCTCCTTCACCGGAAGCGGATCGAATCGTCGTCGGCTTACACGTGATCGCAGTGATCGGCATCATCGCGACCCCGCTGAACTACCTCGTCTTGAAACGGCTGGTCGAGATGATCGAGACGGTTCGCGCAGGCGATCCCTTCGTCGCCACGAACGCGTCCCGACTGCAGGCGATTGCCTGGGCGCTGCTCGCGCTGCAGCTTCTCAGCCTCATCATTGGCGCGATCGCCTACGCCGTCTCTACGCCGGCGCATCCACTCCATCTCGATGCCGGCTTTTCGATCAACGGCTGGCTTGCCGTGCTCCTCACGTTTCTGTTGGCCCGTGTGTTCGCCGAAGGCACGCGCATGCGCGAAGACCTCGAAGGGACGGTTTGACATGGCGATCATAGTCAAGCTCGATGACCTCCTTCACGATCGGCGGATGACGCAGACAGAACTTGCGGACCGGATCGGACTGACGCAGGCCAACCTTTCGATCCTCAAGACCGGCAAAGCGCGCGCGATCCGCTTCTCGACTCTCGAGGCGATCTGCGAGGCGCTCTCGTGCCAGCCTGGCGACCTGCTCCGGTTCGAGTTGGGCACGCAGAACACGAGCGAACGCGAGCGGCAAGCCAACGGGAGGCAAGATGATGAACGCCCTGAGAACTCAACCGAGGAGAGTGAGCTTCTCAAATTGGGTGCATAGGCAGTATGAACCTGAGGTTAAGCAAGTCTGCAAATAAACGCTCAGTGTGCCCAGGTTAAAGCGGCCACGCCCAGAACATTGCGGACAACGAATTTGAGACCCTTCTAATCAACCGAGGAGAAAACCAATGAAAGTATACATGCGAACACTGATGCAAACCCTACTGGTTTGCCTTCTGGCGCAGGCGGCCATCGTCTGTGCCCAGGATAGTCCGCCGAAATCCGCCGGCACGCAGTCTGACGCGAAAAAGGCTTTTGAAAAACTTAAAACTCTGGCGGGTTCGTGGCAAGGTGTGATCAAGGGCATACCGATCACCTTCACAATTCGCGCCGTATCCAGTGGCACCACAATTCTGCATGAGGGGCATACGGAGGGAGGCAGCCCGCCAAACCATGAGATCACTATGTTCTACGTGGAGGGGGATCGTTTGCTCTCGACCCATTATTGTGACGCCGGGAATCGCTCTCGCTTGGAAGGCAAGATGTCGCCCGACGGAAAGACGATCCATTTCAGTTTTCTCGATGTCGCTGGAAGCACGCGGGGAGGATACCTGAAGGGCTGTGTGTTCACATTGAGTGACGCGAACCATCATACCGCAGAGTTGAATTTCGTTATGCCGGACGGTAAGGCA
>Ga0207705_10000787_pt1 | contig 26021 bp, 27 predicted proteins | sample KBSC13metaG_FD_184314 | JGI IMG/M metagenome (GOLD analysis project Ga0207705, IMG submission 184314) | Corn rhizosphere microbial communities from Kellogg Biological Station, Michigan, USA - KBS C1-3 metaG (SPAdes) (version 2) | ecosystem: Host-associated > Plants > Roots > Rhizosphere > Soil ... | reverse complement strand
TGCTTCGGATGAAGACGCGGCTCATGCCGCCGGCGCCGCCGATGCTGCCGGGCGGTTACGACTTCGCCCGCGCCGCATGGTTCCAAGGCTATGCGGCGACAGGAAGCGTGCAGGGAAAAGTCGAAATCCTCCATCCGGCGGTCGGCTCGCCGCTGCTTGCGCCGCTCCAGCGGCGGCTCTCGGAGCATGTCCGCGAGCAACTCGGCGGGTCACCGGGTGCGCTGGCGGCGGCCTTCGCCAGCGGCGACCAGGGCGCGATTCCCGAGGTCGACCAGAACGCGATGCGCGACGCGGGCCTGACGCACCTGCTGTCGATCAGCGGCTTGCATGTCAGCGCGGTGATCGGCGGCGCCTATTTTCTGGCGATCACGCTGCTGGCGCTGTGGCCGTGGTTGACCTTGCGGGTGCGATTGCCGCTCGTCGCCGCGGGGATCGGAGCGCTCGCCGGTATCGCCTATACGTTGCTGACGGGCGCGGAAGTTCCGACGGTCCGCAGTTGTGTCGGCGCGGTGCTGGTGCTCGGCGCGCTGGCCCTGGGTCGCGAGCCGCTCAGCTTGCGGATGGTCGCGGTGGGCGCGGTGTTCGTGATGGTGCTGTGGCCGGAATCGGTCATTGGGCCGAGCTTCCAGCTGAGCTTTGCCGCAGTGATTGCGATCGTCGCCTTCCACGGCTCGGCGCCGGTGCGGGCCTTCCTCGCGCCGCGCGAGGAAAGCTGGCTTGTGCGGATGGGCCGCCGTACTGCCATGTTGCTGCTGACCGGCGTGGCGATCGAGCTGGCGCTTAGCCCGATCGTGCTGTTCCATTTCCACCGCGCGGGCATTTACGGCGCCTTCGCCAACGTGATCGCGATTCCTCTCGTCGAGTTGGTTTCGATGCCGTTGATCGCGCTGGCGCTGACACTCGACCTCGTCGGGCTGGGCGCGCCGGCGTGGTGGCTATGTGGCAAATCGCTCGAGCTGCTGCTCGGGATATCGCACCTTGCCGCCTCGCAGCCGGGCGCGGTCAAGCTGATGCCGCAAATGGGCTGGGCCACCTTCGCGCTGTTCCTCGCCGGCGAGTTCTGGCTTGCGTTGTGGCGCGGCAAGTCTCGGTTGTTGGGCCTCGTGCCCATCGCGGTCGCGACGGTGCTCCTGCTCCTGACGCCGCAGCCCGACTTGCTCATCGCCGGCGACGGACACAACGTCGGCATCGCCGCGCCCGACGGGCGCCTGCTTCTGCTGCGCGACAGCCGCAGCAACTTCACCCGCGACAATTTCAAGGAGATGGCCGGGATCAAGGCGGAGCCCGTGCCACTCGATCAATGGCCCGGCGCGCAATGCAACGGCGATTTCTGCGCGCTGACCCTCCACCACGCCGGGCACGACTGGCGCGTATTGATGAGCCGCAGCCGCTATGCCGTCGATGCAGGAGCCCTGGCGGCGGCCTGCGCCCGGGCCGACATCGTCGTCTCGGACCGCTGGTTGCCGCGCACTTGCGTGCCCAGGGAGCTCAAGGCCGACCAGCGGATGTTGGCGGAAACTGGCGGCCTCTCGATAGGACTCGGGCAGCCGCTGCAAATCTCGACCGTAAGCTCCGGCGAGGGCGAGCACCCCTGGTGGCGCGCGCAAAAGCGCCCGTAAAAGACTTTGTCCGGACACGATTGTGAGTGCATCCCGGCAGCGATATGCTTTCAATTGGCGGCCGAACGGCCTCAATCGGGTGACGTGATGAGCAAAGCAAGACCGCCCAAGAAGACCGAGACCCTCGAAGTGCGGGTGCCTTATGCGCTGAAGCGCGACTTCATGGCGCAGGCGCGAAGCCGCGGGCGCACGGCGAGCGCGGAACTGCGCGAGTTCATCGATTCCTACCTGGCGGATGGGCGGCCGGTCGAGCGTCGGCCCAGGTTCAACCGTCTCATGTCCAAACGCATGGCCAAGCCGGCTGCAGCCACCGCGATGATCGGCGCGATAGTCGCAGCCCACTTGATGCTGCCCACCGCTGCCGCGGCAGCTTCCGACTTCAGGTCCGCGTTCGCGCAGCTCGACAGAAACAAGGACGGGAGGCTCACGCCCGACGAGCTGTCCGCTGAGCCAATCCACGAAGCCGACGCGCTGCATTCTCTCGATAACGGCCGCGTCGCCAACGGGGTCGTGCCGGATCCGGCCGCCGCGCACAAAATTCAACGCCGGGCGCGAAGCCCCCTAGCAATGCCAGGCTGATCCGCGAGCGCCCCGCCGTCAGTGGTAGCGGCGCAACAGCCCAGCGAGCTTGCCCTGGACCTTCACTTCGTCTGCGCGGTAGATCTGCGGATCGTACGCGCCGTTCGCCGGGTCGAGGCGGATCATGCCATTCTCGCGCCGCAGGTACTTCAGCGTCGCTTCCTCGTCGCGCACGAGGGCCACGACGATCTCGCCGTCGCGCGCGGTGTCGGTCTTGCGGACCAGCGCGAAGTCGCCGTCAAGAATGCCCGCCTCGATCATCGAGTCGCCGGAAACTTCGAGCGCGTAATGCTCACCCGCGCCGAGGAGCGCGGCAGGGACGGGCAGGGTTCGATCGCTTTCGAGCGCCTCGATCGGCACGCCCGCAGCGATCTTGCCGTGGAGCGGGAGCTCGACGATATCGTTGGCCGCCGGCGGCGCGACGCGCGGCGGCATGGTCACCGGGGAGACGCGATCGTTGGCCGGAGCCGGCGCACGCTTGGCCGAGGTCACGTCCTCGGGTTGGCGAATGACTTCGAGCGCGCGTGCCCGGTTGGGCAGGCGACGCAGAAAGCCGCGCTCTTCGAGCGCCGAGATCAGGCGATGGACGCCCGACTTGCTCTTGAGGTCGAGAGCTTCCTTCATTTCCTCGAACGATGGGGAAATGCCGCTTTCCTCCAGCTTGCGCTGGATGAACAGGAGAAGTTCGTGTTGTTTCGCGGTCAACATTGGGCGCTCCCTCGATAGTGGCCCCGGACAATGTTCCATTTTGGAACGAACGCGGAACAATTAGGCAACTCCCGAGCGCTCGTCAAGCCATGCCTCCATTTTCGAGCCAGTAGGCCCTGAGGATGGTCCCGCTCTCCGCCGCGGGAGCCCCCGCAGGGCGCTCGATCAGGGCATCGGCGGCGGCGAGTGCGCGCAGGGCGCTGCTGTCGCGTTCGGCGATCGGCAGCAGCCCGCAGGGGCCGAGTCGCGCCCGTACGAACTCCGTTCTCTCGCCGGTCGCGGCGAGCGGTTCCCCGAGCGGCATCGCCAGGGAGCGCGGCAGCGGGTCAGTCGCACCGCCGAGGGCGCGCAACAGCGGAAGCAGGAACAGGAACGCCGTGACGTAGCTCGAAACCGGATTGCCCGGCAGCCCGAGGACCCACTGACGGCCTTTACGCGCGACGAGCAGCGGCTTGCCCGGCCGCATCGCCACCCGCCAGAATCCGATCGTCGCGCCCCATCGCTCAAGCGCGGGGCGGACGAGATCGTGATCGCCGACCGACGCGCCGCCGCTGGTGACGATCACATCCGTATCGGCGGCGTTGTCGAGCGCGGCAAGCATTGTCGAGAGCCGATCGGGCACCGGGCCCAGCGGCAGGAGCGACGACGTGTGCGGCGCGGCCATCGCCAAGAGCATCGCGCCGTTGCTGGCCGGGATCTGATGCAGCTCGCAAGCGGCGGGATCGGCCGCCAGTTCGTCGCCACTGTCGAGGATTGCGAGCGACGGGAGGCGACCGACAGGCAGTTCTCCATGCCCGGCGGCCAGGGCCAGAGCAAGCTGGCCCGGGCCGATGCGGGTTCCGGGCTGGAGAACGGGGTCTCCCGCGCGGAAGTCGAAGCCCGCGCGGCGGATGTGCCGGGCGCTCGGTTCACCTTCGCCATTGAGCCTCAGCGCGTCACTGTCGCGCGTCGCGTTCTCCTGCAGGAGCACGACGCCATTGCCGTCCGGCATGATCGCGCCGGTCGAGATGCGAATGGCTTCCCCGCGGACGAGCTTTCCGTCGAAGGGATGGCCCGCCGCGCTCTCGCCGACGACGCGCCAGGGACCGCTGACGTCGTCCGCGCGCACCGCGTAGCCGTCCATAGCCGACAGGTCCGCGGCGGGTTGAGTACGCGCGGCCAGCAGCGGCCGGGCGAGGTAGCGGCCGACTGCCCGTTCGGTGCGGACGCTCTCGACGCCGAGCGGCTCCACTTGCGCGAGCAGCCGCTCCTGCGCTTCGGCGAGGGGCAGCGGCGGCGGCAGGTTCATTCCGGGGCGCGCCAGGCGCCGCTCTTGCCGCCGGTCTTCTCGAGCAGGCGAACGCCTTCGATCACCATCGCCTTGTCGAGTGCCTTGGCCATGTCGTATATTGTCAGGAGTGCGATGGAAGTTGCTGTCATCGCTTCCATTTCAACGCCGGTTTTTCCGCTGAGAGAGGCGGTGGCGGTGGCCCGCACAGCGTCATCCTCGAAAGCGAAGTCGACGCTCACTGCATTCAGCGACAATGGATGGCACAGCGGGATCAGCTCGGCGGTCTTTTTGGCGCCCATGATCGCGGCGATCCGCGCGGCGGCGAGCACGTCGCCCTTGGGGCCGCTGCCTTCGCGCACAGCCGTGAGCGCCTCGTCCGACATGTGGATGCGCCCCGTGGCCGTGGCCGAACGCGCCGTCTCCGGCTTGCCGCCGACGTCGACCATCCGCGCCGCGCCGTGCGAATCGAGATGCGTGAGCTGACTCATCGGTTCGCTCGCACCAGGCCGGGTTGACACTTCTGACACTGTCCAGGGGGGCTTGTAACCTTTTCTCCCGAACGGTGACTTGCGCGGCGCAAACCCGGCAATTTCGGCGAGGGTCGGGGCGTGGGCATCGCCGTTCCTTGCCAGAGCCCGCGCGTGTAGAACAGACGAAAATCGGCGCGCGCGGGATCGTGCCGGCGCCGCGGCGGATTATGGTTGCGGCCGCGATGGAGAAAACCGTGTACTTGATCCTCGTCGATGTCGCCGCCGCGCTCCTTCTTGTCGGCGGAATCGTGCTGTTGGCTAAGCCCCCAAAGGCCCAAGCGACCCCTCCCGAGGAAGGCGATCCGCGCGTGTATGCCCGGCGCCTCGTGGGGACGATGATCGCTGCATTCGGCCTGGCCATCGGCATGATGGTGACCCTGTTCCATTTCCTGTCGCAGGGATCATGAGCGCGTTGCCCATCTGCACCATCGGCCACTCGACCCGCTCGATCGCCGAGTTCGTCGATCTGCTGCGCGTCGGCGAAGCGACGATGGTGGTCGATGTGCGCACGGTGCCGCGCTCGCGCCACAACCCGCAGTACAACCTCGACGTGCTGGCGGGCGAGCTCGCTGCGTATCAGCTGCGCCACGAATATATCCGCGAGCTTGGCGGGCTACGCGGCAAGGCGCCAGGGATCGCGCCCGAGGTTAACGGGCTGTGGCGCAACCAGAGCTTCCACAACTACGCCGACTACGCGCTCACCGAAAGGTTCCGCGAAGGCTTCGACCGGCTCCTGACCCTTGCCGAGACAGAGCGCTGCGCGATCATGTGCGCCGAAGCGGTGTGGTGGCGCTGCCACCGGCGGATCATCGCCGATTACCTGCTCGCAGGCGGCCGGTCGGTGCTCCACTTGATGGGCCCGGATAGAGCGGAACCGGCAAGCCTGACGCCGGGCGCCGTGCCCGGGGAAGGGGTGGTTACATACCCCGCTGCGTGACCGTCAGTTGGTGCGGCGCACGCTCCAGATCGCCTGGCATATGCCGACAAGCGCGAGGAGCGCGCCGTAGACCGCCCACTGCGGGGCGCCGGCCATGAACCCGACCTGGAAGGCAAGACCGGTGCCCTGCAGGATCCAGATGCCCCCCATGCACGCCATCAGCACGCCAATCACCGTGCTCACGACCTTCATTACCGTGTTGAACACGCTTCCCATGATGCTTTCCCCTCCACGCGGCCCGTGCAGTGCGTAGGCTTTTGTGCCGAGCGGCACCAGCGCGGTTCAGCCCCCGAGCAATTCGCGGGTCGCCGCCGCGACGTCAGTATGCCGCATCAGGCTTTCGCCGACCAGGAAGCAACGCACGCCCGCTTCGGCAAGACGCAAGCAGTCGGCATGGGAGTTGATACCGCTTTCGGCGACCAGCAGCGCGCCTTCCGGAGCCAGCGGGGCGAGGCGCTCGGTCGTGGCGAGATCGGTGCGGAAGGTCTTGAGGTCGCGGTTGTTGACGCCAATAAGGCGTGACTTGAGCCGCGCCGCACGTTCGAACTCGGCTTCGTCGTGGATTTCCACCAGCACATCCATTCCGCGCTCAAGCGCCGCGGCTTCGATCTCCATCATCGGCGCGTCATCGAGCGCGGCGACGATGATGAGGATCGCGTCGGCGCCGATCGCGCGGGATTCGGCGACTTGCCACGGGTCGACCATGAAGTCCTTGCGCAGCACCGGCAGGTCGCACGCGGCACGGGCGTCCATCAGGTAGTCCTCATGCCCCTGGAAGAACGGCGCGTCGGTGAGGACCGAGAGGCACGCGGCGCCGCCCTGCTGGTAGGCGACGGCATGTTCGGCGGGACGAAAATCGGCCCGGATCAAGCCTTTGGACGGGGAAGCTTTCTTGATTTCCGCGATCAGGCCGAAACCGGTCGTGGCCTTGGCTTCAAGCGAGAGGCGAAAACCGCGCGGGGCCCCGGCCGAGAGAGCCTGGCGGTCGAGGTCGGCGATCGTCGCCGCAGCCTTGCGGGCGGCGACTTCCTCGCGCTTCACGGCGCAGATCTCGGCAAGCTTGTCCATCGCGTCGCCGCCTATGCCGATGGCGCGCGTTGCTGTCGATAGGCCTCAGCCGCAGGTGAATTCCTTGATCCGCCCGTCAACCCCGAGGCCGGCCAGGACCCTGTTCGATGTCGCGGACTCGGTCGCCTTCGCCTCCTGCAATGCGACATAGCGAATGCGGCTGTGGCCGAGGGTCTTGACGATCTCGTCCTTGGCGGTCGCCGTGGGCAGGAGGTTGAGATAGTTGAGCAGCTTGTCCGCGCCGCAGACGGTGGACGGGGGGCCGAGCGGGATTACTTCGGGCGCTTTAGCTCCCTCCCTGCCCATCGCCGAATGCGTCCCGGGCGAGGGGGGGGTTACCACCACGGCCGGCGCCCCGCCGCCACCAGACGGCGCGGTCGCACCCTGCGTGCCGGCTCCGCCGGTCTTGGCGTTGCACCCGGGCAGCGCGGCGGCGAGCGCGATGGCGGCCGCCCCGGTCCATGTTCGTGCGGAGATCATCGGCCGTGCAACGGCACGGCCGATGCTATGTTCCTCGGATCAGTTCTTCGACTGGTCGACCAGCTTGTTGGCGCCGATCCATGGCATCATCGCGCGCAGGCGCGCGCCTGTCTGTTCGATCGGGTGCGCCGCGGCGGCCTTGCGGGCCGCCTTGAGCTCGGGCTGGCCGGCGCGGTTGTCGAGCACGAAGTTCTTGACGAAGCGGCCCGACTGGATGTCGGCGAGCACGCGCTTCATCTCGGCCTTGGTCTCGGCGTTGATCACGCGCGGACCACTGGTGATGTCCCCGTATTCGGCGGTGTTGCTGATCGAATAGCGCATGTTGGCGATGCCGCCTTCGTACATCAGGTCGACGATCAGCTTCACTTCGTGGAGGCATTCGAAATAAGCCATCTCCGGCGCGTAACCGGCCTCGACCAGGGTTTCGAACCCGGCCTGGATCAGGTGGCTGAGGCCGCCGCAGAGAACGGCCTGCTCGCCGAACAGGTCGGTTTCGCATTCCTCGCGGAAGTTGGTCTCGATGATGCCCGAACGACCCCCACCGACGCCGCTGGCATAGGCGAGGGCGACATCGTGCGCGTTGCCGCTGGCGTCCTGGTGGACGGCGATCAGGCACGGCACGCCCCCGCCGCGGACGTATTCGCTGCGCACCGTGTGGCCCGGGCCCTTCGGCGCGATCATGATCACGTCGATGTCCTCGGGCGCCTCGATGAGGCCGAAGTGGATGTTGAGGCCGTGGGCGAAGGCCAGCGCGCTGCCGGGGCGCAGGCGGCCCTTGATGTCGTTCTCGTAGATCGCCGCCTGGTGCTCATCGGGGGCGAGGATCATCAGGATGTCGGCCCACTCGGCCGCTTCGCTGTTCGACAGCACCTTGAACCCGGCGCCTTCGGCCTTTTTCGCCGAGGCCGACCCCGGCCGCAGCGCGACGGCGACGTCCTTTACCCCGCTGTCGCGCAAGTTCTGCGCGTGGGCGTGGCCCTGGCTGCCATAGCCGAGGATGGCGATCTTCTTGCCGGTCACCAGGTTGAGGTCGGCATCGGCGTCGTAGTAAACTTTCATGTCCTTCGCTTTCTTCCGTCATCCCGGACTTGATCCGGGATCGCTGCCAGATACGCGCCGCCATCGTGGCCAGCGGTCCCGGGTCAAGCCCGGGACGACGCGCGTTGTCAAATTCGTTTTAAGCCCCCGCCGCCCCGCGCATCATGCCGACCACGCCCGAGCGAGCGGCCTCAACCAGCCCGTGCTCGCGCATCCGGGCGACGAAATCGTTGATCCGGTCGGTCGTCTCGGTCAGCTCGAACACGAAGCTTTCGGGCGTGGTGTCGACGACGCGGGCATTGAATGCATCCGCGATGTGCTGGGCTTGGGTGCGGCTTTCGCCCTGACCGGAAACCTTGACCAGCGCCAGCTCGCGCTCGACGTGCGAGCCGCTCTCGGTCAGATCGGTGACCTTGTGGACCGGCACCAGCCGTTCGAGCTGCGCGGTGATCTGGTCGATCACCGGCGGCGGGCCGTTGGTGACGATGGTGATCCGGCTGACATGGTGGTCTTCCGAAATATCGGCCACCGTCAGGCTGTCGATGTTGTAGCCACGCGCGGTGAACAGCCCGGCGATCTTGGCGAGGATGCCCGCTTCGTTGTCCACCATGATCGTCAGCACGTGACGCTCGGTGTAGCCTTCGTGGATTTTCATCATCACACCAGGGCCTTCGCTTCGTCGTCCATCGTGCCGGCGACCATGTCGCCGTAGAGCAGCATCTCTGTGTGCGCCGCGCCGCTGGGGATCATCGGGAAGCAGTTGGCTTCCTTCGACACCTGGCAATCGACCATCACGGGGCCGTCGTGGGCGATCATCGCCTGGATCGAGGCGTCGAGGTCGGCTTCGTCCTGGATGCGGATGCCTTTCCAGCCATAAGCTTCGGCGAGCGCCACGAAGTCCGGCAGGCTATCCGAATAGGAGTTCGAATAACGGCTCTCATAGGTCAGTTCCTGCCACTGGCGGACCATGCCCATGTATTCGTTGTTGAGGATGAACACCTTGATCGGCAGGCGAAACTGGCTGGCGGTGCCCATCTCCTGGATGTTCATCTGGATCGAGGCTTCGCCGGCGATGTCGATGACGAGCTTGCCGGGATTGCCGAGCTGCGCGCCGATCGCGGCCGGCATTCCGTAGCCCATCGTGCCGAGCCCGCCGCTGGTCAGCCAGCGGTTGGGCTTGTCGAAGCCAAAATACTGCGCGGCCCACATCTGGTGCTGGCCGACTTCGGTGGTGATGATCGGATCGAGATCGCGGGTCAGGGCATGGAGCCGCTCGACGGCGTGCTGCGGCATGATCGCGCCCTTGCGCTTAGGGTAGGCCAGGCTGTCCTTGGCGCGCCACTTCTCGATGTCGGCTGTCCAGTCCGCGATTTCGAGCGGCTCGCGCTCGCCCCACGCCCCGATCAGCTGCTCGAGCACCGTGGCGCAATCGCCGACGATGCCGAGATCGACCGGAACCACCTTGTTGATCGACGCGCGATCGATATCGATATGGATCTTGGTCGAATCCGGCGAGAAGGCGTCGAGCCGGCCGGTGATCCGGTCGTCGAACCGCGCGCCGATGCAGACCATTACGTCGCACCGGTTCATCGCCAGGTTGGATTCGTAAGTGCCGTGCATGCCGAGCATGCCGAGCCAGGCGGGATGGTCGGCCGGAAAGGCGCCGAGGCCCATCAACGTCGAGGTGATCGGGGCGCCGGTCAGCCGCTGGAACTCGCGCAACAGCGCGCTCCCCCGCGGCCCGGAGTTGATCACCCCGCCGCCGGTATAAAGGATAGGCCGCCTGGCTTTGGCAATCAGCTCGATGGCTTCCGCTATCTCGTCGGCGGCCGCGGTGGTGCGCGGCTGATAACGCTTCGGCCGTTGCGCCGGCGCATCGCTCATCGCCGCGGTGGCAACCTGGACGTTCTTGGGGATGTCGATCACCACGGGGCCGGGCCTGCCGGTGGTGGCGATCTCGAACGCTTCGTCGATTGTCGCGGCGAGCCGAGCCGGGTCCTTCACCAGGTAATTGTGCTTGGTGCAGTGACGCGTGAGGCCGATGGTGTCGGCTTCCTGGAACGCGTCGGTGCCGATCAGGTTGGTCGCGACCTGGCCGGTGATCACCACCAGCGGAATGGAGTCCATGAACGCGTCGGCGATGCCGGTGATCGCGTTGGTCGCGCCGGGGCCGCTGGTGACGAGGACCACGCCGGGCTTGCCCGTCGAGCGGGCATAGCCTTCGGCTGCATGCGCCGCGCCGGCCTCGTGCCGCACGAGGATATGGCGCAGGCGGTGGTCGCCAAACAATTCGTCATAAATCGGCAGCACCGCGCCGCCCGGGTAGCCGAACACGAATTCGACACCCTGGCGGACCAGGCATTCGACCAATATCGCAGCGCCGCTGCGTTCGTCTGACACGTTCACTTCCTCTTTCGACTACGACCCCGGGAAAAAAGTGACCCGGCACGATCTTTGTCGCGCCGGGTCTCTCCTCTCCAACTCCGTCGAGGGCAAGCCCCGTCTTGGTCCGGCTGCTAAGAGACAGTTTATGTCATGTCAACCGCCAATAAGCAAATAATATTTCAAAAGCAGCCTTCAGATCGCAATTCTCGGACTCACTTCGAAGCCAATCTCGCGGTGTCTGCCTCCGGAACCAGGTGTACTGGCGTTTGGCGTAGTTGCGCGTCGCCTGCTGGCTGCGCGCCAAGGCATCCTCAAGCGGCCACTCGCCGCGCAGGTAGCCGGCGATTTCTGGAACGCCGATCGCCCGCATGACCGGCAGGGACGGACAAAGCTCGCGGGCGAGCAAGGCCCGCACTTCCCCAATCGCGTCATCGGCCAGCATTCGCGCAAGGCGGGCGTTGCAGCGGGCGTACAAGGCCTCGCGCGGTGGCAGGAGGACGAGAGGGTGCAGATCGATGTGGCTGGCAATGCCGCCGACGCGCTGTTGCTGCCAATAGGCAAGAGGCTTGCGGGTCGAGCGGACGACTTCGAGAGAGCGGGTGATCCGCGCGGTGTCGGCCGGATTGAGGGCTGCCGCACGCGCTGCATCTTCGGCGCCCAAGGCTGCATACGCTTCCGCCAGCGGCATTGCGCGCACCGCCTCGCGCACCGCGGGATCGATCGGCGGCACCGGGGCGATGCCATCGAGCAAGGTTCGCAGGTACAGGCCGGTGCCTCCGACAAGGATCGGCAGCACGCCGGCGAGATGCGAATTCTCGATCTCGCGCCGGGCCCGTGCCGCCCAGTCGGCGGCCGAACAGGCGTGCGCGCCGTCCCATTCGCCGAACAGGCGATGCTCGACGCCGCGCATGTCCGTTTCGCTCGGCCGCGCGCTGAGAACCTTGAGGTCGCGATAGACTTGGGCGCTGTCGGCATTGATCACCACGCAGCGCCGGCTGAAGGCGAGCGCCAGCTCGACGGCGAGATCGCTCTTGCCGCTGGCGGTCGGCCCTGCAATGAGCGCGACCGCTTTTCCCGGAGACCCCAGAGTGCTCATCGCCCGCCTGATAGCAGACCCGGCCACGCTCGAAAGCCGGCTCGACGCAGCGACAGCGGCGCTTAACGCCGCCGGAGTGGCGCTCGCAGGGGCGGTCATGCTCGATCACTGGAGCGAAGTGCTCCAGTTGACGCTGCCAGGTGACGACGTCGCCACGCTGCGCCGGGTGATCGACGAATGCTTCGCGCCGTCCGACACCATTATCGCCAGCGAGCCGTTCCGCCTTCCCAGCGTATTCGTGTCCGACATGGATTCGACGATGATCGGCCAGGAATGCATCGACGAGCTGGCCGATTACGCCGGGATCAAGCCGCAGATCGCCGCGATCACCGAGCGGGCGATGCAAGGCGAGCTCGATTTCGAAAGCGCGCTGCGCGAGCGGGTCGGGCTGCTGGCCGATCTCGATGAGGGCGCTATCGCCAAGTGCCTCTCGGAACGCATCGTGCCAACCGCCGGCGCGCGCGCCCTGGTCGCCACATTGAAGGCACACGGATGCCGCACGGTGCTGGTTACAGGGGGCTTTCATCACTTCGCCGATCGTGTCGCCGGTCAGCTCGGCTTCGAGCGAGTGGTCGGCAACCGGCTCGAAACCCGCGGCGGCAAGCTTACCGGTGGCCTGGTCGGCGCGATCACCGGTAGCGCGACCAAGGAAGAAGTGCTGCGCGAGGAGATGGCGCGTCTCGGGGTGGGCGCGGTCAGCCTCGCCGCAGGCGACGGCGCCAATGACATCCCAATGCTTGCGGCGGCCACTTACGGCGTGGCTTTCCGCGCCAAGCCGAAAGCTCGCGCCGCGGCCAACGGCTGGCTCGACAGGGGGGACCTCACCTCGATATTGAAGCTGCTCGAAATCCCCGAACAGGCTTGGGTAATGGGCTAAGTTCTGGCCAGCTCGCGCGCCGGGTCCGCCTTGCGCATGGCTTGGAAATGCCAGCGGGACAGGCTGCGCCAGGCCCATTCCATCGGACCATAGTTGTATCGGTCCAGCCATGGCTTCGACCAGGCCAGCATGAACCCCCATATCGGCGGCACCAGCAGCCACGCCTCGGCGCGCGATAATTCACCGTAAAGGCCGCCGAACGTGCCGTAGAAGACGAGCACACCGACGATTGTCGAACCGAGATAGTTGGTAAAAGCGGCCCGGCCGACGGCCGCCACGCGTTCGGATATCGAGTTTCGCCGGCCCAGCGCGAGCATGATCAGCGCCGCATAGCCGATCGCGCCCACGGCATAGAGCGGGCTGACGTACAAGCGCGTCCACGGGATGAAAGTCAGCGGGGCGAAGCTATCCCGAATGCAAAGGTAGGCGGCCCAGGCATGGACCAGCCAGTCGATGCTCAGGCAGCCGGCGGCGGTGACCGCGTAGCTTGCCCGGCTCCAGCCGCCAGTGAGGAACCCCGATTTGAGGCCGGCGATTCCGATCAGCATGAAGCCGAGCGTTTCGAGCCCGTAGCCCGTTACCGACAGCCAGGGTGCAAGCAGTGCGTCACCCCGGGTTGAGGCTTGCAGATGGGCGCCGATGCTGTCGTGCTCGCGCTTGTCACGCTCGATCTCCGCAGCGGTTTCAGTGGGTGTCACGCGCTCGAGAATGGCATCCGCCTGGGCACGCAGCGCCGCGGCTGCGCCCGGTTCTTCGCCGCGCTGGACCATCTCGATTTGCGGCGCGGCCGCGGCCCACTGCGGCACGTAGAAGAGGCCGAGGCAGCACACCGCCGCGAGCAGCAACTGCGACGTCTTCAGTCGCCAGAACAGGAAGGCGACCGTGCCGATGAGCGCATAGTTTACCAGGATGTCGCCCCACCAGAACAGATAGTAGTGAACGCAGCCGAACAGCAGCAGCACGATCATCCGCGGATAATGGACCTGCCAGTCTTTCTTCCCGGCCTCGTCGGCCCGCGTTACGATCACGGTCAGCGAGGCGCCGAAGAGAATGGAAAACAAAGCCCTGAAGCGTCCGTCGACGAAGATCGAATTCAGCGCCCACATCGCCTTGTCGGCGGGCGAGTGAAATCCGTAAAGCGTGGGAAAGAAGTAGGCTTGTTCGATCATCGCCATGCCGACGATGTTGACCGAAAGGATGCCCATCACCGCGATCCCGCGGATCACGTCGAGCGTGAATATGCGCTCCTCGGCAGTGCCGGCCATCGCTATCCCCCCGGCGCCTCTCCCCGGCGCTACGGCGGGATATTACAGGAATTGATAGCGTATGGGGAAGATGCTTTCGGCTGGAAGCCGTCGACGGGTCATTCGTCGCCTAGGCCGCCATCCAGTCCGTGAAAAAGCGCTCGTGCGCGGCGCGAAGCTTGGCAAGGGGAACGCCGAACAGCGCGCTGCCGCCCACAGTGCCGATGCGGCGCAAGCCCGACGAGGCGGTATCGGCGTCGCGCGTGCCTTTGGCGATCTGCCTCTGGAAAGCCGCGAGATCGGGCACCGCGATCAGGTAGCGGCCCTGGTCCTCGCCGAACCACCATTGCGCCGCCGTGTAGCCTTCATGCGGATCGACGTCCGCGCCGAGGCCGCTTGCCAGCGCCATCTCGGCGAGCGCGACAGCCAGGCCGCCGTCGGATACGTCGTGCACCGCGCTGACCAGGCCGGCCGCGACAAGCTCGCGGACGAACTCGCCGGAGTTCTTTTCAAGGGTCAGGTCCACGCGAGGTGCGTCGCCGTCTTCGCGGCCGTGGATCTCGCGCAGCCAGAGCGACTGGCCGAGATGTCCGCGCTCGTGGTGCGGGGTCGCCCACGGCTCGGAGCCAATAAGGTAGATCGCCTCTCCCTCGGCCTTGAACGCGATCGTCGCCATCCGCGAATAGTCGTCGAGCAGGCCCACGCCACCGATCGCGGGGGTCGGCAGGATCGCGCTGCCGCCGCCTGTCGCCTTGCTCTCGTTGTACAGGCTGACGTTGCCCGAAACGATCGGAAAGTCGAGCGCGCGGCAGGCGGCCCCCATGCCTTCGAGGCAGCCGGTGAACTGGGCCATGATTTCCGGCCGCTCCGGGTTGCCGAAGTTCAGGCAATTGGTGATTGCCAAAGGCTTGGCCCCAACTGCTGACAGGTTGCGGTAAGTCTCGGCGACCGCCTGCTTGCCGCCTTCGTAGGGGTCGGCGTAGCAATAGCGCGGCGTGCAATCGGTCGTGGCGGCGAGCGCCTTGCGCTTCCCGTGCACGCGCACGACCGCCGCATCGCCGCCGGAAAGCTGCAGCGTGTCGGCGCCGACCTGGCTGTCATACTGCTGCCAGATCCAGGCGCGGCTGGCGAGATCGGGGCAGGCGAGCAGCTTGAGCAGGTCCGCGCCGACATCGGCCGTGTCCGGCACATGGCCAAGCGGCTTGACCTTCGACCAGGCGCGATAATCGCCCTTTGCCATTGCCGGGCGGTCATAGAGCGGGGCATCGTCGGCGAGCGGCCCGAGCGGGATGTCGCATACGACCTCGCCCCGCCATTCCAGGACCATGTGCCCGGTATCGGTGACTTCGCCGATCACCGCGAAATCGAGCTCCCACTTGCGGAAGATCGCCTCGGCCATCGGCTCCTTGCCGGGCTGGAGCACCATGAGCATGCGCTCCTGGCTCTCGCTCAGCATCATTTCGTAGGGCGTCATGCCTTCTTCGCGGCACGGAACCTTGTCCATGTCCAGCCGAATGCCGGCGCCGCCCTTGCTGGCCATCTCGACGCTCGAGCTGGTGAGACCCGCCGCGCCCATGTCCTGGATCGCGACGATCGCGTCGGTCGCCATCAGTTCGAGGCAGGCTTCGATCAGCAGCTTCTCGGTGAACGGGTCGCCAACTTGCACCGTCGGCCGCTTGGCATCGGCGTCCTCGGCGAAGTCGGCGCTGGCCATCGTCGCGCCGTGAATGCCGTCGCGGCCGGTCTTAGAGCCGACGTAGACGATCGGATTGCCCACGCCGGTGGCCGCCGAATAGAAGATCTTGTCCTGGTCGGCCACGCCGACGGTCATCGCATTGACCAGGATGTTGCCGTCATAAGCCGCGTGGAAGTTGGTCTCGCCGCCCACCGTCGGCACTCCGACGCAGTTGCCGTAGCCGCCGATGCCTTCGACCACGCCGGCAACCAGGTGCTTCATCTTCGGATGGTCCGGCCGGCCGAAGCGCAGCGCGTTGAGGTTGGCGACGGGGCGCGCGCCCATAGTGAATATGTCGCGCAAGATGCCGCCGACGCCCGTCGCCGCGCCCTGATAGGGCTCGATGTACGAAGGATGGTTGTGGCTCTCCATCTTGAAGATCGCTGCCTGGCCATCGCCGATGTCGATCACCCCGGCATTCTCGCCCGGGCCGCAGATCACCCATGGCGCTTCCGTCGGCAGCTTCCTGAGATGGATGCGGGAGGATTTGTACGAACAGTGCTCGGACCACATGACCGAGAAGATGCCGAGCTCGACCAGGTTCGGCGCGCGGCCGAGCCGGTCCTCGATGATCGCGTATTCCTGCGGCGAGAGACCGTGTTCAGCGACGATCTCGGAGGTGATCTCGGACATGGGCGTGGCGCATAGAGCCGCAAGCGATTCTTCACAACTCGTCATCCCCGCGAAAGCGGGGACCAAAAGACGCTTCGGCTGAAGGCAGAGCCGGCTGGGTTCCCGTTTTCCCGAGGATGACAGTGAGGGGGTGCGCGCGCTTGACCCCCGGCACCATCCCCGCCATTCCACGCGCATGAATGAGCAGGGCTCCGATATTGCGCAGATGAGCTTCGAGGACGCACTCCGCGCACTCGAGGACGTCGTCCGCAAGCTTGAGAGCGGCGAGGTTCCGCTCGACGATTCGATCAGCCTGTACGAGCGCGGCGAGCAACTCCGCAAACATTGCCAGGCGCGGCTCGACGCGGCGCAGGCGCGGATCGAAAAGATCGTCGCCGGGCCCGACGGAAAGGCTGTGGGCGTCGAACCGTTCGACGCCAACTAGCGCCATGGGCCTACGCCTCGCCGACACGCCTCTTGTGCGAGCGTTCGAGCGTATCCAGCGGGAGATCGACGTCGCCTTCGACGCGCTGCTGCCGATCCCCGAAGATGCCCGTGCGCGCTTGCTCGAAGCCATGCGTTACGCCGCGATCGGCGGCGGCAAGCGCGTCAGACCCTTGCTGCTGGTGGCGACGGCAGAGATGTACAACGTGTCCCGCGCCTCGGCTGTGCGGGCGGGCTGCGCTATCGAGGCGATCCATGCCTATTCGCTGATCCATGACGACTTGCCGTGCATGGATGACGACGCGATGCGCCATGGCAAGCCGACGGTGCACAAGGCATTCGGCGAAGCGACCGCGGTCCTGGCCGGTGATTCGCTCCACGCACTGGCGTTCGAGATTCTCACGATGCCCGAGGTCAGTGCCGACTCGTTCGTGCGCGCCGAACTGGTACAGGCGCTCGCTGCGGCCAGTGGCGCGAACGGCATGGCTGGAGGCCAAATGATGGACATCGCCGCGGGCATGCAGCAGTTCGACCTGCATACGGTGACGCGGCTACAGCAGCTCAAGACGGGCGCTTTGCTCGGCGCCGCGGTCGAAATGGGTGCGATCCTCGGCCGAGTGTCCGAGGAAGGCCGGGGTCACTTGCGCTCCTACGCGCGCGATATCGGCCTGGCGTTTCAGATCGTCGACGACTTGCTCGACTACGCGGGGGACGAGGGCAAGGCCGGCAAGGCGTTGCGTAAGGACCATGAACGCGGCAAGGCGACCTTCGTCTCGTTGATGGGCGCGGACAAGGCGCGCGACCAGGCCCAGGCCCTGGCTGAGCAAGCCGTCGGCCATCTCGCCGCGCATGGCGACGAAGCGGATATCCTGCGCGCGCTGGCGCGCTTCATCGTGGAGCGGGATCGTTGAATCAGCGCATCGGCCTCTACCCGGGCACTTTCGACCCGATCACCCTCGGCCATGCGGACATCATCCGCCGCGGCGCCAAGCTGGTCGATCGCCTGATCGTCGGGGTCACCACCAATCCTTCGAAGGACCCGATGTTCACGCCGGAAGAGCGGCTCGAGATGGTCCGTGCCGAAGTCGATCGCCTCGGCATCACCAACGTCGTCGTCGAAGGCTTCAATGCGTTGCTCGTGAAGTACGCCCACAAGATCGGCGCGACGGTGCTGATCCGCGGCCTGCGCGCGGTGGCGGACTTCGAGTATGAGTATCAGATGGCCGGCATGAACCAGCAACTCGATCCGGGCATCGAGACGGTGTTCCTGATGGCCGACGTCTCGCTGCAGCCGATCGCCTCACGCCTGGTCAAGGAAATCGCCATGCTGGGCGGCGACATAGCGCCTTTTGTCAGTCCCGAGGTGGGCGAGCTCATCGTTGAACGAGTGCGGTCAATCGGGCGACGTGGTGATCACTGAGCGCGCTTCGTTGGGCTACCGCTTGGCTGCTTGAGCGCAAGACTCCCAATCGTTCATTGCAGCGTCAGCGCGATCCCGATAGGGCGGCGGCCACAGTCGCGGGGTTTAGTGGACCGACAATGATCAAAGTTTTCGCCAGGGCCGCGTTGGCGCTCTCGCTCATTCTCGTTCCCGCGCTCGCCTTGGCGCAGGATTCTGGCGGGAAGGACAAGGAAAATCCGGACGCGACGCATTTCGATGCCAAGGCGATCGCCGCCGCGCCTACGCCGTCGACGGTTCCGCTGTCGGTCGATTTCGACCAGACTCACGATCTCGACAATATCCTTTATCTCGACCTGTCGAACGGCCAGCGCGTCGCCATCCGGCTGATGCCGCAATGGGCGCCCAAAACGGTGGAGCGGATCAAGACGCTGACCCGCGAGGGGTTCTATGACGGGATCATCTTCCACCGCGTGATCGACGGTTTCATGGCGCAGACCGGCGATCCGACGGGGACCGGGCAGGGCGGCTCGCCGCTCCCGGACCTCAAGGCCGAGTTCAACAGCCTGCCGCATGTCCGCGGCACCGTGTCGATGGCTCGCGCGGAGAGTGAGGATAGCGCCAACAGCCAGTTCTTCATCGTGTTCTATCCGCGCTTCGGTCTCGACCGGAACTATACCAACTTCGGCCGGGTGATCGCCAACATGGCGGCCGTCGATGCGATCCATAGGGGCGAGCCGCCGGAAGATCCGACTTATATCGCCCAGGCTTCACTGGCCTCGGAGCACAAACCGCCGAAGTTCACCGCCAAGGAAAAGCTCCCGGCGGGAGCGAACGACAACCTGGCGCCGGCGCCGGCCGACGGGGTCGCCTTGAGCCAGAGCGAGGCCAAGTAAGCGCGCGCCATGCGCGTCGGGCTGTTCGATTTCGAGCTGCCGCCTGAGCGGATCGCGCTAAGACCGGCGCGGCCGCGCGATGCGGCGCGGATGCTGGTGGTCGAAGGTGGCGAGCCTTTCGCCGACCGCTTGGTCCGCGAGTTGCCGCAGTTGCTCCGCCCGGCCGACGTGCTGGTGTTCAATGACACCCGGGTCATCCCGGCGCAACTCGAAGGCCGCCGCGGCTCTGCAAGACAGGGAGCGAGGATCGGCGCGACCCTCCACAAGCGGATCGACCTGCGGCGCTGGCAGGCCTTCATCCGCAACGCCAAGCGACTGAAGCCTGGCGATCGCATCGACTTCGCCGCCGGGGTCAACGCGATCGCCGAGGAGCGCCATGCGGACGGCAGCTTTACCTTGGCGTTCGGCGGCGACGAGCCGGTCGAGGTTCTTCTCGAACGAGCCGGCACGATGCCGTTGCCGCCGTACATTGCCGGCAAACGCGCCACCGACGCGCAGGATCGCGAGGACTACCAGACGGTGTTCGCCCGCGAGGACGGCGCCGTCGCCGCTCCGACCGCGGCTCTGCACTTCACTCCAGCGCTACTTGCCGCGCTGGATGATGCCGGAATCTGCCGCGAGACCCTGACCCTTCACGTCGGTGCGGGCACGTTCCTTCCGGTCAAGGCGGACGACACCGCCGATCACAGGATGCACTCCGAATGGGGCCGCATCGACGCTGCCACCGCCGAACGCCTCAACGCCGTGCGGGCGAGCGGCGGCCGCGTGATTGCCGTCGGCACCACCAGCTTGCGCCTGCTCGAAAGCGCCGCCGACGAAGATGGCCTGATTCTCCCGTTCGAAGGCGACACCGCGATCTTCATCACGCCGGGCTACAAGTTCCGCGCGATCGACGGGCTGATGACCAACTTCCATCTGCCGAAGTCCACGCTGTTCATGCTCGTCAGCGCGCTGATGGGCCTGGAACGGATGCAGGCGGTTTACGCCCACGCCATTGCGCACGAGTACCGCTTTTACAGCTACGGGGATTCCTCGCTGCTTTTGCGCTGATCCCTTGCAATCGGGCTGGCGACCGCCAATCTCCCGCGCCGTGGATGGGCCTATTCTCGAAATTCGCGGGTTGTCGAAGACCTACAAGGGCGGCGTGCGCGCGCTCGATTCCGTCGACCTCGATATCCAGCGCGGGGAGATCTTCGCGCTGCTCGGCCCGAACGGCGCCGGCAAGACCACGCTGATCGGCGCGGTCTGCGGCCTCGTCCGTCCGACCGGGGGCACGATCCGCGCCTTCGGCGAGGACGCGGCGCGCCACTGGCGGCAGGTCCGTCGCAAGATCGGCCTCGTGCCGCAGGAGCTGTCGTTCGACATGTTCGCCCGGGTGGATCACTCGGTGAACTATTCGCGCGGCATGTTCGGTTATCCGCCGGATCCCGCGCGGATCGAGGAAGTGCTCCGCTCGCTCAGCCTATGGGACAAGCGGGAGAGCAAGATCCGCGAGCTTTCCGGGGGGATGAAACGCCGGGTGATGATCGCCAAGGCGCTGAGCCACGATCCCGAGCTGCTGTTCCTCGACGAGCCGACCGCCGGCGTCGACGTCGAACTGCGGCGCGACATGTGGAAGCAGATCGGCGAACTGCGCGAGAAGGGCACCACGATCATCCTCACCACCCACTACATCGAGGAAGCCCAGGAAATGGCCGACCGGGTGGGGGTGATCAACAAGGGCAAGCTGCTGCTGGTCGATGGCAAGGACGCGATCATGGCCAAGCTGGGCCGCACCGAAGCGCGCATCGCGCTGGCCGTGCCGATGAGCGAGCTGCCGGCGGGTCTGGGTGAGTTTCCGCTAGGACTGGAGGACCACGGCCGCACGCTGCATTACCGCGGCGGCGACGGCACTGGGCAGGGCAAGCGCGACATCGCCGAAGTGCTGCGCCGCCTGGTGGAGCAGGGCATCGCCTTCGAAGGGATCGACACCGCTGAATCCTCGCTCGAGGACATCTTCGTCGATCTCGTCGAAAACCGCATCGAGGTCGCGCCATGAACGTCCGGGGCGCGATCGCCATCTTCACCAACGAGCTGATGCGCTTCTTCCGCACGGCGTTCGGCTCGATCTTATCGCCGGTGCTGACGACCTCGCTCTATCTCGTGGTGTTCGGCGCGGCGATCGGCAGCCGGATGAGCCCGAACCAGTTCGGCGGTTCGAGCTACGGCGCCTTCATCGTGCCCGGCCTGATCATGCTGACGCTGCTCAGCGAAAGCACCTCGAACGCCAGCTTTGGCATCTACATGCCGCGCTTTACCGGCGCGATCTACGAGTTGCTGAGCGCCCCCGTGGGTGTGTTCGAGACCCTGATCGGCTTCGTCGGCGCGGCGGCGATGAAGTCCCTGATCATCGCCGGGATCATCATGCTGACGGCTATGCTGTTCGTGGATTATTCGGTGGCCCACCCGTTCTACGCCGCGGGCTACATCGTGCTGGTGGCCGCAGCCTTCGCGCTGTTCGGCTTCATCCTCGGGCTTTGGGCCGACGGGTTCGAGAAGCTGCAGATCGTGCCGCTGCTGATCCTCACCCCGCTGACTTTCCTCGGCGGCACGTTCTATTCGATCAAGATGCTCGCCGAGCCGTGGCGCACGGTGGCCCAGCTCGATCCGATCTTCTACCTCATCAGCGGCTTGCGGTGGACCTTCATGGGCGGGTCGGACGTGCCGATCGGCCTCTCGCTCGCGTTCACCCTCGGCTTCATCGTGCTGTGCATTTTCGTGATCGCCTTCATCTTCCGCACGGGCTGGCGGCTGCGCGAGTGACGCGCTAGCGAGGGGTCTTTCATGACCCGCTTCCAATTCACCATCGACGCAACCGACGGCAAAGCCCGCACCGGCCGGATCGCTATGCATCGCGGGGAGATCCGGACGCCGGCGTTTATGCCGGTCGGCACCGCGGCCAGCGTCAAGGCGATGAAGCCCGAAAGCGTCCGCGCGACCGGGGCCGATATCGTTCTCGGCAACACCTATCACCTTATGCTGCGCCCAGGGGCCGAACGCGTGGCGCGCCTCGGCGGGCTGCACACGTTCATGAACTGGCCGCGCCCGATCCTCACCGATAGCGGCGGCTACCAGGTGATGAGCCTGGCGGCCTTGCGCAAGCTGACCGAAGACGGGGTCGAGTTCCGCAGCCACATCGACGGCTCGAAGCACAGGCTCGGGCCGGAACGCTCGATGGAGATCCAGCGCTTGCTCGGCTCGGACATCGTCATGGCCTTCGACGAATGCCCGCGCGCCGACCGTCCGCGGGACGAGATCGCGCGTTCGATGGAGCTGTCGATGCGCTGGGCGAGGCGCAGCCGTGATGCCTTCGATGCCGGCGAGGAGCATGCGGCGGGCGCCGCGCTGTTCGGCATCCAGCAGGGCGCGCTCCACCGCGAGTTGCGCTTGCAATCGGCCGAGGCGCTGACCGCCATCGGCTTCGACGGCTACGCGATCGGCGGGCTTGCGGTCGGCGAGGGGCAGGACGCGATGTTCGCCACGCTCAACTTCGCGCCCGAACAGCTTCCGGCCGACCGCCCCCGCTACCTCATGGGCGTCGGCAAACCCGACGATCTGGTAGGCGCGGTGGAGCGCGGCATCGACATGTTCGACTGCGTCCTGCCGACCCGTTCGGGCCGCAATGGCCAGGCGTTCACCTGGGCGGGCCCGCTCAACTTGCGCAACGCGCGCCATGCCGAGGACCTGGCGCCTCTGGACGAGCGCTGCGCGTGCCCGGCCTGCGCGAGCTATTCGCGGGCCTATCTGCATCATCTGGTGAAGGCCGGCGAAATCCTCGGCGCGATGCTTGTCACCGAGCACAACCTGACGTTCTATCAGCACCTGATGCAAGCGATGCGCGAGGCCATTAGTGAAGGTCGCTTTGCCGCTTTTGCCGGCGATTTCCGCCGCGACTACGTCGGCTGATCGGGAAATTCGGCGACTTCGAGGCTGGCGTGGCGATAGGCGACGAAGCGCCCGGAAAGCCGATCGAGGAACCCGGCGCCGATCGCGGATGCGAAGCGCTGGGCCTGTTGCAGATCGGGGTACCATTTGCCTTTGCGATGAGGTGTCACGAAGCGGTATTTGGTCATGGCTGGCAGATAATGCCGCGCGTTGTTTTGAGTTCCGATAGCCGGAGAGTGGCGCACAAAGTTTTCGCTCCTTTCGCCGGCGTCCTGTTTTGCTAAGACATGTGGCGATTGAAGGGGGCATCATGAGGGGTTGGGTAGGGCTTGCGGCGCTAGGCCTCGGCGCAACCGCCGTTTCCGCGGCGGCCCAGACGGCCGAAGCCGATGCTGCGATTTTCGGCGCGCGCCAATCCATGCTGTCGTTCAGCCTGGCGCCTTCCGGGAAGAAAATGGCCTATATCGGCCCGGCAGGCCCGCACGGCGAGATCATCTACGTGGTCGATCTGTCCGGCGGCCACTCCCCGCAGCCGATCATGGCGGCGACCGAAACCGATTCAACGCTCGAACGCTGCGATTGGGCGACCGAGGACCGCTTGGTCTGCCAACTGTACATTCTCCAGAAATCGCCCGACGGCCTTGTCGGGTCCACTCGGCTTTTCTCGATCGATTCGAACGGCAAGAACCTCGTTATTCTGTCCCAGAGGCCCCGCGACGATGCCTACGGTATCATGCAGAACGGCGGCGATATCATCGCGCTCGACGATCCGCGCCAAGGCAACTCGATTTTGATGTCGCACCAGTGGCTGGCCGAGTTTTCAACCGCTACGCTGCTGGGCAACACGCAGACGGGTCTGGGCGTCGACGAAGTTGATGTAGCCACTGGCAAGGCGACCAAGCTCGAAGGGCCCGTCGCGGATGCGGTCGACTACATCGCCGACGAACGCGGGCGCATTCGGTTGCGGGTCCGGCAAAAGCGCAACTCCGACGGATACCTGCTCGATCAGCGCAGTTACCAGTTTCGCCCCGAAGGCTCGGGCCAGTGGAAGTCGATCGACCAACTCGCCGGGAGCGATTTCATCCCCCAGGCAGTCAGCGCTGCGCAAGGGTTGGTTTACGGCTTCCAGAAGATCGACGGCAAGGAGGCGGTGGTCTCCTACACACTCGAAGGCGGCGCCCAACGCCAGATCCTCGCCAAGCGAGACGACGTCGATGTCGACGAACTGATCCGCCTCGGCCGCAGCGGCCGCGTGGTCGGCGCCAGCTATGCCACCGACCGGCGCACGATCGTCTATTTTGACAAGCCAATGGCCCAGCTTGCCGCCAGCTTGCAGAAAGCCCTGCCGGGTAACCCGATGATCAGCATCGTCGATGCCAGCGCGGACGAGAACACGCTGCTACTCGTCGCCTCTAGCGACACCGATCCCGGGCAAGTTTACCTGTTCGACAAGAGATCAAACGAACTCTCGCCCGTCCTGCCATTACGTGCGCAGCTGAAAGATCGCGCGTTGGCGCCGATGAAACCGGTGACTTATGCGGCTTCCGACGGGACCCATATCCCCGGTTACCTGACCCTGCCGACGGGCAGTTCGGGCAAAGGCCTGCCGGCGATCGTACTGCCACACGGCGGCCCGGGCTCGCGCGACGAATGGGGCTTCGATTGGCTGGTGCAATATTTCGCCGCCCGGGGCTACGCGGTGATGCAGCCTAATTTCCGCGGCTCGGCCGGCTACGGCGACGAGTGGTTCGGCAACAACGGCTTCCAGGCGTGGCGCACCGCGGTGGGCGACGTCGATGACGCCGGGCGCTGGCTGGTTTCGCAAGGGATCGCCGATCCGGCCAGGCTGGCGATCGTTGGCTGGTCCTATGGCGGCTACGCGGCGCTGCAGTCGCAAGTCCTCGATCCGCAACTGTTCAAGGCAGTGGTGGCGATCGCGCCCGTGACCGATCTCGACCTGCTGCGGGGGGAGAACCGCAACTATACCAACTTCCGTCTGGTGCGCGATTTCGTCGGCACCGGGCCGCACCTCGAGGAGGGGAGCCCCGCGCGCCACGCGAAGACCTTCGTCGCACCGGTCTTGCTGTTCCACGGCACGTTCGACCAGAACGTGTCGGTGCAGCATTCGCAACTGATGCGCGATCGGCTGCAGGCGGCGGGCAAGCCGGTCAAATACGTCGAGTTCACGGGAATCGACCACTACATCGAGAACGGCGCCATGCGCAGCACGATGCTGAGCGACATCGACCAGTTCCTGGCCGCGTCGCTCAAGCGCTGAAACGAAAAGGGCGGCCCCGCGGGACCGCCCTTTCGATGTTCGTTTCCGGCCAGATCAGCGCGAGTAGAACTCGACCACCAGGTTGGGTTCCATCGTCACCGGGTAGGGCACTTCGTCGAGCGACGGGACGCGCGACAGGCTGACCTTGTCGGTGCCATCGACCGCGACGTATTCCGGGATGTCGCGCTCGGGCAGGCTCTGCGCTTCGGCGACCAGAGCCATGTCCTTGGCCTTGTCGCCCAGGCTGATCACCTCGCCGACGTTCACCCGGCGACTGGCGATGTTGCACTTCACGCCATTGACGCGGACGTGGCCGTGGCTGACGAGTTGGCGGGCGGCGAAGATCGTCGGCGCGAACTTGGCGCGATAGACGATCATGTCCAACCGGCGCTCGAGAAGGCCGATCAGGTTCTGCCCGGTGTCGCCCTTCATGCGGTCGGCTTCCTTGTAGGTCGCCTTGAACTGCTTTTCGGTGACGTCGCCGTAATAGCCCTTGAGCTTCTGCTTCGCGCGCAGCTGCAGGCCGAAGTCGCTGACTTTGCCCTTGCGGCGCTGGCCGTGCTGGCCGGGCCCGTAGGAGCGCCGGTTGACGGGAGAATTCGGGCGGCCCCAGATGTTTTCGCCCATCCGGCGGTCGAGCTTGTACTTGGCGCTTTTGCGCTTCGACATAATGTCGATTCCTTCAATTTGCTGTCATCGCCCCCCAATTCGCCATGAACTGGGGCCGATGCTTGAACCCGGCATCGCACCGCACGGTCCACAACCGTGCGCGGCTGCCGCTTCACCGGGGTGCGGAGCCAATCGCGAGGGGCGCCCATGAAGCGGTGCGCCCCAAATGTCAATGACCGGGCCCGAGCGTGACCGGAACGCTGCCGTTCTGCCGCGATACGTATTTGTCCATC
>Ga0207705_10000783_pt1 | contig 26126 bp, 23 predicted proteins | sample KBSC13metaG_FD_184314 | JGI IMG/M metagenome (GOLD analysis project Ga0207705, IMG submission 184314) | Corn rhizosphere microbial communities from Kellogg Biological Station, Michigan, USA - KBS C1-3 metaG (SPAdes) (version 2) | ecosystem: Host-associated > Plants > Roots > Rhizosphere > Soil ... | reverse complement strand
CGGGCTGCCGAGCGTGATGCCGACGGCGTCCGGCTGGTCGCTGTCGATCAGCTTGCTCATCAGGTCCACGACGGTGCTGTTGCCGAGGATGTCGGCCGTGAACAGCGGTTCGCGATAATACGGCCGCGACGGGTCGAGCTTGTTGTCGGCCTTGTCGTCGGACGGCGTGCATTCGTGCGTGAGGATGTTGAAGTGATCGCCGTTGTCGAGGTAGCTGACGCGCACATTGGTCACGTTGAAGGCGCCCTCGTGCACGGTGGCGTTCGACAGGTCGAGCACCAGCGCGCCCTTGTAGCCGATCACTTCGACGTCGCGATTCGGCAGCACGACCATTGCCGTGTCCTCGTCAATGCCCAGGCCCAGCTTGTAGCCCTTCTTGAGCATGGCGGGCAGCATGCGCGCGAAGCGGCCGCGCACGAGCAGGTGCTGGTCGATGAAGACGTCGTCGCCGACGAAGCCGAGCCCGTCCGTGATCTCCTCTCCCTCCGCGACGCCCAGCTTGAGCGTGGCGAGCACGGCCTTGGGCTTGCCGAACATGGTGCTGCTCATGATGGCCGCGCCGGCGCTGGAGCCGGCGATCACGCCGCCGCGCCGGTACATGTCCCACAGCGCATCGAGCACGTGGGTATTGGTCCCATCCTCGTGGCGCAGGGCACGCGTGATGCGGATCTGGTCGCCGCCGGCGAAGAATGCGCCGTTCGCGTTGCGTACGGCCTCGGCCAGTCCGCGGTCATCGGCCGCCGCCTGGTAGTTGCTGCCGGACAGCTTGACGGCGACAGGCACGAAAAAGGCCTTCGCGCCATAGCTGTTGAGGCGTTCGACGAGGAATTTGCCGGACCGTTCCGGCGTGCCGGACGCCGACGCGAACACGGCAATGCGCGCGCCCCTGCCCCCTGCCAGCTTGATGATGCGCTCCCATACCGGAGCATTCCCGGGACGCAAATTCCCGCCGATGATGACCAACGCCCCCTTCGGCTGCGCCGCATCGGTGGCGGCACACCAGGGCGCTCCGGCCAGCAACAGCACGGCCAGCAGAAGACGCAGCACGGAACGACACATAATTTCCTTCCCAGCTTCAACGATGGGCATGCGAACGCGCGAGTATTTCGATGCCCGGTGGAACGACAGACCGATCGTAAGACTGATTGTAGTGGACTGTCGCGGTGTTGCGGCCGCTCAGGAAAGATATATGTTCGGGTAGTAGCGCTCCATCAGCGTATCCGGCCGTTGCGCCGGCGCGAAACCGAAGCGGGCATACAGGCTATGGGAATCGGTCGTGTTGAGGGTGAACCGTCGCAGCCGCTGCAGGCTCGGGTGCTCCATGACGATGCGGAGGAGCTGCTTCGCATAGCCGCGCCCGCGGTATTCGGGGACGACGAACACGTCGGCCAGGTGGGCCATCGTCGCATAGTCGGTGATGACCCGTGCGAACGCGATCTGGCGGCCATCGATGTAGCCGCCGAAACACAGCGAATTTTCGATCGAGCGCTCGACCACGGTACGGGAAATGCCCACGGCCCAGGTCGACTGCTCGCTGAGGAAGCGGTAGATCATCGGAATATCGAGCCGCGTCCGGTCGGTGCTGACCTGAAAAGCCGAATCGTTGGTGGTTGGAATCATGGACACGCCAAACCGTCACTCTGGTAAAAAAACCAATTCTAGTCCCGTTCTGGTCTGAATAGACGATTTTGCCAATCGTGCGTGCATACAAGTCGGCGGGGCCGATTCGCCGGAGGCGCGCCTGCACAGTTTATAATCAGGAATTCAAGAAAATCCCGTCACCGCCTCCCATCATGACTGATCAATTTGCCAAAAAAGCGGAAGCCTGGTCGGCCCGCTTCTCCGAACCCGTCTCCGACCTCGTCAAGCGCTACACCGCGTCCGTCTTCTTCGACAAGCGCCTGGCCCTGTTCGACATCCAGGGTTCGCTCGCCCACGCCGAAATGCTGGCCGCCCAGGGCATCATCAGTGCCGAGGACCGCGCCGAGATCGAGCGCGGCATGGCCCAGATCCGCGGCGAGATCGAAGCCGGCCAGTTCGAGTGGCTGCTCGACCTGGAAGACGTGCACCTGAACATCGAAAAACGCCTGACCGAACTGGTCGGCGACGCCGGCAAGCGCCTGCACACGGGCCGTTCCCGTAACGACCAGGTGGCGACCGACATCCGCCTGTACCTGCGCGCCGCCATCGACGACATCGTCGCCCTGTTGAAAGGCCTGCGCGGCGCCCTGACCGATCTGGCGGAACGCAACGCGGACACGATCATGCCGGGCTTTACGCACCTGCAGGTGGCGCAGCCGGTGACCTTTGGCCACCACCTGCTGGCCTATGTGGAAATGTTCGGCCGCGATGCCGAACGCATGCAGGACGCGCGCCGCCGCGTGAACCGCCTGCCGCTGGGTGCCGCCGCCCTGGCGGGCACCACCTTCCCCATCGACCGCCTGCGCGTGGCGAAGACCCTCGGCTTCGAGGACGTCTGCCACAACTCGCTCGACGCTGTGTCCGATCGCGATTTCGCCATCGAGTTCACGGCAGCCGCATCGGTCTTGATGATGCACATCTCGCGCATGTCGGAAGAGCTGGTGACGTGGATGAGCCCGCGCATCGGCTTCATCGACATCGCCGACCGCTTCTGCACCGGCTCGTCGATCATGCCGCAGAAAAAGAACCCGGACGTGCCCGAACTGGCGCGCGGCAAGACCGGCCGCGTCTACGGCCACCTGATGGGCCTGCTGACCCTGATGAAGGGCCAGCCGCTCGCGTACAACAAGGACAACCAGGAAGACAAGGAGCCGCTGTTCGATACCGTCGACACGGTGCTGGACACGCTGCGCATCTTCACCGACATGGCCTCCGGCATCACGGTGAAGCCGGAGAACATGCGCGCCGCCGCCCTGCAGGGTTATGCGACGGCGACCGACCTGGCCGACTACCTCGTCAAGAAGGGCCTGCCGTTCCGTGACGCCCACGAAGCCGTGGCGCATGCCGTGCGTGCCTGCGATGACGCCAAATGCGACCTGTCGGAAATGTCGCTGGAGCGCCTGCGCGAGTTCTCGCCGCTGATCGAGCAGGACGTGTTTGCCGTGCTGACGCTGGAAGGTTCGGTGGCAGCGCGCGACCACGTGGGTGGCACGGCGCCGAACCAGGTGCGTGCGGCCGTGGCGCGTGTGCGCGGCCAGCTGGCCGAATAATCGTAGGGTGGGCACCCTGTGCCCGCCAAACGTATGCATCACGGTAACGCATGGTGGGCACAGGGGTGCCCACCCTACGTGCTCCGCGTTCCATTTCATGTGGATAGAATCTGACCGGACACCCGTTCGGTCGGAGGACGTCACCATGCAACGCTACGGCAACCAGAGTCGTGAATCCGGCGTCGTCGCCTACGACATCGACGCCGGCCAGATCATCGTCCAGTTCAGGAACGGCGACCGCTACCTCTACACGGAAGACAGCGCCGGCGCGGCCAATATCGCAACAATGCAGGCGCTGGCAAAGGCCGGCCGCGGGCTGTCGAGCTTCATCAGCCAGCACGTGCACGACCGCTACGCCCGCAAGATCAACTCGCGCCGGCTCTGAACCGCCTTAACCATCCATTCGAAAAAGATTCATGACCGCAACACCCGCCCTGCCCCAACGCGATTTCGCCGCCTTCCTGTTCGACATGGACGGCACCATCCTCACTTCCATCAAGTCCGCCGAGAAGGTCTGGGGCAACTGGGCCGCCGGGCAAGGGCTCGACGTGGCCGCCTTCCTGCCCACCATCCACGGCAAGCGCACGGAAGACACGATCCGCGCGCTGGGACTGCCCGGCGTCGACCCGGTGGTGGAAGCAGCGCGCATCACGCTCGCCGAGATCGAGGACGTGACCGGCATCGAAGCCATCGCAGGCTGCGCCGACTTCATCGCCAGCCTGCCGGCCGAGCGCTGGGCCATCGTCACCTCTGCGCCGCGGGCGCTGGCCGAGGCGCGCATCAAGGCGGCCGGCCTGCCGCTGCCGGCCGTGCTGGTGGCCGCCGAGGACGTCGAACGGGGCAAGCCCGCGCCCGATCCTTTCCTGCTGGGCGCGCGCAAGCTGGGCGTGAAGCCGGAGGACTGCCTCGTGTTCGAAGACACGCTGGCCGGCCTGCGTTCGGCCGCAGCCGCCGGCATGGCGAGCATCGTCGTGACGGTCACGCACACGCATCCGCTCGACACGGACGTGACCGCCGTGCTCGACTATGCGGATTTGCGTGCCGTGACGACGGCGGATGGCCTGCTGCGCGTGCAGTGCCGCGCCTGACGGTGACCAGGGCCCAGGCTAGCGCGGTTCGTCCGGATTGACCCCGGCCTGCTCCCCGTGGTCGGCCAGGAACACGCGCGGCGCCAGCGTCTTTTCATCCATTTCGACGGGCGCACCGGCACCCTGGCCCGGCATGGCCGACGTGCGCGTGTCGCGCTTCGGATACGGCGTGCCGTCGCGATGGGAATAGCTGTTGGTCTTGCTGTCATGCACGAGGTCGATGTCTGGATACAGCGCGCGGTCCTCGGCAATGCGGGAACCGACGCACAGGAACAGCGCATTGCCCCAGCCCCGGTTGATCAGGTGGTGGCCGTTCGGCCGGCCGGCCGGAAAGGCCGCGCAATCGCCCGCGCGCATCAGCGTTTCTCCTTCGTCCGTGACGAGCGTCAGCTCGCCCGACACGACCATCACGAATTCGTCTTCATGGCTGTGCCAGTGGCGCTGCGACGACGCGGCGCCTGGCTTCAGTTCGACGAGGTTGACGCCGAACTGGGTGAGGCCGCCGGCATCACCCAGCGCCTGCTTGCTGCGGCCGTTGACGGCTTCGGCAAAGGGATCGGGATACCCGGTGCCGGTCTGCACGGGAATACTGCTCAGGTCTAACCGCGACATGTATCACTCCTTTTCAGGTTAACGCGGCTTCGGACCCTCCTCAGCCGCGCTTCTGCACCAGCGTCAGGATATCGTAACTTGCAACAAGTTCGTCGCTCTGGTTCGTTACCTGCACATCCCACGCCACCACGCCCTGCCCGCGCCCCTGGTCGTCCGTGCGGTTGCGGTCGACCTTGCGCTTGCACGTGAGGCGCGCGCGGATCGTGTCGCCGATCGCGACCGGTGCCACGAAGCGTAGGTTGTCCAGCCCGTAGTTCGCGAGCACCGGACCGGGCGCCGGCGACACGAACAGGCCCGCCGCCGCCGCCAGCACGAAATAGCCGTGCGCGATGCGCTTGCCGAACTGCGTGTCCTTCGCCGCGATCTCGTCGAAATGCATGTAGAAGTAATCGCCCGAGACGCCGCCGAAGTTGACGATGTCCGCCTCGCTGACGGTACGGCGGTGCGTCAGCAGCGAGTGGCCAATCTCCAGGTCTTCGAAATATCTGCGGAACGGGTGCACCTCCGATTCCTTGACGGCCGCGCCGCGTACATACTCTCCCGTGACGGCCGCCAGCATCGTCGGCGAGCCCTGCACCGCCGCCCGCTGCAGGAAGTGTTTGACCGCGCGGATACCGCCGAGTTCCTCGCCGCCGCCGGCGCGTCCCGGGCCGCCGTGCTTGAGCATCGGCAGCGGCGAGCCATGGCCGGTGGAGTCCACGGCCGCCACGCGGTCGAGGATGTGCACGCGGCCATGCGACGCCGCCGCCACAGGTACCGCGTGCGCGGCGATGGCCGGATCCTTCGTCACCAGCGTGGTCACGAGGCTGCCCCTGCCGCGCGCGGCCAGTGCCAGCGCTTCGTCGATGTCGCTGTAAGTCATCATCGTGCTGACGGGGCCGAACGCCTCGATGTCGTGCACGGCGTCATTACTCATGCCATTGCGGCACAGCAGCAGCGTGGGCGCGAAGAAGGCGCCGGCGGCACTGCCTTCGCCGACCGGATTGAAGCCGTCGCGGGCGCTGAACAGGATCTCGTTGCCGCGCGCGAGCATCTCCACGCGCTCGCTGACGTCGCGGTGCTGGTCCATGGATGCCAGGGCGCCCATGCGCACACCCTCCACCTTCGGATTGCCGACGACGATCTTCGCCAGGCGCGCACGCAGGCGCTCGCCGACGACGTCGACGAGGTGTTCGGGCACGATCACGCGGCGGATCGCCGTGCACTTCTGGCCGGCCTTGCCCGTCATCTCGCGCGCCACTTCCTTCACGAACAAATCGAGTTCCTCGTCGTCCGGCGTGACGTCCGGCGCGAGGATGGCGGCATTCAGCGAGTCCGCCTCCGCCGTGAACGGCACGGATTCGCGGATCAGGTTCGCGTTGCCGCGCAGCTTCGCCGCCGTGTCGGCCGACCCGGTGAACGTGACGGCATCGAAGCCATTCAAACGGTCGAGCAGGTCGCCCGTCGACCCGATAACGAGTTGCAGGCAGCCTTCCGGCAGCAGCCCGGACTCCATCATCATCTTCACCAGCGCGTGCGTGAGATAGCTCGTCGCGGTGGCAGGCTTGGCGATGCAGGGCATGGCGGCGAGGAAGCTGGGCGCGAATTTTTCCAGCAGACCCCAGATCGGGAAATTGAAGGCATTGATGTGCACCGCGACGCCACCGCGCGGCACGAGGATGTGCGTGCCGGCAAAGCCGCCGCGCTTGCCGAGCGCCAGCGCCGGGCCTTCGTGCAGCACGTTCGACGACGGCAGCTCGCGCCCGCCGATGCTCGCGTACGCGAACAGGGTGCCGATGCCGCCCTCGACGTCGACCCAGCTGTCCGGCCGCGTGGCGCCCGTCAGGTGCGAGATCTCGTACAGTTCTTCCTTGCGTTCCATGAGGTAAGCGGCGAGGGCCTTCAGGCGCTGCGCGCGCTTCTGGAAGTCCATCTGCATCAGGGCCTGCACGCCCGTCTTGCGGGCATACGTGACGGCTTCGCCGAAGTCGATACTGTCGGCGTGCGTGTGGTAGACCAGGCGGTTGTCCAGCGCGCTGTGCAGCGGCTGGTGGGCTTCCGTGCCGAGCCAGCGGCCGGCGATCAGGCTTTGCAGGACAGGGGTATGCATCTCGTCTCCTCGTTTTATCTTTTCGGCTTGTGCGGCTCATCGAACACGATGCGCTGCCGCTCCGGTTCCACTTCCGTGTACGCCTCGACTTCGCGCATCGTGCGCATCGACCTCACGTTCAGGTCGTGGTACTGCCGCGTGCCATAGCTCTTCCATGCGATTTCTTCATCCGACACGGCACGCACGATCTTCGCGGGCGCGCCCAGCACCAGGCTGCGCGGCGGGATGACCATCCCCGCCTTGACGAAGGCCGCCGCGCCGACGATGGATTCCGCGCCGACGACGGCCTTGTCCATCACGACGGCATTCATGCCGACCATCGCGTTGCGTCCCACGCGGCAGCCGTGCAGCACGGCGCCGTGGCCGATGTGGCCATCCACCTCGACGACCGTGTCGTCTTCCGGGAAGCCGTGCATCACGCACGTGTCCTGCACATTGGCGCCCTCCTCCAGGACCAGCCGGCCGAAGTCACCACGCAGCGACGCCAGCGGGCCGACGTAGCAGCGCGGGCCGACGATCACGTCGCCGATCAGTACCGCCGTCGGGTGCACGTACGCCGTCGGGTGCACGACGGGCCGCAGTCCATCGATCTCATAGACCTTCACCATGACATTCTCTCTTCCTAGACCCGTTCCACGATCAGCGCGATGCCTTGACCGACGCCAATGCACATCGTGCACAGCGCATAACGCCCGCCCGTGCGGTGCAGCTGGTTGACGGCCGCCGCAACGAGTCGCGCGCCGGATGCGCCCAGCGGGTGGCCGATGGCGATCGCGCCGCCGTTCGGGTTCACGTGCGCCGCGTCGTCCGGCAGGCCCAGGTCGCGCAGCACGGCCAGGCCCTGCGCCGCGAACGCTTCGTTCAGTTCGATCACGTCCATCTGGCCGATGGTCAAACCGGTCATCGCCAGCAGCTTCTTCGTCACCGGCGCGGGGCCGAAGCCCATGATGCGCGGCGCCAGGCCCACCGTCGTCATGCCGACGATACGCGCGCGGGGCGTCAGGCCGAACTGGTCGACGGCCGCGCCCGACGCCACCAGCACGGCGCAGGCGCCGTCGTTGACGCCGGACGCATTGCCCGCCGTGACCGTGCCGTCCGGCGCCACGACGCCTTTCAGCCGGGCCAGAGATTCCAGCGTGGTGTCCGGGCGCGGGTGCTCGTCCATGTCGAACACGTGCGACTCGCCCTTGCGGCCATGGATCGTCACCGGCACGATTTCATCTTTAAAAACGCCCGCAGCATGTGCCGCCGCCCAGCGCTGCTGGCTGCGCAGCGCGAACGCATCCTGGTCGCCGCGCGCGATGCCGAATTCGCGCGCCACGTTCTCCGCCGTCTCCGGCATCGAGTCGATGCCGTACTGCTCCTTCATCCGCGGGTTGACGAAACGCCAGCCGATCGTCGTGTCCTCGATCTTCGCCGTGCGCGAGAACGCGCTGTCGGCCTTGCCCATCACGAAAGGCGCGCGCGTCATGCTTTCGACGCCGCCGGCGATGACGAGATTCGCCTCGCCGGCGCGGATGGCGCGCGCGGCGCTGCCGACGGCATCCAGGCTGGAGCCGCACAGGCGGTTGATCGTGGAACCGGGCACCGAGGGCGGCAGGCCGGCCAGCAGCGCGGCCATCCGGGCCACGTTGCGGTTGTCCTCCCCGGCCTGGTTGGCGCAACCGTACAGCACGTCGTCGACCTGCGACCAGTCGACGCCGGGATTGCGGTCGATGAGTGCGGCGATCGGCAGCGCGGCCAGGTCGTCGGCGCGTACGCTGGCCAGCGCGCCGCCGAAGCGGCCGAACGGGGTGCGGATGGCGTCGACGATGAATGCGTCGGTCATGGAAATCTCCTTATTGGTGTTTCGGACGCTTGTCGACGACACGGCGCGCCTTGCCCGTCAGCGAGCGTTCGATGCCCTGTGCCGGCAGCAGCTGCACGCTGGTCGTCACGCCGATATGGGTCTTGATGCGGTGCTGCAGCTCACGGGCCAGCGCATCCACGTCGTCCGCAACATTACCCGCCACGTCTGCGCGCAGTTCGCACAGCACGGCGAGCGCATCGAGGTGGCCGTCGCGCGTGACGACGAGCTGGTAGTGCGGCGCCAGTGCCGGCATCTGCAGGATCTGTTCCTCGACCTGGCTCGGGAAGACGTTCACGCCGCGGATGATGAGCATGTCGTCCGAGCGGCCGCTGATGCGGCCCATGCGGCGCATGGCGCGTGCCGTGGGCGGTAGCAGGCGCGTGAGGTCGCGCGTGCGGTAGCGGATGATCGGCAGCGCTTCCTTCGTCAGCGATGTGAATACCAGCTCGCCCTCTGCGCCGTCCGGCAGCACTTCGCCCGTGTCCGGGTCGATGATCTCGGGATAGAAATGGTCCTCCCAGATCACCGGGCCGTCCTTGCTCTCGATGCATTCGCTGGCCACGCCGGGGCCCATCACTTCCGAAAGACCATAGATGTCGACGCCATCGATGCCGGCGCGTTCCTCGATCTCGCGGCGCATGGCGTCCGTCCACGGCTCGGCGCCGAAGATACCGACCTTCAGCGACGACGCGGCCGGATCGAGCCCCTGGCGCCGGAATTCCTCGACGATGTTCAGCATGTACGACGGCGTCACCATGATGATCGCCGGCTTGAAATCCTGGATCAGCTGCACCTGCTTTTCCGTCTGCCCGCCGGACATCGGCACGACCGTGCAGCCCAGGCGTTCGGCGCCGTAGTGGGCACCGAGGCCGCCCGTGAACAGGCCGTAGCCGTAGGCGATGTGCACCATGTCGCCGGGCCGGCCGCCGGCCGCGCGGATCGACCGGGCGACGACATTCGCCCACGTATCGATGTCGCGCTGCGTGTAGCCGACGACGGTCGGCTTGCCCGTCGTGCCGGACGACGCGTGCACGCGGACGACCTGCTCGCGCGGCACGGCGAACAGCCCGAACGGGTAATTGTCGCGCAGCGTCTTCTTGTCCGTGAACGGGAATTGCGCCAGGTCGGCCAGCGTTTTCAGATCGTCCGGATGCACGCCGGCTTCATCGAACGCGCGGCGGTAGTGCGGCACGTTGTCGTAGGCGTGCTTCAGGCTCCACTTCAGCCGTTCCAGTTGCAGGGCCTGCAGCTCGTCGCGGCTGGCGCGCTCGATCGTTTCCAGCTCGCCTGCTTGCGGGATACGTTGCACCATCTTTGTCTCCTCATTTTTACATGTCGACCGGCAAAGGAAGAGCTTCAACTACGTGCCCGGCGACGCGATGCGACTTCCCGCGGAACAGCGCGACCTTGCGCCCATCCTGGTCAGTCACGACGACGTCGTAGACGCCCGTCTTGCCGGACAGCGCCAGCTCCACCGCTTCCGCCACGAGGACGTCACCCGCGCGGCCCGGCGCCAGGTAGTCGATCGTGCAGCCGGCGCCCACGGTATTGAAGTTATGCGAATTGCAGGCGAACGCGAACGCGCTGTCGGCCAGCATGAAGATATAGCCGCCGTGGCAGGTGCCGTGGCCGTTCAGCATGTCGTCGCGCACCCGCATGCGCATGCGCGCGTAGCCGGGGCGGATGACATCCAGCGTCATGCCCAGCGCCTGGCTCGCCGGGTCGCGTTCGTACATCGTCTTGCCGGCCAGTTCGGCCAGCCGTTGCGGATCACCGTGCATGGATGCGCGCTCCTTCCGGATCGGCCGCGAGCCGGCGGCGCAGCAGCGGCGACACGCGATAGCGGTCTTCGCCATACGCTGCGCCGAGGTTGTCCAGCACGGCCAGCACGTGCCGCAGGCCGATGTCGTCGGCCCACGCCAATGGACCGCGCGGGTAGTTCACGCCCTTCTGCATCGCGATGTCGACGGCTTGCACGCTGCATACGCCATGGTTGACGGCGTCGAGCGCTTCGTTGGCCAGCATCGCGACGGTACGCATCACGGCCATGCCGGGCACGTCGTCGAGGCGCGTCACCGTGAAGCCGGCGCGCTGGAACAGGCCGACCGCGGCCTGCCATGCGGCGTCGCTGCACTGATCCGCACGTGCCAGCGCGATGCGCGGCGCGCGGGCGGGGTCGAGCAGCAGGTCGAACACGATCGTGTCCGGATGGCCGTCGTCGAACGCGCGCTGCGTGGCGCTGCGGCCGTCCGTCAGGAAGATCGCGGCGCGGCCCGCGTGGAACGCGGCTTCGGCACCATCCGCCGGCGTCACATCGACGCCTGCTCCACGCAGGCGCGTCTCGATCGCATCGAACAGCGGATGCGTGCCTGCGCACGCCACGCGCACGTCCGGGGGGCAGGACTGGGCCGCCTCCGCCTGCGCCGGCGGCGGCGTCACACCGTCGCCGTAGCGATAAAAGCCGCGCCCCGTCTTGCGGCCCAGGAAGCCGGCGTTCACCAGTTCCTGCTGCACGACGGACGGCGCGAAACGCGGGTCGCCGTAATAGGCCTGGAACACGGATTGCGTGACGGCGTAGTTGACGTCGTGGCCGATCAGGTCCATCAGCTCGCAGGGGCCCATGCGAAAGCCACCGCAGTCGCGCATCACGGCGTCCAGCGTGGCAGGGTCGGTGGCGCGTTCCAGCAGCAGGCGCAGGCCTTCCGCGTAATACGGCCGCGCCACGCGGTTGACGATGAAGCCGGGCGTGGAGCGCGCAAGCACGGGGTTCTTGCCCCAGGCTTGGGCCGTCGCGTACACCGTGTCGGCGACCGCCTGGTCGGTGGCGACGCTGGAGATCACTTCCACGAGCGCCATCAGCGGCACGGGATTGAAGAAGTGCATGCCGACGAGGCGTTCCGGCCGGTCGAGCTTCGCCCCGATCGCGGTCACGGAAATCGACGACGTGTTCGTGGCGAGGATGCAGTCGGGGCCGACGATGTCTTCCAGTTCGCCGAACAGGATGCGCTTGGCCTCGAGGTCCTCGACCACGGCTTCGACGACCAGTGCGGCATCGCGCGCCTCGTCCAGCGCGCGCATTGGGCGCAGGCGCTCGCGTGCCAGCTCGGCCTCTGCCGCGCCCATGCGGCCCTTTTCGACGAGCCGTGCGAGCGCCTTGCCGATGGCGGCGATGGCCTGCCCGACGGCGTCCGGACGCGTGTCGTACAGGCGCACGGTATGCCCGGCCACGGCCGCCACCTGGGCGATGCCGGCGCCCATCGCGCCGCTGCCGATCACGGCGACGACGCTGCTTGTATCCAGTGCCGCAGCCATGTCATTCCCCCTTGAATTGCGGCGGGCGCTTGGCGATGAACGCGGCGACGCCTTCGCGGTAATCGTGGCTGTAGCCGAGTTCGCGCATCATGTCCGCTTCCAGCTGCAGTTGCTGTTCCAGCGTGTTGCCCCAGCTTTCCCGCATGGCCCGCTTGGTGAACGCGAGACCCTTCGTCGGTGCGGCGGCGAACTGGCGCGCCATGGTCATCGCTTCTAGCATCAGCGACTCGTCCGGCACGCAGCGCCAGATCAGGCCCCATTCCTCGGCCTTGGCGGCCGGCAGCTTGTCGCCCAGCAGCGCGAGGCCCATGGCGCGCGCGGGGCCGACGAGGCGCGGCAGCGCCCACGTGCCGCCCGTGTCCGGGATCAGGCCCAGCTTGCAGAACGCCTCGATGAACGACGCCGACTGCGCCGCCAGCACGATGTCGCACGCAAGCGCCAGGTTGGCGCCGGCGCCGGCGGCCACGCCGTTGACGGCGCAGATCACGGGCAACGGCAGGCTTTTCAGCGTGAGCACGAGCGGGGCATAGTATTTTTCGACGGATTCGCCCAGGTCGACGCCCGGCGCGCCCGGTGCCACGGCCCGGTCGTTCAGGTCCTGGCCGGCACAAAAAGCCCGGCCCGCGCCCGTCAGCAGCAGGACGCGCACGGTCCTGTCTTCCTCGACGCGGCGCAGGGCATCGCGCACGTCGAGGTGCATGGCCTGCGTGAAGCTGTTCAGGCGCTCGGGGCGGTTCAGGGTCAGCGTGGCGATGCCGGCGTCGATCGTGAAGTCGATCGTCTCGTAGGTCATGAGGTGTCTCCTTTTTTATTCGGCGACGTCGAAGTCGAGGACGACCTTGTCCGTCACGGGGAAGCTCTGGCAGCTCAGCACGAAGCCACGCGCCACCTCGTAGTCTTCCAGCGCGTAGTTGACGTCCATGTCGACCTGCCCCTCGCGCACCTTGCAGCGGCACGTCGAGCAGACGCCGCCCTTGCACGAATAGCGCATGTCGAGGCCCGCGCGCAGGCCGGCGTCGAGGACGGACTCCTTGTCGCGGTCCATCGTGAAGCTGGCGCGGCTGCCGTCCATGATCACGGTGACTTCGGTCATGTGATGCGTCTCGTCGGTCACCTGGCGGCGCGGCTTGCGTGCCTCCTGCGCGGTGCCGGCGATGAACAGCTCGATGCGGATGCGCTCCTTCGGCATGCCCGCTTCCTGCAACGCGGCGGAGACGCCGTGCATCATGTCTTCCGGACCGCAGATGAACGCGTAGTCGACGTCTTCCACGCGCAGCCAGTGCCTGAACAGCTGGCGGCATTTGTCCTGCGTGATGCGGCCGTTGAACAGGTCGATGTCCTGGTGCTCGCGGCTCATCACGTAGACGAGGTTCAAACGCTCCAGATACTGGTCCTTCAGCTCGGCCAGCTCGTCGCGGAAGATCACGGACGACGTGGCGCGGTTCCCGTACAGCAGCGTGAAGCGGCTGTGCGGTTCGGCGATCAGCGTCGTCTTGATGATCGAGAGGATCGGCGTGATGCCGCTGCCGGCCGCGAACGCGAGATAGTGATTCCTGCTCTCGGGTTCGAGCGGCAGGTTGAAGCGGCCTTCCGGCGGCATCACGTCGAGCGTGACGCCGGGCCGGATGCATTCGTTGGCCCAGGTCGAGAACAGCCCGCCCGGCACGCGCTTGATGGCGACGCGCAGCCGATCGTCCTGCACGGCCGAGCAGATCGAGTACGAACGGCGTACGTCCTCGCCGTCTATCATCGCGCGCAGGGTGAGGTGCTGGCCCTGGCGGTAGCGGAAGGCGTCGCGCATCTGCGGGGGCACGTCGAAGGTGACGGCGATGGCGTCGCGCGTCTCGTGTTTTACCTGCGCCACGGTCAATGGGTAGAACTTGCTCATGTGGGCCTCAGTGGCATTTAACTCAATGACATTTGAAATAGTCGAACGGTTCGCGGCAATCCAGGCACTGGTACAGGGCCTTGCACGGGGTCGACCCGAACTGGCTCGTCACGCGCGTGTGCGTGGAACCGCAGTGCGGGCAGGCGACGACCGGCTGCGCGATCGCATGGCGCTTCACGCCGTGCGACAGGGCGCTGATGTCGATCACCTGCTGCACCGGCGGCGCGATGCCATAGCTTGTCAAAGCGGCCTTGCCGGCATCGCTCATCCAGTCGGTCGTCCACGCCGGCGACAGGCGGGTGGCGATGCGCAGGCTGCCCACGCCGCGCTCGCGCAGCGCGCGCTCGATGTCCGCGGCGATGACTTCCATCGCGGGGCAACCGGAATACGTCGGCGTGATCGTGACGGTGCATTCGCCGTCGTCGGCCACCGTCACGTCGCGCACGATGCCCAGGTCCACGACGGAGATCACGGGGATTTCCGGGTCGGGCACCTCGCCCAGCCAGGTCCAGACCTGGGCGGCGGTGACGGGCGACGCGTCCACGACCGTCACCATTCGACGCCGGGATAGGCGCGCTGCAGGAACTGCATCTCGGCCAGGATGTAGCCGAGGCGCTCCGTGTGCCGGCCCTGCTTGCCGCCGCGCTGGAAGTACACGTCAAGCGACGGCATCGCCAGCGTGGCTTCCGCCAGCACCTCGGCCACGTGGCCCAGGAAGGCGTCGCGCAGCGGCGCCGCGGCCGGTGCCACGCCCGCCTCGACCATGGCCTGGTCGACGTCGTCGTAGATGAACATCTCGCCGGCATAGGTCCACAGATCATCGAGCGCATCCTGCATCTTGCGGTGGCTGACGTCGGTGCCGTCGCCGAGGCGCACGACGAGATCGCCGCTGCGGCGCAGGTGGTACGTCACTTCCTTGATCGATTTTTCCGCAATTTCCGCGATGCGGCGGTCGCTGGACGCCAGCAGGCCGCGCATCAGGAAGTAGTGCCACGTATCGAACAGGAACTGGCGCGTCAATGTCTGCGCATAGTCGCCATTGGGCTGCTCGACCAGCAGGCAGTTGCGGAAGTCGCGCGCGTCGCGCAGGTAGGCGAGGCGGTCCTCGTCGCGACCGTGCCCCTCGATCTCGCCCGCATACGTGAGCCACAGGCGGGTCTGGCCGAGCAGGTCGAGGGCGACGTTGGTCAGGGCCATGTCCTCTTCCAGCGCCGGCCCCTTGCCGCACAGCTGCGACAGCTGCTGCGACAGGATCAAGGCATTGTCGCCCTGGCGCAGGAGGTATTCGAACTTTGCGTCCATGCCCGGCTCACAGGTTCTTGACTTCTTCCGGCATCGGGAAGAAGGTCGGGTGGCGGTAGACCTTGCTGTTCGACGGCTCGAACAGGGCCTCCTTGTCGGCCGGGCTGGACGCGACGATGTCGGCGGCCTTTACCACCCAGATCGATACGCCCTCGTTGCGGCGCGTGTAGACGTCGCGCGCGTTGTTGATCGCCATCTCGGCGTCCGGCGCGTGCAGGCTGCCCACGTGCTTGTGGGCGAGGCCGTGCTGGCTGCGGATGAAGACTTCCCACAGGGGCCATTCTTTGCTCATCGTTGTCTCCCTCATTGCTGTCCGTTATGCGGCGGCTTTCTTTTCGGCCTGCTTGTCGGCATGCGCGCCGAGCGCATCCCGGAACCATTGCCCGTCCTCGTACGCCTTCACGCGGGTGCGCAGGCGCTCGCGGTTGCACGGCCCGTTGCCTTTCAGGACGTTATAGAACTCGTCCCAGTCGATCGCGCCGAAGTCGTAGTGGCCGCGCTCCTCGTTCCATTTGAGATCGGGATCGGGAATGGCGAGGCCGAGGAATTCGGCCTGCGGCACGGTCTGGTCGACCATGCGCTGGCGCAGCTCGTCGTTCGAGAACAGCTTGATGCGCCATTGCGCCGACTGGGCGCTGTTGACGGACTCCGCGTCGGACGGGCCGAACATCATCAGCGAGGGCCACCACCAGCGGTCCAGGGCATCCTGCGCCATTGCCTTCTGCTCCGGCGTGCCCGCGGCCAGCTTCATCATGATGTCGTAGCCCTGGCGCGCGTGGAACGCCTCTTCCTTGCACACGCGGATCATCGCCCGCGCATACGGACCAAACGAGCAGCGGCACAGCGGGACCTGGTTGATGATGGCCGCGCCGTCCACGAGCCAGCCGATGGCGCCGATGTCGGCCCAGGTCAAGGTCGGGTAGTTGAAGATGCTCGAGTACTTGGCCTTGCCCGCATGCAGGGCATCCAGCAATTCGTCGCGCGACACGCCCAGCGTCTCGGCGGCGCTGTACAGGTACAGGCCGTGGCCGGCCTCGTCCTGGATCTTGGCCAGCAGGATCGACTTGCGCTTCAAGGTCGGTGCGCGCGTCACCCAGTTGCCTTCAGGCAGCTGGCCGACGATCTCGGAATGGGCATGCTGGGAAATCTGGCGGACCAGCGTCTTGCGATACGCCTCGGGCATCCAGTCCTTCGGCTCGATCTTCACGCCGGCGTCGATACGCGCCTGGAACGCCTGCTCCTCTGCGCTCATGTCGGCGTGGCTCTGGACCTGTTTCAGGCCGGTGTCCACCATCTGGGCATACATGATCAGTCTCCCCTTTGCGATTTGTCTCGAACCATAATACGATACAAAAAATGCGATGTATAGCGAAATTTTGAATCATATTGAGACGCGGTAAAATCCCGCCCATGACCCCGACCAGCAGCCAACAGTGGATCGCCGACTTCCTCGGCACCGACCCGCCGCGTTCCAAATCGCTCGTGATGACGATCTTCGGCGACGCCATCGCGCCCCATGGCGGCCGTCTGTGGCTGGGCAGCCTGATCGAACTCGTGGCGCCGCTCGGCGCGACGGACCGGCTCGTGCGCACGAGCGTGTTCCGGCTCGTGCAGGAAGGCTGGCTCGTCGCGCAGCGCGAGGGCCGGCGCAGCAGTTATGCGCTGCAGCCCGAGGCCGCGCCCCGCTTCGCGCGCGCCAACCGCCGCATCTACGCGCCGCCCGGCGTGGACTGGGACGGCCGCTGGACCTTGCTGATTGCGCCCAATGGCAGCATCGATAGTACGCTCCGCGCAGCCGTGCGCAAGGAACTCGAATGGGAAGGCTTTGCGATGCTGGCGCCGGGCCTGCTGGCGCATCCGGCGGCCGACCTGGACGGCGTGGCCGAGGTGTTGCGCCGCGTGGACGGCGCCGGCAAGATCTTCGTTTGCGCGGCGACGGAACTGCCGCAAGTCGGCGCACGGCCGCTGGCCGAACTGGTGCGCGAAGGGTGGGATCTGTCCGCCGTCGTGGCCGGTTACCGCCGCTTCATCGACACCTTTTTCCCCCTGCTCGGGTTGCTGCGCGGGGAAGGCGCGCCCGATCCGGAGCAGGCGTTCATCGTGCGCACCCTGCTGATCCACGCCTACCGCCGCGTCCAGCTGCACGACCCGATGCTGCCGCTGGGCCTGCTGCCCCAGCCGTGGCCGGGATCGGAAGCGTATGCGCTGGCGCAGGCAATCTACCGCCTCGTGTGGATGCCGGCCGAACAGCACCTGATGGACGTGCTGCGGCGCGAGGACGACGCGGTGCCGGAAGCGGATGCGACATTACGCAAGCGGTTCGGCGGCCTGGACGCTTGACCCGGGCGCTCAGCAGTCGAGGGCAAAAGCTGCTGCCGCCATCGGATGGCGGATGCGGTCCAGCGCCAGTTCCAGGTCGAGCCCGGGCCAGTACAGGCATTCGCGGCCCAGGTGTTCGATGCGGCACAACTGGGCCACGGTGGCATGCTCGAACCAGGGAAAGAGTGCGAACGGCACATACAGTTCCTCGTCGCGCCAGCGCAGCCAGAAACCGCGCCGGTCGATTGTCATGATTTCCGGCCACGCCACCCGAATCTGCTTCATATCTGTCCTCCCGCTTGCCGGCCACACCCATGCGCTGCGGCCAAGCAATAACGATAGCAAATCCATCCATATCACCTGTTGAGCGGCAGCAGAGCATCCGATTTTGCCGGTATGATGCTGGCCTCCCATCCAACAACGACAGGACATACCATGTCTATCAAGATCAGCAGCCAGTTCGACGCTGGCGCCATCGATATCTTGAACGCCACGAGCGCCAACGCCATCGACCTGAACATCCGCAAGGACTCGCACGCCGACATCACCCAGTGGTTTTACTTCCGGCTGCAGGGCGCGCAAGCGCAGCCGTGCACGATCCGCCTGCTCAACGCCGGCCAGTCGGCGTATCCGAAGGGCTGGGAAGACTACAACGCGATGGCCAGCTACGACCGCGTCCACTGGTTCCGCGTGCCGACGGGCTTCGACGGCCAGGTGCTCACGATCGAGCACACCCCCGCGATGGACAGCGTCTACTACGCCTATTTCGAACCGTATTCGTGGGAACGCCACCTGGAACTGCTCGATCGCGCCCAGCTGTCCGAGCACGTGCGCATGCTGGACCTCGGCTCGACCGTCGACGGCCGCGACCTGAACCTGCTCGTCATCGGCGACGACGTCCCTGGCAAGAAAAAGGTCTGGGTCATCGCACGCCAGCATCCGGGCGAGACGATGGCCGAGTGGTTCGTCGAAGGCATGCTCGACGCCCTGCTCGACCCGGCCCATCCGTTCGGCCGCCAGCTGCTGAAGGAAACCGTGTTCTACGTCGTGCCGAACATGAACCCGGACGGCTCGGTGCGCGGCAACCTGCGCACCAACGCGGCGGGCGCCAACCTGAACCGCGAATGGCGCAACCCGACCATGGCGCGCAGCCCGGAAGTCTTCCTCGTACGTAAAAAGATGGAAGAAACCGGTGTCGACCTGTTCCTCGACGTGCATGGCGACGAGGGCTTGCCGTATGTCTTCATCGCCGGCAGCGATGCGCTGCCGAGCTTTACGCCCGAACAGGCCGCCGTCCAGAAAGCGTTCTCGGACGCGTTCATGATCGCCAGCCCCGACTTCCAGGACGTACATGGATATCCGAAAGAGCCGTACACGGACGAGGTGCTGACGATGGGTTCGCCGTATGTGACGCACGCGTTCGGCTGCCTGTCGCTCACGCTGGAACTGCCGTTCAAGGACAACGCCAACGATCCGGATCCGCAGGTCGGCTGGGACGGCGCCCGCAGCGCGCGGCTCGGTGCCGCCGTGCTGCAGCCGGTGTTGCAGGCGGTACGCGCGCGCCGCTGAGGCGTCCAGGACCGGCTTGCGCGGAGTGGGCCGGCCTGACGTACATATAGAATTGTGTTGCCACACGGCAATATTAACGCAATAATTAATAGTTCGATGCGCGCGTTAATGTTCTCGCATGGTCACGAGATCGACGCCGTGTCATCGAATGCAGCACATTCGGGGACCGGCAGGGCATGACGCCTGCCGCCGGTCCGGGGCACCATCCACACTCCGCAACCTTATGGCACACGACAAAAACAATCCTTCCCTCCCCCGCCGGTCCTTCTGCGCCGGCACGCTCGGACTCATGGCACTCGGCCCGCTGGGCCTGGCCGGCTGCGGCGCCGGCGCCGATTCCTCCTCCGGCCAGGGCGCGCCCCGGCAGCTGGCGGATACCGGCGGCGCCTTCGTCCACCCCGGCCTGCTGCACACCCAGGCCGACTTCGACCGCATCAGCCAGAAAGTACAGAACCAGGTCTCGCCGTGGATCGACGACTGGAATCTGATGCTTCAGAACAATTTGGCGAGCAATACGTGGACGCCGGATGCGCGCCCGGTCATCTACCGCAACTACCCGGGCCAGGGCGATAACGTACAGTGTCTCCAGTGGGACATGATGGCCGCCTACCTGAACGCCCTGCAGTGGAAGATCACGGGCAATACGGCAGCGGCGGACTGCGCCGTGCGGATCCTGAATGCCTGGGGCTCGACCCTCACCTCCATCGCCTGGACGGATGGCTACTACGACGGCTTCCTCGCGGCGGGATTGCAGGGGTACCAGCTGGCGAACGCCGCGGAACTCATGCGGGGTTACGCCGGCTGGGCCGCGACCGACTTCGCCCAGTTCAAGCAGATGATGCAGACCGTGTTCCTGCCGATGACAGGCAACAACACTGCCCTGGGCGTATTTTCGAGCTGGAACCTGTGCGCCATGGCCGCCACGCTGGCCATCGCCGTGCTGTGCGACGACCGCACCGGCTTCGACGCGACGATCGCGTACTTCAAGCAGGGCCTGGGCAATGGCGCGATTGCGCAGATGGTGTACTTCGTCCACCCCGGCTACCTCGGCCAGACGCAGGAATCCGGCCGCGACCAGGGGCACAACACGCTGAGCATCGCGCTGGTGACCACGCTGTGCGAAATGGCATGGAACCAGGGCGTCGACCTGTACGGCTACGACAATAACCGCGTGCTGGCCGCCTGCGAATACACGGCGAAGGGCAACCTGGTCCAGTCGGGAACGACGTATTACCAGGTACCGTTCGCACCCTATGCCATCCAGGGATTCTCGACGTCGGTGTTCGCCACGGGCGGAATCGGCAACCAGCGTCCGGCCTGGGCGCTGATCTACAACCATTACGTCAACCGCAAGGGCCTGGCAGCGCCGTACACACAGAAATTCACCCAACTGGTCGCGCCGGAACAGGGCGGACGTTATCCCAACGGGGGCGGCACCTGGGACCAGCTGGGCTACGGCACCCTGCTGTTCACCCGCGATCCGATCGCCCCGGGCACGCCGCCGAGCGGCCTCTCGGCCGTGACGACCGCGGGCCAGGTCGTGCTGTCGTGGTGGGGCAGCGCCGCGGCGACGAGCTACACCGTGAAGCGCGGCGCATCCCCCGGCGGACCATACGCCGTCGTCGCCACGGGCATCACCGACCTGCTGACCTGGACCGATGCCGGCGCGCCGAACGGCACGAATTACTACGTCGTCACGGCCGTCACGCCGGCCGGAGAAACGGCCCCGTCGAACGAGGTTGCGGGCGTCACTGGTACCCGGTTGCGCACGTCGCTGCAGTTCGACGAGGCCAGCGGCACCACGGCGAACGACGCCAGCGGCAACGGCTGGAGCGCCACGCTGGCCGGCGGTGCCGCGTGGACAACGGGCCGCCAGGGGCAAGGTTCCGCGCTGGCGCTGAACGGCGGCGGCGCGTACGCCAGCCTGCCGGCCAACGTCGTGGACACGGTCGGCGATTTCACGATCGCGACGTGGGTGTACTGGAACGGCGGACAGACCTGGTCCCGGATCTTCGACTTCGGCAGCAACACGCTGCACTACATGTACCTGTCGCCGCGTACCGGCCGGGGCACGCTGGGCTTCGCCGCCACGCTGACCGGCGGCGACGGCGAGGTCCACGTCGACGCCCCGCTGGCCCTGCCCAGCGGGCAATGGGTGCACGTCGCGGTCACGCTGTCGGGCACGACCTGCACGCTGTACCTGAACGGTACTGCCGTGACCACCGTCGGCAACGTGTACATCCCGCCGTTCCAGGTCGGCCACACGACGCAGAACTGGATCGGCCGCTCGCAGTACTCGGGAGATCCGACCTTCAACGGCAGGATCGACGACTTCCGCATCTACGACGGCGCCCTGGGCGCGGCGGACATCAAGGCCCTCGCCGGCTCGACGCTGCCGGCACCGATGTTCGACGTCGACGTCGGCCCGGTCGGCATCGCGGGCAGCGCCAGCGTGGCGAACGGCGTCTACACGCTGAAGGGCGGCGGCGCCGATATCTGGGCCAGCACCGACGCCTTCCACTTCGCGCCGCAATACCTGACGGGTGACGGCACGATCACGGTGCGCGTGGCCAGCCAGGCCAATACCAATAGCTGGGCCAAGTCGGGCCTGATGTTCCGCACCTCGCTGGACAGCAATGCGCAAAACGTCCTGGTGGCGGTCACGCCCGGCTTCGGCGTGCAGATGACGTACCGCGGCGGGACGGGCGCCAACACCAGCCAAGCCGGTATCGTCGGCGGCCCCAGGGCTCCTTATTGGGTCCGCCTGACCCGCGTGGGTAACACGTTCACCGGATTCATGTCGTCCGACGGCGTGAACTGGACGCAGGTCGGCAGCGTCAACGTGATCATGCCGGCGACCGTGTTCGGCGGGCTGGTAGTCCTGGCGCACAACAACCAGGCGCTGAACGTCTCGACCTTCGACAACCTGTCGTTCAACTGACGCCAACGCCTGTCACAGGAACATCGACACTGTTCCTGTGACAGGCGCGCTTGCGCGGAGCGGGCCGGTCCAACATACATACAAAAATTTGTTGCCACATGGAAATATGACTGCCATAATCCAATAGTTCGATGGCCGAATTAATAATTCAATAGTGTTGCGGGAGGAGTCGCGCCATCGAATGCAATACCTTCGGGGACCGGCAAGGGTACGACGCCCGCGCCGGTCCGGGCATTCATTTCACTCGCAACCATATGGCACACGACAAAGACACTCCTTCCCTTCCCCGCCGCTCCTTCTGCGCGGGTACTCTCGGACTCATGGCACTCGGCCCCTTCGGCCTGGCCGGCTGCGGCGCCGGCGCCGACTCGTCCTCCGGCCAGGGCGCGCCCCGGCTGCTGGCGGATACCTCGGGCGGCTTCGTCCACCCCGGCCTGCTGCACACCCAGGCCGACTTCGACCGGATCAGCGCGAAAGTCCAGAACCAGGTCTCGCCGTGGATCGACAACTGGCGCCTGATGCTGTCGAACAGCCTGGCCAACAATACGTGGAACCCTGACCCGCGGCCCGTCATCTACCGCAACGATGGCGTCCATCCCGACAACGTCCAGGCCCTGCAATGGGACACGATGGCCGCCTACCTGAATGCCCTGCAGTGGAAAATCACGGGCAACACGGCCGCCGCGAACTGCGCCGTCAGGATCCTGAACGCCTGGGGCTCCACGCTGACCGGCTTCAGCTTCACGGACGGCCACTGGGACGCCTACCTCGCCGCCGGCTTGCAAGGCTACCAGTTGGCGAACGCGGCGGAACTCATGCGGGGTTATTCCGGCTGGGCCGCGGCCGATTTCGCCCAGTTCAAGCAGATGATGCAGAACGTCTTCGTACCCCTGGTGGGCAACAACACGAACCTGCAGGTATTTTCGAACTGGAACCTGTGCGCCATGGCCGCCGCGCTGGCCATCGCCGTGCTGTGCGACGACCATGCCGCATTCGATGCCTCGATCACCTATTTCAAGGAAGGCCTGGGCAACGGCGCCATCCCGCAGATGGTCTATTACATTCACCCGGGCTACCTCGGCCAGACGCAGGAAGCGGGCCGGGACCAGGGCCACAATACGCTCAGCATCTCGCTCGTGACCACCATCTGCGAGATGGCCTGGAACCAGGGTATCGACCTGTACGGCTACGACAACAACCGCGTGCTGGCCGCATGCGAATACACGGCAAAGGGCAACCTGCACCAGTCCGGCCCGACGTCGCCGTATTACACGGTGCCGTTCGTATCCTATTATGTGCCGGGATTCTTTGCCACGACGTTCTCCATCAACGCCCAGGGAACAACGCGTCCCGCGTGGGCGCTGATCTACAACCATTACGTCAACCGCAAGGGCCTCGCGGCGCCGTATACGCAAAAATTCTCGCAGTCGATCCCGCAGGAAGACGGCGGCCACTATCCGCAAACGGGCGGCACCTGGGACCAGCTGGGCTACGGCACCCTGCTGTTTACCCGCGATCCGATCGCGGCGGGCGCCCCGCCGAGCGGTCTGTCCGCCGTGACGACGGCGGGCCAGGTCGTGCTGTCCTGGTGGGGCACCGCATACGCGACGAGCTATAACGTGAAACGCGGCACGTCTCCCGGTGGACCGTACACCGTCGTCGCCACGGGCATTACCGACCTGCTGACGTATACCGATGCCAACGTGGCGAACGGCACGTATTACTACGTCGTCACGGCCGTCACGCCGACGGGCGAATCGGCCCCGTCGAACGAAGCGATGGGCGTCGCCGGCACCCGGCTGCACACCTGGCTGCAATTCGACGAAGCCAGCGGCACGGTCGCGAACGACGCCAGCGGCAACGGCCGCAACGCCCAGCTGGCCGGCGGCGCGACGTGGACATCGGGACGCCAGGGACAGGGTTCGGCGCTGGCGCTGAACGGCAACGGCGCCTATGCCGGCCTGCCGGCCAACGTCGTGGACACGGTCGGCGACTTCACCATCGCGGCCTGGGTGGTCTATAACGGCGGAGCGACCTGGTCGCGCATCTTCGATTTCGGCTCCAACACGCTGCACTACATGTTCCTGTCGCCGCGCACGGGCCGGGGCACGCTGGGCTTCGTGGTCACGCTCAACGGCGGGAACAGCGAAATCCGCGTCGACGCGCCGATGCCCCTCCCTGGCAGCCAGTGGCTGCACGTCGCCGTGACGCTGTCGGGGACGAACTTGACGATATACCTGAACGGCGGCGCCGTGGCCACCGCCGGCGGCGTCTTCATCCCGCCGTTCCAGGTCGGACACACGACGCAGAACTGGATCGGCCGCTCGCAGTACGGGGGCGATCCGACGTTCAACGGCATGATCGACGACTTCCGCATCTACAACGGCGCGCTGGGCGCGGCGGACATCGCGGCGCTCGCCGGCTCGACGCTGCCGGCGCCGATGTTCGACCTCGACGTCGGCAACGTCGGACTGCCCGGCAGCGCCAGCATGGCGAACGGCGTCTACACGCTGCAGGGCGGCGGCGCCGACATCTGGGGCGGGTCCGACGCCTTCCATTTCGCGCCGCGATCCATGACGGGCGACGGCACGATCACGGTACGCGTGGCGAGCCAGGCCAACACGAATCCCTGGGCCAAGTCCGGTTTGATGATCCGCACCACATTCGACAGCAATGTGCAGAACGTCTTCATGGCGATTACGCCAGGTAACGGCGCACAGATGACGTACCGTGCCGGAACGGGCGCCGTGACCAACCAGGCCGGCCTCGTCAGCGGACCTGCGGCCCCCTACTGGGTCCGCCTGACTCGCGCAGGCAACACGTTCACCGGCTTCATGTCGCCCGACGGCGTGAACTGGACGCAGGTCGGCAGCGCCACGGTGAACATGCCGGCGACGGTATTCGGCGGCCTGGCGGTCCTGTCGCACAACATCCAGGCGTTGAACGTCTCGACCTTCGACAACCTGACGTTCGCCTGATCCGCGGGAACGCCCCGCGCCCTCCCCGGTCCAACAGCAGGAAGGATCGCGGCACGGGAGGGCGCGTGGGCATCATCTACCGGCCGGGCGAGATCCCGGAAGACGACGCGCCGCCGCCGGCCGGGCTCGCGCTGGGCGACACGTGGTTCTGGCACGGCGACCAGACGCTGTTGCAGGCGCTGGTCGAGCACCCGCGCGTGGCGCCGGAGCACGCGGCGATCCGCCTGCTGGGCTTCAACGGCGCCCGGCTCAACGAATACATCGGCGACGGCGCCTGCGCGGACGTGATCCGCACGCACCTGGCGGGCAGCCCGCCCTTTTCCGAGTTCTACCTCAGCGGCTTCGCGAACGACGCGCTGGAGCATGGCCTGGCGCTGCGCGACGACTGCGCGCATGCGCGCGACCCGGCCGCCTGCTTTTCGGCGGAACGGCTCGACCTGCTGCTGTACCACATCGACATCGGCCTGAACGGCATCATCCGCACGCTGCGCTGGGCCTACCGCAACACGCCCTGGCTGCAGCCGGTCTTCCTGAACGGCTACGACTATCCGGTGCCGGACGGGCGGAGCTTCGTCAACGCGCACGGCGGCTGGATCACGACGCTGATGGACGCGGCGCACGTCGATCCCGACCTCGCGTTCCGCACGCGCGTCATGCGCCACCTGATCGACGTGCTCAACGACGACGTGCTCGCCGCCTTTCACTCGCCGCTGGCGCGCGTGTTCCACGTCGACAGCCGGGGGTGCCTGGCGACGTTCCCGCAACGCTACCAGGACGACTGGGAAAACGAACTGTACCCGACGCGCGAAGGCTTCACCCGGATACTGGAGCAAGCCTGGCTGCCCCGGCTCGCCCCGTTCGGCATCGCGGTCACAGGAACGTGAACACCTGCTCCTGCGCCAGGCGCGACTTCGGCAGCGCGGCGTTGAAATCGCTGTCGGCGTGGTAGCCGAAGCTGAGCAGCACGAGGCTGGCCAGGCCCTGCTCG
>Ga0207705_10000782_pt1 | contig 26132 bp, 26 predicted proteins | sample KBSC13metaG_FD_184314 | JGI IMG/M metagenome (GOLD analysis project Ga0207705, IMG submission 184314) | Corn rhizosphere microbial communities from Kellogg Biological Station, Michigan, USA - KBS C1-3 metaG (SPAdes) (version 2) | ecosystem: Host-associated > Plants > Roots > Rhizosphere > Soil ... | reverse complement strand
GTGATGAAGCAGGCCGCCCGATCTGGCTCTCACAAAGATTGGCCCAGTTACCGGCCGCGAAAGCGGCTCGGCAAGTTGCCCCGGCCGAGCCGCCTCGCTCCGCTCAAGAGGAAGGGAGAGCGGTAAACGGAATGTGCCCCAATTCCGTTGGTCTCGTGTTTAAATGATTATGCTGCCAGCGAAAGCTATCAAAAGATTCAGGAAGCGGCCGTTCGCAATGCCATCGGGTCAACGGCTGAGCCTCCAGAGCAGGAAGACTCCTCCGACCGTCGTGAGCACGACCAGCGCCCACGGAAGAGTGTAAATCCGATCATGGCCGGAATCCGGCTCGTCAGGCAGCGTACGGCCGCCTTTTCGCTCACGTCATGACGATCGGTCCGAAGTGTCATGCGATCGCCTCGGCCCCCGCGGATAGCGTCTGCGATGCCGACTATGGGATTTCGATTTGCTTTAGCGGATCGTGTCCCCAGTTCATCAGCGAATAGCGCCATCGCGAGCTCACGGGATTGGCGGGCTGCTGCGCTCGGTGGCGCTTAACGAAGCCCACGACCTTGCGCATGTGCGCATGATCCTCCGCGCCGAGCGCCCGATCATCTCGGCGCAAAATGCCGACGATCCGGCGGCCGCTCGCGTGACCAATGCTTTCGCGTGCTGGATCGCCGCCCTTCGAGCCCACGCTCCAGCTCTCAGGCGTGCCCAGCCAGTCTTCGAGCTCGTCGGCGGTCATGTTGACGGCGAGCGCGAACTCCCGGATCGTCCGTGCGTCGCGGTTCGCCATGGCTGGCCCTTCCTAATTGCCTGCAAAGAGCATCGGCCGCAAGCGTCCGCGGCGCATCGCCCCCACACACAAGCCGCTGGTCTCCGGCGCCGGGCGCCGAAGGTCGAACCGCCCCTCCTGAACACTCGCGCTGCGCGAGCGTTCCGCCGCAGGCATGATCGAAACTCATCTGCTGAAGCTCCGCAAGCCGGACTCCATCAGTCCCGCGGAAGAAGCCGTGATCGGCGGGGCAATAAGCGAGATTCGAAAGGTCAGGGCCGACCAGCTGTTCATCGAGCAGGGCCAGGAATTGAAGGTCAGCACGCTCCTCCTCAAAGGCTGGATGGGGCGATCGGGGGACCTGCGCGGGGGCGAGCGGCAGATCACCGAGCTTCACGTCGCCGGCGACTTCGTCGACCTCCACAGCTTCACGCTGAAATGGCTCGAGCATGACATTCTCGCCTCCCAGGATTCATCCGCCAGGCGCTCGTAACGTGAACGGAACCATTCGCCCGAGGTCGCGTTCGCGCCCAGGTTTTTTCACAGACTGGGCCGCCGATCAGGCAGGGCCCGGCTCAAACGGCATTCCAACGCGCGGCGACTGGATCGGGACGATCGCAGGAAAGGAGAGAGATGAGCGGTGACCGTGAATTGCTCGAGGATGGCGGGCCGATTTCCTCGGGGCTGCCGGCCCTCGATTATATCCTGTCCGGCGGCTTCGCGGCGCGGCGCGTCCATCTCATCGAAGGCGAGCCCGGGGCGGGCAAGACGACCCTTGGCCTTCAGTTCCTGCTCGAGGGACGGCGCAAGGGCGAGCGCTGCCTCTACATCACGCTTTCGGAAAGCAAGGAAGAGCTGACTCACGTCGCCTCGTCCCACGGCTGGTCACTCGACGGAATCGAGATTTTCGAGCTGGTCCCGCCGGAGCTGAGCCTCGACCCCGAACAGGAGCAGTCGATCGTCTACGCGTCCGACCTCGAGCTCGGCGAAACGGTCCAGCTGGTGAAAGACGAGGTCGGGCGGGTCGCGCCGGCACGCGTGGTTTTCGACAGCCTGTCCGAGATTCGCCTGCTGGCGCAAGGGGCGCTTCGCTTCCGGCGCCAGGTGCTCGCGCTCAAGCATTTCTTCGCCCAGCGCGGCTGCACCGTCCTTTTCCTCGACGACCTCACCGAAACGATCGACGATCTCAGCTTGCACAGCCTCGCGCACGGGGTGGTGCGCCTCGAGCAGCTCGCGATGAATTACGGCGCCGAACGGCGGCGGCTGCGGGTTCACAAGATGCGCGGCCGCAGGTTCCACGGCGGCTATCACGATTTCGTCATCCGCGCGGGCGGTCTTCAGATCTTCCCGCGGCTGGTTGCGAGCGACCACCCGGACGAAGGCCATGAACCGAAGCAGGCGAAAAGCGGCGTCGCCGCCCTGGACTCACTGGTCGGGGGCGGGCTCGACTATGGCACCTGCACGCTGGTCATCGGGCCGTCGGGAACCGGCAAGTCCACCCTCGGCCTGCTTTATGCCCATTCGGCGATGCAGACCGGCGACAAGGCGCTGATCGTCAGCTTCGACGAAACGCGAGGCATCTTCATGCGGCGCGCGGCGGGTGTCGGCATGGACGCCGGCCGGTTCGAGGAGAGCGGTCAGTTCTTCTACCGGCAGGTCGATCCGGCCGAGCTTTCGCCCGGCGAGCTGACGGGGCTCATTCGCCACCATGTGGAGGAGGAGGGAGTCTGCGTCGTCGTGCTCGACTCTCTGACGGGATACCAGCAGGCGATGCCCGAAGAGAATTTCCTGCTTCTCCAGATGCACGAGATTCTCACCTATCTCAATCAGCAGAATGTCCTCACATTCCTGATCCTGACCCAAGCGGGGATGATCGGGCAAATGCAAAATCCGCTCGACCTCACCTATCTATCCGATTCCGTCCTGCTGCTGCGCTATTTCGAGACGGAAGGCGAAATCCGCCGCGCGATCTCTGCCGTCAAGAAGAGGACCGGCAGCCACGAATCCTCGATCCGGGAGTTCAGGATCACGGCCGGCGGCATCGACGTCGGGCCGCGGCTGGAGGGATTCCGGGGAGTGCTGACGGGCGTCCCGCAATATGTCGGGACAGAGACGCTCATGATCCGGCCGGAGTCCAGCTCCTAGGAAAGCGATCGTGCAGCGCTTTCTCATAGTCGCCCCCGCGGGCCGGGATGCGGAAGTCATCCGCCAGCTGCTCGTCGGCGCCGGTCTCGACGCCGTTGTCGACAGCAACGGCGAGCAGCTCCTGCGCGCGCTTCACGAGGGACTGGCCGCCGGCGCCGTGATCACGGACGATGCGCTGAGGCGCATCGACCGCGCACGACTGATCGAATCCGTGACGAACCAGCCCCCCTGGTCGGATTTCCCCTTCCTCCTTCTGGTACGCCGTGGCGGCGACCGCGAGGGTCCGAGAGAGATCGGCGCCAAGCTCAACGCGACCATCCTAGAGCGGCCGCTTCACCCCGCATCTCTCATCAGCGCGGCACGGGCCGCGGTCCGCGCCCGCGATCGCCAACGCCTCGCCGCGGAACATCTCGCCGAGCGCGACAAGGCGGAGCGGCAGCTGCGCGAGCTCACAGGAACACTGGAACAGAAGGTCGCGGAGCGCACGCGGGCGCTCGCGGCCGCGAACGACCGGCTGACCGCCGAAATCGCCGAGCGCGAGAAGGCCGAAGCGCGCCTCGTCCAGGCGCAGAAGATGGAAGCGATCGGCCAGCTGACGGGAGGCGTTGCGCACGACTTCAACAATTTGCTTACGGTGGTGGTTGGCTCGCTCGACCTGGTCTTGCGCAAGACCGGCGACGAAGCTGTCCTGCGCCTCGTCCGCAATGCCCTGCAGGCGGCGGAACGGGGCGCGACGCTCACCTCCCAGCTGCTCGCTTTCTCGCGCCGCCAGCGCCTCTCACCCGTCGCGCTCGATATCAATCTCGTGATCGAGGGCATGCGCGACCTGCTGGTGCGCAGCATCGGCCCCCAGATCGAGATCGAAACTAAGCTCGAGCCGGATATCTGGCGCGCTCTGGCGGACCCGACCCAGCTCGAAGTGATGCTCCTCAACCTTGCCATCAATGCCCGCGACGCGATGCCCCAGGGCGGGCGAATCGTCATTGCGACCATGAATGTCGCGAGCGTGCCCGACACCCTCGCGGCGGAGCTCGACGAGCGCGAATATGTATGCATCCGAGTCACCGACAATGGTCGCGGCATGCCGCCGGATGTGCTTGCCCATGCGTTCGAGCCGTTCTTCACCACAAAGCCGCACGGCAAGGGCACGGGCCTCGGACTCGCGCAGCTTTATGGTTTTGCCAGGCAGTCCGGCGGAACAGCCAAGATCCAGAGCGACCTCGGCAAGGGGACTGCCGTCTCGATTTACTTGCCAAGGACCCATGAGCGGGTCACGCAAGAGGCGCTCTCGCGAAGCAAGACGCATCCGGCGCGCCGCGCGCGGATCCTCGTCGTCGACGACGATGATGACGTGCGGACGGTCACTTGCGAGACAGTCAAGGAGCTCGGGTATGAAGTCGTGGCGCTTGGCGACCCAGCCGAGGCGCTTGCCCGCCTCAACGACGAGCCTTTCGATCTCCTGATCACGGATGTGGCCATGCCCGGAATCTCGGGCGTCGACGTCGCTCGTCAAATCCGCTCGGCGGGCAATGCGATCCCCATCGTCTTTTGCAGCGGCTATGCCGATGTTCAGGCGTTCGGCGAGGAACTGTCCGAAGAGATCCTCTTGAGAAAGCCTTTCCGGCTCACCGACATTGCCTCGCGGATCGAGGCCGCGCTCGATCCTTCTTCGGTTCGCGAAGTGGCCTCCGCCTGACGCGGACCTCGGGCGCCGCGCCTATTGACCGGCGCGTTCGCGATCCGCCCTCTCGAGCATCGCGATGTCGGCTTCGATTTCGTCCGCCATTTGCCGCAAGATTGCGGCGGTGCGGATGTCATTGATGGATTTTGCCAGGCGGCGGCACCGCGCCATCCGGTTCCGCATGTTCGCGATCGGTTCCTTTGTCACCACGGGGGAAATCGCATGTAGCTATTCCCGTTCCCGGCGCGCCCGCCAAGCGCAAACTTTTTGCCGGCCGTCGTCATGGAGCCACAGGGCCGTGTCGCCGAGACCGGAGTCTCGCCTGCCCAAGGATTCCGAAACGGATGCCCGGGACGTCGCTAATAGTTTGCGGGCGAGGCATGGCGACGCCGGGGCGAAGGCTGCACGTGACTGATCGCTTTGAAAAGCAGCTGTTGGAAATCGACCCTTGGCCCCCTGACGCTAGGCTAAGCCACCCCGCAGCTGTCGCAATCGTGATTCCGCGGCGGGCGTCATGCCGACAGACGTTCCTCAAGCTCTTCCGCCTGCCGGTCGTACAGTTCGGCAAGCGAACGAAGCAACCTTGCGCGCTCACGGTCGGCGGACTGCCGCGACAGCGATCGGCTCTGGGATGCCATTGCGCGCAATTTTCCTGCCCCGTCGGCCATCCCGCGCCAATCGCCTTTCGCCCGGCAAGTTCCCGACAAGCTCCAACTGTCCTGTAGCGAGGCACATTTTCGTACTTCGTCAAGATTTTGTCGGATAACCGACGCTCCGGCGTGGGCGGTGGCTTTGAACGGAGCTCCGCTGATGAGTTTATTGAAGAGCGCAAGCGCATTGCGGCAAGCCGAGCATGCAGCCGCGGTTGTGCGACTGACCTCGGTCACGGCCGGACGGTGCGAGCGGTCTGTCTATCCCGCGCGCGACGATATCATGGCAATTCGGCCGATAGAGCGCCGGTTCTGGACGCCCCGCGAAGCCTGAGGCGACATGGTTTCAGAGGAATCCTCCGATGCCCAAAAGAATTCCCCTCGACCGCCCGAGCGATAGTTCCAGGCGGCGTTCAACACCCGGAACCTCGGCCCAGACGGATCTTCGGCCGGCTTTGCAGCAAGATGCCTCTGAACCGATCGTGATCGAGTGGCCCATCGGGCCCGCACGGGCGCGGCATCCGGACTAACCTAAGCTAATTGTATTTTCTGGAGAGATTGACGAAATGCGCCGCGGCCAAGGGTAAGTAGCGGGGCGTCATGTCGTTGGAAGATGTGGATTATTATCGCCGGCGCGCGCTTGAGGAACGCGAGCGCGCCGCAAAAGCGGACGATCCAGACGCGGCCAACGCCCATCAGGAGCTTGCCAGGCATTATGAAGGCCTGCTCGCCCGCGCGGAGATGCTCCCGTTGAAGCGGGCCCGCGTCGCCAACCGCAACGACCGCGCGGGCTAGGGCCGAAGGAAGACCTCAGCCGGCTCCCATTCCGGCGGATAAGGCGACCAATCCCTCATAGTGGCGGGCCAGGCTCCGATGCGCGTTCGCGCCTTCGGCGCTGCGCGCTCTTTGGGCCAGGGCCCGCTCCTCGCGAGCGCGCCGAATATAGTGCCCGATATCTTCCATGCCATGAGCTTCCCGCACGTACGCCACTCGCTGTTTGGACCAGTAAATCGGCAGCAGTTCCAACGGCTTGCCCACACAACTGCCGTCGGATCACCAACTCGGCAGGTCAAATTTGTTTCCCGATACCAAAAGATCGCAGCAAGGTTCGCCGCCACTGACGCAGAATAGTCACAACTCCGCGGGCCGCCGGCGATCGATCGGCCGTGGTCGCCGTGGAATCCCATAATGATGCCTTCGCCGATGTCCCGAGATCGACGACCAGGCGCGCGACCCTCTCCCCGCCCGATGGAAATGTGCGGCGCGGGCGTCTCCGACGACACCCGCGCCGCGATTCGGCTCCGCTGACACTGATCGCGTGCCAGGCCAAATCCTACAGTGCAAGCAGCGCCTTCTAGGCGCGGGCCGGTCGGCCAGCGACATCGCATGGGCGCCGGTTCATTTCGGATACAAAACAACTCGCTTAAATTGCCCGACAATATTATGCAGATGTCGGCGACCGTTGCCCATGCGTCGCCCGAAGAAGCGCATCGGTGCCGCCCCAAACGGCCGATGCGCTTCTTCGCTCCGCAGGCGATCTATTGCCGTGCGGGCCGTAGGCTGCGGAACAATGCGCTCATTCTGGCCGCGCCCGAAGCGCTCAGCTCGATCCAGAGCTCCTTCGAATTCAGCCGGTCCAGATGGCAGCTGATCAGGCCGCGCTCCTCGAGCACCGCAGCCCAGCGCGCAACCGTCGTCTTCGGAGCGACGATCTGAAGGTCGGACAGCCTGACCTTCCGCCGGCCCAGCCTTGCCGCGAACAGCTGAAGCAGAATGTCCCAGGCAAGGTCGCCGAACAGCTCGGCGCCGAACATCTCGGCGCGAGCGCGCCGAAGCCGGAGGATCGAGGCAATGTCTTCCTCAGTAGCGCCGAGGGTTTCTGTATTCACCAGTCGCCCCCAAAAGCCCCGTCGTCCCGGAACAGCCACGGCTCTTTGGCCGCCTACGCCTGCGACTATGCTGCGGTTGTTCGGGTCTTATCAGCCCGGCATGCTGACTTTCTTCCATAGGCAAATCCGCAACAGCAGTGCAAGCATGGGACGGCGGCGATTGCCTTGCTCGGCGTCTGCGCCAGCGGCGCCCCGAACGGCTCAGGAAAAAACGGCCGCAATGCGCGCAAGCGGCCCGCCGGAGGCTTTCCCGATCACGCCCCAGGCGCCGAGCGCCAGGCTGAGCGCAATCGCGCCCACGCCGAGAAATTCGACCGCCCGGCCCCGCAGCCGAGCCTGCTCCCCGGCGGGTCGCCGCAGCGGCCTGCAGCGCTCGTCCCTCGCCCCCGGCGGCGTTAGTCCGGCCGCCGCCGACTTGCCAAGCGCCACCAGCTCGTCGATCGCCAGGCAATCGACCGACCGGAGGCCAACCCGCGCGCCGTCGCGCCAGATCACCCGCGCGACGATCACATGCTCGCCGCGGTAAAGCTCGACGTCGCTGCCCTCCGGAGTCGCGCGCGCGGAATGGATCATCAACCCCCGCGACGAGATGTTGAGGATACAGGTGTCCGACCAGGACACGCCCGCCCGCAGACGCGCCGGGAGAACAACCGGCCGGCGCGGCTCGCGCGGGCGTTGCTTCGCGTTGGGGTTGCGCCTGAGCATCGCACCGCTCCTAGCAGCCCCCAGCTATGCGATGCCTGAAGCACCGCACCATAATGGTTTCGTCTCTTGGGCAAATGGCCGCCGATGCCGCCCCAATCGGCGAACGACTGCGGTGCACCGACGAACGGCGCCTTGCCGCCAGAATGGATGTTTAATCGCCTGACATTTCTCCAAAACGCTGATTAATTGCACCGGCTCGGCACCGACATGCATTAGGACAATGAGATGAGCATTCATTCGAGGGACAATAGCGCGGACCGTCTTCTCCAGCTCAGCCAGGAAGTGAGCCGCATTGCCGGCTCGCTGGCCCGGCTGTCGACTATCGCCGACCCGATTCTCGACAAGGACGGCGACGTGCCGGACGTGTCCGTCGAGCAGATCACGAAGATCATCCGCGCGCGCCGCCTGCGCGAGCGTTATTTCGCAAGCGACCTGTTCGCGGACCCGGCGTGGGACATCATGCTCTATCTGCTCATCGCCGAGCTGTCGCACCGCCGCGTCGCCGTATCGAACCTCACCGCCGACGTCGCCGTTCCCGCGACCACCGCGTTGCGCTGGATCAAGTCGATGACCAGCCAGGGATTGTTGACCCGCCATCCGGATCCGTTCGACGGACGGCGCGTCTTCATCGAGCTTTCGCCCGAAGCGAGCGCGGCGCTGCGCCGCTATTTCGGCGAGCTCGGCGATTTTGCGCCGGTCTGAAGGCCGCGCCCGCGTTCGGCAGGCGAATGGCTAACCGGCTTACGCTCGGCTCCCCAGTTTCGGATCGTTGCGTCAATGGGTGAATTCGGATCGCTTGCCCTGCACCACAGCTGGCCGCTGTGGGAACGTGGCTCTCATTTCGATCTCGGGCATGTGCTCAGTTCCGCCGTCACTGACGCGGTTACACCCAAAGAGGTCGGCAGACTTGGAGTCCATCACGCGGGCCTGTGGGAGTGCGCGCTCGCCGACAGCAGGCTGACCTGGTCGGGCGGCGTCTACGACATGTTCGGGCTCGAGCGCGGCTCGGTCATCACCCGCGAGCAGGCGCTGGCGCATTATTCCGAAGATTCGCGCGCAAAGCTCGAAACCCTGCGGGGCTATGCAATCCGCCACAAGCGCGGCTTCACCCTCGACGTCGATATCCATGCCGCGGCGGTCGGCGAGCACCGGCGGATGCGGATCGTCGCGGCACCCGTGTGCGAAGGCGGCGCCGTGGTGCGCCTCCAGGGGGTCAAGGTCATCGTCTGAGCAGCAGCGGCCGCGGATGGCCGGGCGCCCGCCCTATTCAGTCCGGATCGGATGGATCGTCAACCGCCCGGGAAGCTTTCGTCGCCTACCGAAGGGAATGCGGACGCTCCACCCCACTGGAGCGTCGCTCCGAGGAAAGGCCCGCCGCTCATCCCGGCGGGCCTTTTTTGCCATTGCCCCGCTGGCACGGCCATCCGCAAAACCAAGCGCCCGCCCGGATCGCGCACCCGCGCTCAGAGCCAGGCCGCCACTCCGCCATGACGGCTGCACGTGCCGCGGCGGTTCTGGCTGAAACTGTAGCTTCCATCCCGGCAGCGGGCGGTCGCTCCCGCAGGAGCGCTGGCGGATTGCACGGGCCGTCTCACGCAATTCCCCCGCGAATTCACATAATGGTCATCGATCGGACAGGCCGCCCGCGCCTGTGCCGGTGCGGTCGCGACCGGCAGCAGCAAAGCCGGGGCGGGCAGCGCAAGAAATGCGAGCAAAGCCAATGGGTATTTCATCGATTTTCCCCCATGATAGGCGAGAATGACGCCGGGCCGGTGGCGCATTGCGCGGCCGGCGAGCCGGCCGGCCCGATCCGAACGGCGCCAGCCTAGCAAATGAGCGGGCACGCACAATCGCGGCGTTTGCCGCGCGCTGTCCCATCGGTCCGGATCGGACCGAAACGCAAGCAATCCTCCAGCAATTGGAACCAAAGCGGGGCATCGACCCTTGGAACGATCGGGCTGCCATGACGAAGCCGCTACTCACGCTGTTCCTCGCCGGCTTTGGCCTCTCCGGGATCGCCGGACAGGCCGCCGCGCAGAGCCGCGGGGCGATCGGCGCCCAATCCCGGGCCACAGTCGGGATCAGCGTCAGCGTCGCGCCGCGCTTCTTCCTGCCCGCGGGCGCAACACCCGGTCCTTCCATCGACAGCGCGCCGCTGCTTCTCGAGTCGAATGCTCCAATGCTTCGCTATCGCATCGAACTCCAGCCGCTTCCCGGCGACAAAGCGCCCGCCGCAGCGACGGCGCGACGGCCGCAGCTGCTTCTCATCGTCCCCGACTGACGGAAGGGCGTCCGCGCCCGGCCGCGGTCGATCCAGGGAGCTCCCGCGCTGCCGGCCGGCCGCGAAAGCCGCCGTCGGGCGCTTAACAGCTTGTTTACCTCACCGCGATTAAATCCATAACGGATGAATTAATCTTCGAGGTGGGGAACAATGATTGGTGCATGGATCTTGCGGCTCTCGGCCGCGTGCGTCGCCGCGATGCTGGCCGATGGAGCCGCGCTCGCGGCCACCCAGGGCAGCCTGGGGTCAAGCTCGACCGGATCGATTGCGATCGGCGCCTCGGTTCCGAACCGCGTCCAGATCTCCGGCCTGACGGACGTCTCTTTTGCCAACCACGACCCCGCGACGCCCGCACTGGACGCGCAGGATCTCTGCGTCTGGAGCAATACGGCCACGCGGGGCTATAATGTGACCGCCACCGGCAGCGGCTCTGGCAATGCGTTCACCCTCGCCAGCGGCGCCCAGACCGTGCCCTACAGCGTCGAATGGGCGGGCAGTTCCGGCCAATCGTCCGGCACCGGCCTCACCAGCGGCTCGGCATTGACCGGGCTCACCTCGAGCGCCACCAACGCCACTTGCTCGACCGGGCCGGGCAGCACCGCGAGCCTGATCGTCAAGATCGCAACGCCGGACCTGCAGAGCATGCAGGCCGCAACCAATTATACCGGCACGCTGACGCTGCTCGTCGCGCCTGAGTGACGGTTTCCAATGGCCGCTCCGGACTATTGTGCCGCCGCTCGCGCGAGCCGGACGGGCAGGCGCTCCGCGCGGCGCCGCGCGTGGCCGGCCGGACTTGTCGCGGCGGCCGCGCTCGCCCTGCTTTCGGTCGCGGCGCCGGCGGCCGCTGCAAGCAACAAGGTCCGGATCACCCAGCTGTCCGATGTCGCGTTCGGGACGATCGCCAACCTCGGACAGGATGCCGTCCAGAGCCAGAGCCTTTGCCTTTATTCCGACAGTGCGACCAACGGCTATCATGTGACCGCGAGCGGAACCGGCCCCGGGGGCGCCTTTGAGCTATCCTCGGGCGCGGGCGTGCTCGCCTATGAAGTCCAATGGAGCAGCTCGGCCGCGCAGAGCTCGGGCGTGCAGCTGTGGCCGAATGTCCCGCTCAGCGGCCAGGTCAGCGCCGCGACCCAGCAGACCTGCAACAATGGACCGGCCAGCTCGGCGAGTCTCATCCTGATCCTGCGCGCCGCCGCGCTCTCGGGCGCGACCGCCGGAAGCTACAACGGCACCCTGACCCTCCTCGTCGGACCGGAGTGAGCGGCCGATCATGCGACCGGCACTCCGCCATTTCGCTTGCGCCGCGGCGTTAACCATGTTTGGCGCGCTCCCGAGCTCCGCCGGCGCCATCAGTTTCCAGGCGACGGGAACGCCGACGGGCTTTTCCGAGCTTGCAGGCAGCCGCCAGGTCCTGGTCGACGTCTATTATGGCGGGCGCAAGGTTGGCGAGGCGCTCGCCGCGGCAAGCCCGGGCACGCTCCGGTTCCGCGCCCCACGCGACATTGTCTCGGCAATTCCAGGCATCATTCCCGGGCCCGAGCTCGATGCCGCGCTTTCCGCCGACCTGCCGGCCAACAGCCAGGCCGTCTGCTCGCTATCCAACCGCGACGCCTGCGGGCGAATCAGCCCCGCGGTCGCCGGAATCATCTATGACGAGGATCATTTCAGGGTCGACCTGTTCATCAACCCGCGCTTCCTCAGGACATCCGAGCCCGCGGCGGCGGGCTATCTGCCGCTGCCCGACGCGCCGCTGTCGCTCACCAGCATGATGGGGCTCGCCGTTTCCGGAACAGTCGGCGGCGCGACCACATTCAACGTGCAGAACCGGACGATCGTGGGTCTGCGCAATGCCCGTGTCCGGGCGGATACGTCACTGGCCTCGCATCTCGGTCTCATCGTCGACGACCTTGTCGCCGAATCCGACCGCGGCGACCTTCGTTATTCGGGCGGCCTGTTCTGGACCCCGGGCAACGACTTCACCGGCCAGCGGCGGATCGCGGGCCTTGGCGTCGGCACCCAGTTCGACACGTCGGCTGATCGCGAAGAGCTGCGCGCGACGCCGGTGATCCTGTTTCTCGCCCAGCCCGCCCGGGTCGAGCTGCTTGTCGACGGACGGCTTGCAAGCTCGCGCTCCTATCCGGCGGGCAATGTGAGCCTCGATACGTCCGCGCTCCCCGACGGCTCTTATTCGCTGCTCGTGCGAATCCATGAATCCGACGGAAACGTCCGCGAGGAACGCCGCTTCTTCGCCAAATATGCCCAGCTTGCTCCGCTTGGGCACCCGCTCTTCTATGCTTATGCGGGATTGCTCGCGAATACCCGCCGCGACCGGCCGGTCAGCATTTCGAGCCGCTTTTATTATCAGGCCGGTGCCGCCTGGCGCCTGACGGGCAAGGTCGCCGTCGATGTCGCGGCGCTCGGCACCGGGGACAGGGCCCTCATCGAAGCCGGCGGCTGGCTGCTCGAGGGCTCGGCGCGCGTGCGGGCGGCGGGGCTCGTCTCCAGCCGCGGCGACGCGGGCGCCCTGTTGCAGCTGAGCGCCGGCGGCCATGGACCGCTCAACCTCAGCCTCGACGTCCGCCGCATCTGGTCGAGCGACGGCAAGCCGCTCGTTCCGTCCGCCTCGCATGTCGACACGTTCGGCCTCTCGCCGCCGACCGGGCTCGAGCTTGCCAGCGGCTCCTACACCCAGGCGACCGGGAGCCTCTCGCTGCTGCTTGGCCCCGCCTATCTCGCGCTGGTCGGCTCCTATCGCAAGGACCGCGACTTGGCGGCCGATTACAGCATCGGTCCAAGCATCAACTGGCCGCTCGCGACGCGCAACCGGCTCCAGCTGGTCTTCGAAGCCTCGGCGCAGCGCACCCGCTCGAGCATGGCTGCCTTCGCCGGCCTTCGCATGCTGCTTGCCAGGGCTGACATGTCGGTGCTCGCCCGCGTCGGCCAGGGCTACCGAAGCGAGCGCGGCGACGGCGATCGTTCCATTTCGCGCGCCGTCGGGTCGATCAGCGCGCAATATAGCCATGAGAGTGCCGATCGCACCCTCATCCAGGCCGAGGCCGGCCTCGACCGCGACGTCGACTCCGCGGGCGTCCATGCCCGCGGCGCGCTCGACGGCCGTTTCGGCGAAATTCGCGCCGACCTGCTCCACAATCTCGAGGGACGCGGCGGGACACAATATGACATCGCTTACCAGTCGGCGATCGCGCTCGGCGCGCATGCCGCCGCCTGGGGCGCGCGCGACCCCGACCAGAGCGCGATCGTGATCGCGGTCGGCGGGGACGCGGCGGACGTCAAATTCGACGTGATCGTCGACGGGGTGGCACGCGGCCGCGTCAGGACCGGCGGAAGCCTGTCCTTGTTCGTACCCGGTTACCGGACCTACAAGGTCCGGCTGGTGCCGGTCGGAGCCGTCCCCGTCGATTATGATTCCAGCACCCGCTCGGTCACCCTCTATCCCGGCAACGTCCAGTCGCTCGCGTGGCGGGCGCAACGCTATTTCACCATCTTCGCGCAGGCCGTCTCGCCCGACGGCAGCAAAATCGCCGACGCGCTGGTGCAGAGCCCCAAGGGGATCGGCGAAACCGACGCGGACGGCCATTTCCAGCTCGACGTGCGAAGCGGGGATCCGGTGACGCTGCGCAAGACAGACGGCGGCGAATGCCGGATTGCGCTTGCCAAGGCCGCCCCGGCAGGCGACTTTGCCTCCGTGGGGAGGGTTATCTGCAGATGACGGCGATGCGCCATGCCGGCCTGCTCGTCGTCGGCGCGGCAGCGGCGCTCGCCACCGCTCCCGCGCGCGCCGAGCTGGTGCTGAGCGAGCTCATCGTCGATCTTCAGCCGGGCAAGCAGGTCCGCGACGATATCGAGATCTGGAACGATTCACCGGACCGCAGCTATGTGGCAATCGAGCCGCGCGAGATCCTCGACGCCTCCCTGCCCACCCAGCGCGTGCGCCTCGACCCCGACCCGCAAGGGCTCGGAATCCTGGTGTCGCCGGCGCGGATGATTCTCGAGCCCGGCCAGCGCAAGCTCATCCGGATCGCCACCCTCTCTGCTCCGAGCAATCGCGAGCATGTCTATCGCGTGACCGTGAAGCCGGTGGTCGGAAGCCTCGAGGCGAGCGACAGCGGTCTCAAGCTGCTGGTGGGTTATGACGTTCTCGTGCTCGTCCGCCCCGAGGAACCATTGCCGAGCGTGACCGGAGTTCGGCACGGCCGCGCGCTCACCTTCACCAATTCGGGTAATGTCAGCGTCGAGCTGGTCGAGGGACGCCAGTGCGACGGCGCGGCCCGTCAATGTCTCGATCTGCCGGGCAAGAGGCTCTATCCGGGCAGCACGTGGACCGTCCAGTTGAAGTCCGACGGGACCGCCGCCTATGTCCTGAAATCGCCGGGAAGGCTGGATCGCAGGAGCTATTGAGCAGTCAGGGGCCCCGGCGAACCGAAACGAGAAGGACCGCAAATCGATCGATGAGCAACAAGGACATTGCCGAAAGCCCAGGCGAGCTCGGAGCGCGCTACTGGAGCGAGCTTCGCGAGCTTGTCGCGTCAGGCGAGATCAGCAGTGCTTTTGCACAACGGGTGGTCGACGATCTGTTCGAGCCTCGCGAGCCCGGCAAGCCGCCGGTCCTCAAATGGTCGGCGTGGCGCGCTCATCGCAAAGAGCAGCAGGAGCTCGCAAGCGTGCTGCGATCCCGCATTCCGGGGCGCCTTCGGCCGGCACGATAAGGTACCGGGTGGACGCGGCCAGCCAGCGTCCTACAGGCGCCGCTCCGAGCCTCGGGCGGTCTGTGCCTGCCAGAGATCGGTGTTGGCGGCATCCGTCTTCAACGGCGTGAGCGGGCCCAGCGATTCGCGCAAGCGGCAGATCGCCAGGTCGAGATGCGCCCCGGCCTCAAGATTGCAGTCGGAGCGGTCCAGAAGCGCCAGCGCCTGCTCCATCAGCGCCAGCGCGTCGATTCCATCCTGTTCGCCGCGATCCATCGAAATTTTCGTCATTGCCACTGCCCCCAATGGCGACGGCAGCCGCCCGGCTGGCCGCCATGCCACCCTTCATCGCGCAAATGTGACTGCAGGCCGAACTTTGGCTTCCCCCCAGGGCCGACCGACAAGATTCATTCGCCGCGCACTCGATACACGAGCTGGAAATCCAGTCTATAATTAAGTGATTGAGACCCCATTAATGAATTCTTGTCCATGGAGGGGGGCCGGCTGACCCGAGCGGGGAACTCGCCGCGCCGAGCGAGCCGGCGGGCCGAAGGCAAGACGGCGTTGGCATCGCGAACCCCGGCGGATAAGGACATGCGCCTGTTCCGCCGCCGGTTGCTCGCAGTCGCGGCCAACCCGAGCCGAGGACATCGAGACCAGTGCCAAGCACGGACGATCCAGCAGGCGAAAAGCCGAGGCGGTACTGGCGGCTGACGCTGCGGTCCGCGCCGATGCTCGGCTTCGCCCTGCTCGGCCAATGGCAGGAACAGACCAGGATCTTCAGGTGGAAATGGCTGGCAAGAACGGCGGCCCGCCGCCACAAGCGCGCCGCCGCCAGGGACGTGCTGACGGAAGCGGCGATCGAACCCTATGTGCCAGGCGCCAACATCGTCACGCTGCCCCCACCGCGCCCAGCCAAGAAGAAGCCTGAAGCGAGCAGCAAGCACTAGCCACCGACCGGCGGGCGCGAGCCGCGCATGCGGCGCTCATTGCCGGTGGCGCGAAGACCAGCCCTGCAGACTCAAGGGCGTTCGCGCCTCGGCGCTCGTCGCCGATCCGGCTCATGCGCGGGGTCAGGACGATGCCCGGCGCCTGGCCGGCAGATCGAGCGCGAGCCCATCGCGGCGCGCCTGGATCCATTGCGCGAGCTGTTCGAATGAAACGCATTCATTGAAAGAGATGCCGACCTTCGTTCCGGTCGCCCAGCGCACCACGCCGGCGATCGGCGGAAGGTCCGGGAGCGATAAAAGGATCTTTCCGCGTCCCCGAAATTCGGACCCGGCATCGAGGCTTGCCCCAGCTTGCGAAATATCCCGTAACTGAACGTCGAAGGACCGCAGCCCGGTGTCCAGCCGGCCTCGGCACTCCATCAAGATTCGCGGCAAGGCACGGCGCTTGCGCTCCTCGCCGCTCCAACGGCTTGCGAGGACCGCGGCAACGTCGATCGGCTTGGGAAAGACGATCCCGACATCCTGTTCTGTCCGCCAGACAACGGAGCCTTTGAGCAATTCACCGGAGCGGAATTCGATCTCGACGCTGTCGCCCGGCTCGAGGCTGCGATAGACGCGCGCGGAAAGGCCGTTCTGCGATACATTCTTTACGACGCAGATGTCGCTGGTCCCGCCAGCATGGAGAAGCGCAACCCGCAGCAGCGCAAGCTGGCGCACCTGGCGCCGCCGCTCTGGCGGCTGTGCCGCGAGTATTCGCACTGGGCTATGCTGGTCCTGCTGCACGCGATCCACCTTCCGTACGCAATGACAACCCAATTCGACTGACATTCCCTTAAGCTACTCCCCGAAACGGATCGGGATTGCGCCAGCACGTCGCGGGTCACCGGCGTTCCGGCGCACTGCATGGCGATCATCGCCGGTCCGGAGCTTGGCGGAACGGGATCGCCGGCCCCCGGGGAAACGGCTCGGGATCGAATGGCCAGCCATCGCGACCGTCGTCTCGCGATTCCAAAAACCGGTTGAATCGCGCGCTCCCGGCACTCCTCCAGAGTCCAGCAAGCTAATCGCCTGATTTACAATCCAAATCGGATGCAAAAATGCGGCAATTTTACCATCTTCATTAGGTGGGAGCTGAGCACACCGCGGGTAAACGAGGCGGATGCGACCGTTAAAACGCTCCGCCGAGAAGATGTACCAATGGGTAAATGGACGCGAGCATGTCGGCCGCGCCAGGCGGGTCATGATCAGGATGCCGGTTCTCCTGGAGCTCGCCGAGGGACGGCTCGTGGAGGCAATGCTCGCCGATCTGTCCAGCGCGGGCTTCAAACTGCGATGCGGGTCCCCACTCAGACCGGGCCAGGAGATGATGATGCGCCTGCCGCATCAAAGGATCTCGTGCGAGGTGCGCTGGGTCAACGGCGACGAAGCCGGCGGCTTGTTTCATCGGCGGCAAGTCGCGCGCAATGGCCAGTGACGATCGCCGGCTCAGCCGGATTTGCCGAACGCCCCGGCCGGAGGCGGGCGCGGACCGCGAGCCGAGAAGAGAAGTCGCGCTCGACGGTTATGCCGCGCTTGACGATGGGACGACATTCGGCGTTTGCGCGACCAACCTTTCCTATGGCGGCTGCGAGGTGGAAACGGAGCTCGCCCTCCTTCCCGGCCTGCGGCTCAAGATATCGATGCTGGGACTTGGCAATGCCGTAGGGGCCACTGTCCGCTGGTGCAGAAACGGGCGCGCCGGTCTCGAGTTCGACGGCGCCGAGCCTGGAGCGGCGACGCGGACCCAACGTAAAGATGAGCGCCTTCCGGTCGCCGCGGAAGTGTCGCTTCGGCGCTCGGGCAGCCATCATTATCGGGTACGCCTGTTCGACCTCACGCCGAGCGGATGCAAAGTGGAATTCGTCGAGCGTCCGCGCGCCGGAGAGACGCTCTGGATCAGGTTCGTCGCCCTCGATTCGATCGAGGCGCGGGTTCGATGGGTCGAAGGCTTCGTCGGCGGCCTTGAATTCACGACGCCGATTCACCCGGCGGTTTTCGACATGTTGCTGGTGAAGCTTCGCGCATGAGCGAAAGCGAGGGTGGCGCCAACCTGAATCGAGCCTCGGGACCCCGTGCATGCCCGGCGCCCGGCCGGATTGCTTGCCGTCATCCCGTCCGGCACCGGACCGACCGGGGGTGACTGGCGGCGAGTAGCGGCGCTCCCGGGCGATCAGGTCGAAACCGTCAGGCCAGCCGCCGTCACGGCGGACGACGGCATTTCGGTCCGCGTGTAGCGCCGCGCAATGACCGCGCAGGCAAACGGCTGCAGTTGATGAAAGATCATCAGCGGGAGGATCAAGGATCCGGCCTGTGCCTCGGCAAACAGCGCGCCGATTCGGGGCACCGCGGGAGTGGCTCTTTTTCGAACCGCAGAACATGATTGCCTTGTCTTCGGCGGCGGCTTGCGACTGTGGCGCTCTGTCGGGTCCACCAGCGTGTTGCGCAGATCTATGCGTCGCGTGGCCCGCCGCACGCCGGAGCGAATTGGAGGCGTCCTGCGGGAACGCGGGGCAACATTGGCGAGTTGGATATCGATCAAGCGGGGGAAGAGTGTCACTCTGGAAAGACCGGAATCGCGCTGATCGGGCGCATCCATCGGCGGGAGCGCTGCCCACTGAAGCGCGAACCCGCATTTCCGGAAACTTAAAGAAAGCCTTTCCGCTGCCGGATTCGGGGACTTTCGGCGATATCCTCAATGCAATCGACGCAGCCACCGGACCGCGGCGCTGACGCTTGGCCGCGCGGTTTGTCGCGGATCAAGCTCGACTGCCCGCTTCATGGTCCAGAATGGACTCGTCCAAACGTCAAGTTAACCGCTCCGTGGCAAGGCGGATCCCCATGGGGCGCTTCGTCCGCATTCTCGATTCGCTTGCGGGCATCGGTTTCGCGACCGAGTTCGAGCGTGCGCTGCTGTCCGAGCGCTTCGATGTCCTGAAGCGTCAGATTCCGTGGCTCTATGCAATCATCTCGGTGAGCGTCGTCTGCGTCCAGGTGGTCGCGGGCGGCGTGCTGGCCGCTTCGATACTCCCGGCAGCGATCCTGCTCGCCGTGATCGCCGCCCGCGCCGCACATATCCGTTGCGTGCGGACGTCCATTCTTTCGGCGGAGGCGGTCCGCGACGAGCTTCGCAAGACCTTCATCGTCGCATCGGCTTTTTTCCTCATCTATTCCCTTTGGGCCGGCAGCCTGTTCCTGTCGTCGGGGCCGGAAATCCGCGGCGACGTCGCAATGCTTGCCGGACTTGCGGCGATCGGTGCTTCATGCGGTCTTGCGGGCTTTCCCGCCGCTGCCCGAATTCCTCTGCTGCTGCTTGGAATTCCCTTCGGCGTCGCACTTATCCTCGAGCTCGTTTCCGCCCACGCCGGGATCGGCGCCTGCCTGATCATCCTTTCGCTGATCAACTTGCGCATGGTGAAGGTCCGCGATGAAGCCTTCACGCGCCTCATATCATCGAGGCTCTTGGTGGAGGCGGAAAAGCGCCGGGCCCTGGACGCCGAGGCGGCAGCAATCAGCGAGAAGACCGAAATCAGCGACCTCGCGAACACCGACCCTCTCACAGGAGTGGCCAACCGCCGCGGCTTCCTTGGCGCGATTGATACCTTCGACGACGCTCACAGGCGCAAGCTTGGCCTCATCCTTCTCGACCTCGATGGGTTCAAGCCGATCAACGATACGTTCGGGCATGCGACGGGGGATGCCCTTCTCGTCCAGGTGAGCGAACGTCTTCGCCCCCTTGCGGCGCCGGGCGCCCCCGTGGCACGGCTCGGTGGCGATGAGTTCGCGATCGTCTGCGACTGCGACGGGCCTCGCGATGCGATCGCGATCGCCGAGCAGGCCGTCGCGGTCCTCAGTCGTCCGTTCCGGATCGAAGGCCGCAACCTGACGATTTCCGCGTGCGCGGGCGTCTCTTATGAGGGCAAGGCCGATGTGGGCGAGGCGGCACGCCGAGCCGACATTGCGTTGTTCGACGCCAAGAAGTCCGGGCGAGGAAGCGTGGCACTTTTCTCGGAAGACATGGAACGGGAGGTGCAGCGTCGTACCGCGATCGAGCAAGCACTGCGGGATCCGGCGCTTCCCGGCTCGATCGGGCTTTCCTTTCAGCCGATCTTCCGCCTCGACACCATGGACCTTATCGCCTTCGAGGCGCTCGCCCGGTGGCGCCACCCGGAGCTCGGCTGGATCCCTCCCTCGGAATTCATTCCCATCACCGAGCAGATCAGCGTGCTCGACGAGATCAGCTATGAGCTTCTGCGGTGCGCCGCGAATGTAGCTTGTGAATGGCCCGAGCATATAAGGCTCTCGTTCAATCTCAGTCCGGTCGAGCTGTGTTCGGCGGAGACCGCATCGCGCGTGCTCCAGATTATCGGCAATGCGGGACTCGATCCCCGAAGGCTGCACATCGAAGTCACTGAAACCGCCTTGCTCGCGGATTTCGCGCTTGCCCGCCGGACGCTGTCCACTCTTGGAGCGAAAGGCGTGCGGATCGTCCTCGACGACTTCGGCGCGGGCTATTCGTCGATCAGCTATTTGCGCGAGATGAGCTTCGATGCCGTGAAGCTCGACGGATCGCTGATTGCGTCCGCCGCACATCCGGGAAGCGGCCGGCCGCTCCTCCGGGGAGTTCTCGCATTGTGTCGCGCCATGGGCCAGGACTGCATCGCAGAGCATATCGAAACCGACGAGCAACTGCAGCTTTTGCGCGCGCTCGGGTGCCGGTACGGTCAGGGCTTCGGGCTCGCGGCTCCGATGAGCGCAGCCGATGCGCGGCAACTTGCGTTGGACATCGGCCATGTACGCGCGCGACAGCAAGAGGCCAGGCTCCGCGCATAAGGCCTGGCCGTCGCTTCCAGCACAACGCTGGCTACCCACCAAGTCGACAAGATGATGGCGCAGCACCGACTGCAGTCGCTCTGATCACAGGTATAGATCGCAGGCTCCCAGTCAGGACCGCCCCGACGGTTGCGGGTACCCATTGGCCGAGCTCCAAGGGCACGGACTGGCGCTAACCAGACCTAGGCCACTTAGATTCAATAAAATTTGTGATGATCTGGACGGCGTCTTGGCGAGCGGCGTCGGCTCCGAACCATCATCGTGATGATTGATCATCATCTCCGTCCGGCAGGAACTGCAGTGCGCCAATCGCGACCCAATGGCTGAGAGCAGCCCGCAGGCACCGATGCTACCTATTTTCTTCCTCCCGGAAGTTCTTGGTGCGTCCTTCAGCGCACTGACACCCCCATTTCTTGCTTGGACATGCGCCGCCGCCTTTAGCCGCGAGCGGCCTGGACATGCGCGACGGCCACCCGGCGCGAAGCAGATGATGCTTTCGGCAGGCTCACCAAGTCGAGGTTCTCACGCCCCGGCGCCGCCATTCCGGCGCCCGACAAACTTAGCCGAGCAAGGCTCAATGGCAAGACGCGAGTGACGAGATTTCGTTGGGGGGGCCGTGAACGAGCGGCGTCTGGCTTGACCAACAGTCAAGGAGGAGGCTGATCGATGATGAAGACTGGCAACGGAAGTGAACGGTGCAAGAAGGGACATACACGCGGTTCCGTCAGGTTGGCGCGCAAGCGCGGGCCGAAGCCGCGTCCGATTGTCGAGTTTCCGAATGCTCTCAGTAGCGAATGGTCAGACCCGCCGAGCTTCCCGCAGGCGCTGTTGCTGCACATGTCACGCCACGGAGACAGCTGCTTTCATCTGCACAGATGCATTGTGCGTCGAGGAGATCGCTTCGATCGCAAGACTCTTCAGGATTGGGCGGCGGGTCGAAAAACACCGAACTCGCTGCTGAGCTTCGAGATGCTGGGTCGGATCGAGCATCGCTATCGGCTTCCTAAAGGCTACTTTCGCGCCAAGCTGGTTGTCGTGGGACGAGCTCCCCGGCGTACCGATCTGGCGGCACTGTCAGCGAGTGAGCGTCGTCGTCTGTCTTGGCATTTGCCCAGCGACTTCGCCAGCCGTTCGACTGACGAGCAAGCCGAGATCCTCAATTGGATCCGAACAGTCGTGATTTCAGGGTCGACCGATTACCGCCGCTACCAAATCGAGGCCCTAAAGGATCGCTTCGGACTGAAGTTTCCTACGGTCGCGGAACTTCAACAGTCTGACGAATTCGGCCGAGAGCATCGCGCACGAACTCGGGCAGGATCACGAATCGCCCCTTGCGAACTGGTACGCGAGCTTGCGGAGCTCGTCCGATTCAAGACGGCGACGCTGACCGATATCGGGATGGAACGGAACGGCGTCTGGAACAAGGACACTGCTTCACAGAAGGTCGAGCATCTCGCGCTCTTGTTCGGAGCCCTCTCGGCTGAGCCGGATTCACCCGTTCGGGGCCATGGCGTTCCATTGGATCGACTCACCTTCGCGCTGCTCGGCTTCCCTTCCGTCTGGGATTGGTACCTGCAATGGCGGCAAGCACGTCGCGGCTTCTTCACCTCTTGGGAACTCAACATGATTTCCCTTGGGCTCTCCCTGTCGCGCGCTCGTACTGGCTGGCTACGGCAATATCCACAATTGCTGGATAGGCTGCGACCTGTCCGGGGCCTCGTTTCAGACCGTGAGATCGAAGCCGCCCGCGCTGACTGGGGCGGGACTTGTGATGCAATGCACCGACACGGCGTTGCGCGATTCAAGGAAATCGAGCGCGTTGCCCAAGTCCATCGCGATCCATTCGAACCGATTCTCCCGATCTTGGAGGCTCCAAGCCCACTCGGCGCCTACCGATTGATCACGCTCGAGATCATCAAGCGCTTGCCAGATCGGCGCCGTTATCCCTTGCAAGCCGCCGAAGCGGCCCGCAGCTTTCTCATGCTGCGTTTCGGGCTGCATCTCGGCGTACGTCAACGAAACTTGCGCGAGCTCCTTGTATGCAACCGCGACTCAGTAGCGAGGACCGAGCGTCAGCTGGAAGCAGCCAAGCGGGGCGAACTCCGATGGAACATGCAGGAAGGCGGATGGGAGGTGTTGATCCCCGCGAACGCCTTCAAGAATGCAAGCTCATCATTCTTCCGGCGGAAGCCGTTCCGCCTGCTTCTTCCAGATCTCGATGGTCTTTATGGCCAGATCGATGCTTATATTACAGATCACCGGGCGCGGTTGCTCAATGGGGCTCCAGACCCGGGCACGTTCTTCATCAAGACGGTCAAGCGCACGAGCCGCGATGCGTCATATAATCAGGCCGCATTTTACGAGGCGTGGCGACTGATTATTCAGCGCTACGGCATTTACAATCCGTACACGGGTTACGGCGCGATCCAGGGACTGCTGCCGCATGGTCCCCACAACGTCCGCGACGTACTCGCGACGCACGTGCTCAAGCAAACCGGATCCTATGAGCAGGCTGGCTACGCCATCCAGGACACCGCCGAGATGGTCGCGCAGCACTACGGTCGATTCCTTCCGCAGGACAAGGCCGCGTTGGCGGCCAAGGTCTTGAATCGTGTGTGGCAGGGCTGAGTCGTGCTCGACTCTGGGCACGGGAGCAAAGCTCGAACGTCCGCGGCTTTCCATCGAAATCCAGGGATGGATATTTGGGATTTTTTTGGGATGACCCTGTGTTCAGCGGCTCAAAATTCAGCTAACTCACTGAAATCGCTGGTGACCCCTACGGGACTCGAACCCGTGTTTTCGCCGTGAGAGGGCGACGTCCTGGACCGCTAGACGAAGGGGCCGTCCGCCGGACAAGGTCCGGAAGAGGCGGCCATATGTGGGCTTCGCGCGGCCTAGTCAATCAGCCGAGCTTCAACCGAACGAAACCCATCGCGCCCACCGGATTGTTCCCGCCGTAGAGCGGTGCAATCGAGTCCGGCACGAAGTTGAGCGCGACGAGCCCGCCCGCGCCGAGCGACAGATCGCCCGCGATACGGAAGTCCCTAACGGCACCAATGCTCACCTTGCCGACCCGATAGGCCGGACCGTGCTCGTCCGGATTTCCGACGAGCTCGCGATTGTGGGTCAGCTCCCCACGTCCGAATGCTGTCCAGCCGCCATGCTTGAGCGATGCCTCGGCGACGTAGGCATCGTCATGGTGATGCTCGATCGTCTTTCGGCCCCAGGCCAGCGTCCCCGCCAGCTTCCAGCCAGGCGCGATCTCGTCCGCGTACAGGGCGCTCGCCGACCAGCGCTTCTGGTCGACGCCCGGTTCAAGTTGCTCGGGATCGACGAAATGGCCCCAGCTCCCCTGCAGCGCGAGCGTGCGCGTGGGATTCCACGACAGCCGGACCGCGGTCGAATCGAGCGGGCCGGTCTCAATGCCCCAACGGTGCTGGTCGGGTTCGCGCCCGTTGAAGCGGCTCGCCTCGAGCTTCACACCGCCGACGACCACGCCGGCGGTGACCACGCCGAAGCTGATATGGGTCGAATCGAGCCAGTGATGGCTGATCGGCGCTTCCGGCGAATCCATAATCGCCTCGCGGTGCATGAAGGCCGGCGGACCGAACGCCGGCTCGCCGGGTAGCCCGCCGTAGACGAACAGGCTGGCCCCCGGCGCGATGGTCTGCGACACCGACGCCGACAGCTCCATGACGAAATCGTGCGGATGCTGGCGGTCGATCAGCCGGTCGTGGCCGTTGGCGGTCTCGCCGCTGGCGAGCAGCAGCGGATAGCCGCTCTTGCCCATCAGCGGGTCGGGGCTGAGCATCGCCCTCAGCTGAACCGTGCCGTCGCCGAGCGGGTGGCGCGCCATGCCCATCAGCATGCCGGATGCGAAGAGCTTGTCGTCCCCGCGCGGTCCCGACTGGTGGTCGGCGACCAGGTTGAGCACGCCGTGCGCCATTAGCATCCAGTCCCCGCTCATCGTCATCAGGCCCGAATGCTCGGACGCATCGGGCTGCCACGCCGTGCCGGACGAGTCGCGCTGCATCGGATAGGATCCGAGCGCGCTGGTCATTCCCATGTGAGCCGAGTGTTCGTTCATCGGCATCGCCCCGTGCTCGGCGTCATGTTCTGCATGACCTTGCCCCGCGCCAGGCGCAGTTGGCAAAGCGGTCGGTTGCGTCGGCGCTGGCATGGCCATGCCGGGCATGTGCGCGTGCTGCGCCATCGCAGGGGCAGCCAGCATCGCGAGCGCAATCGCGCTCGTCGTCACGAAAATCCTGTTCACGAAATTCGTCTCCTGGAATGGGGCGCCCGATCCAGGCGCCCCACCCATTCAATTACTGGCCGGCGTGGTCGCCGTGGCCGTTCTTGTCGTCATGGCCGTCGTGCTTGCCGGCCATGTCCTTGCAGCAATCCTTGCAGCAGTCGGACTTCGCAGGCTGCTCTTGGTGCTGCATGCCCGCCATCTGGGCGTGCGGGTCGGCCGCGGGTGCGGCCTGGGCGGCGACGGCGGCCGCCATCAACAAGGTGATCATTGTTGGTCTCCTGAAAAATTCGAATGAAAGACATATCGAACTCAGGAGCGCTTGGGCGGAGGGGTAGCGGTTTCGGGATGGAGGCTGTTCAGCGCTTGCGATGCCGTCGCGAGGACGGGTTCGGCCGGGGCGAGAAGCGGCTCTTCACGCGTCGCGGCGACCGCTGGCAAGGCGCCCGCGCAGGCCATGGTACAGTCGGCGATCCCGGCCTTGGGGGAATGGCTCGAATCCTGGTCGGGGCAATGGCCCATGGGCATGCTCGCCATCGCTTGAGGCGATGCGCTCGCCGCCGCGGGCGCCATGCCGAACGGCATCAGCAGCACCGCGGCCAACAACAGCAATTTTCCGAGCATCTCACGCACGCCAGTCGAATAATCCGGCACGCATGACGAGACAATGCGGTTCACCGCGCATCTCCTTCGAGACCGCCGAGAATTGGACAATCGGGGCGATCGTCGCCGTGGCAGCTCGCCGCGAGATGCTCGAGCGCGCGCCGCATGTCGCGCAGCTCGCGTTCCTTGCGCCTGAGCTCGTCGGCGCGCGAGAGCGCGAGCGCCTTGACGTCCGCGCTCGCCCGGCCGCGGTCCTGCCACAGGCCGAGCAGCTGCCGGATCTCCTCGATCGAAAAGCCGAGGTCGCGCGCGCGCCGGATGAATTGCAAAGTCCTGACCTCGCGCTCGTCGTAATCGCGGTAGCCCGAATCGCGCCGCGCGGCGGGCGGGACGATGCCGATCTTCTCGTAATGGCGGATCATGCGTTCGCTGATGCCGCTCGCGGCCGCGACGTCGCCGATCTTCACAGTCGTACTCCGCGCAGACGAAGCGAGTTGCCGATCACCGTCACCGAGCTCAGCGACATCGCCGCGCCGGCAATGATCGGCGACAGCAGGATCTGGAACCAGGGGTAGAGCACGCCCGCGGCGATCGGGACGCCGGCGGCATTGAAGACGAAGGCGAAAAAGAGGTTTTGGCGG
>Ga0207705_10000781_pt1 | contig 26140 bp, 21 predicted proteins | sample KBSC13metaG_FD_184314 | JGI IMG/M metagenome (GOLD analysis project Ga0207705, IMG submission 184314) | Corn rhizosphere microbial communities from Kellogg Biological Station, Michigan, USA - KBS C1-3 metaG (SPAdes) (version 2) | ecosystem: Host-associated > Plants > Roots > Rhizosphere > Soil ... | reverse complement strand
GCCATAGCGATGGGGCTGCCAGAACCCTTCGGCCAGCACCCGCTTGTGCCAGGCATCCAGAAGCGGTTGGATCTTCCAGCTTCCATAGCGGAGGCTGGCCCACGCCCTGCGGACCTCTTCCTCGGAGAGACCAAACGCATCCAGAGCCGGGATGACCGCTCCGCGTGTGGCCAGCAGGCGACCGGAGAGAAAGCTCCACAGGAGCAACAGTAGTCCCAGGTTGGTTCCGATAGGAAGGGACTCAACGACGCTATAAAGTAGGTCCGTGATGCGGTAGACTATGCGTGACATTGAACTTTTCTTTCTGGCAGAGATTGGTGTGGTAACCTCACTCTACCTAAAAGAGGAGTTCAATGTCGCTATGCAATGGATGTCTACCTGTTTTTAGCGGAAACTAGAGATTTACAGGATTTTCAAAATACGCGCTCCGTTATCGATTGAGGCCGGTATCGGGGGAACGACGATTTCAGACGGATCAGCGTTGTCGGATGGTGTCCAGAGGGTGGGCGGTGCGATCGGTCCAGGGTGCAGGGGAGGTGGGTGTCACGAGGTTCAGGGCGTGTTCCAGCAGTTCGTCCTGGCCTGCAACAATGCCCGCAATGGTGCGCTCCACGCGGACATCGGGTTGGATACCGCGCCCATGCAGCCGAGAGCCATCGTAGTTCAGTACTTTGAGACCGGTGAAACGTACCGTGTATCCGCCCGGCAGGGCCACCGTGCGCACATTGCCGTTCGTTCCTGCGGTCGGCGCCCCGACGATGGTTCCGAGATGATAGTGCTGGACCATCGCCAGAAAGGTCTCTGCCGCGGAGATGGCGCGGGTGTCGGTGACAAACGCGATCTTGCCCTGGAAGCGCGGCGCTTGCGGGATGACAGGAAAGCCCGCTCCCGGTGCGAAGCGGAGTCTCTTGTGATCGGGGAAGAGGATGACCGGCAGCAGGATCGGGGGTGTCTTCAGCGGGACGTCCGTGAGATATTCCAGCGGCGCGGTCAACGACAGACGCGGATAGCCGCGCAGGTCGAAAACGACGCCCTGGGCATTCGCTAGTTCCGGCAGCGCCTTCTGAAAGGCAGCCGGGTCGCAGCGATCCATATCGACATACCAGACGCCGGGACGCAACTGGAGGAGCGGCACGGGGCGCGGTTCGCTCCCCAGACTCTTGTAAGCGGCAAAGTCCAGCGTGCGCGGAACGACCACCTGCCGACTCTTGCCCCGGCCGGATTTCACTCCCAGCACGACCTCGGTGTCCTTCTTGCCCGCCACCACATTCTGCATCTCGGCGCGTCGCCGCAGCGCCTCGGTCGCGCCTGAGGTTTCCGGCGCTTTCGATTGGAGCGCCTCTCGCACCGTCACACCGCCGATCGCCTCGATCACATCGCCCGGCAGCAGGGTTGCCCCGGCGTTCTGGGCGACCCGCACGACCACCAACTGCCCCTGCATCCAGTCCCACCGCACTGCCGGATAGTAGGAAGGCGCTTCCCTCTCCCAGGTCACGCTCCCATGCCCATCCCGCAGGTCCGCCACCAATCGCCGCAGCGTGCTCAGATACGCCTCTCCGGAATCGTCCAGAGCAGCACGCTCCAGGGAACGCCGTAGGCACGCCTTCCAATCGATCGAGGCGCTATCGAAATAGGGCGAGAAGTGCTGGATGGCGTTCCATACCAGCATCACTCCTGCGAGATGTTCGGCACGGAGATCGGCTGCCGAAGCCGCACGGAAAGGAAGCGCCGTGTCCGGCAGACGCACCGCCTGGGTGTGTGGCAGCGTGTGCAGAGCGTCGGCGGCAACGGCCACAGGAACCCGGCACGCAACTCCCACTCCCAGGTCCGCCTCCCAGGGGCGGGTGAGTTCCGCAAGAGAGACGGTGGGACGCGTCCCCTCCGGAAAAGCGCTCTCCTTCTTCAGGTCGATGCGCTCCCGCGTGGAGACCGTGTTATAGACCTTGGTGGAGACCCCTACATGGCGCACCCGCAGCAAGCGCGCAGGCGTTCCCTTTTCCTGCGGAAGCGGAGGGATCGCAGCGCGCTCCGCTGTCGGAAATACCTGCACTCTGGAGGCCAGGGGCCGGAAAAAGCGCTGCAACCGTTCCGCAAGTTCCTGGGAGTCGCGCGCCTCTTCCACTTCCGCGATGCCCTGCGCAGCCACGGCGGGCCAGTTGGCGTTCTGCGCCTCATCGCCCGGATAGAAGTGCTGAATGTATCCAAGCAGACGGGTATAGGCGACCAGATTGTCCAGTCCCTGTTGCGTCAATGCGCGGGCAGCCTGCGATCCAGGCTGCCGCACCGCATTCCCGGCGCCTCCTCCGGTATTCAGGCACATCAACAGTATCAGGACCAGAAGCGATTCCCGACGAATCAATCCGGCAGATCGTTGGTATCGCGCTCCGGAAGGCGCAAACATGGACAAGGTCGATATTCTCCCGCTCTAAACGCGTTTCAAGGCTAATATTCTACCCACTGGAGCGCGAACCGGAAGCAGGTCTCCAAGAAAAAGCAATTTTGAAGAAGTGCCGTCGGCGAGTGGCTTGTGGAGAGAACCCAAGCCGTGTCTAAGGGCCGACGCTGCGTTTGGTTGGGGTTTGACTGGTCAGTAGGTAGCGATCTCCTTCGCGCTGGTAGACGATCTCAGCGCCTGAAGACGCGTCGCGTACCAGGTTCGGGGCGCGCATCTCATTGAGGCTGTCCGGCAGCGTGCTGTGGTCCCAGCGATAGCGATGGATCAGGACGTGGACGCCGAGCAGGCGTAACTGCGTCTGGTCCCGCGTATACTTGTCCAGGATCTGCTGCGGATCGATCGTGATTGCGCGGAAAAGTGCAGCGCCCGGCGAAGCGGTCTGGTCGATTGCGAGGGGCTTGCGTTGCGCGGGCGGCAGACGCAGGTTGAGGAGAGTCTGATCGTACAGGGCGCTGACACGGCTGCTTGCGTCGTCCAGAATTGCGTTCGCTTCGCCAGGATGATTGGTGACATAGGCATGAACCGCCGCGGCATTGGCGTCCTCCTGAGGAGACGAGACTCCCCCGATCGTTTTCATCAGCGCGATAAGGCCCTCCGGATCGGAACGCCGCGCGTCCAGTATTTTTAAGGCATAGCCTTTTTCCAGGGCCAGGAGATGCACCGCCGGATTCTCGGTGTCGAGAAAATCTTCGACGATCCGCCGCACCTCATTGCAATGGTACACGGAGAGCTGGTCGAGATGCTGCGAGAACTCTTTCAGCACGATGCTGTGGATGGCCACGCCGACCAGACCGCTGATCAGGGTGTCGGTCTGAATCCGATAGCCGAAAGCGAGGCCGACGCGCAGATCGTTGATGGCGGTATCGACACGTCCGTCCGCGAACGCCACATACTGTTCCATCGCGAGAAGTCTGGCAAGCTGCCGAAAGTGAGCCAGCTCCGGGAGAGGCGTGTTCTCGTCGAGGCTCGTTCGGGGTGAAAAGACCGGCTTATTCACGCCGGCGCGCACAAGCTGCAGGGCCTGCGCGACCTCCGGATCGTCCATAATCCGCCGCTTCATGGCCAGGGTGGGGGCGGGCTGGTCGAGCAGTTCCTGTACTTTCGCGTTGTTCTGGATCAGGTCCGCCGCCCGCACCCACTCTTCGTAGCCGTTGTTGTTGGTCGAGGTCGGAAAAAGCTGGGGATAACTCGGCGGTTTTGGTGAAGCCTGCTGGAGCGCGCGGGGCACGTTTTGCCCGGTATTCTGCGCCCGCGCCACTCCATTTACCAGCAGAAACGCCACACTGCAGAGCATCGCAGTTTTACGGATAGTCATCGTGTTCCTATTCCCTTCGGTCGCAGAAAGAGACGCAGCCGATCCACCTATTTTGATAAGATCTGCAAAGACTGGTCTTATACTCCCAATGACGCGCGGGAAATCCTTTTTTGTCTCCCCTGTGTCATCAGACGGGCGATTTTATTCCGACGTTTCGTGGATGTCCACGGGTATTCATTTTTTACGTCAGGTTATGGGGAGGCATGAGGGGGCGCAAGAACGAGGAGCACGGTGGGGTAGGTTTCAAGGATCAGTAAGAGAACTACTCTTCCGGCGTCTCCTCTTTCTGGATCTCGGTTGGCGCGGCCAGCACTTTGGCGACGAGTTGAGGCAGACGCATCGTGAGAGCGGAGTTGGCGACGAGCAGGTTGCAGCCTGCCGCCATCGCGTTGGGGCGGATCTGGGGCATGGAGACATGGGAGCAGTAACCCAGCACCGGAGGCGGATCGGGCTGCGCCTTGATCCGCTTCACCACCTCGCCCGGTGACTGCTGCTCACTGCTGAAGTTGACCAGCGCCAACACCAGTGTATTCTGCTCTGCAAAGGCGATGGCCTCCGCGGAGTGCGTGAAGATGGAGGGCGCATAACCGAGATGCGTCAGCGTCTTCTCGATACGCACCGAGAACATCAGATCGTCCTCCAACACCAGCACTTTTGGCTTCCCGGCTTCAACGATGGACATAGATCTCTCTCCTGATGGCGACTGGCCCTGTACTTCATAAAACCGTGCCAGTAGACCCCTGCCTTTCGCCGTGGGGCACTGACTCAGGACGTAATGGTTTGCAGCGGTTGGCCGGGCTGAAAACGGCGACCGATTTCGGCCATGAGAGCCCGGTAGTCGCCTTCGAGGATCCTGGTGTGCGGGATAATGTAGGCGTTTACAGAACTGACAAAGAGGAAAGTGTGTTCCGGAGTCGTCTCAATCTTCTCAATCGCTCCCCAGGCCAGTTTCGTCTCCGCGTACTTCGATCGCGCGATCAAACCGGTATCTGTCAACTCCAACTCTTGTTCTCCGAGTAATGTCGCATTCTGGCCCTCTGCATACTGTTTGCGAATGTTATGCTTTGTCTTCTTCAGGACAATACGGGGCGCAACGACCGCGAAGTAGGCAGCATCTATGAACGCCAGAAGTAGCGTGAGATAGATCGGCATTGCCGGTACCAGGACATAGACCAGAAGCGCGGCGAGCAGCCAGATCGCGAGGGCGCCGGTCCATCGGTATCGCGAGACGATACGCTTCGTGGTTGGAGAGTGGTGGAAGGAAAATTCGTTGAGGGCGAGGATATCGTCCATCGTACGCTCGTAACGGATACGCATTGGTTACTCCCTGGTTGCATCAAAAAACAACGTCAACATCCTTGCTTGCCGGCAGTCTCCGCCAGGATCTTTCCGTTGGAATGATTTCTGACTGAGGACGGGGTCAGTTCACCGAAATGGGCGGTGTGACAGGTTCTATCGCGGACAGAAGTGCGTAGGCAAGCACCTCGTCGGCATGGGAGACGAGGCGGAAGACACATTGGATTCAAGCAGCCTTTAACTTAAACTCATAAGTGGGCAGTTCCAGGGTGATTTTGTGCGCTGGTTCGAGTTCTGCCTCGATACGAAACATGCGAGCGCCTCCAACGCCAAGATTGCCCCGGTCTTCTACGATGATGCCTTCCAATGTCTCTAACCCCCATCGAAAAGCGACCCGATCACCGATATGCGGCAATGTTGTCTGTTCAGCATTTTGTTTTTTCGTTGCGAGCATCTTTTTCTTCCTTTACCAGGGGACGATTCCTGTTACAGAATGTAGTCCATTGTTGCAGGGCGGCAGATGGCATAATCAGGTCACCGAAATGGGCGGTGTGACAGGTTCTATCGCGGGCAGAAGTGCGTAGGCAAGCACCTCGTCGGCATGGGAGACGAGGCGGAACTCCATCTCGGCACGGATGCTTTCGGGCAGGTCTTCCAGATCCTTCTCGTTTTCGGAGGGGATCAGGACGGTGCGAATTCCGGCGCGATGGGCAGCTAGCATCTTCTCCTTGATGCCCCCGACCGGTAGGACACGCCCCCGCAAGGTGATCTCGCCGGTCATGGCGATCTCTTTGCGGACCGGGCGCTGCGTCAGCGCGGAGGCCAGGGCGGTCGCGAGCGTGATTCCGGCGGAGGGACCGTCTTTGGGGATGCCGCCTGCCGGGACGTGGATATGGATGTCGAGTTTGTTGTAGAAGTCTTCGTCGATGCCCAGCGTGACGGCGCGGGAGCGAATGAAGGAGACCGCGGTCTGCGCCGACTCTTTCATCACGTCGCCCAGTTGGCCGGTGAGCTGTACGCGACCTTCACGCCCCTTCAGGAGGCTGACCTCGATGGTGATCGTGTCGCCGCCGAACTCGGTATAGACCAGCCCGGTGGCGATGGCGATCCCGTCCTCCTCCTCCATGACGCCGTAGTGGTAGCGTCGCTTGCCGAGATAGTCTTTCAGATCGTCGGCATCGATGCGGACATGGCCCACCTGCCCGCCCGCGACTTTGCGCGCGACCTTGCGGCAGAGCGTCGCGACCTCGCGCTCCAGGTTGCGCACGCCCGCCTCCCGCGTATACTCCCGAATGAGCTTATGCAGGGCCTCATCGGTGATGGCCAGATGCTCGGCGGTGAGGCCGTGATCCTTGCGCTGCTTGGGCACCAGGAACTGCAAGGCGATCGAGAACTTCTCCTCCTCGGTATAACCGGCGAAGCGAATGACCTCCATACGATCCTTGAGCGCGGCGGGAATCGGGTCGAGCAGGTTGGCGGTGGTCACGAACATGACGTCCGACAGATCGAACGGCACTTCGAGGTAGTGGTCGCTGAACTCCTTGTTCTGCTCGGGATCGAGGGTCTCCAACAGGGCGGACGAGGGGTCACCCCGGAAATCCATGCCCAGTTTGTCGATCTCATCGAGCATAAAGACGGGGTTGCGGGAGCCGACCTGCTTGATCCCCTGCAGAATACGCCCCGGCATGGCGCCGATGTAGGTGCGTCGGTGGCCGCGGATCTCGGCCTCGTCCCGCACGCCGCCGAGCGACACCCGGATGAACTTCCGCCCGAGCGCGTGCGCGATGCTCTTGCCGATCGAGGTTTTGCCGACCCCGGGCGGGCCGACCAGGCAGAGGATCGGGCCGCGGGAGGTGCCGGTCAGTTTGCGGACGGCCAGGAACTCCAGGATACGCTCTTTGGCCTTCTCCAGCCCATAGTGATCTTCGTCGAGGGCGGCCTGCGCCTCGTCGAGGTCGATGTCGTCCGGCGTCGACTTTGCCCAGGGCAGCGAGACCAGGGTGTCCAGATAGGTGCGAATGACGACGCCTTCCGGGGCCGGGAACGGCATCTTCTCCAGTCGGCTCAGCTCCTTGAGCGCCTTCTCCGCCGCCTCTTCCGGCATTCCGGATTCGTGGATGCGGGTGCGGTAGCTGTCCATCTCGCTGCCGCTCTCGCTGCGCTCCCCCAACTCCTGCTGAATGACCTTCATCTGCTCCCGCAGCAGAAACTCCCGCTGCGTGTCGCCCATCTCCTTTTCGACCCGGGTGCGGATGTTCTTCTGGATCTCCAGAATCTCCGCCTCTTTCTTCAGGATCACGCTGAGCTTGTGCAGGCGCTCGGCCACATCGGAGGTCTCCAGGATCTCCTGCTGGGCGGGCACGCGCATCTGGCGCAGATAGGGGGTAATCACATCGGCAAGACGGCCCGGCTCCTCCGTATTGAGGACGTTGAGCATGGCCTCCGGCTGAATGTTCTTGTTCATCGCGACGACATCTTCGAACTGCTTGACGACGCTGCGCATCAGGGCTTCGGTCGGCAGGTCTTTGGTCTCCTCGGTCGGCAGCGGCTCCAACTGAACCTGATAGAACGGCTCGACCTGCAAGTACTTGACGATGCGGCAGCGCTCCATGCCTTCCAGCATCACGCGCACGGTGCCGTCCGGCACCCGCAGAATCTGCATGATCTCCGCGACGATCCCGACCTCATAGATGTCCTCAGGCTCCGGCTCTTCCGCGTGGGTGTTCTTCTGCGAGACCAGGAAGATATGCCGATCCCGCGCCGCCGCGTCTTCGAGGGCACGGACGGACTTCTCGCGCCCGACCAGCAGCGGAAAGATCATGTGCGGAAAATAGACCTGTTCGCGGATCGGCAGCAATGGCAGCGTGGTGGCAAACTTTTTATCGTTCTCAGCCTCCTCCACCGCATCTGGCTGAAACACGGTACGAAGCAGCGTATCCATCTCATCGTCGGAGAGTTGGTCGATAGGCTTCGTGGCCGTCTCGGCAGCGGGGGGGACTTTGGGCTTCTTGGCGGCGCGGGGCATAAGTTAAAAATTACCTTTCGAGGATAAAATCAAGCATTGCCTGAAGATTCGCGGCAGACGCCCCGAATTCCTCTAAAAGGTTTTTACGTGCCCGACGGCTAATTGTCTCCCCGTGGCGGAAACGACCAGGAAACCCGGAAGGCAAAATCTGTTTTATGCCAGGTCGCTGCGTTTGACAGGAGGTCTTTGAGATGTCTGAACGGATCAGGAGGCGCTATCTCGCCCTGGTATTGATCGTCACCGTCGTTCTCGGCTTTATTATTGTGTGGCCGCTCGCGACGTCTGATATGCCGCCGGAAGAACTTCGCGCTCACAGCGATCAGCCCGATCACGGCGGCACGTCTCCATCGAATGCTCACGTTGTAGCGCCGCCATCAATCGGCTCATCCGGTCAGTAAAAGGTAAAGTCGAAGGACAGCGAATTGGCTCCCTCTCCGCTTGAAATCCTCTGCGAAATCCTTCACGCGGAAGTGAAGGATTTGGGGTGCCGCGTAGCGGCTTCAAGCGAAGCGGAGGATTTGGGGTGCCCAAAGGGCTTCCTTGTATGAGGGCGGGGGTGGGGGCACCCAAGGCATCCTCCACTTACAGAGGATGGAGCGGTTTTGCCTGAGGTGGTCCGGCCTCAGGCGCCCACTTGTCGCAGAGAATTGGAGACACGGAATCATGCCTCACGTCTATCGTATTCGCCATTCGGAACTCCATCGGTATATGCGTCAGGCGGTGCATGCTGGGAATTGGGGCGATGAGATTTGTGGGGAAGTGGTGTTGCACGAAGGTCATTTAACCTTGGTTCCGGTCAAAAACTCTGCGAGTGAAATGGGAAGTTTCGAGACGTGGTACTCCTGGAGAGTCATTGCCTTGAGAAAGGAAGCGCCGCATGGGGCTTCTCTGGTGGGAAGTTACCATTCTCATCCATGGGCTCCCGCAGTTCCAGGCGAAGGGGACATTGCCGGTTCCCGCAACAACACTCTGATGCTGATTCTGGATTGCTGGGATAAAAAGGTGGGATTGTGGCGTATTCGGGGAGGCAAGGCTTACAGGGCTGTACTCTGTATCTATCGTCGGTAGAGAGGGCATCCATGCGCTTCGCTGGATCCAATATGTGCGAGTGGCTCCTTTCCGCATAGAAAACCGTAACACTAAGGCTAACATACACTCTATAGAAGAACAGAACGGAAGCAGGTATGGCTCCGTTCACTGAACTGTGCCGGTTTGCAGGCGATCTGTTGGGGCGCGTCTGTATCGAGAGGGATTTCATGAGCCAGTCATTCCAGAGGATAGGTCTTCGCGTGGTCGCGATCATCGGCGGTTGTATGCTCACGTTGGCGGTGGGGGCGAAGCCGCCTGTGTCGAAAGCGCCGGTCGATCCTCTGGTGGGGCTGGACGCGTCCCCGGCAAAGGTCGTGCTGACGGGGCCGTATGCGGAGTCACGGCTACTGGTGGAAGGCGTGATGAAGTCGGGCACTCGGCGGGATATGAGCGGCGCGGCAGGGCTGACGGTCGCGGATGCCAGGGTCGCGGAGATCGATGACAGCGGCATCGTGCGCGGCAAGCACGATGGAAACACCTGGGTGACCGGGACGATCAAAGGCCGCAACGTGCGCGTACCGGTGTCGGTGAGCGGATTTGCGCATCCGACAGCGCCGCGCTTCCTGAACGATGTCGAACCGATCCTGACCAAGGCGGGCTGCAACATGGGCGCGTGTCATGGCGCGGCGGCCGGTAAAGGCGGCTTCAAACTCTCCTTGCTGGGATACGACCCCGACAACGATTTTATCGCCATCGCGCGTCAGAAGACCGCCGCGCGTGTGGCGCCCGTGCAGCCGGATCAGAGCCTCCTCCTGCTGAAGCCGACCCTGAAGGTCGTGCATCGCGGAGGACTGCGGTTTCGAGCCGGTTCCCCAGAGTACCGCCTACTGCGCGACTGGATCGCGGCCGGCGCGCCCGGCCCCGTGGCGAAAGAGCCGACCGTGGTCGCGCTGGAGACGAGTCCGGCGGTGCGCAAACTTGCGATCGGGCAGACACAGCGTATCCGCGTCACCGCCCGCTTCAGCAACGGCGCAAAGCGCGATGTAACCGGGGAGACCGTCTTCGCGGGCAGCGATGAGACCGTCGCGAAAGTATCGCCGGATGGCGAGGCGAAAGTCACCGGGCCGGGTGAGGCTGCGGTCGTCATCCGCTACCAGGGACTGGTCGGCACCGCGCGCATCATCTCTCCCTACGCCGCCCCCTATACGCTGCCGCATACCGCCGCCACGACCCCCGAACAGCAGGTCGATCGGCTGGCCATGCAGAAACTCGCCGATCTCGGCCTGCCCGCCTCCCCGCGCAGCAGCGACTCCGATTTCCTGCGCCGCTCCTGCCTGGATGTGACCGGACAACTGCCCTCGCCCGACGAGACCCGCGCCTTCCTCGCCGACAAGGATCCGAACAAACGGGATAAGTTGATCGAGGCGCTTCTTACGCGCCCGGAGTATATCGACTTCTGGACCCACAAGTGGGCCGACATCCTGCGCTGCTCCCGTACCTTCCTCTCTACCAAGGGCGTCTACGCCTACAACGACTGGATCCGGCAGAGCGTCGCCGAGAATCGCCCCTGGAATCAGTTTGCAGCCGATCTGCTGCTGGCCCAGGGCAGCGTCTTCAAGGAGGGCGCTGCCAACTACTACAAAGCCTCCACCTCCCCGCAGGAGCTGGCGGAGAACACCGCGCAGGTCTTCCTGGGCGTGCGGATGCAGTGCGCGAAATGCCACAACCATCCCTACGACCGCTGGACCCAGAACCAGTACTACGAGATGGCCGCCTTCTTCACGCAGGTCAAGCGCAAGCCCGGAGACCGCCCCGACGAGCAGGTCGTCTACGCTACCAACAAAGGCGATATCGCCAACCCGCGCACCGGCAAGACCATGTTCCCCTGCGCCCTCGACGCCAAGCCGCTCCCTGCCGACTACACCGGAGACCGCCGCGTCGAACTGGTGAAGTGGATGACCGCGCCGCAGAATCCCTTCTTCGCGAAAACCGTGGTCAACCGTATCTGGAAGCACTATATGGGACGTGGATTTGTGGAGCCGGTGGACGACATTCGACCCACCAATCCCGCCTCCAATGCGCCGCTCTTCGACTTCCTGGCGCAGGACTTCGCCACCCACGGCTACGACCTGAAACGGCTGATGCGCACGATTCTGCACTCGGAAGCCTATCAGCGCTCCGCGGTCCCGCTCCCCGGCAATGCGCGCGACACCCGCAACTACGCGCACTATCCCTTCAAACGCCTGGAAGCGGAGCAGATGCTCGACGCGATCTCGACCGTGACCGGCGTCTCCGAAAAATTCGACGGACTGCCGAGCGGCACCCGCGCTCAGCAACTGCCCGATGCAGGTGTCAACTCCTACTTCCTGGACCTGTTCGGCCGCCCGGCGCGCAACATCGTCTGTGAGTGCGAACGCTCTGACGACCCCAACCTGAGCCAGGTCCTGCACCTGATGAACGGCTCCGACCTCAACACCCGCCTGACTGCCAAGACCGGACGCATCACCACGCTGTTCGAGAAGAAGCTGGCCGATGCACCGATGGTCGAAGAACTCTATCTCGCCGCCTACGCCCGCTATCCTACCCCGGACGAAAGCCGACGCGCGGTTCTGACCTTGAGCAAAGCCAAAGACAAGCGACAGGCCACGGAAGACCTCTTTTGGGCGCTCCTCAATGCCAAAGAGTTCTTCTTCAATCACTAAAACTTCGGGTTCAATTACTAGAGCTTCGGGTTGAAAATGCCCGATCTACCAAGCCTGATCCAGGTCAACGCCCGCCGCAGATTCTGCGCCTGTCTACGGATCGAGATCGATCACCGGATCCGGATGAATATTCTCGATCGATACAGGCGCCTCCGGATCTACAAGACCGACGGCTTTCACACGCGCGACCCAGGTGTCCGGGGCGGCGATACGATAGAGATCGCGCAGTTGCAGGTTGCCGTACGTCTTGCTTAACGTGGTCAAGATGCCCTGTTGGCGTACGCGCAGGCGGGGCAGGAAGACCATCTGCCGTGGTTTGCCGCCCAGAGTGCTGTTGAGGTATTCGTACAACTGCAACTCTGGGACCAGCTCTTCCCCACGTATCACCGTATCGATCTCTTCTGCAATGTCCGCGCGCACTCTTGCGGCGACCAGATCCGGGTAGCAGGCGACGTTATGCCATCCCTCATAACTGGGCAGGCGAAACCAGGTATTCTTTCCGCCTATGGGAACCGGGAGATCTGTGGGCCGCGTGTGCGGAAGTTCCCCGCTTGTTGCGGCAGCGCTCTTCCCCTCGACAAGGTAGCTGCCGACAAAACTGATCGCATCGGGGAGGATACCGGCGGCTTTCAGAAGCTGTTCCCCTTCCGCAGCGTAGTCTCCGTAGCGCGAGATGTCTTCCCCACAACACCAGGGCGCCACATCGTCGAACCGCAGGAGGAACCGTCCTCCGGTCTGCTTTGCCCAGGCATCGTTCAGCCACGCCATCCAGAGGTGCCCTAAATGCAAACTGCCGTTTAACGACGGCGAAAATCGTGTGTTCATCACCAACTCCCCATAAATCCCGCTCTATATCCCATCTTATGCAGCACCTCTCCCGATCCGGCATCCAACCCCTTCTGCAATCCCACCCCCGACCAGGCGTTCAAAGTGCGCAGGTACTCGGCCAGACGCGGGTAGGGCGACGCTTCGGGGATTTTCGGCCTGGGATTTTCGAAGAGCCAGTAACAGCCGGCAAAACTCAGAACAAGGGCATCGAAACTGTTCAGCAGGTCGCGCAGTTTGCCTCCTCCACGGTAACAATCGAATATCAGCATCTCGAAAATCGGAGCGAAGACGGGGCGACCGAAAGGGCGAATACGTTCGCCATGCTCTTGAACAAAGCGTATGCACAACGCATACTCTTCCCGGTGAGTCCTGAGGAGACCCTTGTAGTGTATCTCTGCGTTGGTGCATCCCACCAGGATCCCCTGCACGCGAGGTGCAAGGGCACGGATGGCCTGCCAGTTCGTTTCAGCCTCTTTACGGGGGCGATCGGTGCGTCGGGGAGGATGGTGGAGGGTGCCCTTATACAGCGGGATCCAGACGACATCGTTCGGCCCCAACTCTTCTTGAAATGCAGGATCGGAAGGCTGATAGTCGTATTCATACTCCACGCCGATCACACGCCCCTGGGGTGAAAACTCCTTTGTCACACGCGTCCGCGCCGGATGCCAGACGAGAGGATAGACAGGGAACTGCCCATTCGCCGCAAGCTGCGGGAATCGTGTGCGTGGCGGGGGAACAACAGGGTCGATATCCGGTGGTGTATCATCCATAATGAGTGAGAGCGCAAGGAACCCTTTAGACAATCGAAGGGTCCTCTCTTTTCGACATAAGAGGCGCGAATTCCTAAATCGCTTCTGCTCTGTTTGACTCCTCTGGAATTGACACAGCTCGGGGTTTCTGTTATCCTTGCGTCATGACGTCGCAAAGTTGCAACCGGAACGGACGTGCTGGAAACAGACTATGGCCGGGAGCGCACGACGACCAGGAGTAAACGATGATGCCATCTCATGGCGCTTTTTCACCTTTTTACGTTCCTTTCTCCCGCCCCAGACGCGGCCTGACTGCGCTCCTGACCATGATTGGGTTGCTGACCGGGGTCGGAACGGCACAGGCGCAGGACGCGCGGGCGATCCTCTTAAAAACTCTGAAAGCCTATCAAGCGCTCAACACCTATTCCGGAGAGGCGACCGTCGCCATGACGATCCGGCCTCAGCAGGGCACCGCCTTCACCGGGAAGTCGTCGAGCGCCATGACGTTCCAGCGACCGAACAAAATCCATATCCGTTTGGCTTCGACCCATTCCAGCCGCAATATCTATAGCGATGGCGCCAACCTGAGTGTCTATGAGGTAGCGACCAACCAGTACCACACGGTGCCGATGGCGAGCAGGCAGGGAGATCTACTGGCGCTTCTGGCCGGAGAAGGGGTGAACTCGAACCTGGATCCGCTGTATTTTCTCGTTGGGAAGGGACTGCCGCAAGATCTGACCAATATCCAACTGAAGGAGGCTGCTGCCTATTTGGGTGGACAGCCCGTCTATATCATCACGGGCACGACCCACACGCCTGCCAACAAGAGCAAGAGTAGTCCGACCATCACGCTGGGCGCGACCTCTTCCTGGACCTGGTGGATCGATCGCCGATCCTTCCTGATATACCAGGTGGAGACCAGAACGCCCAACAGCGTGGTGAGGTTTTTCAAAGGCACCTTGACCATACGCCACTCCGTTGTGAAAGTCCAGTCCAATCCGGTGATTCCGGCCTCCGAATTCGTCTTTACTCCCCCCCCGAACGCGGTGCGTAAACAGCCGACGCCGTAGGGACGGGATCTGGACTAGACATCCCGATAGAGATCTGCATAACTCTCGACCATGCGTTCCAGGCGATACTTCTCCGCATCGCGCCGGGCGGCTATGCTCAACCTTTCGCTTAGACCTGCATCAGAGAGCAGACGGCGCAATGCCGATGTCTGTGCCTTCGTATCTCCGACGATCGTAAGCAGGCTGTTGTCGCCATCGCGCAGCGCCTCGTCGTTGCCGGGGCAGTCGGTGCTGAGAATGGCGCAGCCTGCTGCCAGCGCCTCCAGCACCGAGAGGCTGAAGTTCTCCGCTTCGGTCGGCAGCGCCCACACCGTCGCCGCCGCCAGCCAATTCGGAATGTCGCTCCGAAAACCCATAAGATGCACGCGCTCCGAGAGGCCCGCTTCGTCTGCCGTTTGCCGCACCCTCTCCTCCTGCTCTCCCTGCCCCACGTAAACCAGGTGCAGATCAGGGAACTCCGCGGCCACGCCACAAAACGCCGTCAGGGCATCCAACGGCCGCTTCTGCGCATCCAGGCGGGAGGTGAAGACGAGCAGCGGCGTCTCCGGCGGCACTCCAAGCGCCCGCCATGCCGCTTTCGCATCCCCGCTTGCGAAGCGCTGGGTATCGACCCCGTTGGGGATGGTCCAGACCCGTTCCGGCGGAACGCCGTTGCGAATCTGTTTCTCCCTGCCATGTTCAGACGGGCAGACAACGGCGTGAAGGGAATGCTCCACCGCCGCTGCCCAGGCGATCGCCCGCTCCGATCCCGCCGGAACCGTGTCGTATGGGCTATGGAGCGTTGCAAATCCACGCAGGTCTAACTTTCGTAATGCCGCCTGTGCCGGTCGTGGCAGGCATACATCCCCCGTATGAAAGTGCAGGAGCGCGTTCCGGTACCGACTCAACAACTCCAACAGATCGGACAGCGACTGCTGTGCTCCCCGTGGATCCGCCCGAACCAGCGGACTGCGCTCCACCAACACCCCGCGCTCCGCACCCTGCTCCGCCAACCGCACCGTCGTCTCCAGCACCGGTACAATCACCCGCACCCGCCGACCCCGCGCCGCCATCCCCGCCGCAAGGTCGAGCATCTGCCCCGCATCCCCCCCATGCCCCAACACAAACCCGATCGTGACGATCTCTCTCTCCAACGTTCTCTCCCCTAGGAACCTGCGTCTGTTATAGCGAATAGTACCGCATACCCACTCCGCAAGTCCAGAAAGGTGAATATGGCCCAATATACGATCCAGCCGGAGCGCAGCACGCTGCACGGCGCCTTCTCCCGCGAATACCCGACAGTTCTGACGATCGAGTCCGGCGATAGCGTTCTCTATAGTACGCTGGACGCCGGGTGGAATCTGGCCCCAGAGGCGAACAAGGCGGCGACCGATCCGCCGGTGAAGTTCGGGCCGCGGGACCCTGAAAAGGACCGGGGACACGCGCTCTGCGGTCCTATCGCCATCGCCGGTGCGGAGCCGGGCATGACGCTGGAGGTCGTGATCGAGGAGATCCGACCTGCGCGTCGTGGGTGGACCGGTGCGGGCGGCTGGCCGCATCCGGTGCATGTGCGCCTGGGAACGACCGGGCGCGAAGCGGCGCATATCTGGACTCTGGACGCGGATGCGGGAACCGGGCGCAATCAGTTTGGGCATGAGGTGTCGCTGCATCCCTTTATGGGCGTGATGGGAATGCCTCCGGAGGAGGCGGGCTATCACTCGACCTCCCCTCCGCGTGTTTCGGGAGGAAATCTGGACTGCAAGGAGCTGGTCGCGGGAACCTCGCTCTTTCTTCCGATCGCTGTCTCCGGAGGGCTTTTTTCGGTCGGGGACGGCCATGCGGCGCAGGGGGATGGCGAAGTCTGCGTGACGGCCATCGAGTGCCCCATGGAGCGAGTCGCGCTGACCTTCCGACTGCATCCGCAGATGACCCTGGCCGCGCCGCGGGCATTGACTCCGACGGCCTGGATCACCTTCGGACTGCATGAGGACCTTCAGGAGGCGACCTATCTCGCACTGGATGCCATGCTCGGCCTGATCGGAGAGCAGTATGGCGTCGAACGCGAAGATGCGCTGGCGCTCGCCAGTGTCGTGGTCGATATGCGCATCACGCAGATCGTGAACGGGGTGCGAGGCGTCCACGCGGTTCTGGCGCATGATGCCATTCGGAAGAGTGAGGGAGTGGCCGCAGCAAAATGAGTGTCATTCTCACCTGTACCTGGCGGCCGCATGGCGAGTTGCCGCGCCTGATGGCCTATCTGCCGCAGATCAAAGCGCTCTATACGCATATCGTGGTCGCCCTGATCGACTACGATCCCGAGACTCACGCAGCACTGGCGCAGACGCCCGAGATTCAACTGGTGCTGCCGCCGGACGGTGCACACAGCCGGATGGCCGCTCTGCATGCGGCCTGTGCGACGGATGCCACGCACCTCCACTACTGCGATATGGATCGGCTGATCCGGTGGATCGAGACGCAGCCCGAGGAGTTGCGCCGTGCGGTCAAAGCGATCTCCACCACCGACTGCCTGATACTGGGGCGAACCGGAGCCGCGTACGCCTCTCACCCGGAGGCCATGATCGCGACGGAGCGCGTCATCAATGAGGTCGCTTCGCATCTGCTCGACCTGCCCGTCGATATCTGCGCGGGGTCTAAGGGGCTGAGCCAGACTCTGGTGCGCTTCCTGCTCCCCCGGATGCCTGCGGATGGCTGGGGCGATGTCTCCTGGGCGATACTGGGGCAGCGCGCAGGATTTACGGTCGATTATCTGGCTGCGGACGGCCTCGACTACGAGACCGCCGATCGCTACCAGCCGTGCGCCGCCGATGCCGAGGCGCAGCGACGCCTCGCAGAGACCATCGATCGCAGTCCGGAAGAGTGGGCGCGGCGCGTGCGGGTTGCGCAGGAGATCCTGGCGGAGGGGCTGCTCACACACAAACAGCCCCTCGATATGTAATAATGACGGAAAGACGCCGGACAGACAGGCTCGTTTCGGTGGTCTCATTTCTATCCCAGAGGAGGACAGGCGCTCTATGCCTGATGGTCGTAGATCCCGCAAGGTCGAGTCCGATGATGTCGAGTTGAATCGTGCCGTGCGTCGCCTCATACAGCTCTTCGTGCTCCTCGGTATTCTTATCGTCGTGGGCGTTGTCGGGTTTGTCGTCTGGCTGCAGCGGGGACAGAACGGACAGAAGCTCCTGGATGCGGCGGAAAAGAATCAGCCGGAGACTGTCACGCGTCTGCTGGCGAGCGGCGTCGATCCCAACACCGTCAATGAGGAAGGGCAGTCGGCCCTGATGATCGCCTCCCTGCATGGGTTTCAGCCGATCGCAGAGATGCTCCTGAAACATGGGGCGACGGTGGATGCCAAAGACAGTCGGCAGGAGACCGCTCTGCGGCTTGCGGGCGCGGCGCATCCGCAGATGGTGAAGCTGCTTCTGGAGCACGAAGCAGACCCCAACGCCAAGGATTTCTACGGCAAAACGCTGCTGGTCGCGCTGTGCGAGGCGGGAGCGGATCGCGATATGGAGACCCTGCGCCTCCTCCTGGAGCACGGCGCGGACCCCAATATTCCCGGAGAAAACGGTGCTCCCCTGCTCTACGCCATCAACATCGGGCAGCATGGGGATGCCGAGATCGCCCGCCTCTTCCTCGAACACGGCGCAAAGACCGACGCCAAAGACCGGACCGGTACGTCGGCGCTGATCTGTGCGGTCGATAGGCACAGCACCGAGATCGTCAAAGCCTTGATCGCCGCCAAAGTCCCCTTGAATGCGACCGATTCTCTGGGCCGTACCGCGCTCAAAGTCGCCGAAGATCACCAACTTACCGAGATCGCAGCGCTGCTGAAAAAGGCGGGTGGCAAAGAGTAGACAGGTTCTATGGCGCGGGGGAGCGTTCACAAAGCACGTCCTTACGGGGTAAACTATCTGGACCACACTGCCCCAATGAGGAGAGTTGATCGTGATTTCCCGCGCAAAGCGTCTGGAATTGATTCCCCCGTACCTGTTTGGTGAGATCGCCGCCTTGAAGCGCAAAGCCGTTGCAGAAGGCAAGGACCTCGTAGATCTCGGCATCGGCGACCCCGACCAGCCCACCCCCGGATCCATCATCGACGCCCTGTCCGAGGCCGCCCACAACCCGGAGACCCACCGCTACGACGAGTCGAATGCCGGCTGGGGACCTTTCCTGGAGGCGGTCAGTACCTTCAGCAAGCGGCGTTTCGGTATCGACATCGACCCTGCCACAGAGGCAATGCTGCTGATCGGCAGCAAAGAAGGTCTGTCGCACCTCGCATGGTCCTATATCGATCCCGGTGACATCTCTCTGGTTCCCGATCCCGCTTATACCGTCTACAAGGTCAACACCCTGATGGCGGGCGGCGAAGTCTACACGATGCCGATGCTGGAATCGAACGGCTTCCTTCCCGACCTGACCGCTGTCCCCTCCGACGTGGCAAAGAAGGCCAAACTGCTCTGGCTCAACTACCCGAACAACCCGACCGGAGCCATCGCGCCGCTCTCTTTCTATGCCGATGCCGTCGCCTTCGCAAAAGAGAACGATCTGCTCATCGTCAACGACGCCGCCTACTCCGAAGTCTACTACGACGACTATCGGCCCCCGTCGATCCTGCAGGTGCCCGGCGCGAAAGACGTCTCCATCGAACTGCACTCGCTTTCGAAATCCTTCAACATGACCGGCTGGCGCATCGGCTTCGCCATCGGCAACGCGGACGCGATCGCCACGCTGAACAAACTCAAGTCCAACCTGGACAGCAAGCAGTTCCCGGCGGTCTCGCTCGCCGCCGCCCACGCTTTGCTGCACGGCGACAATCAGCGCACCCTCGATCTCTACCAGCGCCGCCGCGACATCCTCTGCGACGGCCTGAACAGGCTAGGCTGGAACGTGACCAAACCGAAGTCCACGCTCTACATCTGGGCCCGAGTGCCGCAGGGACAGACCTCCATGTCGTTCGCCAAACTCCTGTTGGAAGAGGCGGGCGTGCTGGTCATCCCCGGCGTCGGCTACGGCCAGTACGGCGAAGGCTACATCCGCATGTCCCTCACCGTCATGGGCGACAAAAACGGCGAACGCCTCCAGGAAGCCGTCGACCGCATCGCCAAGCACATCAAACTGTAAGGGATGGGGAAGATTTGCACCACCCGCTGCGCTAGAGAGCACAGAGGACACAGAGGTTACACAGAGGAAATGCAAAGATAATGAAGGGGAAGAGCGGGAGATTTTCACTCCTCTCTTCCCCTTCTCACGTTCTTTTTGCCCTGAGGATCTCGCTTAACTGGAGTGCTTTATCAATAAAACCCTCTGTGTCACCTCTGTGCTCTCTGTGTCCTCTAGCGCAGCGGGTGGTGCAAACTATTCTACGACTTTGGCGGGACCTTTGAACTTGCCCTGGGCGGTGGTGAAGTAGAGGACGATCAGGGCGAGGAGCAGTGAGCCGAAGATGTAGCCGGTGAGTTGGTTGGGAGGCAGGACGAACAGGACGCTGATGAAGGCGATCCAGAGAACGGAGATGATGTTGATTACGTTGCTCCATTTGCCGAGGCTCCAGGGAGCGTCGGCATATCTTTGCCAGCGGCCCTGACGTGTCGCGATCAGTTTGAGCAGGAGCGGAATGCCGTAGGAGAGGTAGAGGCCGACGGTGCCGATACCGGTTACGGCCGGATAGAGGGCGGCGAAAGTCAGCGAGTTTGGGCGCAGCAGAACGAGGCTGTAGACGACGCAGGGCAGCAGAAAGGCGGCGATGGAGGCGAGCCAGACGGCAGCGGCAGGGGTGCGGAAGCGATCGCTGATGGCTCCCCAGAGTTTGGAGCCGGGCAGGCCGCCATCGCGGGAGAAGGCGAAGATCATGCGGGAGGTGGAGGTGACGCAGGAGAGGCCGCAGAACCACATCGCCAGGGTCACGGTCGCCAGGACAATGTTGCCGGACCGTTCGCCCAGCGCAGTCTTCAGGATGTCGATAAAGGGGTTGGAGGCGGCGGCGGATTTGTCGAGGTTCTGGATCGCCAGGGTGACGAAGGCCAGCATGACATAGCCGAAAATACCGGACACCATGACGGAGAGGAAGATCCCCCAGGGAGCGCGGACACGCGCGTCCTTGGTCTCTTCGCTGATATGTGCGGAGCCATCATACCCGGTGTAGGTCCACTGTGCCTGCAACAGGCCGCCGAGAAAGGCGAACCAGTAAGGGATCTTTGTAAACGTGGTGAAAGTCCTGGTGAAGAGATAGCTGACCGGCTGTTTCGGAGCGAAGAAAGCCAGAGCGCCGATCAGGACCGCTGCACCGAGAATATGGTAGATCGCGCTGAAGTCGTTGAGCCGCGCGACGACGCGGATGCCGATGTGGTTAAATACCGCGTGAGAGAGCATCACCACGGCAAAGGCCCCTAACTCCGTCCAGGGCGTGTCCGGGACAGGGAGCAGCTGCACCAAAAACTGCGCGCAGCCATAATCGATGGCGGCGACGGTCGCGACGAGGCCGATCAGGTTGAACCACGCGGTGATCCATCCCCATCCAACACCGCCCAGCAGGGAAGCCCAATGGTAGAGCGCTCCGGAGGTCGGAATCGCCGAGGCCAGTTCTCCCATGGACGCGGCGATCAGCAGGACAAACAGCGTTACCAGCGGCCAGCCGATGCCCATCACCACGGGGCCACCGGCCATCAGGCCTGTCCCATAAAGGGTCAGCCCACCGGTCAGAATTGAAATCGTCGAGAAGGAGATGGCGAAGTTGGAGAAGCCGCCCATATCTCGAAGCAGTTGCTGTGCGTACCCGAAATGCTGGAGAGTCGCCGTATCGTTCTCCGTATCGCTGGTATGGCTGGCTCGATAACGAGAGACGCTTACCGTCGCCTGCCGCGCCAGTGCAAACCCTAAGGCGACCACCAGCAGAACCAGTCCGCTGCCTATCAAGATCCCGTGTGCCAAGAAGATCTGTGCCAAGAAGATCTCTCCTTCTGTCTGAACTCGGATTTTTCGGATTTAAGGATGGACCTAGGATTATGGACCGTCCATCGTCATGCTGCGGCGGACGATCGTAGTCGTCCTCTGTCTGCACTCGAAAGAGTAATGAATTCGGGGTGAACGACGGCGTTCGGACAGACAATCATAAGTCTAGCTTATTTGGCCTCTAAATTCAACTTTGGGACGTTCAGAGATAACCCGATGGTTTACTTCTCCGACTCTTCACGGTTTTGGGAGTACGCACGGCGCAATTTCAAGGCATGAAAAATGCTGGGTACGTCGCGCCTCCACTCCGGCAGTACCGTCTTGATCGCGAGGCCGTCGAGATTGCTGAGAATGCCCATCACGATGACCGCCCAGAGATAGACGCCGCCGGTGTGGAAGCCGAGCAGGGCGATGGTCGCTACAAAGAGCGAGATCCCCCAGGCTTTTGCCGTGTAGGCATGGAAGGAGGCGATTCGGCGATATTTGATCAGATCGATGGAGTAGGAGAAGAGTTGCAGCGCGATCACCGCCAACAGAGGAACTCGGAAAGCATGAATGATCTTTGGAACGGTCTGACAGACAGAGAGAATCACCCAGACATAGAACCAGCCGTCCGCCCAACTGTCCGCAACCCGCAGCCGCTCGGTCGCTACCCCGATCCGACGCGCAACGATACCATCGAAGATGTCGGAAAGAAAAGCCGCCGTCAACCCCAGAATCAACCATCCTCCTGCCACACCACGCATCGCCATCAGAAACAGAATCGGTCCGAGAAGGACTCGTGCCGCCACCAGCAGAGAAGGAATGTACCTCAACCAGGAAATAGATGTCTTGATAGTCGGAATCCTTTCCTGTACCCTGGAGAGGGTATTTGAGCGCCGTCCTGACCACCATAAGTTAGCCTAAAATCCATGCAATCCTCTTTCAGACTGGAAGATGTAGGGGGAGATGGTGACGTTTTCAATGACACAATCTTAGTCAATCCTGTAATCCGACAAATCCAGGTTCAGACAATAGACGAAAACCGGATATACTATAGCGTGCCCGATAATTCTTGGCCTGCCCGTCACGAGGCCGGCTGTGACATAGTAGCTTTTGACGGACAGAAACGATCCACCCCCTACGAAAAGTCCCAGAACCCTCAAACAGGACGGGTAACCCTTGGGACGAGGAATTTATCGCATGGAGCCAAAAGACGTTCGTACCGCGGAGGATGCCCGCCGCATCGTGGAAGAGCGGGGACTTTCGCATGTGAAGATCGGGGTGTTCGATACCGACGGGGTCCTGCGGGGCAAGTACGTGTCGCGTGACAAGTTCTCTTCAGGCTTGGAAAATGGACTGGGGTTTTGCGACGTGGTGTTGGGGTGGGATGTGAACGACCAGGCGTACGACAACGTAAAGTTTACGGGCTGGCATACCGGGTTTCCGGATGCTCCGGTGCGGGTGTTGCCCGCCACCTGCCGCGCACTACCCTTTGAAGACAACGGGCTGCTGTTTCTATGCGAGTTCGCTCCTCCTGCCGAAGACCTCTGCCCGCGTGGAGTGCTGCGCCGTGTCATCGAGCGCGCAGGCGCTCTGGGGTTCGCGCCCTATGCCGCCGTCGAGTACGAGTTCTTTGTCTTCGCCGAAACGCCGCATTCGGTACGCGCGAAGGGCTATCGCGGCATGACGCCCATGACGCCAGGCTCGTTCGGATATTCGGTGCTGCGCAACTCGGTCGAATCGGATCTCTACCACGCGCTGCTCTCGACCTGCGATACGATGGATATGCCCCTGGAAGGACTGCACACGGAGACAGGACCGGGGGTGCTGGAGGCGGCGATTACGGTGGATCAGGCGCTGCCGGCGGCGGATAAAGCGGCGCTCTTCAAGACGTTTGCCAAGGTGGTGGCGCAGCGGCGCAATCTGATGGCGACCTTTATGGCGAAATGGTCGGGATCAGAGGCCGGGCAGGGTGGCCATATCCACGTCTCTTTGCGCGACAGCCGCGGCAACCCCGCGTTTTACGATCCGGCTTGCCCGCACAACATCAGTAAAACTATGCGCCACTTCATCGCCGGACAGCAGGCGCTCCTGCCGGAACTGCTGGCCCTCATCGCCCCGACCGTGAACTCCTACTCCCGCCTCGTGCCCGGTTTCTGGGCGCCCACCAACGCCACCTGGGGCATCGAAAACCGCACCTGCGCTCTGCGCGCCATCCCCGGGTCGGCGAAGTCTCAGCGGGTCGAATATCGGGTGCCCGGCGCGGACGCCAACCCGTATCTCGCCCTGGCCGCTGCCGTCGCCTCGGGAATATGGGGGATCGAACATCAGTTGGAGCCGGAGCCGCAGATCGAGGGCAATGCGTATGCGTTGACCTATCCGGAGCGGCTGCGTCTGCCGTCCACGCTGGGGGAAGCGGCACGGCGGCTGCGCGCCTCCGACGCCGCCCGACAGCTCTTCGGCGACACCTTTGTAGAGCACTTTGCGGCTTCCCGCGAATGGGAAGAGCGCGCCTTCCACAAGCATGTCACCGACTGGGAACTGGAACGCTATTTCGAGATCATCTGAACCTATGCAATGTTGAGGAGAGTGAAATGCATTCTATACAAAAGACGATCTCACCGGTCGATGGGAGCGTCACTGTCGAGCGTCCCCTTTCCACGGCCGCAGAAGTCGACGCCGTCGTGGATTTCGCCCGTCGCGCCAAAACCGACTGGAAGCATGTGCCCCTGGAGGAGCGCGCGGCCTGCTGCCGTCGATTCGTCGCGAACATGCTGGCGATGAAGGAAGAGATCGGGAAGGAACTGGCCTGGCAGATGGGGCGGCCCGTGCGCTATGGCTTCCGCGAGATCGAGCGGATGGCGGAGCGGGCCGAGTACATGATCGGGATCGCCGATGACGCGCTGGCTCCGATCGCTCTGGAACCGTTGCCCGGTTTCACACGCTTTATCGAGCGCGTGCCGCTGGGAGTCGTGTTCGCGATCGTGCCCTGGAACTATCCCTATCTGACGGCTGTGAACGCGGTGATTCCGGCAATCATGGCCGGCAACGTCGTTCTCCTCAAGCATTCGCCTCAGACTCCTCTCTGCGCGGAGCGGATCGCGCAGGCGTTCGACGCCGCCGGTCTGCCGCCTGGTGTGTTTCAATATCTCCATATCAGCGTGGAGGAGACGCAGCGTGTCCTGCGCTCCCCGGAGATCGACTTTGTCGCCTTCACGGGGTCGGTGGCGACCGGACGTGCCGTGCAGAAAGCGACCCAGGAGCGGTTTATAGGCGTCGGACTGGAGTTGGGCGGGAAAGACGCCGCCTATGTGCGCCCGGACGCCGATCTCGCCCACGCAGCGGAAAACGTGATCGATGGCGCTTTCTTCAACTCCGGCCAGTCGTGCTGCGCGATCGAGCGTGTCTATGTCCATGCGGACGTATACGATTCGTTTGTGGCGCAGGCCGTCGAAGTGACGCGTGGTTATGTGCTGGGGGATCCGCTCGAACCGGAGACCACCCTCGGCCCGCTGGTGCATACGGCCGCGGCCACCTTTGTGCGCGGTCAGATCTGGGAAGCGATCGGGCAGGGCGCCCGCGCGCTCGTCGACGAAAGCGCATTCCCCGCCTCCCAGGTCAATACGCCGTATCTCGCGCCGCAGATCCTGGTGGATGTCGATCACTCGATGCGGGTGATGCATGAGGAGAGCTTCGGGCCGGTCGCCGGCATCATGAAAGTGGCGTCGGACGAGGAGGCGGTCCGCCTGATGAACGACAGCCTCTTCGGCCTGACCGCCTCTGTGTGGACCAAAGATACCGCCGCGGCTCTGGCGCTGGGCGAAAAGGTGGAGGTGGGAACGTGGTTTATGAACCGCTGCGACTATCTCGATCCCGAACTCGCGTGGACCGGCGTCAAAGAGTCCGGTCGGGGATGCAGTCTCTCCCGCCTTGGTTACGAACAGCTCACACGCCCCAAATCGTTCCACCTGCGCACAACCCTATAGGTCCGATAGGGAATCGTTTCTCACTTTTGAACACCGGAAGGAATCGCGATGACGCTGACAATAGAATCTCTGCGGGGCAGTTGGAACTATCCCACCCGAATCCTCTTTGGCGCGGGCCGTATCGCCGAACTGGCGGAGGCGTGCCGCACCGTCGGGATCACCCGCCCACTGCTGGTCACGGATACGGGATTAGCCAACCTGCCGATGATCCACGAGGCTCTGGCGGCTAATGAGGCGGCCGGAATGCCGACCGGGCTGTTTACGAATGTGCAGCCCAACCCTGTCTGGCGCAATGTCGAGGAAGGTCTTCAGGCGTATCGCGCGGGAGGACATGATGGCGTAATCGCGTTCGGCGGCGGCAGTCCGCTCGACGTCGGCAAATCCATCGCGTTTATGGCCCCTCAAACGCGGCCCATCTGGGATTTCGAGGACATCGGGGACTGGTACGCCCGCGCCAACTCGGAGGGCATCCCTCCGATCATCGCCGTGCCCACGACCGCGGGAACCGGTTCGGAGGTCGGGCGGGGAACCGTCATCACCAACGAAGAGACGCACACGAAGAAGATCATCTTCCACCCCAAAATGCTGCCTGCGATCGCCATCCTCGATCCGGTGCTGACCGTAGGCATGTCGCCGCGAATGACCGCCGGAACAGGGATGGACGCCCTGGCGCATAACCTGGAAGCCCTCTGCGCTCCCGGCTATCATCCGCTCGCTGAAGGCGTGGCCATCGAAGGCACCCGGCTCATCAAAGAGTG
>Ga0207705_10000780_pt1 | contig 26146 bp, 23 predicted proteins | sample KBSC13metaG_FD_184314 | JGI IMG/M metagenome (GOLD analysis project Ga0207705, IMG submission 184314) | Corn rhizosphere microbial communities from Kellogg Biological Station, Michigan, USA - KBS C1-3 metaG (SPAdes) (version 2) | ecosystem: Host-associated > Plants > Roots > Rhizosphere > Soil ... | reverse complement strand
CGCATATCAGGATGCCGCCTATGCGAAGCGCTACGAAACGCTCGTCTCGCAAGTGCGGGCGGCCGAACAGGGGCTTGCCGAGGGCACCGCGGTGAGCGAACCGCTCACGGAAGCCGTCGCGCGCAACCTATACAAGCTGATGGCGTACAAGGACGAGTACGAAGTCGCGCGCCTGCAGACGGATCCGGCCTTCCTCGCGAAGCTGCGGGAGCAGTTCGAAGGCGACTGGAAGCTGAACTTCCATCTTGCGCCGCCGCTGCTCGCAAAGAAGGATGCGAAGGGCCATCTGGTGAAAAAGCAGTATGGTCCCTGGATGTTGTCGGCGTTCAAGCTGGTCGCGAAGCTGAAGTTCCTACGCGGTTCGGCCTTCGACGTTTTCGGGAAGACGCAGGAGCGTCGCACGGAGCGTGCATTGATCGGCGAGTATGAAGCACTCGTGCGCGAAGTGATCTCGGGATTGAAGGCCGAAAATCTGCCGCTCGCCATCGAACTCGCGAATCTGCCCGACGGGATTCGCGGCTACGGGCACGTGAAGGAAAACAACCTGAAGGCCGTGCGGGTGAAGTGGGACGATCTCATCGGTAAATGGCGCAAGCCGGGCGGCGATGCGACGCGGCACGCGGCGTAGACTTCGGCGATAAGGCTCGATCGGCGCGCTGGGCGGCGTCGACCGAGTCGATAAAAATGGCGGCTGTCCATCAGGACCGCCGCCATTTTTTTGGCATGGGCAGCCGGTAGGCGACGCGCTAAGTAATGGCGAAGCGCGTCGCCCGCCGGCTCAGCTAAAGAGACCCTCGCTACTCGGCCCGCACGTTCGCCGCCGCCACGGCCGTCATGTTGATGATGCGTCGCACCGTTGCCGCAGGCGTCAAGATGTGCACAGGCTTATCGGCTCCAAGCAAGAACGGTCCCACCGTCACGCCTTCGCCGCCGACCATCTTCAACAAGTTGTACGCGATGTTGGCAGCCTCGACGTTCGGCATCAGCAACAAGTTCGCCTCGCCGGTGAGCGTGGTACCCGGGAACGATTGCTTGCGCACGAGTTCGGACAGCGCCGCATCGCCGTGCATTTCACCGTCGACTTCGAGCTGGGGCGCGCGTTCCACGATCAGCTTGCGCGCAGCGGCCATTCGCTGCGACGACGCCGACGGCGCGCTGCCGAAGTTCGAGTTGGAGAGCAGCGCGATCTTCGGCACGATGCCGAAACGCTCGACCTCGCGCGCGGCGAGAATCGCCATATCGGCCAACTGTTCGGCGCTCGGCACTTCGTTGACGTAGGTGTCGCAGATAAACAAGTTGCGGCCCGGCAGCATCAAGAGGTTCATCGCCGCGTAATGCTCGGCTTGCGGCGTACGGCCGAGCACCTGCTCGACGTACTTCAAGTGGCTGTGATACGTATCGATCATGCCGCAGATCATGCCGTCGGCATGGCCAAGGCGAATCAGGATCGCGCCGATCAGCGTGTTGAACTTGCGCATCGCGGCCTTGGCGATCTCGGGTGTCACACCGTCGCGCGCGCCGATCTCGTGATAGAGCTGCCAGCTTTGCGTGAAGCGCGGATCGTCCTCGGGATCGACGATGTCGAAGTCAACACCGACCTTGAGCTTCGAGCCCATTTTCTGCAGACGCATCTCGACGACGGACGGACGCCCGACGATGATCGGCTTGGCGATTTTCTCCATCAGCACGAATTGCGCAGCGCGCAGCACGCGTTCGTCCTCGCCCTCGGCAAAGACGATGCGCGCAGTTCTTTGTTTTGCCGCCGCGAACACGGGCCGCATCACCATGCCCGTGTGATAGACGGTGGCGCCAAGCTGCTCGCGATAGGCGTCCATGTCCTGGATGGGGCGCGTCGCGACGCCCGAATCCATCGCCGCTTGGGCAACAGCCGGTGCGATCTTGATGATCAGGCGCGGATCGAACGGCTTCGGAATCAGGTACTCGGGGCCGAACTCGAGCGAATGGCCTTCGTAGGCCTTCGCGACTTCGTCGCCCTGGTCCGTCTCTTCCGCGAGTTCGGCGATCGCGCGCACGCACGCGAGCTTCATCTCTTCGGTGATCGTCGTCGCGCCGACGTCAAGCGCACCGCGGAAGATGAACGGAAAACACAGGACGTTATTGACCTGATTCGGATAGTCGGAGCGGCCGGTCGCGATGATGGCGTCGGGGCGTGCGGCCTTGGCGTCTTCAGGACGAATTTCGGGCTCGGGGTTCGCGAGCGCAAGGATGAGCGGCCGGTCGGCCATTTGCTTGACCATCTCGGGCTTGAGCACGCCCGCGCTCGAGCAGCCGAGGAAGACGTCCGCCGATTGGATTGCATCGGCGAGCGTGCGGGCGTCGGTCGCGGCCGCGTAGCGCGCCTTCGACGGATCGAGGTTGCCGCGACCCTCGTAAATGACACCCTTCGAATCGGCGACCAGTACGTTCTGCTTCGACAGCCCGAGCTTGACGAGCAAATCGAGGCACGCGATCGCCGCCGCGCCGGCGCCCGAACAGACCAGCTTGACCTTCGACAGCTCCTTTCCGACGACCTTCAGGCCGTTCAGAATGGCCGCCGACGCGATGATCGCGGTGCCGTGCTGGTCGTCGTGGAAGACGGGAATCTTCATACGCTCGCGCAGCTTCTGCTCGATGTAGAAACACTCCGGCGCCTTGATGTCCTCGAGGTTGATACCGCCCAGCGTGGGCTCGAGCATGGCGATGGCTTCGACGAGCTTGTCGGGGTCCGATTCGGCCAATTCGATATCGAAGACGTCGATCCCGGCGAACTTCTTGAAGAGACAGCCCTTGCCTTCCATTACGGGCTTGGCCGCGAGCGGACCGATGTTGCCGAGGCCGAGCACCGCGGTGCCGTTCGTTACGACGCCAACGAGATTGCCGCGCGACGTGTACTTTTGCGCGTCGAGCGGATCGGCATGGATGGCTTCGCACGCGGCCGCGACGCCAGGCGAGTAGGCAAGCGATAGGTCGAGCTGGTTCGACAGCGGCTTGGTGGGCGTGACCGAGATCTTGCCGGGCCTGGGATTCTGGTGGTACGCGAGGGCGCTTTGCTTCAGTTGTTCGTCCATGATTTTGCCTGCGAGGCGTAATTGAATTTGGGAATTCGGGCCGGCACGCTCCCGCCCCGGGGGGGCGGCGCCGGCAGGTCGACAAGGTAGCGACTGCGGCGGCCGCACCGAGCGCCGTCTGGGCGCGGCGCCGTGCCTGCGCGGGTAGCGCAGACCGCGCGTGGGCGTTTCGCGGGGCGCCTAGTGTACACCCCCTAATGCCGGCTTCCAGCGGGTCCGATCCGGAACTCGGGTAAAATGCCGGTCTACGCGCGCAGCAAACAGTCTGCGCCAACGGGCCTGCCGGCCCGCCTCACGCCCATGATCCAAGGATTTTGCCCATGACAGGCTTCGATCGCCAAACGATCTCCGATACGACCGCCAAGATTCTGCTCGAGGTGCAGGCGGTGCACTTCAACGCCGAAAAGCCGTTCATCTTCACCTCCGGTTGGGCAAGCCCCGTCTATATCGACTGCCGTAAGCTGATCTCATACCCGCGCGTGCGCCGGGGCCTCATGGAGATGGCCGAGACGACGATCCTGCGCGACGTCGGCTACGAGCAGATCGACGCGGTGGCCGGCGGCGAAACGGCCGGCATTCCGTTTGCAGCTTGGATCGCCGACCGCATGATGCTGCCGATGCAGTACGTGCGCAAAAAGCCGAAGGGTTTCGGCCGGAACGCGCAGATCGAAGGCCATCTCGAAGAGGGCTCGCGCGTGCTGCTCGTCGAGGACCTGACGACCGACAGCCGCAGCAAGATCAACTTCGTCAATGCCCTGCGAACCGCGGGCGCACAAGTGAACCACTGCTTCGTGCTGTTTCATTACAACATCTTCAAGGAAAGCGTTTCGGTGTTGAAGGACATCGACGTCGACTTGCATGCGCTCGCGACTTGGTGGGATGTGCTGCGCGTCGCAAAAACGTCGGGCTACTTCGAAACGAAAATGCTCGACGAAGTCGAGAAATTCCTGCACGCGCCGGCCGAATGGTCGGCGGCGCACGGCGGCGCCACGACGTCACCGCAGTAACGCTCGCACGCGGCATGCGCTGGGCTGCGAGCCGACGCACGCCGCCGATACAAGCCAAAGGCTCCGCGGCCACGAGCCACGGCGGCGATGTTAGACTGGCTACGGCGTTGCGGCGCGCTTTCGGCAGCTTTGTGCAAATAACCGGCCGCGACGAGGTCTCCCTCCCCTCGCCGTTGACCGGAGAATCGCCCCATGCGCATGTACCGCGAAGTCGCCGCATCGGTTTTCGCATGGCAATGGGTCAAGCGAACAGCCGCGGCCATCGTTTCGGTTTGCATCGCATGGCTTGCTTCGAGCGTCAATCCGGCTGCCGGGCAAGGCCATTTCACCGTCACGAGCAGCGACTTGCGGGACGGTCAAACCGTGCACCGCGCCCAGGTCTACAACGAAGACGGCTGCACCGGGCTAGGCGAGAATGCCTCGCCGCAATTGTCGTGGCATAACGCGCCCGCGGGCACAAAAAGCTTTGCCGTCACCCTATTGGATCTCGATGCACCCGGCCCCGGCTGGTGGCATTGGGCCGTCGCCGATATCCCATCCACCGTCGCTAGCTTGCCGTCGAACGCAAGCGCCTCGGGTTATTTGAAAAAGATCGGTGCAATCGAGGCGCGCAACGATTACGGCAACGTCGGCTACGGTGGCCCATGCCCGCCGCAGGGCAAGCCGCACCGCTACGTCCTGACTGTATTCGCCCTGAACACGTCGGACTTGCGGCTCGGCCCGGCGCGCCACGCGCTGATGTTCGATCACGAGATCAACACCTCCGTACTCGCGAAGGCACAACTGACGGTCACCTACGCGCGCTGAACCGCGTGAGCGGGCTCGCTGCGGTGTGCGCGGCAGGACTGTCCGTTCGGATGGCTTCTGACGGCAACGTGCAACGTCGCGCCGAAATTTCACCGCATCTGCCGTTAACCCTTAAAATCATGCTTTGCGCGCCCGGCGCCGGGCGCACTCACAACCGGCTACAGATAGCGAGATCGAAATGAGCACCAAAGTTTTCGTCGACGGACAGGAAGGCACGACGGGCCTGAAGATTTTTGAGTACCTGTCGCGCCGTACCGACGTCGAGGTGCTCCGCATCGAAGAATCGAAGCGTAAGGATCTCGACGAGCGGCGCAAGCTCATCAACGCGTCGGATGTCACGTTCCTGTGCCTACCCGATGCCGCCTCGCGCGAATCGGCCAGCCTCGTCGACAACGAGAAGGCGGTCATCATCGATGCCAGTACAGCGTTCCGCACGCATGCCGATTGGGCCTACGGCCTGCCGGAGCTCACACGCGCGCAGCGCGACCGCCTGCGTACGGCCAAGCGCATTGCCGTGCCCGGCTGCCATGCGTCCGCGTTCGTATTGGCCATGCGCCCGCTCGTCGATGCGGGCATCGTCGCGCCCGATTTTGCGAGCCATAGCTACTCGATCACGGGCTACAGCGGCGGCGGCAAGAAGATGATCGCCGATTACGAAGGCGCGCCGAACCCGAAGCTGCAAAGCCCGCGTCCGTACGCGCTCGGGCTGGGCCACAAGCATCTGCCGGAAATGGCGTTCCACACGGGCCTGACGACGGCACCCAGCTTCACGCCCATGGTCGGCCCGTTCTACAAGGGCCTCGCAGCCACGACATACTTCTCGGCCAATCAACTGGCCAAGCGCGTAGGCCCGCGCGATGTCCAAGCGCTGCTCGCCGAATACTACGGCGGCGAAGCGTTCGTGCGCGTGGCTCCGTTCGATGCGGACGACAATCTCGATGCGGGCTTCTTCGACGTACAAGCGACCAACGACACGAATCGCGTCGATCTGTTCGTCTTCGGCAACGAGGAACGCTTCGTTACGATCGCGCGCCTGGACAACCTCGGCAAGGGCGCGTCGGGCGCGGCCATTCAATGCATGAACCTCAGCATCGGCGCAGACGAGCAAACCGGACTCCAGCGTTGATCGGCGCGCCTAACTGAGCGCGGCGCTGCTGCCGGGCAGCGTTTCTCAACGCGTAGCGCGCTTGTCGGCGGCCTAGCGAAAAAAAAGCCCGCCTAAGAGGCGGGCTGAATCCATATCAGAGGAGACATGGAGGAGACAACTTCACTGTAGCAAACCGTTTGATGCGTTGCAACAAGTCTGAGGATCCGAAGGACGGTCCGTTGCCCTTGCGCAACATTTCCCGATCCGGCGACAAACGTCGGCAACGATTCACGCCAGCGTCATCGACAGCAGAAAGCCCAATTGGTCGACCCCGACCGGCTTGACCCAATGTACGTCGTACCCGGCCGCAAGCGCCATCTCGCGATACTGCGGCTGGCCCCAACCCGTCAGCGCAATCAGCAGCAATCCCGATTGTCCCGCCAGCGCTCGCATTGTGCGTGCCACACGCAAACCGTCGAGGAGCGGCGCGCCGATGTCGATCAGCGCGGCGTCCGGCGGCGCGCGGCGGGCAATGTCGAGCGCCTCTTCGGCCGACCGCGCTAGGAGCGCCTCGTAGCCAAGGCTTTCGACGACGTTGGCCAGCATGCGGCGCGCCGCGTCGTCGCTGTCGGCAATCAACACACGCTTTCGACGTGCTGCCCTATTTGTCTCGCCGGGCGGTTCCGTTCCCTTCGCGACCGTCCCTTGCGCGCCGTACCCATCGGATTTCATTGCTTCATCCTCGTTGCACAGTGCTCATTGCGGCCTGCCGGAAAAGAACCGGCGAAGCCTTCATATGATGTTTCGGCTCTCACGGGCGTCGTACCGCAGTCAAACGAGCGTTTGCGAAAAAAGTTCAGCGCTCGGTTAAAAATAAGGGTTTCTGCTCACATAGGCAAAAAAATTTTCAACTTTGGCGCCCGCGATCCCTCGCTCGGTCGATTTGAAGCCGCCGCGCCGCCGAACTCGCTCGCGACCCTTGCGCTGCAACGCGCCTTCACGTCCCGTCAAACGGCGCGGATTGCTTGCGACCTCGCCATCCTCCGTTTCCCGACCCGCGTCACGCCCCATGAAACACGCGCCGCGCCCACCCAGACCTAAAGTTCGGCGCCGGACGTCCGTTGAACGCAGGAGCAACGACATCGAACGCGGTACCCGGGCGTCATGCGCTCGTCTTCGCAACGCACCGGCGTGGGTGCCCGGATGTCCGCGCTTTTGCCGGCTCGCCGGCGCACACGCAGGGTCAGCGAAGGAAACGCAGTGAAATCGCACGTTTATTCGGGCGCAATCGCCATCGCGCTCGCCGCGGCCAGTTCGATGGTCCCCACCGGCGCGGATGCCGCACTCGGCCAGCACGCCGAGCGCATCGCCGCCGACACGACCCGCCTCGCCGCTATTGCACACGCAAGCTCCGTGCAAGCTGCCTACACACTCCATACGATCACCCTGCCTTCCAGCACCGTGGTGCGCGAATACGTCGGGGCCGACGGCATCGTGTTCGGCGTGGCCTGGGACGGTCCGACCCTGCCCGATTTGAAGACGGTGCTCGGTGGAGCGTTCGAGCGGTTCGCGAATGCCAGCCCGACGCGGGGCGCGGGGCCGCTTGCCGTTTCCGCAGCCGATCTCGTCGTGTACTCGAGCGGGCACTTGCGCGCGTTCGCGGGCCATGCGTACCTACCCCAAGCGTTGCCGGCCGGCGTCGATGCCGCCGTCGTTCGTTAGGGGACGCGCGATGCATCGACTCTCGATTTCGAATGCCGTCGCCTGGACGGCCGCCGTGCTGATGTCCTGTTTGATCGCCGCGTGCGGCGGCGGTGGCGGCAGCTCGGGCGGCGCCTCGTCGGTCAGCAACACGTCGAACGCTGCGCCCGCTGCGGCGGCCGTAGCCAATGTTGCGACGATCACCGTCGACCAAGGCATATCCGGCGTGCCCAACATGCCGTTCGTGAGTGTCACGGTTTGCGCACCCGGCACCGGCCATTGTCAAACGATCGACCACGTGCTCGTCGATACCGGCTCGTGGGGCCTGCGCGTGTTCGCAGCGCAGTTGCCCGCATCGGTGGCGCTGCCGCAGCAGACGAACGGGAGCGGCGGCGCCCTCGCCGAATGCATGCAGTTCTTCGACGGTTATACGTGGGGCTCCGTGCGCATCGCCGACATTCAAATCGCCGGCGAACGGGCGGCTTCCCTGCCCATTCAAGTCATCGATCGCAACTATGCGGCCGTGCCGACGAGCTGTTCCAACACGGGCGCATCGCGCAATACACCGAGCGCGCTGGCCGCAAACGGTATTCTCGGCATCGGCGTGTTCAAGCACGATTGCGGCGCGGCGTGCGCGAACCAGGCGATCGCCGGAACCTATTACGCCTGCTCAGGGACGAGCTGTGTATCGGCGGCCGTAGACGAGACACGGCAGGTGGCCAATCCCGTGCCCTACTTCGGCGCGGACGGCAACGGCGTAATCGTGAGCTTGCCCGCCGTGCCTGGCGGCGGCGCAGCGAGCGTGGCAGGACAATTGATTTTCGGCATCGGCACCCAAAGCGACAACGGCCTCGGCAGCGCCTCCCAGGTGATCGGCGTCGACCCTTCGCGCGGCGTGTTCACAACCACGCAGAATGGAACGACCTACTCGGGAAGCATCATCGACAGCGGTTCGACCGGATTGTTTTTCGCGACAAATCAGCTGAGCGCCTGCGCGAGCCCCAATCAGAGCTACTACTGCCCGAACACGACCGTGCAGTTCAGCGCCACCAACGTCGGCACGAACGGTGTGACGAGCTCGGTCACGTTCAGCGTGGGCAACGCCGTCCAGATTTGGCAAGCATCGGGCGGTGCGGCGGCGATGCCGCTGTTCGCCGGGCCCGCTTTCGTCGGCTCACAGGTGTTCGACTGGGGGTTGCCGTTCTTCTACGGCCGCAACGTCTATGCGGCCATCGAGCAGCAGTCGACGCCGGCCGGAACCGGGCCGTACTTCGCCTACTGACGATCTCGCACGGCGATTTCCCCGAATCGAAAAGGGCGATGCGCCAACGCATCGCCCTTTTTGCCTCGAGAGGCTAACGAATCAGTGCCGCACGAGTGCCATCATCGCCCCGAAACCGACGAACACGCCGCCCGTCAACCGATTGAACGCGCGGGCAACGCGCCCGCTCTTGAGCGTGGCGCCGATGCGCGCGCCGCACATCGCATAGACGAAGTACCAACTAACCTCGATCACCGCAAACGTCGCAACGAGGATGCCGAATTGCGGCAGCGTGGCCTTGGACGCATCGATGAACTGCGGCAGCAGCGCGGCCGCGAATAGGATCGCCTTCGGATTGCTGCTAGCCACGAGGAAGCCGTTGCGATAAAGCGCGCCCAGCGAGCGCGACGGCTTGCCCGATGCCTCGCGCTCGGGCACGTCGGCCGCGCAAGACGACTCGGCTACGTTGGTGCGCCAAGACTTCACGCCGAGATAGATCAAGTAGGCGGCACCGATAAAACGCAATGCGTCGAACATCGTGGGCCAAGCCTTGAGAAATACGCCGAGCCCGGCCGCCGAGATCGACAGCATGAGGACGAGCGCCGAGAGGCAGCCGGCCATCGTTGCGATCGCGCGGCGCATCGTGTGCTGCGCGCTATGCGTCATGACGACAAGCATATTCGGCCCGGGAATGGCAGAGATAACGAAGACCGTCGCGACGAACAGCCACCACGTATGCAGACTCATGACGCAAAGCTCCCGAGAAGGAAAGGACGCGAAGCGCCGATTATGCGCCGCCTCGATCGTTTGCGCAGCCTACGGCGCAGGCTTGCGGCAAGTCAGCGCCCGGCGCGGCGCGCCGCCACCTCACCTAGCACCGCGAAATCCTGCTCGCCCTCGCCGCGAGCCAACACTTCGAGCAGGTTATCGCGCACGAGGCTGCCGATCGGCATCGGCGTCGACGTGGCCTCGGCCGCCGCAAGCGCAAGCCGTACGTCCTTGTAGCCCAATCGCGCCTTGAACATGGCCGGCTCGTAGCGCCGCTCGGCGATCAGCTTGCCGTAGCCCGAGTACACCGGCCCCGGAAAAATACTCGAAGTCACGACGTCGAGATAGTCGGTCATCGCCACCCCGTGCGCCGCCAACAGCGACGCCGCCTCGCCGAGCGTCTCGATGGCCGAGGCGATCGAGAAATTGGCCACGAGCTTGATGACGTTCGCATCCTGCGGCAGGGACCCGATGCGCCACGTTTTTTGCCCGATTACGTCGAAGATCGGCTGCACGCGGTCGATCGCTTCGGCCGGGCCCGCCGCGATAATCGTGAGCTTGGCCGCGGCCGCGACATCGGGCCGGCCCATCACGGGCGCGGCCACATAGTGAATGCCGCGCGCAGCGTGATCGCGCGCCAGCGATTGCGCAAGCGCAACGGACACGGTCGCCATATTCACGTGTACGAGATCGCGCGGTGCCCGCTCGAGCAGGGCCGCGTCGAACACGGCGAGGACGGCGGCATCGTCAGCGAGCATGGAGAACACGGCGTCGCCGCCGAACGCGGCAGCCGGCTCGTCGACGATCTGGGCGCCGAGCGCGGCGAGCGGCACGGCCCGCTCGGGCGTGCGGTTCCAGACGCGCACGTCATGCCCCGCCTTCAATACGTTCTCGACCATCGCGTGACCCATATTGCCGAGACCGATAAAGCCGATGTCCATCGCTTGCTCCTTCACCAAAAATTGGAAGTAAAGCATGATTGCGAAGAACCTGCCGACGGGCGGCATCGTGCTGCGCGGGCGCGCCGCCGGTGCGATACTCGTGCCATGCCGACGACCGTTACCGCCACCTTCCGGTTTTACGAAGAACTGAACGATTTCATCGCCCGGCCGCTGCGCGGACGCTCGTTCAGTTGCGTCTGCGCGCATGCGGCCACGACCAAGCACATGATCGAGGCGCTTGGCGTGCCGCATACGGAGGTCGAGCTGATTCTAGTCAACGGCGAATCCGTCGGATTCGATCGCGTGATCGAAAACGGCGATCGCGTCGCCGTCTATCCGAAATTCGAAGCGCTCGATGTGACGCCGCTCCTGCGCGTGCGCGAGCGGCCGCTGCGCACCATCCGGTTCATTGCGGACGCGCACCTGGGCGGGCTCGCGCAATTGCTTCGCCTAGCCGGATTCGACACGTTGTACGACAACCATTTCGCCGATGCGCAGATCGAGGCACTGGCGGCGGCGGAGGATCGCATCGTTCTCACACGCGATCGCGAATTGCTCAAGCGCCGCACGATTACGCACGGCTGCTACGTGCGCTCACTCAAGCCGCAAGTGCAATTGCGCGAAGTGATCGACCGGCTCGATTTGACCGGCAGCATCCACGCATTCCGGCTCTGTTTGGCGTGCAATGCGCCGCTGCGGCGAATCGACCAAGCGGAGGTGGCAGGCCGCGCGCCCGAGGGCGTGCTCGAACGCCATACGCAATTTTCGACCTGCGATGTCTGCAAGCGGGTGTTTTGGGAAGGCTCGCACTGGAAGCGCATGCGCACGCTCATCGATTCGCTGCTGCCCGAGCAGGCCCGGGCCGGGCAATAAACAACGAAGCGCTCTGCACGCGCAAACGCACGGACGGACCTAAAAAATCGACCTGGCACCGAACTCGCTTATTGACGCATCTTCGACGCAACAATTAGAATTCCCTTAATTTCACCCATGGGGCATAGGCCTTGGACAGTTGCAGTAGTCGACCTTCGAACAGTATTTCGGCCTGATTCGGCACGACGTCCGGTAACGCTTCCCCAAGCCGCCGTCTAGCCATCAGGCAGACGGTGCGCATCGCAGTTTCTTTCCCGCTTCTCATGCGCATCGATTCGAATGGCCCCCGTGCCGTTCGGGCGCAGCGTGTCGTGCTCGCACGCAGCAGCGCCCGTCGGTTCGGCGCCGCGAGCCGCATGCGCTCGCGGCAACGCACACGCCGGTGCGCGCTCGCCTAAAGCGGCTTCAAGCCCGACAGGTAAGCGTCGTCTCCGCCGTGCCGATGAACATGTTCGTGCGCGCCGCGCGCGAGAAGCTTCGAGAAAAGAAATGTCCACACCCATTAACGTTGCGCCGGTACGCAGGGCCGTCCTCGACGATGCCCACGTCGGCGACATCAAAGGGGCCTTCGGGACAATCGCTCATCACGACACGGCGCCGCGCCGCGGCTGGGCCGCGCGCCTGCGCACGCTGCTCGCCATTCTGGGCCCGGGGCTCATTGTGATGGTCGGCGACAACGATGCCGGCGCGTTCGGCACCTACACGCAAGCCGGGCAGAACTACGGCACGACGCTGCTATGGACGCTCGCGCTGTTGATCCCCGTTCTCTACGTCAATCAGGAAATGGTGCTGCGCTTGGGCGCCGTGACCGGTGTCGGCCATGCGCGCTTGATCTTCCAGCGCTTCGGCAAATTCTGGGGTGCCTTCAGCGTCGTGGATCTTTTCCTGCTCAATGCGCTGACGATCGTCACCGAATTCATCGGCATCACGTTCGCACTCAGTTTTCTCGGCGTGCCCAAAATCTTCGGTGTCTGCATCGCGGCCGCCCTGACGATGGCGGCTGTCAGCACGGGCGACTTCCGCCGCTTCGAGCGCTTTGCGGTCGTACTCTGCCTGCTGAGCCTGCTGCTCGTGCCTGTACTGGTCTCGATTCATCCGCCTGTCGGAATCATCGCGCGCGATGTCCTGGTACCGAGCTGGCCTCAGCATGCGAAGTTGTCCGACGTCATGCTGCTCGTGATCGGTATCGTCGGCACCACGGTCGCGCCCTGGCAATTGTTCTTTCAGCAGAGCTACATCATCGACAAGCGGATCACGCCGCGCTTCATGAAGTACGAAAAGATCGATCTGTGGATCGGTATCGGCTTCGTGGTTGTCGGCGCCGTCGCGATGATGGCGTTCACGGCTGCGCTGTTCGCCGGACGCCCAGAATTCGGGCAATTCACCGACGCGCGCGGGGTGATCGCCGGGCTGCACAAATACGTCGGCGAAACGTCCGCTACCCTCTTCGCGGTCGCATTGCTGGATGCGTCGATCATCGGCGCGGCCGCGGTGTCGCTGTCGACGGCCTACGCGATCGGCGATGTATTCGGCATCCGCCATTCGCTGCACCGCGGTGTGCTCGATGCCAAGGGGTTCTATCTCGTCTACTTCGCCATCATCGCGCTGGCGGCCGCACTCGTGCTGATGCCGGGCAGCCCGCTCGGCCTCTTGACCGAAGCGGTGCAGACGCTGGCGGGCGTACTGCTGCCGAGCGCCACGGTGTTCTTGCTGCTGCTGTGCAACGATAAGGCCGTGCTCGGCCCATGGGTCAATTCGAAGCGATTGAACGTATTTACCGGCGCCGTCGTTGCCGTGCTGGTCGTGCTGTCGATCATTTTGACGGCGGCGACTGTCTTTCCGGATATTTCGGCGAGCGCGATTCTGGCGCTTCTGATCGGTGGCGTCGTGCTATTCGCCGCCGCCTATCTCGGCAGCGAAGCGATCCGGCGCGGTGCGCGGCGCGCCCCCTATGCGGAAGCGGGCGAAGCCGCGGCATGCGGCACACCGGCCACCCGCATCAACTGGCGGATGCCGCCGCTAGACGAACTGCCGCCGCCGCGGCTCACGTACGCGACGCGCTTGTGGATGGGTGCGCTGCGCGGCTATCTAGTGATCGCGGTCGGGCTCGTGATCGTCAAGGTCGTGCAGATGGCGATGCATTGAAGGTGAGCGCGCGGCTTAGGTCGAGGCTTCCTCCTTCGGGTCATAGGCGCCGCGCGAGGCGGCGCTATTGAGCCGAGCACGTTTGAGCAGCGCTTGCTGCGCCGCGGCGACATTCGCCGGCTTGCCGCGCCATGTCTCGAGCGGCGGCTCCTGCAGCGCGCGCCCGTAGGAAAAGCTAAGCGGCCATGGGCGCCGCCCCGAACGGTTGATGGCATCGAGGTGGGCGCTCGCTTCTTGCGGCGTTTGACCGCCCGATAAGAAATAGATGCCGGCCACGGCCGGCGGCACCGTACGGCTGAGAACGGCGACGGTCCGCTGCGCGACCTCGGGGACGCTTGCTTGCTGCGCGTGCGCCTTTCCGGCCACCACCATGCTTGGCTTGAGCAGCATCAGTTCGAGCACGACCCCATGCCGGTGCAGCGCATGGAACACCTCGTGCAATACCGCTTCGGTGACCTGCGCGCAGCGGTCGATGGAATGGTCGCCGTCCATCAGCACCTCGGGCTCGACGATCGGCACGATGCCCGCTTCCTGACAAATCGCCGCGTAGCGCGCGAGCGAATCGGCGTTGGCCTCCACGGCGAGCCGGCTGGGCCGCGTATCCGAGAGATTGTAGAGCGCGCGCCACTTTGCGAAACGGGCGCCCTGCGCCTTGTATTTTTCGAGGCGGCCGGCCAGCCCATCGAGCCCTTGCGTGATTTCGTCGCCTGGCGCATGTGCGAGCGCCACTTTGCCCGCATCGACCTTGATGCCGGGCACAATGCCCTGGCGGGCGGCGAGACGCGGCAGCGGTTCACCGTCGTCCGCGCATTGCCCGAGCGTCTCCTCGTACAGAATGACACCGCTCACGAATTGGCCGAGGTTAGGCGTCGAAAGCAGCAGCGTGCGCCACGCACGGCGGTTTTCTTCGGTCGATTCGACGTCGATCGCCTTGAACCGCTTGGCAATGGTGGGGCCGCTCTCATCGGCTGCGAGCAGGCCCTTGCCGTCCTGCACGATTGCGTCGATGGTGGATTGCAGTGCGCTGTCCGTTTGCATCGTCTGCTCCTTGGGCAAAAAGCTACACGCGCGGGGAACGTCGCGCGACGATCGCCACCAGTGTGCTCGGGGCGACGCAACTGCGCCACCCGCCGATGTACGTTCGACCGCTTACGACGTTGGACTGAGCGAGCAATTCGAGTGCCAGAGCGCCTACGATGCAGTCGATACCGGCTCAGCGCGCCGGCGCGCGTTTCGAAGCCCCGAAGAACGGCAATCGCCGAAACAGGTTGAATGCGACGAGATTGCCGAGCACGACGAGTGCGAGCCCGACGACCGCGGGGGCCGACCATCGATATCCCTCGAAAACCGTCGAGACAGCAAGCGCGACGAACGGGAAAAGGACCGTGCAGTACGCGGCGCGATCGGGGCCGATGCGGCCGACGAGCGTCAGATAGGTCGTGAAGCCGATGACTGACCCGGGCACTGCCAGATAAAGCAGCGCACCGAGGTAGCGCGGCGTCCATTCGGGCTGGAACGAGAAGCCCGCGACCACGCTGCCGAGCGTCAGCACGCAGGCGCCGATCAACATCGCCCAGCCGTTCGTCACGCTCGGATGCAGGCCCATCGACTGCATGCGGCTCGACAGTAGATTGCCGGCGGAAAAGCACATCGTGCCGACGAGCGTGATGGCAAGGCCCAACCACATCGTGCGGTCGCCTGCATGGCCAGCGACCTGGGGCGCGAACAAACATAAGATGCCGACGAACCCAAGTACAGCACCGACGATAGCACTGGGCTGGAGCGCGCGGCCCATGAAGACGCGACCGTTGATCGCATTGAACAGCGGCGCCGTCGAGAAGACCACTGCGACGAGCCCGCTCGGGACGATTTCCTCCGCGTAATAAAAGCATAGGAAGTTGCAGCAAAACAGCGCGAGCCCTTGCGCGACCAGTAGCGGCCAGGCAGCGCGCGGCGGCCGCATCGGCCGGCCCGTCATGCGCACGAGCGCGAGCATGACGATCGACGCGAGGATGAAACGGAACGCAATGGAGACAGGCGGCGCCACGACGCCGGTCTGCCATTTAATAGCGATCCATGTGGTGCCCCATATCAGCACGGTAGTCAGGTAGAGCAGCAAGTTCATCGAGGCATTCTCTTTCGAACAATTTCAACACGGCCGGCAGGCGTCCCACGGGCTGACGCGGCCCATCAACGCTTCACTATGCAACGGCGCTGTGCCTTGCGCGTTGTCTATTCTTGCTGTTTTATCTACCGGGCTTGAGGCGCATGCGCCGGCTTCTCTATACTCATGCTGTCATGACCCCATTCGCATTGCCGCCGCTGTGAACGCGAGCCCCTTCGTCCCCGCCCCGACCGACGCCTTGTGCCCTGACGCGCCACCCTTCGGCATGCACGCGGTTGGCGTCACGCTCGCCAATGCCAACGCGACGCTCGAGCGGTTCGCTTGGCTCGGAGACCGACTGGCCGCTGCCATCTGGCGGCGCGACATCGTCGAAGACGAAACGGCGTACGACCACCCCGGCCATCACACACTCTCGTGCTACCTGGACGGCGGCTATCGCACTGAACGGCAGAAGCTGCCGGGCCAGTACGGCGCACCGGCGCGGCTGTGTGCACTGCCGGGCGATCACGAATCGCGCTGGTGGGTGCGCGGCCACATGCACTTCATGCATCTGTATTTCCTGCCCGAGCACTTCACGCAGCGGGCCGTGCAAGAACTCGATCGCGAGCCGCGCGAACTCACGCTTGCCGATCGCACCTACTTCGAGGACGCCCGCATCGCCGCGATGTGCCGCTCGCTCGCGGCACAGCCGTGGGAGGCGCCCGATGCACGCCTGCGGGCGAATGAAGCGGCACATGAAATCCTGAGTCTTTTGCTGCGCAGCCAATCGATGCGCCGCAACGATGCGCCGATCAAGGGTGGTCTCGCGCCCGCCGTGCGGCGGCGTCTGCGCGACTACATCGATGCGCATTTGGCCGATAGGCTCACGCTCGGCGAGCTATCGCGCGTCGCGTGCCTATCGGAGTTTCATCTGTCGCGCATGTTTCGGGCCTCGTTCGGGCTGCCGCCTCATGCCTGGATCGCCTTGCGGCGGGCCGACGTCGCACGGCAGCTGCTGCGCACGACGTCGTTGGCGCCCGATGAGGTTGCCGGGCGCGTCGGTTACGCCGACGCGAGCCATTTCGGGCATCGTTTCCGCGATGTGGTCGGGGCTTCGCCGCTCGCTTATCGCCGGGCCATGAGGTACGACTTCAACGCCTCGACGACGGCCGACACTTTCGGCGAAGGTTGACGCGCAGAAGGATAGACGGCCTGAATGGCGGCCGGCTCGCCGGCCCAGCGAGGAAACAAGCGCACCAGCCGACCGGTCGCCAGGTCCTGCGCGATCGAGAAATCCGTCAGCATGGCGAACCCCGCGCCCGCGAGTACGGCGGCGCGACAGGCGTCGGCCGTATTCGCGCGAAAGCCGCGCTTGCAGCGGACCCGCACGCGTTGCCCGCCCGCGCTCATCAACGACAGCGTGTACGGTTGCGCAACCGTCGATAAGGCGACGAAGGGAACGTCGTCCAACCCGCTCGGCGATTTTGGGAGCGTGCGGGCCGACACAAACTCGGGGCTCGCAACGAGCCATCGCAAGTATTGCCCGAGCCGGGCGGACCGATAGCTCGAATCCTTTAGATTTCCCAAACGAATCGCGACGTCGATACGCTCGGCGACGAGATCGGCATAGCTGTCACCGCAGATCAATTCGATCTCGAGATCGGGGTGCGTTCGTTGCAGCGCGGCGAGTGCGGGGGCCACGATAAGCGTGCCGTAATCGACCGGCGAGGCCACACGTATGACTCCGCGTATCGGCCCCGGCTGAGCCGAAATGGCGGCGAGCCCTTCGCTCGCGGCGCCTAAGCACGCGCGGGTCGCTTCGTAAAGCGTCTGGCCGGCCTCGGTCAAATTCGAGCGGCGCGTCGTGCGCACGATCAACGTCGCCCCCACCTCCGCTTCGAGCCGCTGCATATGCGTGCTGACCATCGTTTTGGCGAGGCCGAGGCGTTCAGCCGCCGCGCTCAAGGACCCGGCCTCGACGACGGCGGCAAAGACAACGAGGCGATTAAGGTTGACGTCGCGCAGATCGGTCATGATGGATTGTCCACTCGTAATGGATTGTCATTCATCGATTATCCATCTTATGCGTTCAATCGCTGTGCGATACGCTTGAGTTCCCAAGCATCGTTCATCGCTTCATTCCCTTGCCCATAAGGACCGCGTCATGTCGCCCGCCACCGCTCGTCAGCCCCTTCGACTCTATGCGTCGCGTTTCTCGGGCCACGCTCATCGGGCCAAGCTGTTCTTGAGCCTGCTCGGCTTACCGTTCCAAACCATCGAGGTGGATTTGAAGGCCGGCGAGCAAAGGACCCCGGCATTTCTGGCGATGAACCCGTTGGGGCAAGTGCCCGTTATAGAGGACGGCAAGACGATCGTGTTCGATTCGAACGCGATCCTCGTTTATCTGGCAAAGCGTTACGGCGATACATCGTGGTTGCCTGAAGATGCGGTGGGCGCCGCACACGTCACGCAGTGGTTGTCGCTTGCCGCGGGGCCCATTGCGCATGGCCCGTGCGCTGCCCGTCTCGTCCGAGCGTTCGGCTATGCGCTCGATTACGACGTTGCGGTGCGCAAGGCCGTTGAATTGTTCGAGCTCATCGAGCCTCAGTTCGGCCAGCGCCCTTTCGCCGTCGGCGCGCAGCGGACGATCGCCGACGTCGCCGCATACACCTATATCGCGCACGCGCCCGAGGGCGGGATATCGCTCGAACCTTATCCGAATATCCGTGCGTGGCTTGCTCGCATAGAAGCGCTGCCGGGCTTTGTGGCGATGCCCGCGTTTAAGTCCGCGCCGGCCGCTAAATAATCCGCGTCAGCACCGATGCAGCATCGATAAGGACCATTTCGATGACCTTGGAAACCCGCGACAGCCGCTCCACGACCCCACCACCGGGCTGGAACCTCGACGAAACCCCGTTCCACGCCGGCGAGGTCGCCGTGCAGACGCGCGCCGGCGTGCGCGAAAAAGCCGAGATAGGCGGACGGCGCGGCATTCGGCGATACCTGCCGGACCAACATCGGCAGTTTTTCGAGCAGTTGCCGTTCATGGTGCTGGGCGGGATCGATGGGCACGGACAACCTTGGGCGACATTGCGTATCGGCGAGCCCGGCTTCGTACGATCGCCCGATGCCACGACGCTGCGCATTGGCGGCGAGACGGTTGCGGGCGATCCGCTTATCGGTGCATGGCGCGTGGGCGCAGCGCTCGGCGGCCTCGGCATCGAGCCGCCCACACGCCGGCGCAACCGCATCAACGGCATCGTGACGGCAAATGACGGCGGCACACTGAACGTAGAAGTGCGGCAGAGCTTCGGCAACTGCCCAAAGTACATTCAGAGCCGCACGCCGGTGCGCGTGGAAACGGCGAGTGCGTCGTCGAGGGATGCCGCCCGGGAGTCGCGGCGCGCCGCCTCGCTCGATGCAGCCGATCGCGCGCTGATCGAACGAAGCGACACCTACTTCATCGCCACGCGCAGCGCATTAGCGAGCGACGCGGCGTCGGAAGGCGTCGATGTCTCCCATCGGGGAGGCTTGCCGGGGTTCGTTTGTGTCGACGACGAGCGCACGTTCGTAGCGCCCGATTACCGTGGCAATCTGTTTTTCAACACCCTCGGCAATCTTGCGATGGATCCGCGCGCGGGGCTCATCTTCATCGATTTCGAGCGCGGCGATTTGCTGTACGTGGCCGCCCATGCCGAGATTGTTTGGGTTGGCACTGCCATGGAAGCCTTTCCTGGCGCCGAGCGGTTGGTGCGATTCACGGTCAAGGATGTTCGGCGCAGTCCCGAGGCGTTGCCGTTTCGTTGGTCCGAAGTCGAATATGCGCCGCAGTTGAAGGGGGAAGGCCATTTCTGAGTGTCGCTCAACCAACGCCCGTGGAAATTCAAGCAGCGGAAGGCCGGCGTCCGTGAGCGAAAAGGAAACTGCTCATGCGTTGCCGGGTAATCGGTAACTCCCCGACGTTCTTGCGATCTCAGGCGATCTGATGCAGTGGCGAGCGCAGCGGGTTGTCGGCGAAGAGCGATTTCCACATCCGCGGCGTGAGCTCATGCACGCGCGAAGCCGGGTGCTGACCCACGCGCTGCAGTACGTCAACCAGATAATCGTAGGGATCGATGTCGTGCAGCTTGCACGTCACCAACAGGCTTTGTGCGATGCCGATCTGCTTGGCGCCGAGCTCGGTCCAGCAGAACATCCAGTTCTTCTTGCCCATTGGAATAGCACGCAGCGCGCGCTCCAATGAGTTTGTATCGATCTCGACACCCGGATCGTCCAGATACAGCAACAGGCCGTCGCGGCGCTCGCGCACGTAGGCCAGCGCCTTCGTGAACGGACTGCTCGGCAGCAAGCCTTGCGCCTCGAACTGCTTGTCCACCCACGTGAAGAACCGCTGCGCCGCCGGCAACGCATGTTGCTGGCGCCACGCGCGCTTGTCGGGGCCAGCCAGGTTCTTCTGCCGGATCTCTTCTTCGACGCGGTACAGCACGCCGATGTGCTCCAGTGCCTCGGCCACCCGTGCTGGTTCGATCGCCTCGGCCTTCACAAACGCGCGTCTGCTGTGCGCCCACCACTGAGCATGCGCGATACCCGTCTTCTTCGCGTACCAGGCATATGCACTGTAGCCGTCCGTATGCAGCACACCCCCGGCCGGAACGGCTTGCCCCTCCTGATCGAACTCAATGGGGGCATTGTGCGATTGCCGTTACGCGAACTCTATAACGCCCATGGCTTACCGCTTACGCCTGTACGAGCATACAAGCGTTGCGGTGACAACGAATCTGGACTTCGCCGAATGGTCCAGTGTGTTCGGCGACGCGAAGATGACCACGGCATTGCTGGACCGGCTGACGCATCACTGCCACATCGTGGAAACCGGCAACGAAAGCTACCGTTTCCGCCATAGCAGCGCCAGTGCAAAGAAGCGTATCCGCTCGCGCGAAGCAGCGCGCAGAGCCGACGGTGCGAGCGAGAACGAATCGGCCTGATCGTCGCTTGCCGCCCAGTGGAAGCCGCTACGGGCTACGCCCTTCGCAGCTTCCACTGCGCACTGCATCCTCATACGAAGGAGGACAACCACTCCGGAAACCCATACACTTATCCACAACCGGTCCTTCTTCAGGCCGGTCTCCACCCCGGCTCAAAGCTCGATCGGCGCGGTGGCTCAAAATTCATTCGGCGCAGACAGGACATGCTCTCTCCCGTCTATACGACACCCATCGTCGTCGAACTGCGCGGGGCGGACGGTGTCGGCGAATGAAGGCGCGGGCCGCCCGGGCCGCGCCAGATTGTCAAGCGCGCTCGACCCGGTCGACCATATCTTCGACGATGTGGCAGAATTCGTCGGGATCCTCCAGCATCATCATATGGCCGACGCGCTGCTGCACGACGTAATCGCGTGCGGCCGCTCGTACCCAGTCCGGTACGTCCCAGCCAGATGCCGATCGTTCTCCCGCGAGCAGAAACAGTGCAGTTCCGCGTTCCGTGACCGATCGAATCCGCGCCAAATAATCGGCGTCGCTCGTCTCCGCGACAACTGCACGCGCCATCGCTTGAATTGTCTCGCGCGGCTGATTGGCGAGCGTCTCGCGTGCCCAAGCAACACGCTGCGCGGTGAGCGTGATATCGCCATTCCTCAGCCATCCTTCAGGATCGTTGACGAGCCGCTCGTGCTCTGCGTGCCAGTCCTCGTCTGATAGACCGGCAATCTTACGACACCAAAACGCGTCGGCTAGCGTGAAGTTCCCTTCGACATTGATGACGCCGCGCACGTGCTCTGGTGCAGCTTCCGCCACGAGCATCGCGACCGCCCCGCCGACGCTATGCCCGAGTAGTACGCACGGCTCGCCGACCTGTTCTTTCAAGTATCGGACTACGCTCATGGCCTGGCCTACGAGCGTAATCTCATCGCATGATTGTTTCATCTGACCGTAGCCAATCAGGTCCGGCGTATGAACAGCGACGCTGCGGATGCGCTCGCGCGGCGCGTAGAAATTCAACGACCCCATCAGGCCGTGAATCATGACCAACGGCGTGGCTTTCTTCATGTCTCTCACTCACCTCACCAAGGTTTGACAGCTCGCCCTGTGTCAGCGCCCTTCGGCAATCCAGCGCGTGCTTGTAGCCCGATAAGCCAATGTTGGAAAAAAATGGGGGCATTGTGCGATTGCCGTTACGCGAACTCTATAACGCCCATGGCTTATCGCTTACGTTGCCGTTAGCCTCCCACTTAGCGCCCACTGTTTGCAATGTAAACGAAGCTGTCGTGAGGCTGCGCGCCACCGAGATGAAAAAGATAGCGGCTGATCAGTCGTGCAGCGATCGCAGCCACGCCGTGAGCGCCTTGATCTGCGTCACCGATTTCCACGAACTCCATACCGACAATTCGGAAAGTCCTGATCAACTCTTCGAAGCATGCCAGTAGCGGATAGAAGCTAAGGCCACCCAGCACCGGTGTCGCAGTTTGAGGCGATTCCGCGTTGCTGAGCGCGTCGACATCGAAGCTGATGAACCAAGGCAACGAACGATCCATCTGTGCCAGCAGTCGCGCATAGCCTCTTGTTTCCGCCTCTAAGGCGGACACCGTTTGGATTTTCACGTCACGTTCGCAGCGTAAGTTATGCGTGGATTGTCGGTAAAAATCGCGAATTCCGACCTGCCAGATAGCCGCCACATGTTTCATTTGGCGGATCCAGTGCATGACGTTCGCATGGTTCATCTCTGCATCGCAAGGCGCTCCTAGTACATAAAGGTCAGGATGTGCATCGATCTGCAGTACCCCCAACCGTTGATAGCGCTCTGCGAGCGCGCCGATGGTATAGAAGGCTTGCGCGTGGTCCCCGCCCAAGACAATCGGCGTCCCACCAACGTGCACAACGCGCCGGCACACATAGGCCAGACGTTCTCCCACCTCTCGCGCACTATCGATCGCGGGAGAGAACTTCACGTCACCTAGATCGAACAGACGTAGATCTCGTTCCTCCAGCTTTGTCCCGAAATCGAGATCGATCATGACATCGGAACTGCGTCCATAAACAGAACGCATGAAGCACTCAGACAATTGTGAGCGCACCCGTTGACCGCCCGCCGCCACTTGGACACTGCCGCCGGCAGTGCTTTGGATCGGGGCGTGCAGCAGCGCCACGTCGCCAGCACGGAGCATGTCTATGTCGAACACGCTCAAAGGCCGGCCCGCGGGTTGTCGCGCTGGCAGGCAAAGTCCACCCACAAGTGCAGAACTCGCATCCTCTGGTAGCAAGAAGTGGTATTTCCGCAGGGCTTGGAAGACCTCCTTTCCGAGGCTCAGCACGAGCGCCTCTTGGGTCAAGCCTGCTTCCACGCTAAGACTCTGCAACTGCGCCACTATTGCGCGCCGCGCACGAAGCCGCTTGCCTCCAAATGGGCTGCTGATTTCGACGCGGTTGGCGTCGATCGACACATACCGCGCGTCCATCGCATCGATTAATTATTTCAATTGTGCATTTAAAATCGATAGTTTTTATCATTTGCACCAGGAATAAGACAGACGAGGTGCGCCATGACGACTGCGCAGATGCAACTGGGAATGAGCGAGCGAACGAGCCTTGCGATCGGCGATGCGCTCGCCGGGCGCGGCGGGCACGGCCCGTTCGCGCGCGTGCGTTTAGCGCTGCTCTTCGCCGGTCCGGCAGTCGTCGCGTCGATCGCCTATGTCGACCCGGGCAATTTTGCGACGAACCTGCAAGCCGGCGCTAAGTACGGCTACTCCCTGCTCTGGGTGGTGCTGGCGGCCAACCTCATCGCGATGCTGTTCCAAGCACTGTCCGCTAAGCTCGGCATCGTCACGAACCGCAATCTCGCCGAAGTCAGCCGCTTGCATTTTTCGGTGCCCGTCGTCTACGCAATGTGGGGCATCAGCGAAATCGCGGCAATGGCGACCGATCTGGCCGAATTCCTCGGCGGCGCACTCGGCTTGTCCCTGCTGCTGCACGTGTCGCTCATGGTCGGCATGGCGATGACGGGCATGGTCACCTACGCGATCTTGTCCGCCGAGAAGCAGGGCTTTCGGCCGCTCGAGCTCATCATCGGCGCGCTGATCGGCACGGTGGCGCTTGCGTACGTGATCGAAGTTGCGCTCGTCGATGTCGATTGGGGCGCAGCGGCCCACGGCGCGCTCGTACCGCAGTTGGACGGCCCCGGCGCATTGTCGATTGCAGCGGGCATTCTCGGCGCGACCGTCATGCCGCACGCGATTTACCTGCATTCGGGCCTCACGCAAAACCGCGCTGGTGCAAGCGCTAACCCTCGCGCCGGCGGCGATGCCGCGCGGCGCAAACTGCTGAGCTTTTCGAATCGCGAGGTGATCGCGGCCCTGTCGGTCGCGGGGCTCGTGAACATGGCGATGGTCATCATGGCATCGGGCGCATTCCATGCAGGGCGCTCAGACATCGCCGAGATCGAAACAGCCTATCGAAGCCTCACGCCATTGCTGGGTGCCGGTGCCGCGGCAATCTTCCTTGTCTCGCTGCTGGCCTCGGGCATTTCGAGCTCAGTAGTCGGAACGATGGCAGGCCAGATGGTGATGCAAGGCTTCGTCGGCTTTCATATTCCCGTGGGCGTGCGTCGGCTGTTGACGATGGCGCCGGCGTTCGTGGTGGCAGCGCTCGGGGTGAACGCAACCGATGCACTGCTCTACAGCCAGGTGGTGCTCAGCTTTGCATTACCCGTTCCGATGATCGCACTCGTCATCGTGACGAGCCGGCGCGACATCATGGGCGCGTTCGTCAACAGCCGGCGGGTGACCATCGCTGCGATCGCCGCAACCGTCGTCATCCTCGCGCTCAACGTCGTGCTGTTGCTGCAAACCTTCGACGCGATGCGTTGAAAACCGTCGTGGCCCGGGCTCAACCCAGGCTCGACCCGGCCCCGGCTCGAACCATCGAACGGTGCAAGCCATGCGGCGGCGACCCGTGGCCGCTCGCCAATTCGGCCAGCAACGCCTTATTTCGTCACGCGATCCGCCGTGTTGCGCGTTTTTGCCGTGCGTCTCGACTTAGCGAGCAGCTTGACGAGCCGCGCATTTGCCCGCGGTTCGTCGACTCTGTCCGCTTGGGGCCCGCGCGCCCCGTTGCGGCCGCTCGTACCGCTTGCGTGCTTTCCGTTTCGGGTCATCCGCTTTGCGGCAGCCTCGCGCTGTTTCTGCTCCCGTTTGGCGCGTCGGGCCTCGCGCGCCAATAATGCGGCGAACGAGGCCTCGTCGGCCTTCAATCCGCGTCGTGTCTTGACCTTCGGCAAATCATCTAGCTCGCCCGCTTCGAACGCCTCGATCACGGCGGGATGAATGTAGCAACGACGACAAACAGCCGGGGTATTGCGCAGCGTTGCCGCTACGTTTTTGATCGTTTCGACGAGATGCTTGTGCGCATGCGCCGCACTCCGCGCTTCGATGCCACGTAGTGCAGCGAGCGCAAAGACGCTGCCGGCCCAGGTGCGGTAGTCCTTTGCCGTGAAGTCCGCGCCGCTCGCCTCGCGCAGGTAGTCGTTGATATCGGACGAGCCCACGGGCCGGCGCGCGCCCTCCTCATCGACATACTGAAACAGCTCGCGCCCCGGCAACTCCATGCACTGCCGAACGATGCGCGCCACGCGCGGATCGTCGACTTCCACCTCGTGCTCGATGCCGCTCTTGCCGCGAAACCGGAAACGCAAATGGCCGGCCCGCACGGCAGCATGACGCTTGCGCAGCGTAGTGAGCCCGAACGATTGGTTCTCGCGCGCATACTCGACGCTGCCCACCCGCACGAGCGTAACGTCGAGCAAGCGCACCACGGTGGCGACGACCTTGTCCCACGGCATGCCGGGCAGCCGCAGATCGCGTGCGACCCGCGAACGGATTTTCGGCAGCGCATCGGCGAAGGCCGCCATCCGCTCGTATTTGGTTGCATCGCGGATTTCGCGCCAACGCACGTGATAGCGATACTGCTTGCGGTTGCGCGCATCGCGGCCCGTCGCCTGCAGGTGGCCTAGCGGGTCCGGGCATATCCAGACGTCCGTATAAGCCGGCGGGACGGCCAGCGCGTTGATGCGTTTAATCTCGTCTTCGTCGCGAATGCGCCGCCCTTGCGGATCGAAGTAGACGAAGTGCCCCCGCACCAGCTTGCGCGTGATGCCAGGGCAACGGTCGTCCACATAGCGCAAGTCCCGCGGCAACTCGACCGGCTCGGCGCCGGGCCTGGGCTCGTCGCCGCGCGCCGGCTCACGGCCGGCGAGAACCCGCCGCGATGCACGGCTGGAAGTACGAGGACTGGACATGGGCGGATGAACGCGAGATGCGATTGGCTGCGTGCCCGCAAGCGTTGTGCCATATCGTCGCCGGCTCGTTTCTCAGCAGCCACAGGATGAATCGGCG
>Ga0207705_10000778_pt1 | contig 26196 bp, 26 predicted proteins | sample KBSC13metaG_FD_184314 | JGI IMG/M metagenome (GOLD analysis project Ga0207705, IMG submission 184314) | Corn rhizosphere microbial communities from Kellogg Biological Station, Michigan, USA - KBS C1-3 metaG (SPAdes) (version 2) | ecosystem: Host-associated > Plants > Roots > Rhizosphere > Soil ... | reverse complement strand
TTCGCGGCGCATCGTTTCGATCAGCACGCCCAATTGCAGCTCGCCTCGGCCGGCGACCTCGAACGCGTCGCGCTCGGCGCTTTCGGTCAGGCGGATGGCGACGTTGCCTTCGGCCTCGCGCTCGAGCCGGTCGCGGATCACCCGGCTCTGGACCTTGTCGCCCTCGCGCCCGGCATACGGGCTGTCGTTGACGGCGAAGGTCATCGCCAGGGTCGGCGGGTCGATCGGCTGGGCGTGGACCGGGACCGAGACCGAGGGGTCGCACAAGGTGTTCGAGACGGTCGCGTGGGTCAGCCCGGCGATGGCGACGATGTCGCCGGCCTTGGCATGGAGCACCGGCACGCGGTCGAGCCCCTGGTAGGCGAAGACCTTGGTGGCGCGGCCGGCCTCAACCAGCTCGCCGTTCACGTCGAGCGCCTTGATCGGCATGCCGACTTCGAGCCGCCCGCTCTCGATCCGGCCGGTGAGGATGCGCCCCAGGAAGGCGTCGCGGTCGAGCAGCGTGGCGAGCATCGCGAAAGCGCCCTCCTCGTCGAGATCGGGCGCCGGGACGTGGCTGACGATGAGCTTGAACAGCGGGGTGAGATCGCCTTCGCGCGCGTCGATGTCCTCGCTGGCGAAACCGGCGCGGCCCGAGGCGTAGAGAACCGGGAAGTCGAGCTGCTCGTCATTGGCCTCGAGGGCGACGAACAGATCGAACACTTCGTCGAGCACTTCGGACGCGCGCGCGTCTTGCCGGTCGATCTTGTTGACCACGACGATCGGCTTGAGGCCGAGGCCGAGCGCCTTGCCGGTGACGAACTTGGTCTGCGGCATCGGCCCTTCGGCCGCGTCGACCAGCAGGATCACCCCGTCGACCATGGAGAGGATGCGCTCCACCTCGGCGCCGAAATCGGCGTGGCCGGGGGTGTCGACGATGTTGATGTGATAAGTCTCGCGCCCGCCCTCCGGCGTCCATTCGACGCTGGTCGGCTTGGCCAGGATGGTGATCCCGCGCTCCTTTTCCAGGTCGTTCGAATCCATCGCCCGCTCTTCCACGCGCTGGTTGTCGCGGAACGTGCCGGATTGGCGGAACAGCTGGTCGACAAGCGTGGTCTTGCCGTGGTCGACGTGCGCGATAATGGCCACGTTGCGAAGTGACATGGTGATCTCAGACTTTCGGGAAGGCGGGTTTCGGCCGCGCACATAGGGCCACTGCTGCGATGCAGCAACCCTGTGCTGTGGACTCTGTTAGGGAACCGTGCATCATTGCAGCAAACCAGACAGGGAGACGATGTTCCGATGAAAGCCCTACTTGCCGCCGCCGCAACCCTGACGATGGTCGCCGCGATGCCCGCCGCCGCGCAGCAACGCCCGCTGAGCGATCCGGTCGTCGCCGCGCCCAATCCCGAAGCGCTGTTCACCAGCAAGGATGCGAAGCTCAACAGGAACAAGCAGGCGACGCTGCACATCATGAAGGAGCTGCTGCAGTGCCACCAGTGGAACCGCGCGGCCGAGTGGCTGACCGACAAGTACATCCAGCACAACCCGGTCGCCAAGTCGGGCCGGGCGGGCGTGGTCTATTACTTCACCCAGGTCGCCAAGCAGCAGCCGACGCCGACCTGCGGCGCACTGACCAGCCCGGTCGTCGCGGTGCAGGCGGAAGGCGACTACGTCACCGTCAGCACCGTGCGCACGCTGCCGATCCCCGGCATCCCGGGCGAGACTTACACGACAACGTGGTTCGACATGTACCGCTTCGTGGACGGCAAGGCCGACGAGCACTGGGACCCGATGGCGCTGGGCGCCGGGCCGGGCCCCTCGGCCGCGGCGTCCAAGCCCGCCGGCTGAGCTCGCACCGCGCCAGGCCTGACCGGCGGCGGGGCGCTACTCGTCGTCGGTGACCTTCATTTTTTCGAGCTTCTTGCTCACCCGCAGCATCTTCGAGAGGCCGTTGACGTGCGACGGCCCCTCGTAGAGCGCGGCGAGATAGGCGCGGTCGAACGCGGTCATGCCGTCGGGCGGGCTGGCGCCGCCATCGAACAGGCCGAGGATCGAGACCGGCGCGCCGCCGCCCTTGGCGTCGCGCGTGCGGGCGAACACCCGCATCACCGCGTAATCCGCCAGCTGGTGGACGGTCTTGCCGGCCGCCTGGGCCCGGTCGATCAGCACCACCACCTGGACGATATGCCGCTCGGTCGCGGTCGAGATGAGGGACTGGCCACCTTCCATCGTCGCTTTCGGCACGTCGGTCAGGTTCTTGCGCCGCGGGACGATGGCGCCATTCTGCATCCGCGTCTCGACCACCGAGAGCACCCGTGTCGGACCCGGCTCGTCGAGCAGCTCCTTGCGCTCGCGCACGTCGAGCACGTCGCTCAGCAGATGGGTCTTCTTCTGAATCGCGGCCATGTCGGCGCGCCCGTCGTCGACGAACGCGACGATGACATTGGCATGGCACTTGCCGTTCGGCGCGAGCGGCACGTGAAGGTTCGCGGCAACCTCCCTGATCCGCCCGACCAGCTCTTCGGCATACTCGGTGCTGAGGCCGATGGCGCCGGGGCAGGCCGGATCGTCGAACCGCGGCAGCGGCTCGTGGCGCAAGTCGGTCTCGCGCGTCACTTCGCGCGCCTGGCGGGTGACCACTTGCGGATCGAGCGTCTGCCCTCTGGCCGTAACGACGATGTCTTTGTCCGCGGACGCGTCCTGCGCCGCCAGCGAGGCTGGCGCGAGCGAAAGCAGAAGCACGGCGAGGCGGCCCGGTTTCATCGGCCTCTTTCTAGCCGCGCGATACGCCGCAACAAGCACCGATCGCGCGCTGCGACACTTTGACACGGTCGCTGCGCAAAGCTGCGCTTGTGCCGACCCGAGGCGAAAAGGGCTGGACCTTTCATTGTCGCCGGGGGCATGGCGAGCGAATGAGCCAGAACGTCCTCGAAGCCCTCGCCGCCACCAATCCCGATGCCGAGATCTGGTGGGATTCCTCGCCGCTGATCTACCCCAGCTGGAAGGAGGAGACGCTCGCCAAAGCCCCCGCCGGCAAGGAAGCCGACTGGGCCGAGCAGCTGACCCGGCTGTACGATGACGCGACGATCCAGCGCGAAGGCACGATGGGCTTTCGCGGGGTGACCACCAACCCGCCACTCAGTCTCCAGGCGATCAAGCTCGCGCCGGAGCTTTGGGCCACGGAGATCAAGAGCATCGCCCGGGCGAATCCCGGCCTCGATTACGAGGGCGTCTATTGGCAGATGTATCTCGACCTGGTGAAGAAGGGCGCCGCGGCGATCCGCCCGGTGTGGGAAAAGTCCGGCGGCAAGTACGGCTTCCTCTCCGGCCAGGTCGATCCGCGCTTCGTGCGCGACGGGGACAAGATGCTGGCCCAGGGCCTGCAGATCGCCGCGCAAGGCGCCAACGTAATGGTCAAGCTGCCGGGATCGCAGGAAGGCTACGAGATGCTCGAGGAGCTGACTTCGCTCGGCATCTCGACCAACAACACGACCAGCTTCACCGTGCCGCAGTACATGCGTTGCATGTCGGCGGTGAGCGCGGGGCTCTACCGCGCGAAAGCGGCCGGCGTGGACCTTTCGAAGTGGCGTTCGGTCATCACCCACATGTCTGCCCGCCTCGGCGAGCTGAGCGACTGGCGCACCGAAGCCAAGGCGCGCGGCATCGAGCTGTCGCTCTCCGAAATCCGCGACGGCGAGGAAGCGGTGCTCAAGCGCGCTTATCACTACGGCAAGAGCCAGGGGCACCCGTCGAAGATGCTGCAATGCTCGATGCGGGTAGAAAAGGACGACCGCACGGGCAAGACCGTCAGCCGCCACATCCAGGACTTCGCCGGCAGCGACATGGTCTACACCTGCCCACCAGGCTACATCGCCCAGTTGATGGCGGTGCAGGACGAGCTCGGCCCGTTCGATCCGAACGCGATCGACCGCGAGCCGAACAAGGCCAGCATCGAAAAGCTGATGAAGCTCCCGGCTTTCCGCCAGGCTTACGAATTCGACGGCATGCGCCCCGAACAGTTCGCCCACTTCGGCAGCTTCAAGGCCACCGAAACCGAGTTCGCCGCCGCGACCCGCCAGACGGTCGACTTCGTGCGGATGACGCTGGAATCGTGACCCGGCCGCCGCTCCCTCCGTTCACCGCGCAAACCGCGGCGCAGAAGGTGCGCGGGGCCGAGGATGCGTGGAACCGGCGCGACCCCGAGACGGTCGCCCTCGCCTACTCGGCGGACAGCACATGGCGCAACCGCAGCGAGTTCGTCACCGGCCGGGCCGAGATCGTCGCGTTCCTGCAGCGCAAGTGGGCCAAGGAGCTCGAGTACCGACTGATCAAGGAGCTGTGGGCGTTCGACGGCGAGCGCATCGCGGTGCGTTTCGCGTACGAATGGCGCGATGCCGCCGGGCAGTGGTGGCGGTCGTACGGCAACGAGAACTGGTTGTTCGATGCCGACGGCACGATGGCGGTGCGCCATGCCAGCATCAACGATCTGGCGATCGCCGAAGCCGAGCGCCTGTTCCGCTGGCCGCAAGGGCCGCGCCCGGCGGACCATCCGGGGCTTTCCGACCTCGGCCTGTGACCGGCGAGGGATAAATCCGGCCGCTCAAGCGCTTAGCCTGGGCGGGCAACGGGTGATGCGGTGAAATCGGTCCTCGAGTTCTTCTGGCAGTTCCTGCTCGGGGTGACCGGCGCGGTCGGCTTCGCCGCGCTGATCGTCGGCGGCACGACGCTGGCGTGCGGCTTCGGCCTGGTCAGTTGCGGCTATGGCTGGCGCCGCTGGCGCAAGCGCAGGAGTGCGCGACCTACCGAGGAGCAGGGTTGAGCCTCTAAATCCTTCCCATTTTTCCGCAGGACAAATGGGAAGGGGGACCGTCGCGAAGCGATGGTGGAGGGGTGCGGGAACGGGGTTACCCCTCCGTCACGCCCTGCGGGCCTGCCACCTGCCCATTCGCGCTGAAGCGAAAATGGGCAGGATTGTGGTGTGATCAGCCCGCGGTGCGCGCGCGGGGCTTGTTGAAGCGGCGGCGGTTGCCGTTGCCGCCGGCGGGCTTGCTGCCTTGCGCGTGGCCGCCTTCGCCGCGCGGCTTGGCGTGGACCGAGGGGCCCTTGTTCGGGAAGCGCCGGCGCTGCTGGTCGCGCGAACGATCGTCGCGCTCGGCACGCGTCGGCTCGGGGCCCTTGGCGTTGACGATCCGCGCTTCGGCCGCGAGGCCTTCGGGCAGCGCGATCTCCTCGAGGTTGGCCCTGGTCAGCTTCCAGATGTCGCGCAGGTAAGCCTTCTCGTCCGGGGCGCAGAGCGAGATCGCCACGCCCGCGGCGCCGGCGCGCGCGGTGCGGCCGATGCGGTGGACGTATTGCTCGGCGACGTTGGGCAGCTCGAAGTTGATCACGTGGCTGATGCCCGAGACGTCGATCCCGCGCGCGGCGATATCGGTCGCGACGAGGATCTTGACGCCTCCCTGGCGGAACTCGCCGAGCGCCTTCTCGCGCTGAGGCTGGCTCTTGTTGCCGTGGATCGCGTTGGCGCGGATGCCGGCCTGGACCAGCTTCTTCACCACCCGGTCGGCGCCGTGCTTGGTGCGGGTGAAGACGAGCACGCGGTCCATGTCCTTGCTGGCGAACCCGTCACGCAGCAGGATCGTCAGGAACGCCTGCTTCTCGCCGTTCTGGCAGAACGCGACCTTCTGCTCGACGCGGTCGGCGGTGGTCGCCTGCGGGGCGACCGAGACTTGCGCCGGATCGGTCAGGTACTGGTCGGCCAGCTGGCGAATCGCGTTGGGCATCGTCGCCGAGAAAAACAGCGTCTGGCGCTGCTTCGGCAGCAGCCTGACGATCTGTTTCAAGGCGTGGATGAACCCGAGGTCGAGCATCTGGTCGGCCTCGTCGAGGACGAGGATCTCGACCGAGGAAAGATCGATCGCCCGCTGGTCGGCGAGATCGACGAGGCGGCCCGGCGTGGCGACGCAGACGTCGACGCCGCGCGCGAGGTCCTGCTTGTTGCGCCCGACGGAGGTGCCGCCGAACACGGTGACGACCTTGAGGTGGGCGAAGTGCGCATAGTCGCGGGCGCTCACGGCGATCTGCCCGGCGAGCTCGCGCGTCGGCGCGAGGATCAGCATGCGGCAGCTGCGCGGCTTCGGCCGCTTGTCGGCGGCGACCAGGCGGTCGATCGACGGCAGCATGAAGGCCGCGGTCTTGCCCGTGCCGGTCTGGGCGATGCCGAGGAGGTCGCGCCCGGTAAGGACGGTGGGGATCGCCTGAGCCTGGATCGGCGTGGGATTCTCGTACCCCTTCAGCGCCAGCGCCTGGACGACGGACTGCGAGAGCCCGAGTGTTTCGAATGTCATTATGGTTTCAGCTCACAAAATGTGCGGCAGCGCGCGCCGGATTCGGCCGCGTGCAGCGGGTTCCGAACGACCCGCGTGAAAAGGGAAGCTCTTTAAAATAGAGCCCCGGTTTTGGGGCTCATGACCGAGACACGGCCGGGGCGGTGCTATCCGCCAGTTCACGCTGCCAGGCGTCTCGATGGCGCGCAGATGGGGGCGAACGGGCGGAAAGTCAAACCTATTCGCGCCGCAAAGGTTAACGCGCCGGCCGAGGCCCGAAGGTGTAGCTCAGCCCCACACCGCCGGAAAACTGGTCGCGCGAGCCGAGCCGGCGGACGACCGGCGAGCGGGCGGGATCGCCGACCAGACGGTCGTACTTGGCATAGCTGAAGACACCCCAGCGAGGGGTGATCTGGGTGAGGAACGAGGCCAGTCCGCCGACGGCCTGCAGCCCTCCGCCGGGATGGTATGCCGGCAGGCCGCTCGGCCCCGCGTCGGCCGGCGCGACGCCGAACCAGGCGTTCTGGTACCGGCTATCGCTCCAGGTCACGCGGGGGCCGATCGAGAACAGCCAGGCGTCGCGGTCGCGCCTGATGAAATCGGCGCCCGCGGTGCCGATCCATCCCTTGTCCCCGGTCACGCCTTTGCGGATCTCGCCGCGCAGACGGAAGCTGTCGCTGACCAAATACGATGCGAACATCCCGGGCTCGACGCTGAACTTGACCTTGGGCAGCGCCGCGCCGACGTCCTTCGCTGAGCGCGTCGCTTCCCAATGGAGCACCGGCCCGGCGGTAAAGCGATGGCTCTTCAGCAAGCCGAAGCCCAGGCTGTCATCCGCCGCGGCGAATGGGAACGGGTCGTCGCCGCGCGCGCGGTCGACTTCCACCAGCGGCCCGACGCGGAAGTCGTCGGAGCCGGGAAAGCTCGGCTGAAGCTGCGGCCCGAGCGTTACGCGCGTGCGGTGCGGTCGCTCGTCGGCGTGGGCCGGCGCAATCGCCGCCACCGCCATCGCCAGGGCAACAGCGCGCGAGGTGGTATTGCGGAACGACATATGAAAGCGAGCCCCTGTTGGAAACCGGCGCATTCCGCAAGGAAGCGGTTCAGGCGACATAACCAGCGGACTTCATTGCAGTTCCGCCCGCCGACGTGGTGGCGGGGCTCCGTCGAAGACGCTCAGTCGCTCCAGTAGAGCCGCATCGGGTTGGCGACGAGGAGCTTTTGCCGCAGCTCGGCCGTGGGCGCGATGCGCGGGATCATGTCGACGATGTGGCCGTCGTCGGGGAGGATGGCCTGCTGGTTCGGATGTGGCCAGTCGGTGCCCCACAGGCAGCGGTCGGGATAGGCCTCTACCAGCGGGCGCACAGCCTCGGCGAAGGCATTCCACGGGTCGCCCGTGGGGTCGAGCCGGTCGGGGCAGGTGGCCTTGAAGTGGATGTCGGGGCGGCTGTCGAGCAGGCGGCGGAAGGCGCGCATGTCCGGTCCGTCCGGACCTTGGGTCACGTCCGGCCGGCCCATGTGGTCGACGACCAGCGGCACCGGGATGGCATCGATGAACCCGCGCAGATCTTCGAGGATGTCGGCCTCGAAATAGATCACCACGTGCCAGCCCGCGGGCAGGCGGCTCGCCACCTCGAGGAACTTGTCCTTCGGCGCGTTGTCGACCAGGCGCTTGAGGAAATTGAAGCGGATGCCGCGCATGCCGCCTTCGTGGAGCGCCTGGAGCTCGGCCTCGGAGATTGCGGGATCGACCACCGCCACGCCGCGCGCCTTCCCGTTCGACTTGGCGATGGCGTTCAGCGTCGCGCGGTTGTCGCTCCCATGGCAGCTCGCCTGGACGATGACGTTCTTCGCGAACCCCAGGCGGTCGCGCAGCGCGAAGAGCATTTCCGGCGTGGCGTTCGCCGGCAGGTACTTGGCTTTCGCACTGAACGGGAATTCGGCTTCCGGGCCGAACACGTGGCAATGCGCGTCCACCGCGCCGGGCGGCGGGGTGTAGGTCGGCTTCGAGGGATTGGGGTGCCAGGAAACGATACGGTCAGACAAAGACGGTTCCATCCATCAGCTTGCGGGCGGTGCGCAGCAGCGCGGAGGTGATCACCTCGCCCGCGTCATTCACTTCGAGCACGCAACTCATCTCGCCGCTCGGGTGCTCGACCGAGAGCGTCTTGCGCCGGCCCTCGGGGATCTGCGCCACCTCCGCCGCGGGGGAGCCGGGGACGAGGCAGGCGGTCGCCACGCTGACCGCGCCGAGCACGCCGATCGACGCATGCGCGCGGTGGGGAATGAAGCTGCGCACGCTTACCGCGCCGCCGTTCCGGGGCTGGGCCACGAGCATCATCTTGGGGACGGACTTCTTGCTGACGTCGCCGAGATTCATCAGCGGCCCGGCGGTCAGGCGGATTGTCTCGATGCGCGCCTTGAGCTCTTCCGCCGCGTCGAGCTCCGCGCGGCTCTCGTAACCGGTCGCGCCGACGTCCTCGGCCTTGAACACGATCGAGGGCATGCCATTGTCGATCAGGGTACAGCGCACCCCGTTGATCACGTCGACCGCGTTGCCCGTGGGCAGCAGCGCGCCGCAGGTCGAGCCGGCGGTGTCGCGGAATTCGAGGGGGATCGGCGCATGGGTGCCGGGCACGCCGTCGATCCGCGCGTCGCCAATGTAGATCGGCATTCCCGCGCCCGGCGTCTGCACGGTGGCGACGGCGACCTGGCCGGTGTTCTCCATGAAGATCGCCACCCGCGTCTCGTCGCCGGTCGCGGCGACGAGACCGCGCTCGATCGCGAACGGGCCGACACCGGCGAGAATGTTGCCGCAGTTCTGCTGATCGGTGACGATCGCCTGGTCGACGAAGACTTGCAGGAACAGGTAATCGACGTCGATCCCCGCGCGTTCGCTCTTGCGCACCACGGCGACCTTGCTGGTCAGCGGATCGGCGCCGCCCATGCCGTCGATCTGCCGCGGGTCGGGGCTGCCCATCGCCCGCAGCAGGAACGCGTCGCGCTCCGCGGTGTCGGCGGGAAGGTCGGACGCGAGGAAATAGCCTCCCTTGGAGGTCCCGCCGCGCATCCACATGACGGGGGCGGAGTTCATCCGATCCTCCGCCTCTGGGGTAGGTGGCAGCCCGCAGGGCTGACGGAAGGGGCTTGTCGGGACGCCGCGCTGGCCCCGTCCACCCCTCGCTTCGCTCGCGGTCCCCCTCCCCCAGCGGGGGAGGACCGGGTCTCAAATCGAAGGATCAAATCCACTTCAACCCCATGTCGGTGAGCTTCTGGCGGAAACCGTACATGTCGAGGCCGAGCACGCCGCTGGCCAGCTTCTGGCGCTTCTCTTCCTCGTTGGCGAGGCGCGCTTCGGCCTTCTCCAGCACCTTGGCGGCATCTTCGCGCTTGACCACGCAGACCCCATCGTCGTCGGCGACGATCACGTCGCCCGCGCGGATGAACGCGCCGGCGCAGACAACGTCGACGTTGACGCTGCCGAGGCTGGCCTTGATCGTACCTTGCGCGAACACCCGCTTCGACCACACCGGGAAGTTCATCTCGTGCAAGTCGCGCACGTCGCGCACGCCGGCATCGATAATCAGCCCGCGGCAGCCGCGCGCCTGGGCGCTTGTTGCGAGAAGGTCGCCGAAATAGCCGTCTTCGCAAGGGCTCGTCGGCGCCACCACCAGCACGTCGCCGTCCTGACACTGTTCGATCGCCGCATGGATCATGTAGTTGTCGCCCGGCGGCACGCTGATCGTCACCGCCGAGGCCGCGATCCGCGCGCCGGGGTAGATCGGCCGCATGTAGCTGGCGAGCAGGCCGATGCGCCCTTGCGCCTCGTGCACCGTCGCCACGCCGCAGCGCGCCAGGCGATCGACCACGTTCTTGTCCGCCCGCTCGATGTTCTGGACGACGACGCCTGCCATAAGCTCGACTCTCCTCGATCTGCCGCGCGGTGGACCGCCCGCGCCCTTCGCGTCAAGGGCGTCGCAATGGCCCAGTGCAAACTTGTAAGCAACACTTACGTTCTGTAAGCGGCACGCCACAAGAGGATGCCAGATTCGACCTCTCCTGAAACGCCCCGTCGTGTGGCGCTGATCGGCTTCGGCGAAGCCGGCGAGAGCTTTGCCCGCGCGCCGGGCTGGCAAGGCGAAACGCGGGCCTGGGACCTGAAGCCCGAACGGCGCGCGGCGATGGCCGCCGCTGGCGTCGCGGCCGGCGCCGATGCCGCCGCCACGCTGGCCGACCGGGCATTCGTGCTCTCGCTGGTGACCGCCGACCAGGCGCTCACCACCGCGCGCGACTATGCGCGGCTGCTGATCCCCGGCGCCCTGTGGTGCGACATGAACTCGGTCGCGCCCGATACCAAGCGCGAGGCCGCCGCGGCCATCGAAGCGGCCGGCGGGCGTTACGTCGATGTCGCGGTGATGGCCCCGGTCGACAGGGGCCTGGCAGTGCCGCTGCTGATCTCCGGCGCGCACGCGATCGCCGCGCAGCCGCTGCTCGCCTCGCTCGGTTTCTCGAATATCCGCGTCGTCGGCGATGAGGTCGGCCGCGCTTCGGCGATCAAGATGATCCGCTCGGTCATGGTCAAAGGGCTCGAGGCGCTGAGCAGCGAATGCGCCGCCGCCGCCGAAGCGGCAGGGGTGTTTGGCGAAGTCATGGCCTCACTCGACGCCAGCGAGAAGCGCCAGCCCTGGGCCGACAAGGTCGCCTACAACCGCGAACGCATGGCGACCCACGGCGCCCGCCGCGCGGCGGAGATGGAAGAATCGGCCAAGACGCTGCAAAGCCTCGGCGTCGAGCCGGTGATGACTCGCGGGACGGTCAAGTTGCAGCGCGAAGCCGCGCAAAAGAACAAGAGAGACGCATGAGCCTAATCATCGATTGCCACGGCCATTACACGGTGCTGCCCAAAGGGCACGACGCGTGGCGCGAGGAGCAGAAGGCCGCCTATAAGGCCGGCACCACGCCGCCGCGGTACCCAGAGATCGCCGACGACGAGATCCGCCAGACCATCGAAGCCAACCAGCTCAAACTGATCAAGGAGCGCGGCGCCGACCTGACCATCTTCAGCCCTCGCGCCAGCGCGATGGCGCCGCACGTCGGCGATCAGGCGGTGGCGAGCGAGTGGGCCATGCGCTGCAACGACCTGATCTACCGCGTCACGCAGCTTTTCCCCGACACCTTCGTCGGCGGGTGCATGCTGCCGCAGAGCCCGAAATCGGACCTCAAGGAAAGCGTGCGCGAGCTGCACCGCTGCGTCGAGGAGCTGGGCTTCGTGGTCTGCAACCTCAATCCCGATCCCGGCGGCGGCTATTTCCAGCATCCGGCGCTGACCGACGAATACTGGTTCCCGATCTACGAGGCGATGTGCGAGCTCGACGTGCCGGCGATGATCCACGTCTCGGGCAGCTGCAACCCGGCGATGCATGCGACCGGGGGCTACTACCTCGCCGCCGACACCGTAGCCTTCATGCAGTTGCTGCAAGGCGATTTGTTCAGCCGCTTCCCCAAATTGCGCCTGATCATTCCGCACGGCGGCGGCGCGGTGCCATACCACTGGGGCCGCTACCGAGGCCTGGCCGACATGCTCAAGCAGCCCGACATCGAAACGCACCTGATGAACAACGTGTTCTTCGATACGTGCGTCTATCACCAGCCGGGCATCGACCTGCTGGCCGACGTGATCGAGAACAAGAACATCCTGTTCGGCAGCGAGATGGTCGGCGCCGTGCGCGGGATCGATCCGCAGACGGGGCATTATTTCGACGACACCAAGCGCTACATCGACGCGCTTGATATCTCCGATCACGAGAAGCACATGATCTTCGAGGGAAACGCGCGCCGCGTGTACCCGCGGCTCGACGCGATCCTCAAGGAACGCGGATTATGAGCGCAACCGCAACTGGCCTCGCGCATTGCGAAAAGCCCGAACGCTACATCCAGCAGCTCGTCAGCCACTGGGGCCACAAGATGGCGACCAGCTATGACGAGGGCGACGGGATGGGCACGTTCCCGTTCTCCGATGTCACCAGCGCGGTCATGACCGCGCGGCCCGAAGGCATCGCGATCACTCTCACCACCGCCGACCGCGAAGAGAACGAGCGCATGCGCGGCGTTATCGAGCGCCACATCGACCGCTTCGCTTTCCGCGAGGCCCCGCTGACCTACGAATGGACCGACTGAGATGCCCGACAAGAAAGAGCGGATCGACATCCACGCCTACCTCGCCGAGATGGACGACATTCCCGGCACCCGCGTGTTCACCGCGGCCCGGGCGCGCCGGGGCTACTGGCTCAACCAGTTCGCGATGAGCCTGATGAAGGCCGAGAATCGGGAGCGCTTCAAGGCCGACGAAAGCGCCTATCTCGACGACTGGCACCTGACGCCCAAAGCCAAGCAGGCCGTGCTCGACCGCGACTACAACGGCATGATCGACGAAGGCGGGAACGTCTATTTCCTGTCGAAGCTTTTCTCGACCGACGGCAAGAGCTTCCAGTTCGCCGCCGGCTCGATGACCGGGATGACCCAGGAAGAATATGCCGAGATGATGCTCAAGGGCGGCCGCTCGCCCGAAGGCGTCCGCTCGATCAAGGGGAAGTACTGAGATGGCACGCGTAACCACCGGCATCACCACGAGCCACATTCCCGCGCTCGGCGCGGCGATGCAGACCGGCACGTTCAACAACGATTATTGGGGCCCCGTCTTCCGCGGCTACCAGCCGATCCGCGACTGGATCGCCAGGCCCGAGAACACCCCCGACGTCGTCGTGCTGGTGTACAACGACCACGCCAGCGCGTTCGACATGAACGTGATCCCGACTTTCGCGATCGGCTGCGCGGAAAGCTTCAAGCCGGCCGACGAAGGCTGGGGCCCGCGCCCGGTGCCCGACGTGATCGGTCATCCGGATCTCGCCTGGCACATCGCCCAGAGCCTGATCCTCGACGATTTCGACATGACCATCTTTAACCAGATGGACGTCGATCACGGCTGCACCGTGCCGCTCTCCATGATCTTCGGCGAGCCGAGCGAATGGCCGTGCAAGGTCATTCCGTTCCCGGTCAACGTGGTGACTTATCCGCCGCCCAGCGGCCGTCGCTGCTTCAACCTCGGCGACAGCATCAAGGCCGCGGTCGAGAGCTTCCCCGAAGACCTCAACGTCCACGTCTGGGGCACAGGCGGGATGAGCCACCAGCTCCAGGGCCCGCGCGCCGGGCTGATCAACAAGGAGTTCGATCTCAACTTCATCGAGCAGGTGATCGAGGATCCCGAGGCGCTCAGCAAGATGCCGCACATCCAGTACCTGCGTGAAGCGGGCAGCGAAGGTATCGAGCTGGTGATGTGGCTGATCATGCGCGGCGCGCTCGGCGACAAGGTCAAGGACCTCTATCGCTTCTACCACATCCCCGCCTCGAACACCGCGCTCGGCGCGCTGATCCTGCAGCCGGAGGAGACCGCCGGCGAAGCGCTCGAGCCGCGCTCGGTAATGAGCGGGCATAGCCTCGCGGCGTAAGCCATTAGCCCTCTCCCGTTGGCTGCGCCAGCTGCGCTTCCAGGGGAGAGGGTTGGGAGAGGGGGCCGTCCTCCCAACCACATCTGAAGGGCCGGGCCAGAGACTGCCCCTCTCCCCGGCCCTCTCCCCTGAAGGGGAGAGGGAGACAGTTATGCGCATTGCCCTCGCCGGCGCCGGCGCTTTCGGCGAAAAGCACCTCGACGGCCTGAAGAACATCGACGGGGTGTCGATCACCTCGGTCATCTCGCGCCGCGCCGAACAGGCGGCGGAAGTCGCCGCGAAGTACGGCGCGCCGCACTCGGGCACCGAGCTGTCCGAAGCGCTCGCGCGCGACGATGTCGACGCGGTGATCCTGTGCACCCCGACGCAAATGCACGCCGAGCAGGCGATCGCCTGCATGGAGGCGGGCAAGCACGTGCAGGTCGAGATCCCGCTGTCGGACAGCTGGGCCGACGCGCAGAAAGTGGCCGACAAGGCGAAGGAAACCGGCCTCGTCTGCATGGTCGGCCACACCCGGCGGTTCAATCCGAGCCACCAGTACGTGCATAACAAGATCGCCGCCGGCGACTTCAACGTCCTGCAAATGGACGTGCAGACCTACTTCTTCCGCCGCACGAACATGAACGCCAAGGGCCAGCCGCGCAGCTGGACCGACCACCTGCTGTGGCACCACGCGGCGCACACGATCGACCTGTTCGCCTACCAGGCGGGGAAGATCGTGACCGCCAACGCGGTCCAGGGGCCGAAGAACCCGGACCTCGGCATCGCGATGGACATGTCGATCCAGCTCAAAAGCGAAAGCGGCGCGATCTGCACGCTTAGCCTGTCGTTCAACAACGACGGCCCGCTCGGCACTTTCTTCCGCTACATCGGCGACACCGCGACGTACATTGCCCGCTACGACGATCTCGTCACCGGCAAGGAAGAGCCCGTCGACCTCACCGGCGTGGCGGTCTCCAACAACGGCATCGAACTGCAGGACCGCGAATTCGTCGCCGCGATCCGCGAAGGGCGCGAGCCGAACAGCTCGGTCCAGCAGGTGCTCGATTGCTACCGCGTGATCGGCGAACTGGCGCAGAGCCTGGAAGCGCAGGACGGCTGGTCGTGAGCCTGTTTCGACGAATGGGAGCTTGCGTATAGGAGGAATTAACCGACAAAGGTTAACCGGGCCGCTGGGAGAGGAATGATGGCAAAGCTCGATTCCAGTCTGGCGGAGGCCGAACAGGTCTATCGAGAGATGCGCCGGCTTGCCGATACCGGCGATCCGGAGAGCAAGAAAAAGCTCGTGCACCTGCGCAGCCGCTACGCCATGCTGATGCTCGACATCCTGCAAGCGCGGAAGATCGACCCGCGGATGCTCGACGACGCCGAGCTGACCAAGGATTTCGACGGCCGGTTCTTCGAGATGCGCCAGGCACTGGCAGGCCATCAGGCGAAGTGGCGGCTGGACTCGATCGAGAACGACACCGCCGGCTACATGACGTCGGCGGCCGGCTTGAACAAGGCGCAGGACGATTTCTACCAATGGGCGCGGGGCAAGTTCACGCAGCGCTGAACTTGATTATAGCTCGCGCCGACTCACAGAAGGGACGCCGCGAGACATGCCTCGAACGATTGCCGGAAAGCAACTCAACCCCATAGGCCTCGGCTGCATGAACGTCTCGTGGGCCTATGGCACGCCGCCGGGCCACGACGAATGCGTCGCTTTGCTGCAACAGGCGGTAGACCTCGGCTACGACCACTTCGACACCGCGCGGATTTACGGCGCGGGCAAGAACGAGGCGCTGCTCGCCGAGGCCCTGAAAGGCCGGCGCGACAAGGTATTCCTCGCCAGCAAGACCGGCATCGTCGTCGACGGCCCGCGCCGCGGGGTGGATTGCAGCCCCGCGTACATCTCGCAGGACATCGACAAGAGCCTGGCCCTGCTCGAGACCGACTTCGTCGATCTCTACTACCTGCACCGGTTCGACCCGAAAGTGCCGATCGCGGACTCGGTCGGCGCGCTGGCGCGGGCGATCGAGGCCGGCAAGATCGGCGCTTACGGTGTCTCCGAATGGTCGAGCGCGCATGTGCGCGAAGCGCACGCGGTTCATCCAATGGCGGCGGTGCAGACAGAGTATTCGCTGTGGACCCGCAATGTCGAACTGGGGGTGCTCGCAACTTGCGAGGAGCTCGGTATTGCTCTCGTCGCATTCAGCCCCCTGGGCCGGGGTGCACTGTGCGGGGTGCTGACCGATCCTTCAGCGCTGGAGGAAAAGGACCTCAGGACCAAGATGCCGCGCTTCCAGCCGGACAACTGGGCGCAGAATCGGATGCTGATCGAGCAGTTCGCGGTCCTGGCGGAACAAGCCGGGGTGACCCCGGCGCAACTGGCCCTCAAATGGGTGCTGTCGCGCGGGGATAACGTCCACGTGATTCCCGGCACGACCAACCCGCAGCACCTCGCCGATAATGTCGCGGCCGCCGACATCGTTGTCAGCGATGCCGTGCTCGACGAGGCGGATCGGCTGATCAATCACGACACCGTCGCCGGACATCGCTATCATGATGCGATAAAGCCGACGATCGATACGGAGGAATTCGCCTGATGGCTTGCGAAAGCAGTGTGCGCGCCGAGATCGGCTACACCGAGCGCACTGAGAAGAAGCCGTACTTCTACGCCAACGCGCACGAGAAGGACTACGTCCCCCTCAAGCCGGCGGAGATGGAGATAGCCGACGCGCGCGGGCTCGACACCGATCTCGACCGCGAGGGCTTCATCCTGGTCGAGCACAAGAGCGCGGTCGGGGATCTGACCGACCTCGACGCGGTGGTGCAAGTCCATGCGCCGGAGATCGCCGAACTGCTCAAACAAGTGACCGGCTGCGACCATGTCGAGGTGATGCCGCGCGGCATCCTGCGCTTCTCGGAACGGCTCGGCGCGAACGACGCGCACGACAACTCGAACCCGGCGCGCATGGCGCACGTCGACATGTCGAAGGAAGCGGCCGCCGAAGCGCGGGCGAAGGGCGCACCCGAAGGCAAAAAGGTCGTCCGCAGCGCGCAATACAACGTCTGGCGGGCGGTCTCCGGCGCGCCGCAGGACGTGCCGCTGGCGCTGTGCGCGTATCCCTCGGTCCAGCCGCAGGATCTGATCGATTGCGACGCGATCTTCGATCCGCCGGGCGGCGCGCCGGAATGGAGCTTCGGCAACTACGTGATCGGGCACAACCCGGAGCACCGCTGGTACTATTATTCCAACATGCACCCCGACGAGGCGATCGTGTTCAAGACCAGCGAGAGCGATCCGACTCGCGCCCAGCTGATGCCGCACGGCGCGTTCGACAACCCCCTCGCGCCGGCCGATTCTCCGCCGCGCGTCAGCCTGGAAATGCGCGGGACCTGCTATTGGTTCGAGGAGAACTGACGAAATTCCGCCCGATGCGATGGTAACCGCGCGCTAACCACGTTCGGTGAGAGCGAATTAACCAGGCAGGGCCAGTCTGGGCGCTGCACCGCCCGGGTCGGAAGTCTCCAGGTCCCTCGACTTCCATCGGGCGGCGATCAACCAAAGATCGGACGGCGGCCCGGAAACGGGCCGCCCTTTTTTGTCCTCAAGGGCCCGTGTAGCCCGCGCCGTAGATCGCCTCGCGGATATCGTGGTGCAAGCTGCCGTCGAACGGAATCTTCTGCGTGGCGAAGACCACCGCCATATCGTTGGCCGGATCGACCCAGAACAGCATCGAGGGATAGCCATCCCAGAAGAATTCACCGACCGCGCCGCGGTTTTCCTCCCGCGTCTGCGGCGGCTTCGTTCGGACGAAGAAATCCAGCCCGAAGCCGCCCGATCCCTTGCTGGCGAGCCACTGCCGCTCGGTGATGCGGGGATCGAGTTCGTCGGTGCTCATCAGCTTGACCGTCGCCGGCTGGAGAATTCGCACTCCGTCGAGCTCGCCCTGGCCAAGCAGCATGCGGGCGAAGCGCATATAGTCGTCGATCGTCGTGACGATGCCCGCACCGCCTTCGGTCATCGGCTTGCCTTCGAAATTGTGGATCAGCCAGGTGTCTTTCGCGACCGGCTCCAGCTTTCTGTCCTTGCCCGGCGTATAGATCATCGCCAGCCGTGGCAGCATGTCGCTCGAGCACTTCCAGCACGAATGGGTCATGCCGAGCGGCTTGAACACGTGCTCGGCGACGTACTGGTCGAACGGTTCGCCCGAGAGCACCTCGACCAGCCGCGCCTGCACGTCGGCCCCCGTGCTGTAGTGCCAGTGCGTGCCGGGGTCCCACAGTAGCGGGACTTGCGGGATGATCTCGGCGTACTGGGCCAGGGTATGGTCGGGCGACAGCGGCTGGAGCTTGTTCCACACGGCGGTAACCGCCTTGCCTGTCTCGCCGTAGTTCTTGGGATCGCCGGCATCGCCGTACGTGAGGCCGGCGATATGCCGCATCACATCGCGCACAGTGATCGGCCGGCTCGGCGGGCGAAGCTTGAGCGAGCCGTCCGGATTGGTGCCGTCATAAACTTGCACCCCGGCGAACTGCGGCAGGTAGCGGGAAAGGGGATCGTCGAGCGCGAACTTGCCCTGTTCCCACAACTGCATCAGCGCGACGCCGGTGACCGGCTTGGTCATCGAGTAGGCCTGAACTTGCGTATCGCGCGCGAACTTCCGTCCCGCCTCGCGGTCGGCCAGGCCCTCGGCGTCGAAGTGGACTTCGCGCCCGTCCTTCCAGACCAGGACCTCGGCACCGACCACGCGGCCCGACGCCACGAAGGACTTGAGCGTCTTTGCGACGCGCGCGGCGTTGACGACGAGCTTGTCGTCCTTTGCCCCGGCGGCTTGCGACGCCAGCAGCGCGCAAGCCGCGAGCGCGGCGGCGACCCTCCTCACGACGGCGCTCTCAGAGCGACTTGGAGTACAATGCCAGCAGGTTGCTCCAGGCGCGCTCGGCCTCGCCCTGGTTGTAAACCGGCGAATCCGGCACCGTCCAGCCGTGGTCGGCGTGATAGACGTCGACCGTGGCCGGGCGTCCGGCGGCAGCAGCCGCGGCCTTAATCTCGTCCTTGATCTCGGGCTTCTGCTTGTCGTCGTTCTGCGCCAGGCACAGAAGGTGGCTTGCGCGGCTTTTCGCGAACAGCTTCAGCGGGGTGTCGGGGCCATCGCCCTCCCAGCCGTTGCCCGGGTGAAATCCCGCCGCCGCCCTGACGCGGCCGGGGACTGCCGCGGCCGTCCTCACGGTCCACGTGCCGCTCATGCAATAGCCCTGAACGCCGACGCCGCGCTTGGTATCGACCGAAGGCTGCTTGTCGAGCCATGCGATTGCCGCCTGCGACATCCCGGCGATCGCCGCCGGCGTGTTGTGCGCCATCCACGGGCCGACTTTCTGGAAGCCGTTATCCTTGCGGAAGGCGTCGAAGTCCGCGAACTGCGGCGCCGGCGCATCCTGGTAGAACGGATTGGGCACCATCACCGAATAGCCGGCGTTGGCCAGCCTCCGCGCCATCACCTTGAATGCATCGCGCAAGCTGGCGATGTCCGGCCACATGACCACCGCCGGATGCTTGCCCTTGGCCGGGTGGACGAAGAAGGCGTCCATCGTACCCCCGGGGGCGGCAAACTTGACCATGCCTTCGACCAGCCCGTCGGCGGCGAGGGCGGAATCGAGCGGCGCGGAAGCCGCAGCGAAGGCCGCGAAGGCGCCGATGGCGGTGAACTGACGGCGGTTGACCCCGCCCATCTCGCTGATTTGATCGAGCTCACACATAGCAGTTCTCCCATCCTTCCGGTCGCTTGGGGGAGAATAGCGCCGCCACGGCGCGCGTCCAGCGGACTCCTCAGGTTCGCGCAAACAGCACGTGCCCGCCGCCGGGCCCGCCTGCGCCGGCCGCCTTCGCCGCCGCGGCCACTTCGGGACCGAGGAAGCGGGCGGCGAGATCGAGGGGACCATGATCCTCGATGTCGGAGTAGCCCAGCTCGCCGAGACGCGAGTGCAGCGCTTCGGGTTCGAGCGCGCTCCGGAACGGCTCGCCGACTGCTGCCACCCGCGCCCGCAGGGCTTCGCGGGCGACCCGGGCCTGCTCAGTCATATCCTCCGGGGGCGGCTCCGCGTAATCGAACACAATCTCGCCGCCGCCGGGCCAGGCCGCGACCGCAGCGAGGGTAGCGTCGACCGTCGCTTCGGTCAGGTACATCGAGACGCCGAGCCAGAAGACGAACGTGCGCCGCGAAGCATCGAAGCCGCTTTCGGCGAGGCGTTCGGCGAAAGACTCGCGCTCGAAGTCCACGCCGACGAAGGTCGGCCAATCCGGCTGAGCGATATCCATCGCCGCGAGCCGCTCGCGCTTCCACGCCTGCGTCGCGGGATGATCGACCTCGAATACCCGCAGGGGCTCGCCGAACGGGTTGCGATAGGCGAAGGTATCGAACCCGGCGCCGAGCACGACCAATTGCGAGACCTCGCGCTCCCCCACGGCCTCGGCCAGCTTCGCTTCGGCGAAAGCGCTGCGGGAGACGATGAAGAAGCGCAGCATCCGGCTGCCGGGGTTGTCGTCGGTCTCGAACAGGAACGCCGCGTCCTCGGCCGCCGAGGGATCGACGCCGAGAATCGGCACCGCCAGCGGATCCTTGAAGATGCGCCCGCCCTCGGCGAGCTGGTGCACCGCGCGATGCCGCGCGGCGCCCCATGCGGTGCGGCTCGGTTCCTTCGGCTGCACTGCTCAGGAATCGGGCGCGTGGGCGATAGCCTTGAAATAGCGGACCGTTTCGGGCGTGACGGTCGGCGGCTCGACCGGCGGAAAATAGCTCAACTTGACGATCACGGTATCGGTCGCCGGGCTCACGTAGATGAACTGGCCGGCAAGCCCGACGGCGCAGAACGCACCCGGTTCGTCGTCCACCTGCCAGATCTGGAAGCCATAGCCGGGGAAGCCGCCTGGCGCTCCCTTGGGAATCCCGGTGGGCAGCATCGTCGTCGCCTGCTTGAGCCAACCGGCCGGCACCACTTGCGTATCGCCGCGCTTGCCGTCGTGCAGCATCAGCAGGCCGAGCCGGCCGAAATCGCGCAAGGTGGCGTTGAAGCCCATGCCGTTGAGCGCGCGCCCGACACCCGGCGGCCCGTCGGCGATCCAGAAGGCATCGGCCTGCGCGCCAAGCGGCCCCCACAACTTGTCACGAGTGTAGTCCTCGATCTTCTGCCCGGTGGCGTTCTCGAGAATCCAGCCGAGCACCATCGTGTTGAGCGTCGAATAATTGAACGCACTCCCGGGCGCGTTCGCTCGCTTCGTTTCCAGCGCGCCGGCGGCGAAGCGCATCTTGTTGAGCACGATCGCATCCTGGTGGAGATGACCGGCGAAGCTTGGATGGGCGCCGAAATCGTAGCGCTCCTGATAATCGACGCCCGAGCGCATCTGCAGGATCTGGCGGATGGTCACGCCTTCGTAGCCGCTGCCTTTCAGTTCGGGCACATACTTCTCGGCCGGATCGTCGAGCGACGCGATCTTGTGCTCGCCGAGCGCGATGCCGACGAGCATCGAGGTGATCGTCTTGGCCATCGACATCGACAGGAATCGCGTCATCGGCAACGAGCGGTTGCGGTAATCCTCGAACACCACCTTGCCGTGGCGGATGACCAGGAAGGCATTGGTGTAAGTGCGCTCGGCGAACTGCGGATAGGCGTAGCTCTGCCCGCCGAAAGCGTCGGCGGGCATCTTGAAGCCGCTCGCGCTCGGCAAGTCCCACACCGCGCCGCTGCGCGGAACCGCGCGGGATTCGAACACCCGATCCGTTTCGCGGAAGGTGAAGCTGTTGACTTGTGGATTGAGCAACTGCCAGCGCATGGCGATGACCGCCGGGGTCAGCGGGAAGGTCTTGCCGACGTAGGGGTCGGACGGCGTTTGCCCTTGCGCCGGCGATGGCGCAGCGCTCTGCCGAGCGCATCCAGCGAGGGCCAAAGCGCCCAGCGCCGCAGCCAGGCCCAGCCGATAAGTCTTCCTCATGTTCCCTCCCCTTGCGGCGTCTCAGGCCGCCTCCCGCTCCTTCGCCAGTCCGATTTCCGCGCTCGGCGCGAAGTTACCGTGGAGGCCGAAGCGCAAGCGGATCGGCACCTGGATCGTGGCGATCGGGCCCTTCTCGATGTCCAAAGCGTCGAACAACAGCAGGTCGCTGCGATGCTCTTCCAGTCGGTTGCAGACCTGGACGATCCACCCGTCGCCTTCCGGCGCGTCCTTCGAACGCGGGATGAAGCACGGTTCCTGCAAGGTGCTGACCGGGCCGGCCCACCAATGCTGCTCGGCGCCGGTTTCGAAGTCCTTGAAGAACAGGCAGTTCATCAGCATTCCGCCGGCGCTGCCGCCTTTCAATTCGTTCGGCCGGCGCATGTCCATTTCGAGGCCCCAGCCGTAACGCGTCTTCACTCCGGTGAAGCGGTCGTCGATGCGCGGGAACTCGCTGACAGTCTCGGTTAGCGGATTGATCTCGGCGAACTCCTCGCCGTTGCTGGCGAGGTCGACGACCCAGTCGGTCAGGTGGCTGGCGGCTTCCATCGGATTGAACGGCGCATCGTTCACGTCGGGGAAGAAGGGAAACATGTTGTTCTTCGCTTCGGGCGTGACGAAGTGGATCTTGCTGTCTTCCTGCCAGGCGTTGAGAACGTGGCTGGCGAAGCAGTTGTCGCGCTTGAACCAGCGGATGTCCTCCTGCTTCAGGTCGTCGCGCCGCGGGATCACGCCGAGATAGACCGGCAGCGAAGTGTCGAAGCCGAAGTGCGGCTTGCCCGCCTCGAGCCGCTCCCACGAGCCGATCGAGGGGACGATGTGCAGCACGAGGTAATCGGGCGTGATTCCGAAGTCGTGCATCATGCAGTAATAGGGGACCTTGAACCACTTCTCGCGGACCAGCTCGCCCTCGGGGCTGATCTCGTAATAGCAGACATCGTCGGTGCACAGGCCGCTGGCGGCGTAGCCGATGGCGACCATGTTGCCGCTGTCGGGGTCGAGCTTGGGATGCGCGGTAAAGGTCTGGCCGGTCATCTTGCCGCCAAACTTCTCGTAGCCCTTCGTCTCCATCGTTGCCGGATCCATCACCAGCGCCGGCGAGTCTTCCTTGAGCGCCCAGAGCTTGCCGCCGAACAGCCAGGCGTTGGTGTTGGCGGTGCCGCGGATCTGGCCTTTGACGCTCGGGTCGTCGGTCAGCGGATTGCGATAGGCGCCGAACAGGCCTTTGCCCGCTTCGTGCTCCAGCTTCCACTTGTCGGTCTGCGCCCAGCGCTGCTTGAAGTCGCAGCGGCCGTCATGGAAGTGGAAGCGGCTGATCATCCCGTCGCCGTTGAAGGCGATATCGTCGCCAAGGCGCGGGGGGAACTGCGGGTCGGGCTGGACGCGGAAGAATGCGCCGTCGAGCTCGGGCGGGATCGTGCCGGTGTGCTGCAGGTCGTAAATGTCGGCCTCGATCCGGCTCGGCGTATTGAACCCGGTGAAGCTGGGGCTGTTCGGAAACTGTGACATGCGCTTGCGGCTCTCCTTGCGCCGAATTGTATGCTCCACTAACGATTGTGCAACAAGACGATAAGGCGTGGGGGATAGAGGACTGTGGCCGCGGCGGCATTGACCCAAAGCAATGAAGACGCCGACATCGGCGGACTGGCCGACATCGTCGGCTTCCACATCCGCCTGGCCCATGTCGCGGTCTACCGCCACTTTACCGAGGCTTTCACCGATCTCGAGCTGACGCAGAAGCAGGTCAGCGTGCTGTGGCTGGTCGCCGATCGTCCCGGCATCTCGCAGATCGCCGTCGGGCAGCGGCTGCAGATGGACCGCGCCACGACGATGACGATCGTCAACCGCCTGCAGGAGCGCGGCTACTTGCGGCGGGAGCGCTCGACCACCGATGCGCGCAAGCAGGCCCTGTTTCTCACCGTGGAAGGCGGGCACGCGCTGGCCGAGGCGAAAGGCTGCATCGCCGCGCACGAGGCCTGGCTGAAGGGCCGCTTCACGCCGGACGAAGTCAAAAAACTGGTGGAAATGCTGGCGCGAATCCACGAATGATCGCGCTTCCTGGGAGAGGACGAGACTGACATGGCTGGACCCGCGGGCACGAACCCGATTTCCGTAGTCGATGACAACCCGATGGGCGTGCGGCAATGGATCGTCGTCGTGCTGATGATCTTCCTCAACGCGCTCGACGGGTTCGACGTGCTGTCGAGCGCGTTCGCCTCGCCTGGCATCACCAAGGAATGGGGCATCCCGCGCTCGGAGCTGGGCATCGTCCTGTCGGCCGAGCTGATCGGCATGGGCTTCGGGTCGATCCTGCTCGGCAGCATCGCGGACAAGATCGGGCGCAAGCTCGATATTCTCATCTGCCTCGTGATCATGGCGATCGGCATGTACATGGCCCACGCCGCGACCGGGGTGACCAACCTGACGATGTGGCGCCTTATCACCGGCCTCGGGATCGGCGGCATGCTCGCGGCGACGAACGCGGTCACCGCGGAAGTTTCGAGCAAGGCAGGCCGAAGCACGGCGATGGCGCTCTATGTGATCGGCTACCCGATCGGCGGCATCATCGGCGGTTTCGCCGCCCAGGGCTGGCTGCTGGTGGATTACGACTGGCGCGCGGTGTTCCTGTTCGGCGCCGTCGTCACCGCCTGCATGATCCCGCTGACGTTGCTGCTGGTGCCGGAAACGCCCGCGTTCTTCGCCGCCCGCCGACCGGAAGGTGCGGTGGACAAGATCAACGCCTCGTTGCGCGCTTTCAGCCTGCCGCCGATCAGCGAACTGCCGCCACCGCCGCCGCAGCGGCCGAAAGTCACCGATATCCTCAGCAATCCGCGCTTGCGGCCGACAACGCTGCTGCTGGCGTTCGGCTACATGTTCCATACGCTGACGTTTTATTACATCCTCAAGTTCGCGGTGCAGATCGTCCACGATACCGGCTTCAGCCAGCCGGATGCCGCGAGCACCCTGACTTACGCCAACATCGGCGGGGCGATCGGCGGCGCCCTGTTCGGCGTGTTCCTGCAGAAGTTCGATATCAAGGGCCCGACGATCATCGCCGCGCTTCTCGGCGTGGTCGCGGTCGCGTGGTTCGGCGTGGGCCACGGGCACAGTCTCGACGCCTGGCGCCTCGCCGCGTTCTTCACGATGTTCTTCCTCAATGCCGCGATCGTCGGTTACTACGCCGCCTTCGCTCGCGGCTTCCCGGCCTTCGCCCGGGCGACGGGCACGGGTTTCGTGCTCGGTGTCGGCCGGGCGGGCGCGGCAGGGTCGCCGATCATCGCCGGCTTCCTGTTCAAGGCGCTCGGCAACGATCAGCTGTTGGCCGTCTCGCTGATCATGTGCGTGGGCGCGGTGCTCGGCGCGGTGATGATCTGGCTGGTGCCGCTGCGCGACGCCGACGCCGATCCCGAATCGCAAGCCGGCCTCGGCGACATTCCCGCCGGCGCCGCTCTCGACTGACTGGAGTAATTGCAAAAATGAAATCGCGTGCCGCGGTAGCGTTCGAAGCCAAGCAGCCTCTGGAGATCGTCGAAGTCGACCTCGAAGGGCCGAAGGCGGGCGAGGTGCTGGTCGAGATCATGGCGACCGGCATCTGCCACACCGACGCCTACACGCTCGACGGCCTCGATTCCGAAGGCATCTTCCCGTCGATCCTCGGCCACGAGGGCGCCGGGATCGTACGCGAGGTCGGCCCCGGCGTGACCTCGGTCAAGCCGGGCGATCACGTTATCCCGCTGTACACCCCGGAATGCCGCCAGTGTAAATCCTGCCTCAGCGGCAAGACCAACCTGTGCACCGCCATCCGCGCCACCCAGGGCAAGGGCCTGATGCCCGACGGGACTTCGCGCTTCAGCTACAAGGGGCAGGCGATCTTCCACTACATGGGCTGCTCGACCTTCTCCAACTTCACCGTGCTGCCGGAGATCGCCGTGGCGAAAATCCGCGACGACGCGCCGTTCAAGACCAGCTGCTACATCGGCTGCGGGGTCACGACTGGCGTCGGAGCGGTGGTCAACACGGCCAAGGTCCAGGTAGGCGACAATGTCGTGGTGTTCGGCCTCGGCGGGATCGGCCTCAACGTGATCCAGGGTGCGAAGCTGGCCGGCGCGAACAAGATCATCGGCGTCGACATCAATTCCGAGCGCGAGGCGTGGGGCCGCCAGTTCGGCATGACCGAGTTCCTCAACACGATGGGCATGAGCCGCGAGGACATCGTCGCCAGGATCGTGGCGATGACCGACGGGGGCGCGGACTACACGTTCGATGCCACCGGCAACACCGAGGTCATGCGCACCGCGCTGGAATGCTGCCACCGCGGGTGGGGCACCTCGATCATCATCGGCGTGGCCGAAGCCGGCAAGGAAATCGCCACCCGGCCGTTCCAGCTCGTGACCGGGCGCAACTGGCGCGGCACCGC
>Ga0207705_10000770_pt1 | contig 26381 bp, 24 predicted proteins | sample KBSC13metaG_FD_184314 | JGI IMG/M metagenome (GOLD analysis project Ga0207705, IMG submission 184314) | Corn rhizosphere microbial communities from Kellogg Biological Station, Michigan, USA - KBS C1-3 metaG (SPAdes) (version 2) | ecosystem: Host-associated > Plants > Roots > Rhizosphere > Soil ... | reverse complement strand
TTCTCGAACCGTTGACCACCGCCGGCCTGCGTAGCGTCCGCGCAGTACCCGGCGACCCGGCCGAGAACCGGCCCGACACCAACATGCCCGTCGCCTGGCTGCTCTGGCACGTGATGGAACGCGAGATCCAATGCCTCGGCCAGGTAACCCTGCGACAGACCGACATCAAGAACAAGACGTCGTCGAGATGGTGAGCTTTGGTAAACGGGTGCCATGCCCACAGCCCTGGGTGGGCATGTCCTAACTGCGAATGCCATGAAAACGTTGAAGCGCTATGACACTCCCGGACACGCTCACTTCTTAACGTTTTCTTGTTTTGAACGTCGTTCGTTTCTTCGCAGTGAACGAGCACTCCTGTGGTTGTCGGAAAGTGTAGCCAGGGCATGCTTGAAGCACGACTACCGCGTTTGGGCTTATGTGTTTATGCCGGAACATGTGCATCTACTCGTTAAACCCGAGCAACCTAACTATCAGATTTCGCAGTTTTTATACTCAATCAAGAAATCTGTGACAAACAATGCGATGAATTATCTTGAGGCTGCCGGTAAGCCTGCTGCAGCGTGGGAGCCATTCTGGGATACGAACCCGAATGGGGAACGCATCTTTAGGTTTTGGCAGCGTGGAGGCGGTTACGATCGCAATATCTGCACGCCAGAAGAGCTTCGAGAGAAGCTGGAGTACATCCATAAGAATCCGGTCGCGAGAGGTTTGTGTGATGCGCCATTTCAGTGGCGATGGTCAAGCGCTTCATTCTATGAGCGAGGCGAGCTAGGTCCTGTCATTGTGACCTGTCCAGATCTATAGTCACTGGCAACATGCCCACCCAGAGCTGTGGGCATGGCCCCCATATCCGCTCGGATGAGCACTGAAAACAACCTATGCCAAGAAATACAGACATCAAAAAAGTAATGGTCATCGGCAGCGGGCCGATCGTGATCGGTCAGGCGGCCGAGTTCGACTACGCGGGCACGCAGGCGTGCCAGTCCCTGCGCGAGGAGGGCATCAGCGTCGTCCTCGTCAACTCCAACCCGGCCACCATCATGACCGACCCGGAGACCGCCGACGCCGTCTATATCGAGCCGCTCAACATCGAGTTCCTCGAGCGCATCATCGCGAAGGAGCGGCCCGACGGGCTGCTGCCGACACTCGGCGGACAGACCGGCCTCAACCTCGCGACCGAACTGGCCGAAGCGGGCATCATCGACAAATACAACGTCAAGCTCCTCGGCACGCCCCTCTCGACTATCGCTAAGGCGGAGGACCGTGAGATCTTCCGCGCTCTCATGCGCGAGATCGGTCAGCCCGTCCCCGAATCCTGGATCATCGAGGACGAAGAGGCCCTGATCGAGCTGTCGACCCACGACGAAGCGCCATGGCCGCTCATCGTCCGCCCCGCCTACACCCTCGGCGGCACCGGCGGCGGCATCGCTCGCACGCCCGAGCAGCTTATCGAGATCGGCACCCGCGGCCTCAAGCTTTCGCCCCGCAACCAGGTCATGGTCGAGCGCTACCTCACTGGCTGGAAAGAGGTCGAGTACGAGGTCATGCGCGACGCCGCCGGCACCTGCATCACCGTCTGCAACATGGAGAACTTCGACCCCATGGGCATGCACACCGGCGACTCCATCGTCGTCGCGCCGTCGCAGACCCTGTCGGACAAAGAGTATCAGATGCTGCGGACCGCGTCCTTGAACATCATCCGCGCGCTCGGCATCGAAGGCGGCTGCAACGTCCAGCTGGCCCTCGACCCGAAGTCGTTCGGCTACTACGTCATCGAGGTCAACCCGCGCGTGTCGAGATCGTCGGCGCTGGCCTCGAAGGCCACGGGCTACCCGATCGCCCGTGTCGCCGCTAAGATCGCCATCGGCCTGCGCCTCGATGAGATCCAGAACGCCGTCACCAAGAAGACTCTCGCATGCTTCGAGCCGGCTCTGGACTACATCGTCGTCAAGATCCCACGCTGGCCGTTCGACAAGTTCACCCTGGCCGACCGACGCATCACCACGCAGATGAAGGCCACCGGCGAGGTCATGGCCATCGACCGCAGCTTCGAAGGCGGCATCCTCAAAGCGATCCGCTCGCTGGAGATCGGCCAGATCGGCCTGCGTCCCAAGAACGCCGACCGCCTTACCGAGATGGAGATCGAATCCGGCCTGGTGTCCGCCACCGACCAGCGCCTCTTCCTCATCTGCGAGGCCTTCCACCGCGGCATGTCCATCCAGGAGGCCGCCGACCTGAGCGGCGTCGACCCCTGGTTCCTGCACAAACTCCAGAAGCTCGTGGCGTTCGAGGACGAACTCCGCAAGATCGGCCCGTCCTTGCATCACGGCGGGGAGCCTGGCCCCGACGCGATGGAGGCAATTAGAGCGGCCAAAAACCTCGGCTTCGCCGACCGCCACCTCGCCGACGTCCTTGGCATCAAGGAAGGCCAGATCCGGGCGTGGACCAAGAAGGCGGGCATCAAGCCCGTCTACAAGATGGTCGACACCTGCGCCGCCGAGTTCGAAGCCGAAACGCCGTATTTCTATTCCTGTTACGATCTCGTCAGTGAGGACGTATAAATGAGCGAAGAGAGTTCCCTGGGCCACGCCCCATTTTCCGCGGACGGCGGCCGCCCTCTGGTCGCCGTGATCATGGGCAGCAAGTCAGACTGGGAGACGATGAAGCACGCCGACGAGGTCCTCACCCAGTTCGGCGTCGCCCATGAGTGCCAGATCGTCTCCGCCCACCGCACGCCGCAGTGGATGGCCGAGTTCGCCGCCGGAGCCGAAGCATCAGGCCTTGAGGTGATCATCGCCGGCGCCGGCGGCGCCGCCCACCTCCCCGGCATGGTCGCCGCCCAGACCCTCGTCCCGGTCCTCGGCGTCCCCGTGCAAAGTCACGCCCTCAACGGCCTCGACTCGCTGCTGTCGATAGTGCAAATGCCCGGCGGCATCCCCGTCGGAACATTGGCAATCGGCAAAGCGGGAGCCACCAACGCCGCCCTGCTCGCCGTGTCGATACTTGCCAACACACGCCTGGAACTGCGCGAAAAGCTCCGGTTGTTCCGGGAGCAACAAACCGAGAAAGTCCGCGCCGACACCCTTCCGTAATTCGGCACACAATGCGTGCCGAATTATGAACGCACTGCATTCATAACTGCGGTTGAGTATCCTTGCACGATATCTCCGTGTATCCCGCGAGTTGAACCATGGCTAATCGGGCCTATCTCTTTGCCAGCGACCAAGAAACATACTTATTGGATTCCGACTGGGATCGCGCCGAGGATTGTCGATACTATGATTCACGCCATACGATCCCATACGGATGGTTCTTCTTCTTCGATGCTGTAGATATCGTCACAGTTAATGTAGTCTCCGGTTCCTCATGGTGGCAAGAGACAAAGTTCCGAGCTGAAAAGGAAAGGGCGGTTGCCAATTTCCGTCGACGGATTCCATTGATCATCGACACTTTTACTTTTGGCTTCCCCGCTGACGGACTGCTGACCGACTTCTGCTCGGATGTCGAGTCCTTGAGCGGAAGCTACCTTCTCATGGATCCGGAGGCGATTTTCAGAGGTGGCGGATGGGGGACGGACGAGCAGATCGCGCGACGCTGCCGGGAAATCGTTGGTGCAATCGCTGATCCAACGTCCTCGGGGGCCGACGTTCGGCGCGCAATCGGCGGTGGTCAGTTCAGCATCGAAGACACAATGCAATATCATCGATACGTCGTTGGATAGACGTATGCCTGCTTAAAGATCATGATGTATTCATCGACCACACCAATACTTCCAGGCGCCACCATCGGCGTCCTCGGCTCCGGCCAGCTTGGCCGCATGTTCGCCATCGCCGCACGGCAGATGGGCTACCGCGTCGCCACGCTCTCGCCCGACAGCGACACGCCGACGGGACAGGTCGCCGACATCGAGGTCACCGCCTCCTACGACGACCTCGACGCCGTCCGTGACTTTGCCCGCAAGGTCGACGCCGTCACGTTCGAGTTCGAGAACATCCCCGTCGCCACTGTTGACGCCGTCGCGGAAATCGTCCCCGTTCGCCCATCCGGCCAGGCGCTCCACGTCGCCCAAAACCGCCTGCGTGAAAAGGAGTTCCTGACGAAGATCGGCGTCCCCTGCGCGCCTTATCGACACGTCACCACCCTCGGTGAACTTCGGTCCAGCCTCAAGGAACTCAACAAGCCCGGCATCCTCAAGACCGCTGGCTTCGGTTACGACGGAAAAGGCCAGGCCCGTGTGATGACCGACGCCGACACCGCCGCCGCCTGGCAATCCGTGGGCGAGACCGAGTCCGTGCTGGAAACGCTCGTCAACTTCGAGCGGGAGGTCTCCGTCGTCGGCGCGCGCGGCGTCGACGGAACCTTTGTCCACTTCGGTGTGGTCGACAATTCCCACGCCAACCATATCCTAGACATCACCACAGCCCCGGCCGCTGTTCCTGAAGAGGTCGCGAAAAGCGCCATCGACATCGCCCGCACGATCTTCGAGGCCCTCGACATCGTCGGTGTCATGTGTGTCGAGTTCTTCGTGACCGGCGGCGGACACGTCCTTGTCAACGAAATCGCCCCTCGGCCGCACAACTCCGGCCACTGGACCATCGACGGCTGTGTCACCAGTCAATTCGAACAGCAAGTACGTGCCGTCTGCGGCCTACCGCTGGGATCCACCGAGATGCTTCGGCCAGCCGCGGCGATGGCTCAACTACTTGGCGACCTCTGGCCCGCCGCCGGACAGCCTAATTGGGTGACGGCCCTTGTCGACCCGGACGTCAAACTGCATCTGTACGGCAAGGAAGAGGCGCGCAAAGGCCGGAAGATGGGACACATTACCGCACTCGGACAGACCGCCGACGAAGCCGTCGCCAGGGTGATAGCCGCCCGAGAATCGCTTCGTTCCTAACACGGCTAACAAAAGAAACAGACCGGTGCGCCACTCAACGTGAGGCATCGGTCTGTTTCTGTTACTGTGTCTCGTTCTTAGCGCGACGAATGCGCCGGAGCTACCTGCCCGGCTGTATACGGTACGGCCGCTGAGAACGCGATGGCGACGATGGCTATCAACGCCAGTAAGTTCGCGACAATCGCTCGCTGCATAAAGACTCCTATGTTCCCGAACTGAATCGTAGATAAGGGCGAGTCAATAATACCGTACGATCGTCAATTTGGCAACCGTCAATATTGCCGGACTTGCCCTTTCTCGCCTCCAGATCGAATTACAGAGGCTGGCCACTCGGGTTGACGTCGCCCGGCGAACTGTAAGTATTGCCGTCGAGATAGACGACACCGTTGCCGAACGGATACCACATGTCGGTTGACCCCGTCCCCTGATGCTTGACCTTGTCGTAGAAGTCGCACGCGGACGGATGGCTGTTCGCGCCTCCCGCCTCGGCAAGCCGCCGTGCGTAATCGCTCCACGTCAAGCTTGGGAGCATCGCCTTGACATGGCCGTCGCAGAACAGGAAGTCGGACATACCGTTATGCCAATCGTTCGGTGCCATGGCTGGAACTCCATCGGGAGAATACGTGGCCGGCACGCCGGAACCATTGGTGCTCGTACCAGCTTTGATCGCTCCGGCGGAACTGCCAAATACCGGGGAGTAAGGTGAGCCATAACGAGTCGTCGACGCGTCGAACTTCTGGCTCGTGCCGGTTGCGGTACTCGCATTTTCCTGGGTAGCTTCGAAGAGAAGGATCGTCTGCGACGGTCGATTCATCAGGTCCATATTGAAAGGCGAATACTGCCCTGGAAGGAAGGGCGACCCCACACCCGCGCTAATGAGGCCGTCGTTGGAGCTCTTAAACGGCGTTACCGTACCAATCAGCCGTCGGAGGTCGTACGAGTTCTGCAGAGCCCAGTTCATCGCGTAGACCGCTCCTGTCGGCTGCTGCGAGTTAACGATTCCGAACGCATTGGAGCGACCATCAGGACAAGCGTAGATATTATCACTTCCACCAAGTCCACGGTTCTTCAAGTAAATGTAGACTCCAGCCACATCCTTAAACACAGCCTTCGCGCCGGCAGGAGCATTGTTATTGGGATACGGTACGCCGGTGGCAGGATTGACGACATTGCCGGAAACCCAAGTCGCGGGGTTGAGAGAAAAGCTCGGGTTCACGTTCGACGTGATCGGGGACGGGATGTTCCCGTCATTGTCACTGGCATAAAGTTGGAACGCTATGCCGAGCTGCTTGAGATTCGACACACACGCTGTCTGCCGGGCCTTCTCACGAGCCTGGGCGAAAACGGGGAAAAGGATAGCTGCTAGAATCGCTATAATAGCGATAACTACTAGTAATTCAATGAGAGTGAAACCGCGCTTCTGCATGGTTTAGATCCTTTCAAATCCGAAGAGGGAAACGATTAGTTCGGCAGCATTAGGAGGACGTTCACGTATGAGTTTACTGCATACAGGCCGCCCAACCGATTAAGCAGAAGTTAAAATACTGTTAAGGTTTTGTTAGCTAAACTTAGACACAGCCTGCTACTTGAACGCCGCGTTGAGGATCTGCGCCATACGCCAACCGGCCAGCGCCATGCGGGTACAAGCGTCGACATGGGCCTGGTGGACATAGTCCGCTGACAGCGCAGACGCATTGTCCTTCGGGAAAGCAAACGACGTCGCCAGATCATGGCTCTCGACCGCCCACACCGCCGGGTCAGTTTCCGCAAGCTTCGACTTGTCGGTCGGCAGGTACGGCAGGATCATCGTATCCACAATTGTCTTGATGTCGCCCTTGCCCGGCTCCATCGACCGCGGCATGTCGAGATACGGACAGACGACCTTCACCTGACCGTCGATGCCGTCGTAGCGGTAGGCATTGTCCCAGAACGCGTGGAGGTTGCTGATGTGCCAGGCGTCGGGGCCGGGATCGTACGAGGGCAGCGGGTCGATCTTATAGTCATTCCCACCCTTCCCGCGCCCAATGGCGTGGAGTGGTTGATGGATGTCGCCCGCGAGATGGAAGAACATTCCGATATAGCGCGCCCGGTCGCCCGCCACCATCGACGGATCGTTGATTGCCTTGAGGCACTTGTCGACCAGGATCTCGTAGGCATTCGGATCGCCCGGATTGTCGAACTGAGCGTGCACATCCGCGGCCGTTATCGCGCCGTCCGGCAGGTCGACATAATGCCAGGTGTTGAACTCCGCGGTGTGCCCAGTACCCGTGTCGACGCGGCTCATCCGCATATCATCCATCCAGGCGGCGACAGTCACCGCGTTGTAGGGCTTGTACTTATCCTCGAGGCCCGAGACGTGCGGGTCATCGGCGAGGGTCGATAGGATCGAAGCCACCTGCGTTCTCGCGGCGGGACTCATCGACTCGTAGGCGACCTCCGCGATCAGCATATGGCCATACTTGTCCCAGCAGTAGGCCGGGGTGGAGGCGGCGGCGATGAGGACAAGAATGACGAGAAGGTGACGCGCGGTTTTCATAGGCCTAGTTTACCGGATCGAATATAAGGGATCGATTATGTTTCTGTTAAATAGACTTTAACTGGTCGTTAACAATCACTGGTAACGATCAATCACAGGGTAGAATCCTTGAGTTCATTACAGTTTGATCGGGAGGAAGTCTTGGCTGAAAACAAGAAGAGCGCCCTCATTGTTTGGGGCGGATGGGACGGGCACGAGCCCGAACAGGTAGCGTCGATATTCGCCGGCGCATTGACGGACCGCGGGTTCGATGTTGAGGTGTCGAATACCCTGGACGCCTTTCTCGACGTCGACAAGCTCAAGGCCCTGTCCCTCATCGTGCCGGTATGGACGATGGGGCAGATCAAGGGCGAACAGCTCGGCCCGGTTCTCGAAGCCGTGCGAAGCGGTGTCGGCATTGGAGGGTGTCACGGCGGCATGTGCGACTCATTCCGCAACGAGACCGAATACCAGTTCATGACCGGCGGGCAGTGGGTCTCCCATCCCGGCAACGACGGCGTCGACTACACCGTCCGCGTCACCCAGCCGGATCACTTTATCACCAAAGGCAGCGTACCTGAGTTCGCCGTTAAGTCGGAGCAGTACTACCTGCATACCGACCCCGCCAACAATGTCCTCGCCGTGACCCGCTTCCCCGTTGCCGACGGTCCGCACGTCAAGAACGGCCCGTTCGACATGCCCGTCGTCTGGACGAAGTACTACGGCGAAGGCCGCGTCTTCTACAATGCCCTCGGACACCACGCCGACATCGTCTCCCAGGCTGAAGTCCTGCCCCTCATGGTGCGAGGACTTCTCTGGGCCGCGCATGCCGAGGATCTTGCGTGATGGACGACGTTGTGACGCTGTATCGACCAGTCGGTCAGGCGGAACTCAACCTGATTGCTGCAGCTGGATATCGACGATTCCCGCCGCGGCTCTCGTTTCAGCCGATCTTCTACCCGGTAATTCAGGAGGCGTACGCCATCCAGATCGCCAGAGATTGGAATACGAAGGACGAAGCATCGGGATTCATCGGGTATGTCACTCGGTTCGACGTCCGCAAGTCCTACCTGGCCGAGTTCACCGTCCAAACAGTGGGCTCATCGAATCATCAGGAGTACTGGATACCCGCTGCCGATTTGGAACGGTTCAACGACAACATCGTCGGCGCCATCAACGTCATCCACACCTTCAAGCCATAGAACCACGAAAGGCCGGCGTCGACGACGCCGGCCTCTGACAATATCTGATCTGGGTGCCATGCCTACAGCCCTGGGTAGGCATGTCTTCCCCGACAGCGCCTACTCGGCTCCCGGCTTGTCCTTGCGCTCGTCGCGGCGAGCTTCGCGAAGCTGCTTGAGCTTGGCGATCTGATCCGGAGTAAGGATGGCCTCGATCTGCGAACGGGTCTCCTTGCGGAGTGCCTTGATCTTCAACTTTTTGTCGGCCTCGGTCAGGGTCGTATCGGTCTTGATGCTTTCCGCCTGCGCCTTCGCCGTAGCGCGGATCGCCTTGATCGACTTCATCTGATCCCTGGTCAGACCCAATTCCTTGAGGATATGGCCATCATGCTTGTGGGCAGGAGCGAGGGCGCTCGCGCCACCGGCGATAGGAGCGGCGGCAAAGCTGATGTTAGCGGCCAGGCTTACAGCGAAGGCCGAGGCGACGAGAGCGATTAACGTTGGTTTGTTCATTTGAGTGAGTGATCCTTTGCGAATAATGGTCGCCGCCCTCGGTCCCGGGTCGAGATCGGCGAAAACGTGGTTCCGCAATCTCAGACGCAACCATTCGCAAAATGTTCACAGTCTAGAAGCAATTTGTCGTCAGCAGTAATCCATCCTTCTTCCGTCCGGAGGACGATCTCCACGGAAGCCCATGACTTCAGTCATGGGGAGCAGGCGTAAGCCATACGGCGGCCACCAAATGCCACAAGCCCCTCGCCCATTCCGATGGGAGAGGGGCTTGTGGCGAAGCCGGGGTGAGGGGGTTCTAAAACGACGTCAGTTTGAGACCGCCATACTCGCGCACGACCGTCGGCGACGTCCCTGTCGACGCAAGCGCCAACTCGGGAGTCTTCGAGTCGGGTTTGTCAGGCGCGAACAGGCCGCTGCGGAGTGCTTCGACAAGCAACTGGTCGTGCGCCGTCTGCTGGGCGAGCGTGGCCTCGACAACGGGGGACGGCGCGACTTCGTGAACGTGAACGCCGTACGACTCCAGCTGTCGATGCCAGCCGGCGGTCAACGCCGAGAGCGCATGGGCCGACGCGGTATAGACAGCCTCGGCGGCGACAAAACCGGCGGTCTCCATCGGCGTTGGATTGTAGACGACCACGACTCCCTTACGCTGGCGGCGAAAATGGGGGGCAAGCGCCTGAACGCCGTAGAGCGCGCTCTTGACGTTCACCTGCATTGTCAGGTCGAACTCGGTGTCCGAAACCTCCAGCGCTGTGTGCTTTAGAGCTCGATTGACGGCGTGCACGAATGCGTCGACTTTGCCGAACTGCTCAACGACCTTGCTGATGAGCGCATTGGCGCTGTCACGCGAGGCCATGTCGCCGGTGAAGGCGGTCAATCGGCCCGGCTCTACCTGGTTCGCCAGAGACTCGATGCGGAACATCCGGCGGCGGCCAATCGCCACAACGGTGGCGCCCTCGTTCAGCACCAATCGGCGAACCGTGGCATAGCCCACTCCGCTTGAAGCTCCCGTGACGATTACTAAGCGCCGTGTCATCGCTGGTTCCTGTGCAATTCTTCCCATGAGATCCCTTCCGCGCGGAATGTGATCGTAATACTTTGTTCCATATAGCAGCCTGTCATTGTGACAAGAAACGCGTCGACTGCCCGGCCCGATTAGTCCGACGGGTTTGGACGGCACTAGCGGGAACCTCTGAGGGTACCGCTAACGTCACCCGACCCACAGGATTACGCCGCAATGCTAGTTGCCATGGATGTATGGTCATTATCGGCAACATCGATCAACGGCCTCAGTGCAAAGTGAATACCCCACCCGTATGCTACAATAACGGGGTCGTAATGTCCGAACTCCCGTTTGGAAAGTTCAAAGTTGTTTCGGGTAGAAGAACTCAATCTTTTTGTTGCCGACGAAGACTCCGCCGCTCGTTCTGAGATGCGGCGGACTCTGCTGTCGATTGCCCCACGCTCCCGTGTGGTGGAATCAGCGACGGCGGCGCATGCGCTCAAGACGCTCCAGGAAAGCCAGTTCGACTGCGCGTTCTTTGCGGGCCGATTTGAACACTCCGGCGCAGCCGAACTGATACGCGCCCTCCGCGGGTATGGTGTCGACACGCCCATCGTCGTTATCACCAGTCCCGGGGACAGGACAAACGCCTCGGACTTCATGCTGGCCGGAGCGTCGCAAACCCTTCCTAAGGATACCGTCAGCTCGGAGACCATTCTCAGAGCCCTCGCCACCACAATCCCTCTCAGCCGGGTCGAGCGCGCCAAAGAGCAGTCCGAACAGCTCCGCCTGCTTGCGGAGGATCGGGTCAAGCTTCTCGCGGAAGCCGGTGTCACCCTCAGCGCATCGCTCGACTATGACGAGACTCTCGCGAACATCGCCAGGTTGACGGTCCCGCGCTTCGCCGACTTGTGCGTCATCGACATGGTCGATGGCGATGTGATCCGTCGCGTGGCCGTCGCACATGCCGACCCAAATCTCGAATCCGGCGCCCAGGAGTTAAAGCAATTTCCGCCTGAACTCGACACCAGTCATCCGGCAGCGGTCGCGATTCGGACCGGCCGGTCACAGTTCTCCGGCGGGCCTCCCGACGACCAGGTTAAGAAACACGCCAGGGCCAGGCGACACCTGGAGCTCGTCACGGTGCTCGACTACAAGAGCTTTATCGTGACGCCACTCATCGCACGTGAGCGGACCCTGGGCGCGGTTTCCTTCGTGCAAACCACCAATCGTCTTCCCTACGGGGAGACGGATATCCTCGTTGCCGAAGAGCTCGCCCGCCGCGCCGCACAGGCCGTCGACAATGCCCAACTGTTCGCCACCGCGGTCGACGAGCGCAAGGAGCTCGAAGCCAGCGAAGCCCGATACCGGTTCCTCGCGGACTGCATCCCTAACATCGTTTGGACGGCGTCGCGCGAAGGTGACAACACCTATGTCAACCGCCAGTGGATCGAGTTCACGGGTTTGTCGCCGGAACAATCCGCGGGTCGTGGCTGGTTCGACGCGATCCACCCGGACGATCGCCAGCAAAGCGAACGCCTTTGGCAGGCATCCCTTGACGGCGGCACGTCATTCGAGACCGAGTTCCGTCTTCGATCCGGGGCTGACGCAGGCTATCGCTGGCACCTCACCCGCGCATTGCCGCAGGTGGACGCCGACGGTCGCACGCTTCTCTGGTTCGGTACGAGCACTGATATCGACGGTCAGAAGCGATCCGCCGAGCTGCAGCAGTTCCTTGTGGACGCCAGCGCCATCCTCGCCGCATCACTCGACTTCGAGGGGACTCTCACGCAGATCGCCAATGTCTCGGTTCCTCACATTGCCGACTGGTGCGCGGTCGACCTCGTCGAAGGCGACGGCATCCGGCGAGTCGCGGTCGCCCATGTCGACCCGGCCAAGGTCGACCTTGCCCTCGATATCAACCGACGCTATCCGCCCAACATTCGGGAATCCAGGGGCGTCGGCGCGGTCCTGCAGTCGGGGCAGGCAGCTCTCGTGCGCGAAATCACGCCGGAGATGCTCGAAGCCGGAGTGCCGGACCCCGAGCAGCGCGCCGTGCTTCTCTCGCTTGGCCTGCGCTCGTACGTCTGCGCCCCCATTCGCGTCCGCTCTGAATCGCTGGGCGCTATCACGTTCATTGCCGCGGAATCCGGACGCCTCTACGACGACGCCGACCTTGCCATCGCCACCGAGATTGCCTACCGGATCGGCCTCGCCCTCGACAACGCTCGACTGTTTCAGGAGATGCGGGAACAGGCCCGCCGCGAGGAGTTCATCAACTCCATCGCGACGAAACTGCGCGCGTCGCTCGACGCCGGTGAGATCCTGCGCACGGCTCTCACCGAGATCGGCCGCGCGTTCGATGTCAGCCGTGCCTCCTGGTTGCGAATCAATCAGGAACGTGGCACACTCGAAATTGCCCCCCAGCAATGGTGCGCCCCTGGAGTCGAGCCGCTACTGCGCTCCTATCACTTGTCCTCCATCCCCGATGGAATACTCGCGGCCTATCGACGCGGCGAACCGGTCATCATTAAGAATCTTGCGACCGATGCTCGTACCGTTGGTTTCTTCGACAAATCCGGCCTGCAGCCCGCCGCGCAAGCGATGCTCGGCTGCCCGGTGTTTGTGCGCGGCGATCTGAACGGCATCGTGACCATCACTGATGTAGAAAGCGAAAGGGACTGGTCGACCGCCGACATCGACACGTTGACGGCCATTTGCAGCACGCTGGCCCTCGCCCTTGAAAATGCCCGCATCTACGCCCGCGAGCACCGCGTGGCGGACATGCTGCAGACCGCCTTCCTGGCAAACATCCCCAGCCGGCTCCCCGGTCTCTCCCTTGACAGCATCTACCGCGCCGGCCTTGAGGAAGCACAGGTTGGCGGCGACTTCTACGACGCCTTCGCCCTTCCCGATGGGCGCGTTGCACTGGTCATGGCCGACGTCTCGGGGAAAGGATTGAGCGCCGCCGTGCAGACGGCGACCGTTAAATACTCGCTGCGCGCCTTCGCCGCCGAGGCCGCCGCGCCCAGCCTCGTCCTCACGCGCCTCAGCCGGATGCTCCGCGCGGACCCCGTGGGTCTGGGCGACCATTTCGTCACCATCTTTTACGCGGTGTTTGATCCGGCATCGGGCAGGATTGCCTACGCCAGCGCCGGACACGAGACGCAGGTGATCAAGCGCAGAACGGGCGGCACAACGCTGCTGGACGCCACTGGCCCGATCCTGGGCATTACTGAGCAGCGATACGAGCAATCTATTGACTACCTCGGGTCTGGGGATAGCCTGATCATGTTCACCGACGGCCTGACGGAGGCGCGGTCTAAAAAACGGGAACTGCTCGAAATGCCGCGAGTCATCGCCGCGGTCGACCGCATTCCCGCCGAAGCCAGCGCCACCGTCATTGTTAAGCGGGTGGAGCGAGTGGCCATGACTTGGGCGGAAAACCGGCCACAGGACGACCTCGCCATTCTGGTGGTCCGAAACGACGCCGACGGCACCGACACCGGTGTCGACGAGCAGGACCTCACACCCGATTACCTGCCGCTTCAGCCCGGGGGTAATCTGGAGCTCCTGTTCGATTTCGAATTTCAGAGCGTTCCCGAATACGCCGGTGAAGTCCGTCAGGCCCTTGGCCACTGGATGGGCGCCATCGGCTTCGACCGCGCCGCGATCGAGGACTTCCAGACAGCCGCGACCGAAGCCGTGACGAACGCGGTTCGGCACGGATCGCCGCAGGGGGCTGAGGATCTCGTTCTCGTTCGCGGTTACCGCAGCTTCGACGATGCTTTCATCATCGAAGTCGGCGACCGCGGCCCCGGTTTGCGCAGTCCCCAAGTCGACCCTCAAATGCCCTCGCCCGAAGCCATGGGCGGACGCGGCCTGCCCTTCATGCAACTGCTTGCCGACGATGTCGACTACGTCTCCTCCGCGACGGCGCACTGGGTGCGCCTGATCAAGCGGCTGGCCGCGAACTAGGCGCTTTCGGTCACAAGTCAAATAATCAGTCGGATCTGTCAGATCCGACCCGATCCGACCGATTCCTATTAGCCGAATGCCCTTGCAGGTGCAACATCTTTTCAGCTTGGAAAAACACATAGTGGAACACATGTTCATATTATGATATAATTAACATACTAGATATAGCTTTAGCTATTAAATATGTTGAAATTACGCAGACAACAGACGACTTAAATTGCTTGAAAAACTTTCTACGAAATCAAGTTTTCAAACGATGTACCTGAGGAACAAACCATGTCGAGAACTACCGCAACAGCCGAAGCAAAACGTGAAGTAGACGACAGACCCAAAGCTCTCCGATATGCGGAGAGAATCAACGCCATCGAAGAAACAATCCTCGACGGCCTTCCCGACATCATCGCCAAACTCATGTCGATGGCAAAGGAGGGAAACATCCCGGCCGCCCGCTACCTCATCGATCGAATGGCCGGTCGCCCGAGCCGCCTGCCACTACCGCCCTCGATCGACAATTCTCTGCCCTACAAAAGCGAGGATTGGATCAGTGATAAAATCATTCGCAAGGAACAACGCGAATCCCGCACCGCCGCCCACATCCGTGCCCTCTACAGGGCAGGCGTCGACGAAGGCGCGTTCCCCGGTATCGGATTCAGCCCATCCCTGCAAGCCATGACAGAGGCATTGGCACGCAAGAGCTTGCTCGATCAGAGTCCGAGACGCTCTGCCGACTCAACTTTGTGGAAATAGCCGGGCGTCGACCTCAGGCATCGGCCGCGGCGCCCCAATTGAGATCACGGTAAATGAGGCAAGGGCGCTTACCGTCGCCTGTTGGCTGTATAATGAATTGCAACCGGCTGCCTGGCCGGTTGGCGCCACGTATGCAGTCAGGCTGACGCACCCTTCGCGGGCGTACATCAAAGGGGATTTTCACCGAATGCGTCGTTCGAACGCACATATCGTTGCCGCCATTGCCATTGCCGGCATTCACTCGCTTCTTCTACGCGCTGCCCTTGCCGATCCGGTCTACACGATGGCTAACCTGGACCCGGCTTCAGGAAAGAAATATGTGGACTTCACCGGGATCAACGACAGCGGACTCGCGGTGGGAACGTCGAGGCCCGATACCTCCGGCGGCTGCCCCACCCTGTGGAAGCCCGAAGGCGGTGCGGGAACGGCGCTGGACACTGAAGTGGGAACCGCGACGGGGGTCAATAAGATTGGGGTGGTCGTCGGCCATGTCGGTACTCAAGCCGTAGCCTGGCGCGACGGCGTCAAGAAGGTGCTGGCGATGCCGCCCTCGGTGACGTTTGCCAGCGCTTCGGCGGTCAACGATAAGGGCGAGATCGTCGGCGAGGCGATCAAGAAGGATGTCTCCACCGCATTCCTGCGACTTTCGGACGCCAGCGTCGTCTTCTTGCCGGGCCTTCCCGGGCTAGCCGCGGGTCGCGCCTACGCCATCAACGACGCGGACACGATCGCCGGCACCGTCTTCAATGACGACGGCGCGACGAAGGGGTGCATCTGGGTCAACCGCAAGCCCATTGCCCTACCCGCGCTCGGGGGAACCAACAGCGAGGCGCGCAATCTGAACTCCAAGGGCGATGTGGTGGGCGATGCGGACGTGTCCGGCGGGAAGTCCCACGCCTGCCTCTGGCGCGGCGGCAAGGCCATCGACCTCGGCACATTGCCGGGAGACGACACCAGCCGCGCGTTGTATGTCAACGACAATGACGAGGTTGTCGGCGTGTCCGGTTTCAAAACCGCATTCCTCTGGAAGGATGGTCAGATGTACAAACTGCAAGACATCATGGACCCGAAACCCGACTGGACACCCGCACAGGCCACCGTCATCAACAACAAAGGCCAGATCGCCGGCTGGGGTACCAACGAAAACGGCCGAGTGTATGGATTTTTGCTGACGCCGAAGTAGGGACTGGTAGGGTGTAGGGAATAGGAACGCGCTGTCAACTGTCCCCCGTAGGGTTTCGTAGACGCCTGGTGCCGCCCGGAGCCTCTACCGTTCCCGCGGACTGCGCATTAGAATGCCCTGCCTTGTTCGTCGTAGCCGCAGGAACGGTTGGGGTTCCGGGCACGGCATTACGGCGACTTACGGGTGCGCACCCATTCTGTGCCCGTCATCCGAATGCGATCTATGACGAAACTCTTCCTGATATCCGCTCTCGCTCTGGCCCTCACAATCCCGCCGATTTACGCCGACGATAACGACGCGCCGCCGCCGATGCTGACGAAGCAGGCGGATGTGCTGGCGCTGTTTGCGCGGAACGGCGACGCGGAGGGGGTGGACACGATGATCGAGCGCGGCGCCGACGTCAACGGGGTCGACTCGAACGGCAACACGCCCCTCACCGAAGCGCTCCAGGGGTCGCATCTGACGCTCGCTCTGGACCTCATCAACCGCGGGGCAAAGGCGGATGTGGGAAATCAGGCAGACGGCGGCATGACGATTGCGATCATGCGGGGCAATGTCGACGTCGTCAAAGCCCTGATCGCGCACGGCGCTCCCGTCGACACTACCAACCTTCCGGCGGCTGAGAATGCGGCAGGCATAGGCAGTCTGGAGATGGTGAAGCTGGTGCTCGCGAGCGGTGCGAAGATCAACCGGCGGGACGTCCTGGACGGCAACGCGGTGCTGACGGCTGTGACTTCTGGGAAGGCAGATGTGCTGAGGTATCTGCTGGAGCATGGCGGCGACCCGAACGTTCTTGAGAAGGATGGGGAGACGCCGCTGACGCGCGCGATTGTCGACGGTCACGCGGACATGATCCCGCTGCTGCTTGCGCACGGCGCGGATGTCCGCCGGACCAACAGCAGCGGCTACACGCCGCTCGATCTCGCGGACGACGGGCGGCATCCGGAAACGTACCCTCGATTGAAGGCGGCATGGATGAAGATTGCGCCGGCGCAGCGGCATCGAATCGGGCAGATGGCGATGTCGACGAAGCCGGCGGTTGTCCCGGCGCGAGAGGCGCTCTTCTCAGCGGCGTCGAGTGGCGACGCTGAGACGGTCCGCGTGCTGCTCAGTCATGGTGTCAGTCCTATTGGGCGCCCCTGGGACGACTATAGCGCCCTGTATCTTGGCGTCCGCAGCCAGAATGCAGCCGTGGTGCGACTGCTCCTGGAGCACGGGGCGCCCATCGACGAACGCGAGCCGATGAACAACACGCCGATCTGCCAAGCGGCGATCTGGGCGGAGACGTCGATCGCGAAGCTGCTGATAGACCGAGGCGCGAAGGTGAACCCGGACAATGTCAGCAATCCGCCTCTGACGTCCGCACGTAATGCCGCGCTGGTCAAGCTGCTCCTCGACCACGGCGCGGATGTCGACGCCCGCGACGCAGCAGGGGCGACGGCCCTCTGGTACGCGTCGGACCTGGACGATGCGTCGATCGCGTCGATGCTGCTCGCCCATGGCGCCGATGTCAACGCGGTCGATCTGGCGAGCGGCGACACGCCACTCATTCGAGCGGCTCGCCACGGACGGCGGGAGATTGTGTCGATGCTGATCGCTAAGGGGGCTGACCCGAGTGTCGCCAACTTCGCCGGTCAGACCGCGTTTGACGTCGCCGGCGATGGTTATCATCCGAAGACGCTGGCGGTGCTGCACGCGGGGGCTGGGACTGGGGTGGCGCGGGATGACGGGCGGCACGCCCATTGCTACGATCGGATTCGATCAGGCACGCCGGCTTAACAGAAATGACAAAATCGGTCGGATCTGACTGATCCGACCGATTCTTGAAACCAGGGCCGACACTCGTGCCTAGTGCTTGAAGGTCCAGCGGCGGTTGGCGAAGAAGTTCCAGAAAACGACGACACCCGCGGCGGCGAGTTGGGAGCCGTTGACGAGAAGTGGCGGGTATTGGTGCTTGCCGGTGCCGCTGATGACGGCCATGGCGATGCGCTTGAAACCGTCGATGTCGCCGAAGATCCCGCCGGTGCCGTGACTGGCAAAGTGCGAGATGATGACCACCATGATCGACGTGTTCAGGAACCACCCGACGATATTGACGGCCAGGAACCGTACGTACTGTTCGTGCGCGGCATGCAGTCTTGCTTCCTTGAACGTCCAGCGCCGATTCCAGATAAAACCGTTACAGACGGACAGCACGAACGCCAGTGTCACCGACGCCAGCAGAAGGATATGTGCCTTGTAGTAGAGCAGGTTCAAGAACGTGAAGTTCACGACCATGCTGGTAAGGCCGACGATAACGAACTTGGCGAACTGCCTTACATCTTTGTTCTGAGTAATCGGGAGGGACTCCGTGCGTTGTGCAATCATGCGGTTCGGTACTTCTCCGGTGAAGGTATTTCGCCTCCGGAGGCGAATCCAATCGGCGGCAAACGATAGCAAGGGCTATGGCGATTTATAATAGCACTTTATTATAAGCCACCATAGCCCAATTTTGCACTAAGCGACGGAAGCAGTTTCCTGAGATGCTGTCGACGGCTTGGGCGTATCGGTGGGAACCGTGCTCAGCGGGGCCACGGAGCCACGGCCGACGCTGTGATATTCGAAGCCGGCACGGCGCATATTCTCGGGGTCGTACAGGTTGCGGCCATCGAGGATGAGCGGGCGGGCCATGATACCGGCGAGGCGCTCGAAGTTGAGCTGCTTGAACTCGTTCCATTCGGTGACGATCACGAGGGCATCGACACCGGCGGCGACTTCGTAAGCGTTGGCGCAGTAGCCGATCTGCGGGAAGACCGACTTAGTGTTCTCCATGGCGATCGGGTCGTAGGCCTTGACCTTCGCGCCGCTGGCGAGCATGTCGGCGATGATGTCGAGGCTCTTGGCTTCGCGCATATCGTCGGTGTTAGGCTTGAACGCTAGGCCGAGGATGCCGATGGTCTTGCCCTTGAGATCGTCGCCGCCCAAAGCCTTGTGGATCTTGGCGATGAAGCGCTTGGGCTGATCGTCGTTCGTGGCGATAGTGGCGTCGAGAAGCGGGAAGTCGTAGCCGAATGCCTGCGCGGTGTGCAGCAGACTTCGGGTGTCCTTCGGGAAGCACGAACCGCCGTAGCCGAGGCCGGCATTAAGGAAGGCCTGGCCGATGCGGCTGTCGAGGCCCATGCCCTTGACGACCTGGTTGACGTCGGCGCCGGCCACTTCGCAAATATTGGCGATGGCGTTGGCGAACGAGATCTTGGTGGCGAGGAAGGCATTGGATGCGTACTTGATCATCTCGGCGCTGGCGACGTCGGTAATGATCATCGGGCGCTCCAGCGGGGCGTAGAGCTCCAGGAGACGCATGGCGACGATCCGATTCGGCGCTCCAATGACGATGCGGTCCGGCACGAGGGTGTCCGTGATGGCGGAGCCTTCGCGAAGGAATTCGGGATTGGAAACGACGTCGAAGTCGACGGCGCGACGCTTGTTGGTCTCGATTACCTCGCGGACGAAGTTGCCGGTGCCGACGGGAACGGTCGACTTGTTGACGATGACTTTGTAGCTGTTCAGGGATCGGGCGATACCCTTCGCGGCGTCCTCGACGTAGGATAGGTCTGTCGAGCCGTCTTCTCGCGGGGGAGTGCCGACGGCGATAAAGACAATTTCGGCTTTGGTGACGGAAGCTTCAAGGTCGGTCGTAAAGGTCAATCGACCGTCGGCGACATTTCGTCCGACCATCTCTTCGAGGCCGGGCTCGTAGATCGGCATGATGCCCTTGTTAAGACCGTCGACCTTTGCCGCGATCTTGTCGACACAGACGACGTCATTACCCAGGTCGGCAAACACCACCCCTGTGACAAGTCCTACGTAGCCTGTGCCTATAACGCAAATATTCATTCAGAAAGATCTCCTAACACTTGGCGGCACGCGGTTGACCACTGCTACGCCATAATTGAATTGTCGTGAGCCAATGAGCGAAGGGCCGGATTGACCCGCCCGGCGCGTTCCTCGCCACCACTCCCGAAATGGGAGGGCAGCAGTTAAAAAGTATCGGCTCGAACGAATCTTATTGCCGAACTTGTTTCGGAAACGAAAGATTTTCCATGTCTCAACGCGTAACAGGATGAACAGGGGTTGAGTACAACGAGGTTTGCCTCCGCGACCGTCGATTGATAGAATTGCAAAGTTCGTGCCAAACCGGGAGGGAATGTGGTCGATGGCGCGAATCCTAGCAGTGTTCGGGGGCTGCCCGATCCTACAGTAACCACTGTACCACCGATGTCGCCAACTGTCGAGACGATCGGCGACTTAGCGCGTCGATGTCGACGGTCGATAGGGATAGGAGCGGCTTCGGCCTGTATTATACACCTTACGAGAAGATATCGGAATCGTCGGGCGCAGATGGGCCGGGCGACTCATCGCCTGAACCGGAGAGGCATCCACATATTGGTTGCAGCGTCGCCTGTCCGACCGTATACCAGAACCAGCCCATGACGATGACCACGGCAATCATGACGGTCCAAACCATTATGCGGATATCATCTTCGACAGTTCGATTGCCGAGCCAGGATTTTAGTACGTTCATGAAAATAAAAACGGCTGCTCGCCAGGATCGGTTTCGATTTCGCCAGGTCACGTTTGGGCTATCAACCAGTCTGCTATAATAAGGGCTACTATGTCTTCGGGAACAAAAAACAAGCAGGACGCGGCGAAGCGTAATCTGACGATTCAGAACAGAAAAGCGTACCACGAGTATGAGATCGACGAGACGTTTGTCTGCGGCCTCGTTCTCACGGGCACGGAGATTAAGTCGATACGGCTTGGGCTGTGCAATTTGCAGGACTCATTCTGCCGCGTGCAGAGCGGCGAGATCTGGGTCAACAACATGTATGTGGCGCCGTACGACCAGGGCAATCGCTACAATGTCGAGCCCCGGCGGAGTCGAAAGCTGCTGCTGCATAAGTGGCAGATTACAAAGATTACGACGAAGGTCAATGAGCGCGGCATGGCGCTGGTGCCGACGAAGTTGTTCTTCGAGCACGGCTTTGCCAAGATCGTCATCGGTATCGGCAAGGGCAAAAAGCTGTGGGATAAGCGTGACAGCATCGCCGACCGCGACCGGGAGCGTGAGGCCCGGCGCGACTTCAGCCGAGGTCAGGATTAGCCAACTGGCGATATCTTCTCGTCCGAAGGACGGTTGGCCGCAGGCCCCACAGCCCGGACGTTTACCGTCCAGAGGTTTGCGGTTGACGAGCCGGTTCAGGCCGGTGAACGACCTTACTGAGGAGCCTTCGGCTAAGCGTCCTTCAGACGCGACTACATTTCTAATGTCCATTATCGATAAGACAAAGTTTGATTTCTCCGTGGCGGCGACGTCGAGTGAGGCGGCGGGGCAGACGGCTGTGGTGCGAAATGAGACCTCGACGACGGTGTTGCACGTCGCGCTGAAGTCGCCGGAAGCTTGGATCGACGTCTACCCGGCGGAGTTCGCGCTTGCGCCACGGTCGGCGCAGACTGTGGCGATTCGACTTGCGCCGGAGAATAGCCGGGACGCGCTCGTGCCGGCGTCGGTCAAGTTATTCGGCCAGTTTCTGCATGTCAACGCGAATGAGACGGGGCATGTGCCGCCAGACGTCTCGATCGATCTTAAAATCGTGCCGCCCGCGGCGAACTGCCCGATCTGTGGGACGCTGCTGCCGGAACAGGCCAGGGAGTGCAAGCGGTGCGGCGAGCGGATACGGCTGTGTCCCGTCTGCGCGGCGCCGAATACGTGGGTGGCGCGGACGTGCCGTTTGAACGGGTCGCACGTGATTCGGACGGAAGTCGACTGGCTGACGTCGCCGGGTGGGGATAGCGTGCATGGCGCACCGGCCACGATAAAGCTGGGGCCGCAGCTCGCACGCAAGTGGTCACTTCCCACATTCGCCCCCACCCGTGCGGCCGATATTTATGAATGGAGCGCGCCGCTGGCGGCGTTCGGGATGCTGTTTGCGTCGGCGATCGACACCGTCGGTAATCGGTCGTTCGTCCAGGCTTTCGAGATGGCGACGGGGGCTGCGCTGTGGGACCTGGAACTGCCGGATCCCAAGGGCGTGTATCCGGACCGCGGGTCGATGGCGCTGTCGACGGATGGCATTTTGTATGTGGCGACTCTGGGCGGTCATGTCACCGCCATCGACGCTGTCCGGGGGACGCTCAAGTGGTCTGAGAAGTTTGCGGGAACGGTCTACGGCGGCGCGGTGATACCAACGTCGTCGAATGGGAAGTCGGGCGAATTGCTCCTTGTTCCGATTGGCGACTCGCTTACGATCATCAACCGTCTGAACGGCAAGGAGATCCGTCGACACGAGCTGGGCGCGCGGCTCGACACCGCGCCGTGCGCGAGCAATGTGGCCGCTTATGTCGCGGATGAGGACGGGATCGTCATTGCGCTGGACCTGGGTGACGGCCGGGAGCTGTGGCGGGCCACGCTCGACGGGGCGTTCGACGCGGCGCCGATCCTGCGGGACGGCGTGCTTTACGCAGCTACGATGTCCGGAACGGTGTATGCCCTGGATGCCTCGACGGGAGCGGAGCGATGGCAGAGCCGCGCGACGGTCAAGCCGGTCGCGGTCAGTCCGGCGCTGTCGGCGGATGGTTTGCTGTATGTCGCCGCGGACGATGGATCGCTGCATATCATCGCCGCGGATACCGGGAACCTCGTCCGTAGCCGCAAGCTCAGCAACGCCCCTCTGCGCAACTCACCGGTAACGGGCGGCGGCACGGTGTTCCTCGGCGCGGACGACGGCAACATCTACTCGGTGGACGCGGACTACGGCGTTCACCTCGCCTATGAGACGTCGGCGGGGTCGAGGATCGCCGGGGCGGGACTGGCGATGTACGGCAATTTGATCGCGTTCTCGAGCACCAATGGCGTGCTGTACGTTCTGGAGGCCAAGTCGTAGAATAGTGAATGTTGAATTATGAATAGTGAATTGGGGAATGGCCTGAGCATACTGGGATACGACGTCAAGTGGGTCGACTACGGCTTTCTCGACGCTGAGGTGCTACGTCAGCAAATAGCGATCTACGAGACCGGCGAGGATCGGGCGACCGAGCACTATCGCTATGCCGCGTTTTGCCAGGTCCTCGACCGCGACGGCCTGAGCGACGTCGACCTCGACCACTATTTGGAACTGGTCGACAACGACGTCGATTCTGCGATGGCGTCGTCGGTACTGTTTCACGTCATCCACTGGCCGAAGCTGTCGACTCGTCAACGGGCGCGGCTGCGACGTCATTCGATGTTTTCAGAGGGACGTTTTCAGCGTCAGTTTACGATCTATGACCTGACGGTGGAGCTTGGTCGCGTGGAAGGTGTTTCGGACCTTCTCTACGAGCGATGTATGGCGACCGGGGATGAGACGCTGCAGCGTAAGATTGTCGAGCATCGGGGACCGACAAGGGCACAGATCGAGCAGTTGGTCGAGTTTGGTAAGTCAAAGTCGGTGCGTAACATGGCGGCGGCGCGGCAACGTCGGATGGACGCGGCGGAGGTCGACGCACAGGATGGGTAGAGTCTCCAGATGAAAGCGCTCATTCTCTTTTCTCACGGTTCGGTACTTTGCGGCTCGGGCGAGGCGCTGGATCGGCATGCGGGGCGGCTGCGGGGTTCGGGGGAGTGGGATGTCGTCGAGGTGGGCTATATGAACTATAGCGTGCCAACCTTTCAGGAGGCGGTGGTCCGGTGCCGGGAGGCGGGGGCGCGGGAGGTTCTGGTGGTGCCGTTTTTTCTGGTGCCAGGCTACTTTGTCAGCAAGAGCTTGCCGGAGCATGTCGACAATGCGCGCCGCGACTTTCCGGAGTTGACCTTCACCATCGCCGACGCCATTGGTTACGATGAGCGACTGGCCGACGCGGTGGTCGAGAGCGCGCTCAGTCCGCTTGGGCCGGGCGAGTGGCGGGACGATTTGACGGCGGCGGCGCGGAACTGTCGGGCGAATGAGCAATGTCCGCTGTACGAAACCCCGAACTGCCCGAGGGCTCCCGAACCGGGCAGCCCTGTTCGACCGTTTTTGGAATAGCCAACTAGCGTTGGGGCATCCAGCGCGAGAAAAGCGCTAACCGCCATACCCGTGCGGGCGCAGCGCTTGCTAGTCAATTATTGGGAATGAGCTTAACGATGAGTACGGCGCTGGTTGTGATGGTACACGGATCGCCCAGACCCTTAGCGAATGAAGATATGTTTCGGGTGGTGGAGATCATCCGGAATCGTAAGGATTTCGACATCGTCGAGGTGGGCTTCATGGAGTGCAATGAGCCGGCCATCGACACGGCTATCGACAGCGCGGTCGCACAGGGCGCGAGCCGAGTGGTCGCTGTCCCCTATTTCCTTCATACCGGCACGCATGTGGCCGACGATCTTCCCGGAATCCTCGACAATGCCCACTTGCGTCATCCCCAGGTCGAGTTCGCGATGGGCAGGTACCTGGGCGCGTCGCCAAGGCTGACGGAGATCCTCGCCGACAGAGCTCGCGCCGCCGCTCACTAGTCCCCCGCAACTGATCGTTCAGCGAGTAGACGGGAATGTCGTACCCGTGTTCGAAGTAACTCCCCCACTTATCGTCTATCGAATACATGATTAGTCGTAATTCGCGTAATAATTTTCACGTTTGACAAATCTAAACGTTTCGATATATAATTGACATGCGACTTTAACGCGAAAGTTTATATAACGTAGATTTGAATTGCTGAGAGCTATCTTTGCAATCTATTGTCGATTGATTTGATCCGGACAAGGGGGCTTACGATGACGAAGAGGTACCTGACTGCGCTTGGCGCGCTCGTGGTGATGAGTGCGGCGGTGTCGACCCAGGCGCAGAACTATACGCCGTATCGATCGCTTTCAACTGATCGAGGGCGTCCGCATGTCGACCATGGCATCGGCTACAACCGGCTACTGACGGACCACAACACACCACTCCACGGCGTGTCGCTGGCCTGGGATGGAGGGTCGAACGGAACGGATGCGGCGGTCCTGCCGACGCAGGCACAAATGAACACTCTGTCGGCGGTGTACGGACTGAATTGCATCCACGTGTACGCGGAGCAAGACAACCAGGTGATCGGCCACAACGAGGCCAAGATGGATCAACTGGTCGACGAAGCGTCGGCCGCTCACCTGTATGTGATCATTACGATCGGCTGTGGATCGCACAACGGCACGATCCAGAATCTAGGCTGGGAGCAGGGATTCTGGCAGTTGTACGCGGCGCGCTATGGCGGGCGAACTAACGTCATCTTCGAGAGCAAGAACGAGCCGCAGTCACAAGGGCCGGCGAACTGGAACGCCGGCGACTGGCACTGTCAGACGCTTCTTTACCAGACGATTCGGTCGGTCGCCCCGAGTTCGTTCATCCTAACGTGCACCTTCCAGGCGTTCGACAATGCCGGGGCGGCGGAGTCCGGCATTCAGACGATGCGAAGCCAGGGCGTCGACTTCAGCAATGCGGGCGTCGCGTTTCACGGGTATCAGACGCAGAGTTCCATCGACGCTTGCATCGGCGCGTTCCAGGCTGTCGGCAGTGAGCCTGCGATTCTGTGTACGGAGTTCGATCCGGGAACCACAGTCAGCACGGATTACAACAATATGCTGGAGACGCACTTCTGTGGATGGGTGGAGTTTACCTTCTTGACCGCCGGGGATGCAGACCTGTCGAACTTCTTCAAGCCGTCGATCAACAAGATGGGGGTTCTCTGGACGCCGGACTTTGGGACGTGGCCGGCCAACGCGGCGACGGGTGAGCCGATTGGTTCGAATATTTCGTTCAAGGCTCTTGCGAACAGCAAGTATGCGAGCGCGGATAATTGGGGCGCGAATCCGCTGATCGCCAAGCAGCCGGTTGCGGGTAACTGGGAGACGTTCAAGCTGATATATGCCGGCACCAATACGGTTGGGCTGCAGGCGGCCGTCAATGGGAAGTACGTGTGCGCGGACAACGCCGGTGGGAGTCCGTTAATCGCCAACAGGACGTCGATTGGGGCTTGGGAGACATTCGAATGGTACCGGCTTGGCGATGGCAATGTGGCGTTGAGGTCGTGGGCGAACGGGAGATTGGTGTGCGCCGATCTCAACTATTCCGGCGGGGCCGGGGCGCTGATCGCCAATCGAACGGACTTTGGGACGTGGGAGGAGTTTGCGGTAAGCACCCATTAGCACGGGCAGGCGTATAACGCCTGGACGGGCGGGACGCCCATCATACGATAGTCCCCATGGATAGAATCCACCTATGTGGATGAAAATGGGGTATATGTCGGCCACTCGGACCGACGTAGAGATCGTAATTCCTTGGGTGCAAGAGCCTGTACGATAGTCTGATCGGGACACTTTCAAGCACCTATTATTGTTA
>Ga0207705_10000769_pt1 | contig 26391 bp, 30 predicted proteins | sample KBSC13metaG_FD_184314 | JGI IMG/M metagenome (GOLD analysis project Ga0207705, IMG submission 184314) | Corn rhizosphere microbial communities from Kellogg Biological Station, Michigan, USA - KBS C1-3 metaG (SPAdes) (version 2) | ecosystem: Host-associated > Plants > Roots > Rhizosphere > Soil ... | reverse complement strand
CGGCACGCGCCGCTGCAGTTCCCGGCGCATGGCCTCGAGTCCGTCAAGCTCCCCGTGGTCGAGGAAGAGAGTTCCCGAAATCGGGCTACGATGGGCGACCCAGTCGAGCAGTTCGCCTTGATCGGCATGGGCCGAGTAGTTGTCCATCCGCCGGACTTGCGCGCGCACCCGCACCTCGCTGCCCGAAATCCGCACGGAAGCGCCCGACGCGGGTGATCCGGTCGTCGTTCTTGCTCGCCGACCGGCGGCCGTCACCGTCGGTCCTGGCGACCTTCATCGTTCGTAGCTTGTAGATCGCGAACAGCGTAATGAGCCATCATCCATCCCAGCCAAGGCGGCGGATTTCGTCAGCCAGAAAGGTTGCGATAGGCAGCGTCCCGACCGGACTCACGACGCTGTCCGTCGCGCTGATCGACGAGATGCCGGCATCAGAGAGCTGCTGGAGGTCGGCGAGGCCCGCAAGACAATGGGTCGCCATCGCCTCCACTTTCGCGGCTCTCGCGTCCCGTAGCAGTCTCGCCGCGGCAACAAGCGTGGCCCCGCTGGAGATCAGATCGTCCACCAGCACCACCCGTCGCCCGCTAGCCCGGTCGGCGTCCGGGATTTCGAGCCGTACTTGGCGATCGCCATCGCGACGCTTGCGTCCGAGCACGAACTCGAGCCTCATGCGGCTGGCGATACGTTCCACCCACTGCCGTGCCTCGGCATCCGGGCCGACCAGCAGCGGATCGTCGCTGGCATCGAGCGCGGCTGCAAGCAGAGGCGCCGCCGACATGCTCACAGCTTCAATTCCTGGCATGATGGCACCCAACGAATGAGTGCGATGCAGATGTGGGTCCAAGGTCAGCACGGCATCGAAGTGGTCGACTAGAATCTTACCGATCACTTGCTGGCTGACAGCCTCGCCAGGTTGGAAGGCCGCATCCTGCCGCATGTAGGCGAGGTAAGGCGCGATCAGGATCACCCTGGTTGCACCGTTGTCCCGCAGTGCCGAGGCAGCCAGCAGAATCTCGACCAGCTTGTCGTTGGGATGGTCGAGCGAGCGGTAAAGCAGCGCGGTCGTTGGCGCGGGCTCGACTTGCACTAGGCTTTCGCCGTCCGGGAACGCCCGAACGCTTACCAGACGATGCGTTACGCCGAGCGCGTGAGCGAGGCGTTCGGACGCCGGGACTTGCTCTGCGAAGCCGAACACCGCGCAAGTCATGGCCTAATCTCATAGCCGTAGCCTTCACCGGCCAGGTCGCGAGCGAAGCCCAAGCCGGTCTCCGAGTTGGCATAAATCCGATAGAGGACCTCGCCCGCACCAACTTGCGCGCCGACCTTGCAGAACAGATCGATCCCCGCGCCTTCGTCCATCGGCGCGCCGGCGAGGCGCGCGATACGGGCAATGCGTTCGCAGTCGATCTGGCGGACCGACCCGGGCGCCGGTGCGACAACGTCGAACCTATGCCTGCCTAGGGAAGGTTGATTCTGCCGCCGCCCTTGGGCGTCGATGATGCGCTCCATCGCCGCAAGCGCGGCCCCTGAGCAGAGCAGCTCAACCGCCCGCGCGTAGCCGCGGCCACCTTCGAGTGCGGGGTCGAATTCCAGCATGTGCCCTGCAAGCGTTAGCGCGTGTTCCCGCAAATCCGAGGGCGCGTCATCGTCGTTGTGCAGCACGGCGATCACGTCGCGCGCCTCAAGCACTGGTCCAACGCCGCGGCCGACGGGTTGCGAGCCATCGCTGATGACAATGGTCGTCACCAGACCAAGGTGCCGGGCGACATATTCAAACAACTTGCGCAAGCGCACCGCATCGCCTTGCGAACGGACCTTGGCTGTAGGGCCGACAGGGATGTCGATTACCAGATGGGTCGATCCGGCCGCGGCCTTCTTCGACAGGATCGAGGCAACCATCTGCTCGAACGTGTCGAGCCGGAGTGGACGCTCAACCGAGATCAGGACGTTATCGGCAGGCGAAAGATTCACCCGGCCACCCCACGCCAGGAATGCCTTTTGAGTGGCGACAATCTCGGTCATTTGCTCTTCGGTCAGATCGACGTTCGCAAGCGCTCCCATCGTGTCGGCGGTGCCCGAGGGCGAAGTGATCGCACGCGATGAGGTCTTGGGGCAAATGAGCCCATGCGCGGCGACGATGGGCACGACGATCATCGACGTGCGGTTCCCGGGAATGCCCCCGATGCAGTGCTTGTCGACCACCAGAGGCGCGTCCCAATGTAGGCGATTGCCCACTTCGACCATTGAGCGGGTCAACGAGAGTGTCTCCTGCGTACTCATGAACCCGGCGCAGGCGACGAGGAACGCCCCGATCTCCATCGGCGAGTAAAGATGAGCGGCGACATCGCGCACGATCTCGCCGATCTCGCTGCCGGAGAGGGTGTCGCCATCGATCTTGCGGCGGACGAATTCGAGGCTCGCGGGTGGACGAGCCTGCTCGATGGACGCTTGCGTGCCTTCCGCGCAACCCAAGCGGCGGAAGGCCTGTTCGCCGAGGCCAATCTGACCCGCGGCAACGAGGCCGGGGTCGTCCACGATATCGAGCGTGGCAAGAATTTCATGGGGACCCGAGAACACGCGAATCTTGCGCAACGCCTGGAATTGCTCGGGCGAATAGCCCTCGCCGTCTCTCAGCATGAAGGCAATATTCTCAGGGTACGTGTCGATCGGGACCCGTCTGATCGTGGGCATTCGCCGCCTTCCATGCGGTAGCGCCGGCTCAATTGCGCGGCGCCCCGTGTCTTCGGGATAAGACGGCGAGGGACATGGCTGCATTGGGAACCTTACGGAGCGAGCCGTCTCCGTAAGGTTCCCAATGTTCGGCCGGGCGATAGCGCGTTAGCTGGTCCAGGCAGTCCGGCGATAGATTCCCGCAGCGGAAAGCGAATGAGGACGAACCGGATCGGTGCCCTGAAGCTCCCCGCCCGAATGACGGCGGAGCCGCCTGCTGGCACAGGCGGCCTGACCTTTGGCCCACAACTGCTTGGGAGCCGACGTGACTACACTTTTGGCGTTGCCATTGCTTGCCGCGATTGCTTCTGGCTTGCTCATCGGCATCGAGCGCGGTTGGAAGCAACGCGAACAGCCTGACGGCGCTCGGGTAGCCGGCGTCCGCACGTTCACCCTGATTGCCACCTCGGGGGGGCTTGCGGCAATTGTCGCACAGACCGTTTCGGTCGCAGTTGCCGCGACAGTCATGGCCGCATTGACGACAGCTCTCGCCGTCGCCTTCCTGCGAGCCCCGGCTGGGCCGGGCCAGCGCGATGCGACGACGATGGTCGCGGCCTTCGTTGCGCTTCTGCTGGGCCTAGTCGCCGGGGCGGGCCAGCCGGCGCTGGCCGTCGCCGGGGCCGCGGTCGTGACGCTCCTGCTCGTCACTCGCGAGCAAAGCCACCGCTTGCTGACGTCGCTCAGTTCACAGGAACTCCACGCGTTCGCCTTCTTCGCGGTCATCTCGGTCGCGGTGCTACCGTTCCTGCAGAACCGCGAATTCGGCCCTTACCTCGCCTGGAATCCGTTCAAGCTATGGTTGGTGGTCGTTTTGATCACCGGGTTCTCGGTACTCGGCTACACGACCAACAGGATCTTCGGTGAGGATAAAGGCATCATTGCGACCGCACTGATCGGCGGGGCCTACTCGTCGACCGCGGTGACCGCGTCGCTGAGTGCGCAACTTGGCGCAGGCGATCCGGGGCCGCTGTCCACGGGTATCGCGCTGGCTAGCGCCGTGATGTATATCCGCGTGCTGCTTCTCACAGCTTTGCTCGCGTCCGGCGCAGCGCCCGATCTCGCCCTCGTACTCGGCCCGGCCGCACTGGTTGCGTGGGCCGCCTGTGCGGTGCTGTGGCACCTCGAGCGAAAAAGGCCCGGCGCGCCAGAACACAGGGTCCAGGCTAGGCCCTTTCGCTTCCTTCCCGCGCTCGTTTTCGCGGCGGCCGTCGCCGGCGCGGCGTTGCTGGTCCGGTGGGCTCAGACCGACTTTGGTGAAGCGGGCGCCGCGCTTTCCTTGTTCTTCGCTGGCAGCTTTGACGTCGATGCCGCGATCGTCACGTTATCTACACTGCGGGCCGGCTCGATCTCCGCCGATGTTGCCGCGTTGGCCCTCGGCGGGACGGTTGCAGTGAACATGGCCTTCAAGTCGGCGGTGCTTCTGGCGAACGCGAGATGGCGCTTGGGAAAGCTTGCCGGCGGCGCGCTGTTGGCGAGCCAGATAGCTTTGCTGCTGACGCTTGCCTGGCGATTTGCCGATCTCAATTGATGGGATCACAAGGCAATGCAGATCCAGTTACCGTTCCTTGACGTAGCTCAAAGCGTAACCGCTCTGACTCAGTCAATTTCCCTTTCGTGGCCAGACAGTCGCGTGTCGGAACGAATGACAACAAGGGAGTGGACCATGTCACTTGGCGATTGGCTGTTCCATCTGACGGAGCTCTTGAGGACCACGCGTCTTGTCGAATTTTCGCTACGCGTTTCAGACTGGCCTTTCGCGCTGTGGCTGCAGACCCACTTCTACGCGATTCCGACGTTTCAGACCCTGCACATTCTTTCGATCGCCGTCCTCTTCGTGTCGACACTCATGCTCAGCCTGCGCGTATTGGGGGTCAACGGCTTGGACCAAGGGCTCGATGTGGCGCTGCGGCGGCACCGGGCGTGGATCTGGTCAGCGCTGGCCGTGCTGGTGGTGAGCGGGATCGTGCTGCTGATCAGCGAGCCAGTGCGCAACATGATCAATCCGATCTTCTGGTTCAAAATGATCCTGCTCTCGGTCGCGGTCGGCTTCAGCTTGTGGTTCCAGCAATCCGTCCGCGTGAGATCGGCGACTTGGGACGTCTCGCCGAACGGTCACGCGGCGCTGCGCCTGGCGTCGGTGGCCATCATCGTTCTTTGGTGTGCGGTGATGGCGGGCGGCCGCTGGATCGCCTACGCGCCGGTTTGAGGAGAAGCGTCAGTGAACGCCGAAAGCATCTGGAAGGGCCTGGAAAACTCCGCCTTGGGAACGACCATCGCGAGCTCGGAATGGATGTTCCCCACGCTCGAGACCATTCACGTCATCGCCATCGTGACTGTCATCGGCGCGATCGCAATGATGGACATGCGCCTTCTGGGCCTCACTTCAGGCAATCGGGCCGTTCGAGCACTGGCCCACGATACCTTGCCGGTGACCTGGGTGGCCTTCGCCTTGGCGGCGGTGACCGGTTCGCTGCTCTTCGCAAGCAAGGCGACGACCTACATGGTGAACCCCTATTTCCTCTGGAAGCTCGCCTTCATGGTGCTCGCCGGGCTCAACATGGTCTTCTTTCATCGCTACGTTGCCAAGGGAATGGATAGCTGGGGAGCGCCGGGTACTGCCATCCCGCTGAGTGCCAAGTTGTCCGGCCTGCTTTCCTTGGGGCTATGGATGATCATTCCGTTCTGCGGCAGGGTCATCGGCTTCACCCTGGGCGTGTACACGCCATCGTGATGCGAGCCATCGAGCCTGGGACATTTGCGGATCACGTCTGCGGGCGGACGCTGCCAGCATAGTCGCTCCATTGCTGGAGTGTCCGATGAATTATTGCGATAGTTGTGCGGTGCGGAATCGAGCGATTTGCGCGGCGCTCGATAACGACGAGCTTGCCGCCCTGAGCTCTATCGGTCGCCGACGCAGGCTTGAGCCCGGTGAGCCGCTCATCTGGGAAGGCGACGATTCGATCCTCGTCGCCAACGTCATCGAGGGCATCCTCAAGCTGTCGAACGGCACCGAAGACGGGCGCGAGCAGATCGTCGGGGTGGTCTATCCGGCAGACTTCATCGGCCGCCCGTTCGGCGCCACCACGCGCCACTCGGTCGCCGCTCTGACAGACGCACGGGTTTGCGTTTTTGCGCGCGGCGACTTCGACCGCTTCGCCGGCCAGCACCCCGCTCTCGAGCACAAGCTGCTCCAGCGCACACTTGGCGAACTCGACCGCACGCGCAGCTGGATGCTCCTGCTGGCACGCAAGAATGCTGAAGAGAAGGTCGCGACTTTCCTCCTCGACATGTCTGCGCGGCTCGCGCCGCTGGGATGCGAACGCCCCCATGGTCCCGTGGACCAGTTCGACCTTCCCTTCTCGCGTCAGCAGATCGGCGATGTGCTCGGCCTCACCATCGAGACGGTCAGCCGCCAGATGACCAAGCTAAAGCGCGACGGCCTGATCGCCCTGCCGACGCGCCGCGCGGTGATAATACGCGACCGCGCGCGGCTCGAAGCAATCGCCGGCTGAGCAGCAGGGAGCCCCCTCGTAGATTTCCCAATGCCCGCCCGCCGGTTTGATTGCGATCAAGGCAGCCGGTGGACGGAGGGGCCAGCGAACGGCCCGGCAAGCAAGGGTTCGAATTCATGGAAGCAATTCTCACGCGCGCCGGGCTGTGGTTCGGCGCTATGGTTCTCGCAGTCCTTGCCTCGGCCTATGCGCACGACAGCGGCTTCGCGGCGCAGATGCTGCTTCTGGCGGTCGTCGCGCTTGCCGGGCTGTGGATCAGCGCAGCGAAGGCCGACGTCGGCGCCGTAGCCAGCGGCATCCTGCGTATACCGGCCGACCCATCGAAGTATGACGACGATCCGGTGCGCTGGGGAGTGCTCGCGACAGTGTTCTGGGCGATCGTCGGCATGGCGGCCGGCCTTCTGATTGCCTGTCAGCTCGCCTGGCCGCAGCTCAACATGGAGCCCTACTTCAACTTCGGCCGGCTGCGCCCGCTGCATACCTCCGGCGTGGTCTTCGCCTTTGGCGGTAACATCCTGATCGCCAGCAGCTTCTACGTCGTCCAGCGCACGTGCCGCGCGCGCCTCGCGTTCCCCGGCGTCGCCCGTTTCGTGTTCTGGGGCTACCAGTTGTTTCTCGTCCTTGCGGCGAGCGGCTACCTTCTCGGTATCACCCAAAGCCGTGAGTATGCTGAGCCGGAGTGGTACGTCGACATCTGGCTGACCGTGGTGTGGCTTGCCTATCTAGCGGTGTTCGTCGGCACGCTGGTCAAGCGCACAGAGCCGCACATCTATGTCGCCAACTGGTTCTACCTGTCGTTCATCCTGACGATCGCCCTGCTCCACGTCGTCAACAACCTGGCGGTGCCTGTCAGCTTCCTCGGTTCGAAGTCCTACTCACTGTTCTCGGGCGTGCAGGATGCCCTGACGCAGTGGTGGTACGGCCACAATGCGGTCGCGTTCTTCCTCACCGTGCCGTTCCTCGCGATGATGTACTACTTCGTGCCGAAGCAGGCCGCGCGGCCGATCTACAGCTACCGCCTGTCGATCCTGCACTTCTGGTCGCTGATCTTCCTCTACATCTGGGCCGGCCCGCATCACCTGCTCTACACCGCTCTGCCCGACTGGGCGCAGACGCTCGGAATGGTGTTTTCGATCATGCTCTGGATGCCGAGCTGGGGCGGCATGATCAACGGGCTGATGACGCTTAACGGCGCGTGGGACAAAGTCCGCACCGACCCGATCATCCGCATGATGGTGATGGCGCTCGCGTTCTACGGCATGGCCACTTTCGAAGGGCCGATGCTCTCGATCAAGACGGTAAACGCGCTGTCGCACTACACCAACTGGACCATCGGCCATGTCCACGCCGGGGCGCTGGGCTGGAACGGGATGATCTCTTTCGCGGCAATTTATTTCCTTGTCCCGCGGCTGTGGCACCGCGAGCGGCTGTACTCGCTCCGCTGGGTCAACTGGCACTTCTGGACCGCGACGGTCGGCATCGTCTTCTACGCTGCGTCGATGTGGACAGCAGGGATCACCCAAGGCCTGATGTGGCGCGAGTACGGCGTCGACGGCTATCTTGTGAACAGCTTCGCCGACACCGTCGCGGCGCTCCATCCTATGTACATTCTGCGCGCCTTCGGGGGCACGCTGTACCTCGCCGGCGCCGTGCTGATGGTCGCGAACGTCTGGCTGACGATCCTCGGGCGTCAACGGGCTGAGAAGCCGATGCATCAGGCCGCTTACAATCCCGTCGCCGACCGCCCGATCGTCGCCGTTCCGGCGGAGTAGGAATCCGACCATGAAGTTCACCGAACAGCACAAGAAGCTGGAGCGTAACGTCACGCTGCTGGCGATCTTCGCCTTCATCGCCGTCGCCATCGGGGGCACGGTCGAGATCGCCCCGCTCTTCTGGATCGACAACACGATCGAGAAGGTGAAGGGCATGCGGCCCTACACTCCGCTCGAGCAGGCCGGGCGCGACATTTATGTGCGCGAGGGCTGCTACGTCTGCCACAGTCAGATGATCCGCCCGTTCCGCGACGAGGTCGAGCGCTACGGCCACTACAGCCTTGCTGCCGAGAGCATGTACGACCACCCGTTCCAGTGGGGCTCCGAGCGCACCGGCCCTGACCTTGCGCGGGTCGGCGGGCGGTATTCGGATGCCTGGCACGTCCAGCACCTCAGAGATCCGCGCTCGGTGGTGCCCCAGAGCATCATGCCGACCTACGCCTTTCTCGCCGAGACCGACCTCGACCTGAACGATGCCTCGGCGAAGCTGCGCACGCTCCGCGACGTGGGCGTGCCGTATTCCGATAAGGATATCGCCAACGCTGTGCTCGACATGCGCGCGCAGGCCGATCCCATGGCCGACGCGAAGGACCTGATGAAGCGCTACCCGAAAGCTCAACAGCGCGATTTCGACGGCAATCCGGGCCGCTTGACCGAAATGGACGCGCTGGTCGCCTATCTCCAGGTTCTCGGCACGATGGTCGATGTCGATGCTGCGGCCGCGCAGGAAGACCTCGCGTCGGAGAGGGGTCGGTGAGCGGGCTTTCGACTTACCAGGCGGTAGCCGACTTCGCCGAAGGCTGGGGCCTCTACACGATGCTGGCGGTTTGGGCGGGCTTCGCTCTCTGGCCCTTCCGCCCCGGCGCGCGCGATCAGAACCGAAACGCGGCGCAGATGATCTTCAAGGACGACAACGATGGCGAATGAGCGCCCGCACGGCAAAAGGATCGACGAAGCTACCGGCACTTCGACGGTCGGCCATGAGTGGGACGGCATCGAGGAGCTGGACACCCCGATGCCGCGCTGGTGGCTGTGGAGCTTCTACCTCAGCATCGCCTTCGCGGTCGGCTACGTCGTCGTCTACCCAGCGATCCCGCTGCGCAGAGAGGGGACCCCAGGCCTGCTCGGCTGGACCAGCCGCGGGGACTTGCAGCACGAAGTCGACGAGCATCGCAAGGGCCAGTCCGCGATGCTCGCCGCGCTGGCACGGACACCGATCGAGCGCCTGCCCGAAAACACCGGCCTGATGCGCGCGGCTGTGGCCGGTGGGCGGGCGGCGTTCAAGGTCAACTGCGTGCAGTGCCACGGCGCCGGCGCGGCGGGCTCGAAAGGCTACCCCAACCTCAACGACGATGACTGGCTGTGGGGCGGCGACCTCAAAGCGATTGAGAACACGATCACCCACGGCGCTCGCCAGGCGAACGACCCACTGACGCACACCAGCCAGATGCCCGCCTTCGGGCATGACGGCATCCTTACCCCGCTCCAGATCGACCAAGTCGCCGGCCACGTGCTGAGTCTGTCGGGCAAGGCGCGCGACAACGCCGCGGGCGCGCAGCTGTTCGCGGTGAACTGTGCGATCTGTCACGGCCCCGCAGGGCAGGGAAACCGGCAGGTCGGCGCGCCAAGGCTGTCGGACGCCATCTGGCTCTATGGCGGCACCAAGGAAGACATCGAGGCGCAGGTCACCAATCCCCGTCACGGCGCAATGCCGGCGTGGGGCGGCCGGCTCGATCCCGTGACGATCAAGATGCTCGCGGCTTACGTCCATTCGCTCGGCGGCGGGGAAGAATTTGTGGAGGCCGCACCCGCGGCGAAAACCGATGCGAAGCCCTGACGTCATCGACCTGAGCAGACTGGCCGACCCCGTTTCGGCGCCGCAGCTGTTCCAAAAGCGCAAGACGGTCCACAACAAGCGGGTCGACGGCCCGTTCCGCCGCTTCAAGTGGCTCATCATGGCCGTAACCCTGACGATCTATTACGCGACCCCATGGCTGCGCTGGGATCGCGGGCCCTACGCGCCGAATCAGGCGGTGCTGATCGATCTCGCACATCGCCGGTTCTATATGTTCGGCATCGAGATCTGGCCGCAGGAATTCTACTTCGTCGCGGGCCTGCTAATTATGGCCGGCATCGGCCTGTTCCTCGTGACCAGCGCGGTCGGCCGCGCGTGGTGCGGCTATTCGTGCCCGCAGACCGTGTGGACGGACCTTTACCAGCACATCGATCGCTTCATCGACGGTGACCGGAACGCCCGCATCCGCCTCGAGGCGGCGCCGTGGGGTCCGAAGAAGATCGCCCGCCGCGTGCTCAAGTGGGGGATCTACCTCGTCATCGCCTTCTGGACCGGCGGCGCGTGGATCATGTACTTCGCCGACGCGCCCACGCTGACCCATGACTTCTGGACCGGCCACGCCGCCGCCGCGGCTTACATCACCGTGGCGATCCTGACGGCTACGACCTTCACGCTCGGCGGCTTCATGCGCGAGCAGGTGTGCGTCTACATGTGCCCTTGGCCGCGCATCCAGAGCGCGATGATGGACGAGAAGTCGCTCACCGTCACTTACAAGGACTGGCGCGGCGAAAAGCGCGGCAGCCTCAAGAAGGCTGAGAATAATCCGGAAGCGTTCGGCGATTGCATCGACTGCATGCAATGCGTGGCGGTGTGCCCGACCGGGATCGACATCCGCGAAGGGCCGCAGATCGGCTGCATCACCTGTGCGCTATGCATTGACGCATGCGATAAGGTCATGGCCGAGATCGGTCGCCCGCGCGGGCTGATCGATTACATCACGCTGGAAGAAGCCGATCGCGAGAAGGCGGGCGGCGCGCCGCGCTCCGCGTGGAAGTCGCTGCTGCGTCCGCGCACGATCGCCTACTTCACGGTGTGGGGCGCGATCGGTCTGATAATGCTGTTCGCGCTCGGCACCCGCGCGCACACCGCAATCTCTGCCGCGCCGGACCGCAACCCGCCGTACATGCTTATGAGCGACGGCAGCGTGCGCAACGCCTTCACGCTGAAGCTGCGAAATATGGAAAGTCGGCCGCGAGCGATGCGGGTGGTGGTGGAGGGCCTGCCGGGCGCGGAAATGTGGAGCGATGAGATCGACCGCAAGGCAGCCGCCCGTTCGCTGCTCGTGACCGTGCCGGCGGATTCGAGCGCTTCCCAGCGGCTCTATGTGATCGCGCCGCCGAATACGCCCGCGCAGGACTTCGAGTTCAATGTCACCTCACAGGACGAGCAAGTCGAGATGGCCGAAACCAAGACGCGCTTTAGCGCGCCGGGAGACGAATGATGGCCGAAGCACGACGACGCGCGTTCACAGGGCGGCACATGGCCGCGGTCCTCGTCTGCTTCTTCGGCGTGGTGATCGCCGTCAACATGCTCAACGCCCATTATGCAAGCTCGACCTTCGGGGGCGAAGTGGTCGAGAACTCCTATGTCGCCAGCCAGGAGTTCAACCGCTGGCTCGATGAGGCCAACTCCGAAAAGGCCCTCGGATGGGGCGAATTGACCACCTGGCGTCCCGATGGTCGCGTCGTCGTGGCTGTCCGAGGAGCGCCCGAAGGCATGGTGGTCAAAGCGCTGGCGCGTCATCCGCTCGGCCGCGCCCCTGACCAGGGACTGACGTTCGACCGCATCGGGGCAAACCGCTTCCTTTCCCGCCAGGCGCTGCCAGACGGGCGCTGGGACTTGCGCCTATCCGTTGCCGCCGGAGGCCGCGTCTGGCGGCACCAGGAGACCTTGCGGTGACTGCACTTCGCAAACCCGCGCCAGCACGCGAGCGGACGATCCTTGCCGTACCCGCGATCCATTGCGCAGGTTGCATGAGCAAGATCGAGCACGGGCTTCCCGCGCGGCTTGGCATCCTCTCCGCGCGCGTCAACCTGTCGGCGCGCACGGTGACGGTCGACCATGACGCGACGATCGACGGGCACGATATCGTCCAGGCGCTGGCCGAGCTAGGCTACGAGGCACAGGCCCGGCGTGACGAAGTCGCACCGCGGCTCTCCGCCGCTCGCCCGCTGCTCGCGCCGCTCGCGGTGGCGGGCTTCGCGGCGATGAACGTCATGCTCCTCTCGGTCAGCGTCTGGTCGGGGGCCGAAGGTTCGACGCGCGATCTGTTTCACTGGATCAGCGCCGGCATCGGGATCCCGGCAATTGCCTTTGCCGGGCTGCCGTTCTTCAAGTCCGCGTGGCAGGCTGTGCGTCGCGGTACCACCAATATGGACGTGCCGATAAGCCTCGGCGTGCTAATCGCCACCGGGCTCAGTCTCTATGAGACCGCCCGTCGCGGCGAGCACGCGTGGTTCGACGGCGCGCTGATGCTCTTGACGTTCCTCCTCGTCGGCCGCGTGCTCGACGCGATGATGCGTGACCGCGCGCGCGCCGGGGTCGATGCGCTTCTCAGTCAGGCCGCCCAAGGGGCAATGGTTGTGGGCGTGCGCGGTGGGCTTAGCTGGGTGGAGGCCGCCAAGCTCGCAGCGGGCATGGTGATGCGCGTGGCTGCCGGCGAGCGGCTCGCCGCCGATGGCGACATCGTTTCCGGCGCCAGCCGCTTCGACCAGTCCCTTCTCACCGGCGAAAGCGCGCCGATCTCGCTGCAACAGGGCGATCGGGCGCTTGCCGGCACGCTCAATCTCGAAGCGCCGGTCGACGTGCGTGTCAGCCACGCGGGCCACGATACCACGCTGGCCGAGATCGCCCGGCTGATGGAGGCGAGCACGCAGAACCGCTCGCGCTACGTGCGCATCGCCGATCGAGCCGCGCGACTTTACGCGCCCGCGGTCCACACCCTGGCGGCGCTGACGATTGTTGGCTGGCTGCTCGCCGGCGCGGGTCTCTACCAGGCGCTGGTGACAGGCGTGGCGGTGCTGATCATAACCTGCCCGTGCGCGCTCGGGCTCGCCGTGCCGGTGGCGCAAGTCGTCGCCAGCGGCTCGCTGATGCGCGCGGGGATCATGGTCAAGGACGGCTCGGCTCTCGAACGGTTGGCGACAGTCGACCGCGCGCTTCTTGACAAGACCGGCACGCTGACCCTTGGTCAGCCATTGCCCGACCCCGCCGCTCTACTCGCGCTCGCCCCGGACGAAGCGGCCGTGGCGTTGGCGCTCGCTTCGCACAGCCGCCATCCGCTGTCGCGGGCGCTCGCGGCCGCACTGACGAAGTGGAACATCGCCCCGGCCGCACTCACCGGCGTCAGCGAGCGCGCCGGCGAGGGCCTCTCCGCGCGCTGGGAGGGCCTCGAGGTTGCGCTCAGCCGGCCTCAAAGCGCCGGCGCTGCGATTGCGGCCGCGCTCACGGTCGAAGGCTGGCCGGTGCGTCTAATTCCTTTCAGCGACCGGCTGCGGCCGGACGCCGACGTAGCTCTCGCGGGTCTCCGCCGGCTCGGCATCGAATGCTCTATCCTGTCGGGCGATCGACCCGCGGCCGTCGCCGAGATCGCGCTTGCCGTTGGCCTGACCGCCCAGGCGAACGCACGCCCGGGCGACAAGCAGGCCGTGGTTGCCCGCTTGCGCGCGTCGGGCCGCAAAGTGCTGGTTGTCGGCGACGGCCTCAACGATGGGCCCGCGCTGGCGGCTGCCGACGCCTCGTTCGCGCCGGCTTCGGCGAGCGACGTCGGGCTGCAGGCGGCGGACCTGGTGTTCGTGCAGGATTCGCTGCTGGCCCTCCCCCGGGCGGTGCGCGCCGCGCGGCGGACGATGGCGGTGGTGCGGCAGAACTTCGCACTGGCGATCGGCTACAACCTGCTGGCGGTTCCGCTCGCGATCGCCGGTCTCGTGACGCCGATGGTCGCCGCCATCGCGATGTCGGCCAGCTCGCTGATCGTGGTTGGCAATTCGCTGCGGCTGGCTCGAGCGGCGGAATGACCATACTCCTCCTGCTCATCCCTGCGGCCCTGGCCATCGGCGGCCTCGGCCTCGCCGCGTTCTTCTGGGCGTTGCGCAACGGCCAGTTCGACGACCCGGAGGGAAACGCCGCGCGGATCCTGATGGAGGACGAGGAATGACGCCGTGGGCCCTCCTTTTCGCCGCCGCTGCCCTCCTTTCCACGATGACCTCGCCTGCGGAGGGGGTGCCGCAGCTCAAGGTCGCCGGCACCCTCGTGGTCGCGCTGTGCAACGGGGGCAGCACCGCCCTTCCACTCGGCAGCGGCGCGCCGCAGCCCGCCACGCCCTGCTGCTGCGCGAAAGGTTGCCGCGGTGGCAAACGCAAACGGATTGATCGAAAGCAATGACCCGCTGACGCCCGCTTGCGATGCACCTGACATGTGGCCGTATCATCCCGACCTGCTGGCGACTCCGGTTCCCCGCTACACCAGCTTCCCGACCGCCGCCGAGTTCGGCGAGGTGGAGGCCAATGCCTATGCCGACGCGCTCTCGACGGCAACCGGCGACGTGTCACTCTACGTCCACATCCCGTTCTGCGAAAAGATCTGCTGGTACTGCGGTTGCAATACCGCCGCGGCCAACAAGGCTCAGCGCCTTGCGACTTATCTGGACGCCCTCCACCGCGAAATCGCCCTCGTCGCGGCGCAACTCCCGGCAAACGCGCGGGTGCGGCGGGTCGCCTTCGGCGGCGGCAGTCCCAATGCCCTCAATCCGGTCGATTTCGTTCGCCTGTTCGACGAGCTGGTGCTGCGCTTCCCACTCGAAAACCCGGTAGTCTCGATAGAGCTCGACCCGAGGACGCTCACCAAGGAATGGAGCGCCGTGCTCGGCGCAATCGGCGCCACGCGCGCCAGCATGGGCGTGCAGACCTTCAGCAGCGTTCTGCAGGAAGCTATCGGCCGGGTGCAACCGCTGTGCATGATCGAGCAGGGCGTCGCGCTTCTGCGCAAGGCCGGCGTGACCTCGATGAACTTCGACCTGATGTACGGCTTGCCCGCGCAGACGCCCGCCGATCTCACCTCGACCCTTGAGCTCGCTTCAACCTTCGGAGCCGATCGCATCGCGCTGTTCGGCTATGCCCATGTGCCGCACCTGATGGCCCGTCAGAAGCGCATCGACGCGAGCGCGCTGCCGGGCGCGGAGGAGCGCTTCCGGATGGCGGAGCTTGGTCATGAGCATCTCACCGCCGCGGGTTACGCTGCGATCGGCTTCGACCATTTCGCCAAGCCGCGCGATCCGCTCGCCAGGGCCGCTGCCGCGGGGCGCCTGCACCGCAACTTCCAGGGCTTCACCGACGACGCCGCACCAGTGCTGCTTGGCGTCGGCGCCTCGGCGATCGGCAGCTTCCCGACGCTGTTGGCACAGAACGAGAAGAACGCCGGGCGCTATCGCATGCTGCTCTCACAGGATCGGCTGCCGCTGACGCTGGGCAAGGCACGCGGCGCCGATGACCGCCGTCGCGGTGCGGTGATCGAGGGACTGCTGTGTCGTGGCCGCGCGCGGGTCTGCCGGCCCATGCTGGACGAGGCAATGGAGTCGCTGGCACCGTACCTCGAGGCCGGCCTGTGCGCGGTCGAGGGCGAATACCTCGCGATCGCCGACGATGCCCTCCCGTATGCGCGCAGCACCGCAGCCGCGTTCGATCCTTACCGCCAGCATTCGCCGCGTCGGTTCAGCTCGGCCGTCTAGCGCGTGGCTTCGACAAATTGACCCGTTCGTCCTGAGTTATCGAAGCGCGATTGGCGATGCCGCGCAACTTCGGGGTTCGACCAGCTCACCACGAACCGCCGGTCACGCGGGGAAGGCTACGCGCTGACCTTGGGCCGATTCTCGACCAGCAGCGTCGCTGCTGCGGTGTTCGAAATCGGTACGTGGTAGTTGTGCGCCAGCTCCCGCACAGATCCTCGCAAGGCGCCGCGCGCCGCTAGCCAGTTGAGGATCTCGACCCCTTGGCTGCCGGCCAGCTCGACGATGTCGAGCGTGTCGTGCTGGGTCAGCGCCTCGGGATCGGACACGATGTTGCGCAAGCAGAACTTGTCATACTCGACATTGATGAATCCGGCCCGCTCGCCGTCGAGCTGGTGCGACAGGCCGCCGGTGCCCAGCACCACGATTGTCTCATCGCCCGGCCAGCTTTCGAGCGCGCGGCCGATCGAGCGGCCGAGATCGAGACACCGTTTGGGGCTCGGCAGCGGATGCTGCACGGTGTTGATGCAGATCGGTACCAGCTTGACCGGCCATGCCTCGGCAGTCGGCCAGCACAATTCGAACGGCACGCACACCCCGTGATCGACCAGCATCGACTGGCAGGTAACCGGGTCGAACTCGTCGCCGACCACTTGTTCGATGATATGCCAGGAAAGCGCCGGATGGCCTGCGAACGGTTTGAAACCGCCGATGCCCCAGCCTTCGTCCTCATGCCGGTACTCAGGTGCCGCGCCGATCGCGAACGTCGGCATCTTATCGAGGAAAAAGTTGAGTCCATGGTCGTTGTAGAACACCACCGCGACATCGGGCTTCTCGCGCTCGAGGAACGCATGCACCGGGGCAAAGCCGTCGAAGAACGGCTTCCAATATGGGTCCTGCTGGAGCCCTTTGGCGATGGCCGCCCCGATCCCCGGCACGTGGCTCGTGAATACGGCGCCGATGATCTCGCTCATGACGCGATGCTCCTTTCGGTGATGCTATGCGACAGCAGTCCGGCCCTGAATTCTTCGATCGGCATGCCCGTCTGGAGCGCCCCGAGGTCTTGGACATTAAGGCCGAGGATTCCGGCCAGCTTGGCGAGATAATAGACGTTACCGCCGGCCTCGATCATCCCGAGCACGTCGCGACGACGGACCGCTTCACGCTGCTGATGGCTCAGCGCGAAGCGGTCCATGTAGCTCTCCTCGTTGGCGACGAAGGCCGCGCGGTTGGCGGCGGAGTTGAAGGAGTAGCACATCGCGTTGAGCCCGAGCCCCTTCTGCGCGGCACGGCCATCGAATATCGGAGTGCCGGGGATCGTGCGGGTGGCCGAATGGGTCCTGATCACGAACATGCAAGCCTCCATGTCTGCGGCAACGTGCGATCTCTCCACCGGTTGGTCATTGCGCAGGGTCAAGGTGAACGCACTCCGGAATTCCCCGGAGTGATCCTCGACTACGCGTCAGCTCGAAGGAGAGGGCTTGAGATGCGGCAAGAGTCGCCCACGCGGCAGGGAGCAAGATAAAGGGGTGGCATCCTGGACGGAAGAACGGCGATGCGAGACCTGCACAGCTCGAGCAGGGTTCTCCGCCTCCCTTCAGATAGGCGAGCGTTGACCAGCGCTGCGGCAAGAACGAACGCCAGCGTCGGGTCCCAGCGGCCGCCAATGTCCAGGAAGCCGAGAACACGCGTCGGGTTTGTCATGCCCGACAGCGTCAGCCCTGCGCGGAACAGCACGCCCACCAATATTCCGGGAAGAGCATGGCGCATCACCTCGTTCCCAGCAGGTGCCGCGCCACGAAGACGATGGCGATGCCTGCGCCCATGGTGTGTGCAGGCATCGCCGAGGAGCAGCGGGCGATCACGTCGTTTTCTGTCGCGTCGTCCCTCCCTGTCAGCGATACCTTCCCAATATTTCCCCGTTTCCGTGCAAAGCCTACTTTTCTTTCGGCGCACCCAGCAGCATCGGCGAATAAGCGAGCGCGAAGAGCGCGAAGGCCAGCGCCCAAAGTTCGCCGGAAACTTCAATGCCCGTCCGGTAATCGACGATTCCAAGGCCCGTCAGCACACGCAGAGCGGCGGCAGCGGTAACGAACAGATAGATCGTCACGGTGGCCGGAGCGGCCTTCAGCTCGCGGCCGCTGTGCCCGAGCGACGCCCGGGTCATCACCGCCAGGATCATCGTCGCGACGGCGCCGGCGGTGAGCGCATGGATCGCGGCCGTCACCGGTACGGCGCCTCCGGCAGCGCTCACCGCAAGCAGCAGCAAGCCGAGCGGTATCCATGCGTAGCCCGCGTGCAGCACCAGGACGAGCGGATCACTCCAAGTCCGCCAGCCGCGCCATCTCGCCAGCCTGGCGAACTGGAGCGTGCCCGCGGCGAACAGGCCGGCAACCGTCCATGGCGCCACCGGGAACAGCAACCAGCACCCCAGCGCCAAGGCCGTCGCCGCGATCGTTACCATGTCGAAACGTGAGGGTTGGCTCGGCAGGCCCGCGGTAAACCCCTTCTTGGCCAACCAGTTGCGCGTGAAGGAAGGAATGATGCGCCCGCCGATTAGCGAGATCAGCACTACGACCAGCGCAATTGCGACACGGCTCGGCATCGCCTCGTGCGTCATCAGTCCGGACGCCGCGACGTAGTCGCAGGCGTCCACGAGTGCGAACAACACGACAATCGCCACGACCGGGCGGTTGCGGTTCTTTGCGGCAAGAACCTCGCGAGCGGCAACGGCTGCGAAAGCAAGATAGAACCCGACGTCCAGCACGGCCGCTGGGAGCAGGCCGATCGCGCCAGAAAACCACACCGCCAGACGTGCGGCGACCCACCACGCGGCCAGAGTGGCAAGCGGCGGCCCCGCGATCGGAAGGCGCCCCGTCCAGTTGGGCATCGCGGTCAACAGGAAGCCGACAATCACCGCACCAACAAAGCCGAACAACATTTCATGGCGGTGCCACGCCAGCGGTGTAAACCCACTCTCTAGAGGTGCACCGTCGAGGAAGGCGCGCAGCCAGATGAGGATCGCAAAAGCCGCCCAAACTGAGGCGAGCATGAAGAAAGGGCGAAAGCCTCCGCGCAGGAACGGCGGGGCGGCTGCCATGCGCGCCTTGCGCAGCGCGAGCATTTCTTCGCCACGAGTCTTCACCATGCGTCCTTCCCTGGCGGAAGCGGCGTGGTAGCGCGCCCCCTTGACGGCAGCTGACAGCACTAGAACGACATGGCAGCGAGGTTATTGGTAATTATCCTAGGCCGGCACCTCAACGCGGCCGGAATTGCCATTAGCGGACTGTCGGCTCGGGACCGGCCGACAGGTTAAAGCTGCCGGTCCGCAAGCGACCGCGCCAGCAAGCTCGATTGCGACGCCTGCGCGCTCAAGCCGCAATGCTGCCCCGGCGCCGACGCTCGCAAGGTGATGCGTTCGATCCACGAAGGCGCCCGCGACATGGCCCGCGCGCTGTCCCAGGAGGACGAGTGGATCACCTCCCGCCGTGAGCGCAAGAAGGGTCGAGATGCTGTTCGCCCATCTCAAGCGCATCATGCGGCTCGATCGCCTGCGATTACGCGGTCCCAACGGTGCTCGCGACGAGTTCCACCTCGCAGCCGCGGCCCAGAACCTCCGGAAGCGGGCCAAGATCAGCATGGCGGCACCGGCCTGACGCGCCGCAAGCCCGCTCGCTCAAAGCTGCCGCGAGCGACCCCTTCTGTCAGAAGCCGCCTTTTTCAACGGCATCGGCCGCTAGCGGACTGTCCGATTTGAGCGCCGCAGGTCCTGTAGCGGACATTTGGGGATACCCCGATTCCGGACGATGTGTGACTTTCGTAGTCTCTGGCTACAAGACCGGCGTCGCGGGAGATGGTTGGTCCCTTCGCCCGAGCGCATCCTTTTCTACGCTGTGCCCGCTCGATCTCCCGGTCGTGCCGGCCAGCGTGGCAAATCCTGGCCGCAAGCCGACGGTCTGGCGTTGAATTATTTGATAACGACATAGCGGTTCATCGCCATTACCTTTTGAGCCAGATTCAGGGCTTCCCCCACTTCGCTTCAACCCATCTGCGAAAGCGAGCCTTCGGATCTTCAGATGAAGCCTGAGAGTCTCCCACGGACTGAACGCGCTTCACCTCCGGCACCCAGCGCATCACCGTCTGCTCGATGGTGCGCTTCAGCGTCGTGATGCCGGACGGGCAACCTCCGCAAGCGCCTCCCATCCGGACCCACGCCGTCCCCTCGTCCGGGTCGAAGCGGATCAGGGCCGCCTCGCCGCCGTCGGTCGCCAGCAGATGCCGGACGTAGCGGTCGAGCACCTCTTCGATGTGCTGCTCGACTTCGCCCAGCGGAGCGTCCGGCGAACCGAAGCCCTCCAGAGGCGCGACGTCGCCCAAATCCGTCAACGCCAGGGCGATTTCCGGGCGTAGGCCGTCCCACGGAACGGCTGCCCCCTCGCGGACGACGGTGACGAAATCCCGCGCGATCATCACCCGCTCCACCCCCTCGATCGCCAACAGTCCGGTGATCAGCGGATGCGAGGCTATGGCCGTTCGGTCGAACTCGAGTGGCGGCCCGTTCGTGAACCTGCGGCCGGCACGAATTCGCAGCGCGTTGGGATTCGGTGTGTGCTCGAACTCGACTATCGCCATCGGTATGTCAGGACGCCGCCCCGATGGCTTCGAACAGAGCCGGGTAGCGGCTGCCAAGCGCCTTCCTATCGCTGGCGTGGGGGGCTTGCGCCATTTCCCGGCTGGCGATTTCCCAATCATCGGCTCCGAGCGACCGTTCGATGACGGGGAAGAAATGGGCTTCTTCCCACTGAATGTGCTGACGGTACGCGCCCGACAGCTGGCGACCGGACCGGACCAGATCCTCGCGCAACTGCACGGAGCCCCTTTCCGCGACGTCTCTGAACACCTGGACCACGCGCGACGTATCCCGCGCCAGGCTTATGTGTTGCTCCTCGAGTTCGAACAGAGGGGCCGCTTTGGCCGGATCGCGCTGCTGCAGCAGCTCGAGCAATCGGTCCTCCCGGGGATGATGCCAGACGTCGAGGTAGTCCTTGCAGTACGCGAGACTCTCCGAGAGGACCTCGTAGTCCGGCTGTTCCGCCTTCTCGAAGATCGCCAGTTGCTGGTCGAAGATGTTCAGCATCTTGCGCATATGATCGTGCTCCGAAAGGAGCGACTGGAGCACGTTATTCATGGCTCGGGCGCTCCCATATCCACGCGGGTGGGTCGCTAGCCGGGAAGGATTCGTCCGATGCCTCGTCGATGGCGTCCGGCGCCGATCGCAACTCGGACAGGTGTATCAGCGAATCGTCGTCGGCGTGCTCCAGCAGCATCCGCCTCACGCGATCCTGCCACAGCGCCGCGAAAGCGCTTTGCTCGTCCCTGCTGGCCTGTCGGCTGGCCACCTTGGCGAACAGCGTGGCCATTCGCGGATCGGCGGGGACGGACGCCATGTCGAGATCGAGCTCGACGGTGCGGCCATCGTCGCGCCGGCGCAAGGCCAGCAACCCCTCGATCGCCGCATCGAATCGAAGCAGGTCGCGGCGCCGGAAGCGGCCGTCGGCGCCGATCCCGCCGAAGCCCGTTTCGGCAGCGGCGCCGGTGATCAGCGTTGCGACGGATGCCGTCACCCCGGTGGTGCCCTGATCGCGCGGGTCGCGCATCAGCACTTCGATGGCGCCGCGTTCCGGCACCGCATCGCCGTAGAGGCCCGCCAGGCCGCGGCGAAGCATCAGGTAGGCGCCGGCAACCGTCGGGCATGAATGCCCGGCGAGCTTCACCGCATCGCCATAGCCATAGGTGATCATGCCGGTTGCGGAAGCGCCGAGGAATCGCGCCAGCGGATCATGGAGAGTGATCGTGGGCGCATCGGCGAAGAAGGCGGGGAAATCCATTGGTAACATCCGGATGAGCTTGGGCGCGATCAGGCGCGCCAGTAATTGTTGGCGGCGGCGACAGTCTGGAAGTGCAGCGCGATCACTTGCGACGAGGCGATCAGTTGCGCGGTGTCCTGCGCGTAATCCGCGCGCAGCTTGTCGCGCAGCTCGGCCGAGGGCTGAGTCAGCTTCACGCCCACGCGTGCCAGCTTGGCGGCGAGTTCGAAGCCCTCTTCAGGGGTCGCTGTCTTCAGGGTGGGAAGCCAGGTTTCTGCCATTGTCATGCCTTTCGGTTGCGGGCGTTTGCGTCCGTACGATGCTAATCGGTGAGTGAGCCGCGATAGTCGTTGGCCGGTCGTTCCTTGGGCTCGCCCCCGCCGCAAGCTGGCGACACTCCGACGGGACCGGTTCGGCGCGCCAGCCGATGCAGAAGGGTGTTGAATTCCCGCCATTCGGCGCCGTACCCGTGGCGCAAGACGGCGCAGGCATGGCCGGCCAGGCGACAGGCCTGCTCCGCCTCGCCGGCGTCGGCCAGAGCCTTCAGACCGGCGAGAAGGATGCCGCTGAGATCGCCGATCGCCGAGTCGGCCTGTGCGGTTGCGGGAGCTTCGATGCTTGCCATTGGCTTTCTCGGGCTGCGGCGAACTCCAGCCATGACGCCGAAGGGGGCGCCATGGCTGGTGAAGCGCTTATGCTGCGTTGCGAATCTTGCCGATCTGCACCTGCCAGACTTCGGGGCCGGACTCGACGTAAGTCCACGAGTACTGTTGCGGGTATTCGGCCTCGAGCTGGTAATAGAGCGGCTTGGGATCGTGATCGTTGACCAGGACAAAGGCCCCGCCCGGTGCGAGGGCGTTTACCAGCTCGAAGATCTTTGCGTGCCGCTGCGCCGGCACGAGGGTGCGGACGTCAACGACGTCGGTGGCAGGTACTTGTCCCATGGTCATTCTCCTTGCTTTGGGGGATTGAAAATGCTTGCCGCTCGAGAGCGCTGGCGTCGCCATCACCAGCCGCCGTCGCCGATGCCGAGATGGGCCTTGGCCTGGGGCGACATCATTTCGGGCGTCCACGGCGGATCGTAAGTCAGTTCGACCGCGCTGGAGGTCACCCCGGGCGTGGAATCGGCAGCATGGCCGGCCCCGCCGCACAGATAGTCGGTCGCGGGGCATCCGCGCGTGGTCGTGGTCATCACCACCTGGACCGCGCCGTCCTCGATCTCGACGCGATAGACCAGGCCGAGATCGACGATGTTGTAGCCCAGTTCCGGGTCGATCACGCGCCGCAGCGCGGTCATTACGCCATCGGCCAGGGCTTCGTCCTCGGCGTCGGTCATTGGGCGGCTTCCGTCGCGCCGCCGATGCGGATGCGGATGCGATAGGTGGTGCCGTCTTCCTCGAACCCGCCGCGCCAACCGTGGCCGCGTTTGGCGAGTTCGGGGAGCAGGAACATCGGCTCGCGGCAGAGCAGGGCGCTCAGCACCTCCCCCTGCTGCATCTGCTCGGTGGCCGCAAGGATGCGGACCATCGGTTCCGGCGGGTCGAGATCGCGGTTGTCCATCTCGCGCGCCGGCTCGGGCCATTCGCCGGTATCGGCGACGGAGGCGGCGGGTGCCGGAGCGTCAGGGGCATTGCTCGCGCTGCCGGGCGGCGCAAACAGCACTTCCCAGTCGCCGCCGCCGATCTCGCGCTCTTCGTGTGTGTAGCCTTTGGAGCCGAGCACGCTGAACAGCGGCACCGGCTTGAACGTGGCGAGCAGGCGCAGCCCTTGTCCCGGCGGCAGGGTGTTCACCGCAGCCATGATTTCACCGAACGGCTCGCCGCCCGCGCGCAAGGTCGGACGCACGTCCACATCCACGAATGTCGTTGTCATCGAAAGGTCCTTGTCATGCCTGTGGAACCGTCAAAATGAGTACGTGCGGGCGGCTGACGCCCTGCGGCAAACGGGCGGCCTGGCGCACGTCGGCCAGGCGGCGGATGCGCCACAACTGGTGCACGACAGCGCCGACCGCCAGCAGCATGGCGGCGGCGCCGATGCGGGCCAGGCCCGGCGCTTCGGCAAGCAGCATCAGCACGACGAAGTCGGTCGCCGCGAAGTAGAGCCAGAACCACGGCGCCGCCTTGGGCTCGGCCACCAGGTCCTGCACCCGTGGCGTCTCCACCTTGCCGAGCACCGGGCCGTAGCATTCGAGCCATGTGAGGAAGGCGACGATCTTGTAAAGCTTGGCCAGTCCGAGGCCGGTGAGCCAGCCGAACGCCGCGAGAAACACCAGCGCGCCGACGTGGCGGCCGAGCGTGCCGGTGGCGATGAGGACCACGGCGAGCGCAGCGGTGGCGGCGAGATGGGCGAGGGCCACCCCGGCCATCCGGCTGTTGAGCTCGATCACGCGGCGCTTGCGGGCACGGTAGAGGCGCGCGATGTCGCGGCCGTAGAGCCCCAGCGCGGCGAGCCCGAGCAGGCTCCCTGCGACAAGGGCCCAGTCCGGCCCGTAGCCGAGGGCGATCGCGGCAACGCCGCCGACAATGACGGTCGTCAGGGCCGCGGCCCCGAGCCATAGCGCGGCTTTGGTGCTCCGCCCTTCCAGTTCGGGGGCGAGCATGAACATGGCCAGCAGGCGATAGCTCACACCCATGGCGGTGAAGGTCAGCCAGCCGCCGATGCCGGCCACCGCGTGCAGCGGCAAGCCCTCGACGGTCAGCGCCGCCACCAGCGGCGCGCTGCTCACGCCGCCGAAGAACAGGGTGAAGACGAAACCGAGCAGGGCGGTCGCCCCAAGGCAGGCGAGGCCGACGGCGACGAAGCGGGCCGGCAAGCCGATGGCAGGCGCGGCCCACATCGTGCGCGCGAGATTGTGGATCGCGAGCGCGAATCCCAGCACCAGCAACGCGCCACCCAATGGCAGCACGCCCCTCGGCCCCGGCCATCCGGCAAGATGCAGGAAGCCGCACAACAGCAGCAGCAGGCCGCTGGTGAGGCACACAAGGGTGGGCAGCGGCAAGCTGTCGCTATGAAGCGGCCGCGCGATCAGCACCGGCACGAACTGGAACAGGGCCCCGCACAGCAGGAGGCTCAACCAGCCGAGCGCGATGAGGTGGACCAGGAGAAGCGTCTGGGGCGCCGCGATCTCCGCCGCGGGATAGCCGAAGCCGCCCGCCATCAGCGCCAGGGCGCCCATCAGGCACAGAAGGGCCAGTGCGAAATAGGACATGGTCCATCGGGACAGTGTGACCCCGGGCACGTGGCGTTCCTCCGCTAGATCAGCGCGTCTGGACACTCGGACGTTAAAGATATATTGTCAATACATGTTTTTATTTCCCGCATATCCAACCGGACAATTCCGCATTGGCGTTCGCCCCTCTCGGCCCTATCCAAGGCCGCAATGCGCCTGACGAGCTTCTCCGATTACGCGTTCCGGTTGCTGATCTACGCGGGCAGTCATCCGGACCGTCTCATCACGATCCAGGAGGCGGCGCGCATATTTGCCATTTCACGCGCGCACTTGATGAAAGTGGCCAACGAACTCACGCGTGCGGGTTTCCTCAAGGCGGTGCGCGGGCGTTCAGGCGGGCTCATGCTCGGCAAGCCGGCGGAACAGATCAGGCTCAGCGAAGTGCTCGAGGTGGTCGAGCCCGATTTCTCGCTCGCGGAGTGTTTCGGGGCGGGTAGCCTTTGCTTGATCACGCCGCACTGCCGCCTGCGCAAGGCACTCGACGAGGCGCTGGCGGCGTTCATCGGCGCGTTGGATCGTTATACGGTGGCGGACCTCGTGCTAGACCCTGGCGACTTTACCCTCCCCTCTTCGCCACTGCCGCGTCGAGCCGGTGAAGATGCGACGTGATTGATGGGGCTCAGCTCGAAGATGCGTTGACCGCTCAGTCGATTGAACGAAGCGAGCGCGACGGCGCGAGCGTCTATCGCATCACTGCGAGCGCGGCATGAAGATGCAGCTGACTGAACGACTGGCGGCGCTCGGTCCAATGAGTGTTGCTGCACTCGGCGCTGAATGGGAGCGGGCATATGGGATCCCCGCATTTCGCCCGACCTCCTGCGCCTCGGGATCGCCTGGCGCTTACAGGAGGAGAAGCTCGGTGGTCTGGGACGTAACGCCCGTTTGGCCCTGAGACCGGGTGTGGATGGGAGGCCCGGTTCCGCTTGGCCATGAAGTGATCGAGCGCAAGCTGGTGCCAGTTCCGGAGGAAGCTGAGCGCGTTCGAAGCATCATGCAGCGCTACTTCGTGGGCGCCAGCCGGGCCTGAGACACCTAGTTTCGGCAATCACTGTTGCCAGCGACCACATTGAACTGCTTCTCAGTCCCGGCGCGCTTGGTGTGGAAGGGCCCCACGATCACTGGCGCCACAAGATTGCCCTTCCGGCGAAACGACCATTTCGCGAAGCTAAAATCCGGATCGATGCAGAGGTCGATGCTGCAATCCAGCCCGACCCTGCGCTGCTGGAACTCCTACAGGATGCGACAGAGGTCCGCGAAATGGTGATGGATTCCGTCGGCCATTCGCTCCACCAAATCGCCCGGCGCGAAGGTAAGGTGCCGCAAGCAGTTGGCACGCCTGCTCAGAGTGAGCTGGCTCAGCCCACGAATTGTTGAAGCGATCCTCGAAGGTCCGCAACTTGCGCGGCTCACGCGGAAGTGGCTCCTCGAAGTCGACCTCCCGCTCGACTGGTCGGAGCAGGAGCAACTGCTCGGCTTGAACTGGTCGCCAAAGCCCCTTCCCGCCCGCCTCGAGTGAGGCGGGCTTTTTCATGCCAGAGACTCCTCGCCAAAGCTCGTCCCCGTCGGCAAGAAAACAGGAGTGTCCTGACCTCAAGCGGCAAATCGGGGGAGTGAGAATCCCGCAGAACTGCGCCGATTGTGGCGGGAGTGTCGCCCGCAGGCGAAAACTCGGTTCACTCCAGGACTGAGTGGTGCGGTCGAGATGCC
>Ga0207705_10000768_pt1 | contig 26407 bp, 22 predicted proteins | sample KBSC13metaG_FD_184314 | JGI IMG/M metagenome (GOLD analysis project Ga0207705, IMG submission 184314) | Corn rhizosphere microbial communities from Kellogg Biological Station, Michigan, USA - KBS C1-3 metaG (SPAdes) (version 2) | ecosystem: Host-associated > Plants > Roots > Rhizosphere > Soil ... | reverse complement strand
GCGCACGACGAGAACCTGATCGACATCGAGACCGACAAGGTGGTCCTGGAACTGCCGGCCCCGGCTGCCGGCGTGATCGTGCAAATCATCAAGAACGACGGCGGTACCGTCGTGTCGGGCGAAGTCATCGCCATCATCGACACCGAAGCCTCGGCTGGTGCCAGCCCGCAGCAAGTGTCCGCCGCTCCGGCCGCCGCCGCTGAAGCCCCGGCCGCCGCTCCGGCAGCCGGCGCATCGACTGGTTCCAAAGGCGACGTCGCCATGCCGGCCGCCGCCAAGATCCTGGCCGACAACAACCTGACCGCCGCCGATGCCACGGGCACCGGCCGTGACGGCCGCGTGACCAAGGGCGATGCCCTGGCCGCCGTCGCCAACAAAGGCGCCGTCGCGCCTGCCGCTCCGGCGCCGCTGCAGCAAGCCGCGCCGAAGGCCGCCCTGCCGCAAGTCGCCGCCCCGGCCGTCAACCTGGGCGACCGTCCGGAAGAGCGCGTGCCGATGAGCCGCCTGCGCGCCCGTATCGCCGAGCGCCTGCTGCAGTCGCAGTCGACCAACGCCATCCTGACCACGTTCAACGAAGTCAACATGGCGCCCGTGATGGAAATGCGCGCCAAGTACAAGGACAAGTTCGAGAAGGAACACGGCGTCAAGCTGGGCTTCATGTCGTTCTTCGTCAAGGCCGCCGTTGCCGCGCTGAAGAAATACCCGATCCTGAACGCGTCGGTCGACGGTAACGACATCATCTACCACGGCTACTTCGACATCGGTATCGCCGTCGGTTCGCCGCGCGGCCTGGTCGTGCCGATCCTGCGCAACGCCGACCAGATGTCGATCGCCGAGATCGAGAAGAAGATCGGCGAATTCGGCCAGAAAGCCAAGGATGGCAAGCTGACGCTGGAAGACCTGACGGGCGGTACGTTCTCGATCTCGAACGGCGGCACCTTCGGTTCGATGCTGTCGACCCCGATCATCAACCCGCCGCAGTCGGCGATCCTGGGCGTGCACGCGACCAAGGACCGCGCCGTCGTCGAGAACGGCCAGATCGTCATCCGCCCGATGAACTACCTGGCGATGTCGTACGACCACCGCATCATCGACGGCCGCGAAGCCGTCCTGGGCCTGGTCGCGATGAAGGACGCGCTGGAAGATCCGGCCCGCCTGCTGCTCGACCTGTAATCACACCAAGGCCGGCGCGCCGGCCTGGCGCGCTCGTGCCGTGCCTGATGGAAGGGAAGAATCATGATCTCCGATGAAATCAAGCGTTTGCACGAACTGCACCAGGCCGGCGCGCTGACCGACGCCGAATTCGAACAGGCGAAGGCGAAGGTATTGTCCTCCGCCTCGACGGTGAACCTGAACAAGACCGCGTCTGCCGACGGCAGTTTCGCGTCCGAACTGAGTACCTTGCGCCGCTCGCGCACCGACCGCTGGCTGGGCGGTGTCTGCGGCGGCCTGGCGCGCGTGTCGGGCGTGGATGCCTGGGTGTGGCGGCTCGTGTTCACGCTGTTCACCGTCACGTTCGGGTTCGGGATCGTGATTTACCTGTTGTTGTGGATTTTCGTACCCGAAGAATAATTTATACGCCTAAGGGCGTGGACGTAGGGTGGGCACCCCCCGTGCCCACCAAACGCATGCGTGACGCAAACGTCCGCGTGGGCACGGGGTGCCCACCCTACGGCTAACAAGGAAAACCTTAGATGAGCACTGAAAAACAATTCGACGTCGTCGTGATCGGCGGCGGTCCCGGCGGCTACGTGGCCGCGATCCGCGCTGCGCAGCTGGGCTTCAAGACCGCCTGCATCGACGAATGGCAGAACGCCAAGGGCGGCCCGGCACTGGGCGGCACCTGCACCAACGTCGGCTGCATCCCGTCGAAGGCACTGCTGCAATCGTCGGAACACTTCGAGCACGCCGGTCACGCGTTCGCCGAGCACGGTATCGACGTCGCCGGCCTCTCGCTGAACCTGGGCCAGATGCTCAAGCGTAAGGATGGCGTCGTCAAGGCCAACAACGACGGCATCGTCTACCTGTTCAAGAAGAACAAGGTCACCTTCTTCCACGGCCGCGGCACGTTCGCCGGCAAGACCGAAGGCGGCTACACCGTCAACGTGTCGGGCCCGACCACCGATTCGATCACGGCAAAGAACGTGATCGTCGCGACCGGCTCGAACGCCCGCGAACTGCCGGGCGCGGCATTCGACGAGAAGCTGATCCTGTCGAACGCCGGCGCGCTGACCATCGACGCCGTTCCGGCCAAGCTGGGCGTCATCGGCGCCGGCGTGATCGGCCTGGAGATGGGTTCCGTGTGGCGCCGCGTCGGTGCCAAGGTCACCGTGCTGGAAGGCCTGCCGACGTTCCTGGGCGCGGTCGACGAGCAGATCGCCAAGGAAGCGCACAAGCTGTTCACCAAGCAGGGCCTGGATATCCACCTGGGCGTGAAGATCAACAGCGTCACCAAGGGCGACAACAACGTCACCGTGGAATACGCCGACGCCAACGGCGCCGCGCAGACCGCGACCTTTGACCGCCTGATCGTCTCGATCGGCCGCGTGCCGAACACCAACGGCCTCGGCATCGAGACCGTCGGCGTGCAGCTGGACGAGCGCGGCTTCATCGCCGTCGACGACGAATGCCGCACCAACGTCCCGGGCATCTGGGCCGTGGGCGACGTCGTGCGCGGCCCGATGCTGGCGCACAAGGCGGAAGAAGAGGGCGTTGCCGTTGCCGAGCGCATCGCCGGCCAGCATGGCCACGTCAACTTCAACACGATCCCGTGGGTCATCTACACCTCGCCGGAGATCGCGTGGGTCGGCAAGACCGAGCAGCAGCTCAAGAAGGAAGGCATCGCTTATAAAGCCGGCACGTTCCCGTTCATGGCCAACGGCCGTGCGCGCGCGCTGGGCGACACGTCGGGCATGGTGAAATTCCTGGCCGACGCGACGACCGACGAAATCCTGGGCGTCCACATCGTGGGCCCGGTCGCGTCGGAGCTGATCTCGGAAGCCGTGGTCGCGATGGAGTTCCGCGCCTCGTCGGAAGACATCGCCCGCATCTGCCACGCCCACCCGTCGCTGTCCGAAGCGACCAAGGAAGCCGCGCTCGCCGTCGACAAGCGTTCGCTGAACTTCTAAGCAGCATCCGAGGCCGTGCGCCTCGTAGGGTGGGCACCCCGTGCCCACGCGTATGCCGGCATGACGCAAGCGTTCGCGTGGGCACAGGGGTGCCCACCCTACGTCTTTATACACGACATCATGAACGTCCAAGAGTACTACCAGCACGCGCTGACCGAGCGCGGTTTCAAGTCCGACCCTGCGCAGCAGCGCGCCGTCGACCGCCTGCAAGAGGCGTACGACGAATGGGTCGCGTACAAGGCCCAGCGCTCGTCCGCGTTCAGGCGCCTGATCAACCGTCCGGATGTCCCGCAGGGCGTCTACATGTGGGGCGGGGTGGGGCGCGGCAAATCCTTCCTCATGGACAGCTTCTACTCGGTGGTGCCGGTCGTGCGCAAGACGCGCCTGCACTTCCACGAATTCATGCGTGCCGTGCACCGCCAGCTCGACGAGCTGAAAGGCGTGGAAGACCCGCTGATCGAGGTGGCCCGGCGCATCTCGAAGAAATACCGCCTGATCTGCTTCGACGAATTCCACGTCAGCGACGTCGCTGACGCGATGATCATGTACAACCTGCTGTCCGCGCTGTTCGCCAACGGCGTGTCGTTCGTGATGACGTCGAACTATGACCCGGACAAGCTGTACCCGGACGGCCTGCACCGCGACCGCATGCTGCCCACGATTGCGCTGATCAAGGACAAGCTGGACGTCATGAACGTGGACGCCGGCGTCGACTACCGCCATCGTGCGCTGGAGCAGGTCCAGGCCTATTACACGCCGCTGGGCGCCGCGGCGGACCACGCGTTGCGCGAGACGTATGCCAAGGTCGCGGACACGGCCGACGAGGATCCGCGCGTGCACATCGAGCAGCGCGAGCTGCGCGCACTGCGGCGCGCGGGCGGCGTCATCTGGTTCGATTTCGCCACGCTGTGCGGCGGTCCGCGCTCGCAGAACGACTACCTCGAACTCGCGAGCCAGTTCCATACGGTGATCCTGTCCGGCGTGCCGCGCATGTCGGCCGCGATGTCGTCCGAGGCGCGCCGCTTCACGTGGCTGATCGACGTCTTCTACGACCACAAGGTCAAGCTGATCATGTCGGCCGAGGTCGCGCCGGAACGGCTGTACACGGAAGGCGCGATGTCGAACGAGTTCCATCGCACGGTGTCGCGTATCATTGAGATGCAGTCACGCGAATACATGCTGGCCGAGCGCCGCGGCGCGGCCGATTCGCTGGCCTGAACACCGTTTTTGAGGAACCGAATGAAAGCCGACTTCGTAACAGACCCGCGTACCGTGCGCGCACTTTCCATCGTCGCGCTGGCGGCGCTGCTGGCGGCCTGCGCGAGCCACGATGTGGTGCCGCAGGAGGTGCCGCCGCCGCCCGTGACCTCGGTCGCCCAGGCCGACCAGTACCTGGCGGCGGTGGCGCGCGAGCGCGCGGCCATCGAGGCCCGGTTCGCCGAGCGCGAACGCGTCTGCTACGACAAGTTTTTCGTGAATAACTGCCTCGACGAGGCCAAGGAACGCCGCCGCAACGCCCTCGCGGCCCAGCGCGCGATCGAAGTCCAGGCCGAGCGCTTCAAGCGCCAGGCCGCCGTCGACGCGCGCGACCGCAACCTGGCCGAGGCCGACCGCCGCTTCAAGGAACAGGAAGCCAAGCTGGCCACCGAACCCCCGAAGGCGCCGCCGGAGCCGACGCCGGTGCCGCCGCCGCGCAAGCCGACCGTGCCCGGGCGCGTGGCCCAGCGCGACGCCCGCCTGCACGCGCAACAACAGAAAGAAGCGGCGGAAGCCGGCAAGCGTGCGCAGAACGTGCGCGACTACGAGGCGCGCAAGGCCCAGTCCGAAGAGCGCCAGCGCAAGGTCGCCCAGCGCAAGGCGGAAAAGGCCGCCAAGGAAGCGAAAGAGGCCGAGGCAAAGTGATACGTGGCGGCTGATCCGTCGCTCAGGCCCGATCCTGCGCCGGCTTGACGAGCTTCACGATCGCCATGCTGCAATTCCCGCCCTTGCCCTGCGACCGCTCGCCCGCCTTGTTGATGAGCATCTCGGCCGCCTGGCGCGGCGTGGCCTTGGACGTCGCGGCGCCCAGCTCGGCATCGGTAAAGAAATGCCACAGGCCGTCCGAACACAACAGGAACACATCGCCCGCGGCCAGGTCGAGGCGCTGGCCGAACGTGAGGAACGGATCCTTGCGGCTGTTACCCAGCAAATTCACCAGCAGCTTGGACTTGCGGTGGTTCTTCGCGGCCTCCGGCGGCAGGCGGTCGCTGGCCACGAGCTGTTCGACATAGGCCGCATCGCTCGTGCGCGAATGGCATTTCCCTTCCTGGAAATGGTACAGGCGCGAATCGCCCACATGCGCCCAGACGGCTTCGCCATGCGGCGTGAGCACGAGACCCACGAAGCTGGCATGGGCCTCGACCTGGGTCGCGACCGCGTTCATGTTGATGACGAGGTGGGTCTCCTGCACGATCTCGCGCATCAGTTGTTGCAGGCGTTCGACGGTGGGATGATCGCCCGGCTTGAACTCGTCGAAGACCTGCTTGGCCGTGTGGAGGACCTGGTCCGACGCCGCGGCGCCCGCAGCGCCCACGCCATCGGACAGCACCGCCAGCACATAGCCGGGCGCACGGGCCCCCGTCATCAGCGCGACCCGGTCGTTCTGTTGCGGGCGATTGCCGATGTGTTGCGCGGTTCCCGCTTCAATCTTGTATGAGGTCATAAACGTGGCTTTCCGATACCGCCATGCCGGACTTTGTTGGCGGCAACGACAGTGTAGTTTAAACTATGCACCGGTTTGCACAGGAGTTGCAAGCCGTAACGACGAATCGCGCCGCCCCGAGTCAGCGGGTGGCGCTGCCTTCCCACCGCATCAAGCTTAACTGTTCGGAAATGCCAAACATGATCGACGTCCAGGAGATCCAGCGCCGTATTATTGAACTCGACGTGGAGCATCGCGACCTCGACGCAGTCATCGAAATGCTGACCCGCGACGGTCATTCCGACCAGTTGCAGCTGCGTCGCTTGAAAAAGCGCAAGTTGCAGTTGAAGGACCACATCACACTGCTGAAAATGCAGCTCGTGCCGGACGTTCCGGCCTGATTTGGCCTACACTGCCAGGCCTCCCGTTTTAAGCTGTCGACCTTGACCGATCATCTTCCCCTGTCCGCCGCCGATCCCGGCGCCGATGCCAGCGCCGCCCCGTCCCCGGACGACATCGCCGCGCAGCCGTCCGCCGAGTCTCCCGCCACGTCGTACGGCAAGTACGACGCCGAAGTCGACCGCATCTTCGGCGCCGGCGGTCCGCTCGCGCCCGCCGTCGGCACGTTCAAGCCGCGCCAGTCGCAGACCGAGATGGCGAAGGCGATCGCGCACGCGATCAGCGAGCAGGGCACGCTGATCGCCGAAGCCGGCACGGGCACGGGCAAGACGTTCGCCTACCTCGTCCCGGCACTGCTGTGGGGCGGCAAGACGATCGTCTCGACCGGCACCAAGAACCTGCAGGACCAGCTGTTCTCGCGCGACATCCCGACCGTGCGCGCCGCGCTGCGTGCGCCCGTCTCGGTGGCGCTGCTGAAGGGCCGCTCGAACTACATCTGCCACTACCACCTGGAACGCACCCTGTCGAACGGCCGCCTGACGTCGCGCGACGACGTCGGCCACCTGCGCGAGATCTCGCGCTTCATCAAGATGAGCCAGTCCGGCGACAAGGCGGAGTTGACCAAGGTCCCGGAAACGGCATCCGTGTGGAACCTCGTGACGTCGACGCGCGAAAACTGCGTCGGCCAGGAATGCCAGTACTACCAGGACTGCTTCGTGATGAAGGCGCGGCGCGAAGCGCAGCAGGCCGACGTCGTCGTCGTCAACCACCACCTGTTCTTTGCCGACGTGGCGCTGAAGGAAGGTGGCATGGCCGAGCTGCTGCCGTCGGCCAACACGATCATCTTCGACGAGGCGCACCAGCTGCCGGAAGTGGCCACGCTGTTCTTCGGCACGACCGTGTCGACCGGGCAGGTGCTGGAACTGTGCCGCGACGTGCTGGCCGAGGGCCTCGCGCACGCGCGCGGCGGCGTCGACTGGGCCAAGACCGTCATGGTCGTGGAGAAGGCCGCGCGCGACCTGCGCCTCACGTTCCCGGAAGGCGGCACCCGGCTGTCGCTGCCGCAGATCCCGCCCAGTTCGGAATTCTTCCCGGCGCTGGCGAAGCTGAAGGAAGAGCTGGAAGGCCTGATCGACGTGCTGGAAGCGCAGGCCGAACGCGCCGAGACGATCGAACAATGCCGCGTGCGCGCCATCGAGATGCTCGAGCAGTACAAGGCGTGGAAGTCGGAGCCGAAGAAGGGGAAAGAGGTCGAAGGGGACGACGCCGTGCTGTGGGTCGAGGCATTTTCCTCGTCGCTGCAGCTGCACAAGACGCCGCTGTCGATCGCGCCGATCTTCGCAGGCCAGCGCGCCGGCACGCCGCGCAGCTGGATCTTCACGTCCGCCACGCTGGCCGTGAAGAACGACTTCAAGCATTTCACCGCGCAGCTCGGCATGACGGGCGAGCCGGCGCAGACCTGGCCCAGCCCGTTCGACTACCAGCAGCAGGGCATCCTTTACGTGCCGACCGGCCTGCCGGAACCGAATACGTTCGGCTACACGGACGCCGTCGTCGACATGGCCCTGCCCGTGATCGAGGCCGCCGGCGGGCGCTGCTTCTTCCTGTGCACGACGATCCGCGCCGTCAACCGCGTGGCGGAACGCCTGCGCGAGGAATTCGCCGCGCGCGGCCTCGACTTCCCCCTGTTCGTGCAGGGCGAACGCGGGCGCACGGAACTCCTCGATTCCTTCCGCAACGCGGGTAACGCCGTGCTGGTGGGCAGCCAGAGTTTCTGGGAAGGCGTGGACGTGCGCGGCGAAGCGCTGTCGCTCGTCATCATCGACAAGCTGCCGTTCGCGCCGCCCGACGATCCCGTCCTGGCCGCGCGCATCGAAGTGATGGAAAAGAAGGGCATGAACGGCTTCGTGCACCATACCTTGCCGGAAGCCATCATCAACCTGAAGCAGGGCGCCGGCCGCCTGATCCGCGACGTCGACGACCGCGGCGTGCTGATGCTGTGCGATCCGCGCGTGATCAGCAAGCCCTATGGTCGGCGCATCTGGCAGAGCCTGCCGCCGTTCAGGCGGACGCGGGTGCAGGCGGATGTGATCGACTTCTTCAAGCAGCCGAAACCCTGATCTTCTTCCGCCGCGGGCTGAAATCCGGGGTCAGGAAATTCGGGGCCAGAGCCCTTGAAAACAGATTCGGGCTCCGACCCCCGGCTTCGTTTATCTATACCTTTTGGTTCGCCCCGCAGTACGCTGCGCGTCCTGCGGCCCCCGCTTGTGCTGCCACAACATGCAGCATGGGTTGGTTGTTTACAGTCTCGAAGGCCCGGCCTGCGGCAGACTACAAGGGGATGCAATGGCGATTCGTTATGGCTGCTTTTTCAGCTACGCCCATGGGCGGCATGAGCTGATGCAGCGCTTCAAGGCCGCTCTGGCCGATGCACTGCGCTGTTACCTCGAACCGTATTTCGACAACGAAGACGAACTCTTCGTCGACACCGAACAACTGGGCGGCGGCGACGATCTCGACCGCAAGATTGCCCGCGCGCTGTGCGAGAGCGCGTGCATGGTCCTCATCTACACGCCGAAGTACGAGGCCCACGCGTACACGCGGCGCGAGTATGCCGCGATGCGCCTGATCGAGGCCGAGCGCAGCAAGTGGTACACGCTGCCCAGCCAGATGATCATTCCGGTGATCATGACCCAGCACCCCGACCGGCTGCCGCCGCAGATCAGCGAGTCCACGTTCTACGTCGACTTCTCGCGGTTCACGATGGCCACGGCCGACCTCAAGTCCAATCCCGATTTCCTGCCAGACATCGACAAGATGGTCAGGCGCATCGTCACGCACTACCAGTATCAGAAAAAGACCATGCCTTCGACGCATGACTGCAACCAATTCGTACTTCCCGCTGTCCCACCCGCATGGCGTGAGTTACCGGAACCAACCTTCCCAAAAAAATGAGGAGCCTTATGGAAACCAACCGCATCACCGCAGTACCGGCCGCCAGGTCCGGCGAGGTGACGACGTTCTACTCCTACGACAGCGCACCCGTGCGCAGCCTGGCGCTGGCCCATGCCGGCTGGCTGCTCGCCGGGCGCGCACATGCGAAGACACCGGTGCTGATGATCGACTGGGACCTGGAAGCCCCTGGCCTGCATCATTATTTTCCCCATGCGGACGACGGCCCGGGCGCCGGCGGCCTGCTCGAACTGTTTGAAGCGTGTCACGAGCAATTGCACGGCAATACATCGAGCGAGGATGCCGAGGCGCAGGCCGGGCGCGTGCTCGATGCGCTCGCCTGGGACGAGTACATCGTCCGCGTCGACGACAGCCGGCCCCTGTACCTGATGCGTGCCGGCCGCTTCGACGACAGCTATGGGGAACGCGTCGACCGGCTCGACTGGGACGCGCTGTTCTGCGCCTGCCCGGCCCTGTTCCGCACGTTCGCCGCGCGCGTTGCGCAGCGCTATGCCCATGTCCTCATCGATTGCCGCAGCGGCCGCTCGGCGGCGGCCAGCGTCTGCACGGCGCTGTTGCCCGACAAGATCGTCGGCGTCTTCACGCCCGACGCGCGCAGCCTGGACGGGCTGCAGGGCGTCGTCGCCCGCGCCCTCGACTACCGGTGCAGCCACGAGGACGAGCAGCGCCCGCTGCAGGTCTATCCGCTGCCTTGCCCCGTCGAGGCGGCGGGCGAGGGGCGGCTGCGCTGGCGCTTCGGCGACGCGCCCCGCAACCTGTCCGCCCAGTCCGGCCAGTCCGGCTACCAGGCGAAGCTGGAACGGATGCTGGCCGATTGCTATGGCCTGTCCAGTGTTGTGCTGGATAGTTATCTCGACGAAGTCATGCTGCCCCAGGCCGGCATCGTCGGCATGCCGCCAGCCGGTAGCCGGGCGCAGGCTGGCGAACGCGACCGGTTCGGGCCGCGGCGCGCCATCGAAGCGCTGCTCGAATGGCTCGAACCCGGTCATTTTCCATGGCGCCCGCTGGCCGAGGTGCGGCTCGTGCAGGCCGTGGAGGCCTTGCGCGAACGGGCCGCCGACCCGCAATCTCCCGCGCTCGTGCGCGAACTGGCCCGGTTGGCGCAATTGTATTTAGGGCAACAAAGCGAACTGGAAGCCGCGCGCCGCATCGAGCAGCACGTGATCGCGCTGGAGCAGGGCCTGCATGCGATGGAAGAGGGCAAGCGCGGGCACGCGGCGCCACGCCGGGCCGGCGAGCCGTCGCAAGACGCGCCGTCGCAAGACGCGCCGTCGCCGGATGCGCTGGACGACAAGCTGTCGCGCCTGCAGGAACTGATCGACAGCCGCAGCCCGCGCGAGGCACGCGCACTGGCCGACAGCCTGCGCTCGACGATCCTGCGGCCGAGTGTGGCGCATCCGCTACGACGGCGCGGCGCCGCGATGATCAAGCAGGTGTATTTACAGGAAGGCGACAAGGACGCGCTGCTGGCCTTCACGCTGGACGAGGTCACGTCCCTCGAAGGCGCCCTGATCCAGGCCTCCGGAGAACGGCCGCTGGTAGCCGGCTGAAACCGTAGCGGCGTCGCGCCCGGGCCGCGCCGGAGCCGTTCGGATGGCCGATAAATGTGCAGTCCGATAGAACGTTCTGGCCGTTGCTTCAGGTAAAATCGCTGCATGCGTATCCTTATCAGTAACGACGACGGCTATCTCGCCCCCGGCATCAACGCCCTGGCCGAAGCGCTTGCGGCGGTCGCCGACATCGTGGTGGTCGCGCCCGACAGCAATCGCTCGGGCGCGTCCAACTCGTTGTCGCTGGACCGGCCGCTGTCGGTCACGAAGGCTGCCAATGGTTTTTATTTTGTCAACGGCACCCCGACCGACTGCGTTCACATCGCGTTGACGGGGATGCTCGACACACGCCCAGACCTGGTCGTTTCCGGCATCAACAATGGCCAGAACATGGGTGACGATACTTTGTATTCAGGCACGGTGGCGGCGGCAACGGAAGGGTATCTGTTTGGTATCCCGGCCATCGCTTTCTCACAAGTGCATGGCGGCTGGGCCGAGGTCGATTCGGCCGCCCGCGTGGCACGCGACATCGTGCTGCGCCGCTTCGAGATGCTCGAGTCTCCGTTCTTATTGAACGTAAATATTCCGAATCTGCCGTACGAGCAGATGGGCCCCCTGATGCCGACCCGCCTGGGACGGCGCCACCAGTCCGAGCCCGTGGTCCGCGGCCAGGATCCGCGCGGGCGCGAGATCTTCTGGATCGGTGCACCGGGCGCCTGCCGCGATGCGGGCGAAGGCACGGATTTCTACGCGACGAGCAAGGGGGGCGTGTCCGTGACCCCGCTGCAGGTCGACCTCACGCACCGCGACCAGCTGGATCTGCTACGGCGAGGGTTGGGATGAGCGAAAAGCGCAGCCAGTTTCCTCTGCCGCTCTCGTCCGTGACGGGCGGGAGTACGCGAAAATCCGCTGCGCCGGTGGCGCCCGTCGCCACACCGCAGACGGCAACCCAGAACGCGCGCGAAAACAGCCAGGCGCAGCCGCCGGGCAACCACCGGAGTGTCGCCGGGGCACCGGGCAAGGCCAAGCCGGCGCAGGTCACGCCGCAGCAGACCGTGGCGCGTTCCGACCTGGCGGCCACGGAGGCGCCGCGCCGGGCGATGGCGGCCCGCACGGCGCGCCTGGGCGTCAAGGATCCGCAGGTGCTGGGCGCGCTGGAAATCGTGCCGCGCCATATGTTCGTCGAGCCGGGCATGCTGGCCCAGGCATATGCCGACATCTCGCTGCCGATCGGCCATAACCAGACGATCTCGCAGCCGTATATCGTGGCCCGGATGATCGAATTGCTGAAAGGCAGCGGTCAACCGCTGCGCCGTGTGCTCGAGATCGGTACGGGATGCGGTTACCAGGCTGCCGTGTTGTCGTGCGTCGCGCAAGAGGTGTATTCCATCGAGCGCATCAAGCCGTTACATGAGCTGGCGAAGTCCAATCTGCGCCCGTTGCGTATCGCCAACCTGCGCTTGCAACACGGAGATGGTATGCTAGGGCTCCCGCAGGTCGCCCCGTTCGATGGCATCATCCTGGCGGCGGCCGGGCTCGAGGTGCCGCGTCCATTGCTCGAGCAGATGGCCATTGGCGCCCGCCTGGTGGCGCCCGTCGGTGCTCAGGTCCAGCACCTGCAGCGCATTATCCGTATCGGCAAGGCGGAATGGACCAGCGAGACGCTGGAAGCCTGCCATTTCGTGCCGCTGCGGCCAGGCACCGCTTGAATGCCAGAATGTTGCAAAAGAATTAAAGAGAGAATGAAACTTACGCCCCGTTTAGCCCTGTTGACCCTCAGTCTCGGCGTCCTGTCCGCCTGCAGTACCGAGACCCGCGTTGCCCCCGTGATCGACCGTCCGGCCCCGACCGCGTCCAGCTTCCGTCCGCGCCCGCAACCGGCGCCGGCACCGGCCGCCGATGACAATAAGCCCGACGCGCGCGGCACCTATACTGTGCGCCGTGGCGACACGCTGCTGCGCATCGCCCTCGACCACGGCCAGAATTACCGCGACCTCGTCGCCTGGAACAACCTGTCCGATCCGGACGATATCAAGGTCGGGCAGCTGCTGAAGGTGGCGCCGCCCGAGCGCAGCGCGAACGCCGTCGTGACGTCGCCGATCTCGCTGCCGGGTGCCGACAGGACGCCGGCCGTGCCGAAGAAGACGGAACCGAACGGCGCCAAGAAGCCGTATAGCGATGCCAACCTGGCCAGCACGCAGAAGGAAGACAATCCGAAGGCGGAGAAAGTGATTGCCTCCGGCGTGACGCCGGGCACCACCGTCACCGCCAACGACGACGAGAAACTGAGCTGGATGTGGCCGTCCGACGGCAAGATCGTCGCTACCTTTGACGAAGGCAAGAACAAGGGTATCGACATCGCCGGCAGGATGGGGCAGCAAGTGATGGCCGCAGGCTCCGGAAAGGTGATGTATGCCGGTAGCGGCATCCGCGGATATGGTAATCTCGTGATTGTAAAGCACAGCAACAGCCTGCTGTCGGCATACGCGCATAACCGCACCATCCTGGTCAAGGAAGGTCAGAACGTGACCAAGGGCCAACCGATCGCGGAAATGGGCGATTCCGATGCCGACGCGGTCAAACTGCATTTCGAGATACGCCAGCAGGGCAAGCCGGTCGATCCGGCCAAGTTCCTGCCCAGTCGCTAGAGAGAGCCGATGACGCTGCCGCCCGATCCGCTGGACAACGACACGCCGGAAGACAGTCCGGACGAGCCGCTGGACGACGGCGAGTTCGGAGCGGACGGCGTCGACCGTGCCGGGATGCTCCCGGAGGGGGCGGCCACGACGGCCGTCGTCGATACCGTCGACGAGCTCAAGAGCGTGCTGCAGGCCGAGCTGTCGACCGACACCACGCAGCACTACCTGAACCGGATCGGCGCCAAGCCGCTGCTCGGCGCCGAGCAGGAAGTGCATTACGCCACCCTGGCCAAGGCCGGCGATTTCGCGGCGCGCCAGAAGATGATCGAGCATAACCTGCGGCTCGTCGTCTCCATCGCCAAGCATTACATCAACCGCGGCGTCGTGCTGCTCGACCTCATCGAGGAAGGCAACATCGGCCTCATGCGCGCGATCGACAAGTTCGAGCCGGAGCGCGGCTTCCGGTTTTCGACGTACGCGACGTGGTGGATCCGCCAGAGCATCGAGCGCGCGATCATGAACCAGGCCCGCACCGTGCGCCTGCCCGTGCACATGGTGCGCGAACTGAACCAGGTGCTGCGCGCCAAATACCATTTGGAAGCCCAGCACCACGACGGCAAGGAAGCCAGCGCGGAAGACATCGCCAGTCTCGTCGGCCGGCCGGTGGAAGAAGTGCAGGACATCCTGGCGCTGTCCGAACACGCCACGTCGCTCGACGCGCCGCTCGACAACGATCCGCAGAGCAGCCTGATGGACATGCTGCCGGACGAGGGCGACGTCAGCCCGGACGCCCACGCGGAACACCACGAGATGACGGTGCTCGTGCGCGACTGGCTGCAAAAGCTGCCCGACAAGCAGCGCCTCGTCGTGATGCGCCGCTTCGGCCTCGACAACGACGACCCGGCCACGCTGGAAACGCTGGCCGAGGAGATGGGCGTGACGCGCGAGCGCGTGCGCCAGATCCAGCAGGAAGCCCTTGTCAAACTGAAGCGGGCGATGGCCGCTCGTGGCGTCGTCCGCGATTCCTTGCTATGATGCCCGGCTGGCCGGAACGGCCATGAGGGTACGGTAGGCTGGCTGCCGGCCCGTCTTCCCGTTTTGCTTTCTTCTATTCCCATGCAAGAAACCTTCATCAACATCAAATCCCTCGACATGGACGCGCGCGGCGTCGGCCACCTGGAGAACGAGGATGGCACGCCAGGCAAAGTGATCTTCGTCGAAGGTGCGCTGCCGGGCGAGCGCGTCAGCTTCGAGACCCTGCGCAAGAAAAAGAACTGGGAATCGGGCCGCATGGTCACCCTGCAGAAGGCCTCCTCGATGCGCGTCGAGCCGAAGTGCCCGCACTTCTGGCATTGCGGCGGCTGCTCCATGCAGCACCTGGAACCGTCGGCCCAGGTCGCGATGAAGCAGCGCGTGCTGGAAGACAACCTGTGGCATATCGGGAAGACGAAGGCCGAGAACATCATGCGCCCGATGTACGGCCCGACGTGGGACTACCGCTACCGCGCGCGCCTCTCGGTGCGCTACGTGGCCAAGAAGGGCACGGTGCTGGTCGGCTTCCACGAGCGCCATTCGTCGTACGTGGCCGACATGACGAGCTGCGAGATCCTGCCGGACCACATCTCGTCCATGCTCGTGCCGCTGCGCGAGCTGGTGGGCGCGCTGTCGATCTACCAGCAGATGCCGCAGATCGAGGTCGCCATCGGCGAGGACGTCACCGTGCTCGTGCTGCGCATCATGGCGCCGCTCTCGCCGGCCGACGAAAAGCTCGTGAAGGCATTTGCGGACCAGTGGAACATCCAGTGGTGGCTGCAGCCGAAAGGCCCGGACACGGCGGCGCCTTACTACCCACTGGATAAGGAACTGTATTACTCGCTGCCGGAATTCGGCATCAGGATGCCGTTCAAGCCGACCGATTTCACGCAGGTGAACCACCAGATCAACCGCCTGCTCGTGCACAAGGCGCTGGGCCTGCTGGAGGTGCAGCCGACCGACCGCGTGGCCGACCTGTTCTGCGGCCTCGGCAACTTCACCCTGCCGCTGGCGACGCAGGCGCGCGAGGTCGTCGGCATCGAAGGCAGCACGGCCCTGACCACGCGCGCGCTGGAAAACGCCCGCGCCAACGGACTGGCCGACAAGACGACGTTCTATACGCGTAACCTGTTCGAGGTCACGAAGGATGACCTGGTCGCGCTGGGCAAATTCGACCGCATGCTGGTCGATCCGCCGCGCGACGGCGCCGTTGCGCTGGCCATCGCGCTGGCCGAGCTGCGCCTGACGAATCCGGAACTGATGCCGAAGCGGATCGTGTACGTGTCGTGCAGCCCGTCCACGCTGGCGCGCGACGCGGGCATCCTCACGCACCGTGCGGGATATGCCTTGAAGAAGGCGGGCGTGGCGAACATGTTCCCGCATACGTCGCACGTGGAATCGATCGGCGTGTTCGAGCTCCTCGACGATTTCCAGCCGCGTGAGTTCACCGCGCCGCAAGTCGCGGAACAGGTGTCATCGGGCGGCGACGCGGTCCAATAACGCAAACAGCCCCGCCGGATCCACCGGCTTGACGAAATAACTGTCGAACCCGGCATACGCCGCGCTCGCCTGGTCCGCCTGCTGGCCATAGCCCGTGATCGCGACAAGCGTCGCGTCCGTGCAGCCGGGCAGCGCGCGCAGCCGGCGGGCCAGCTCGTAGCCGTTCATGCCGGGCAGGCCGATGTCGAGCAGGAAGGCGTCGTAATGCTTCTGCGCCGCCTGTTCCAGTGCGTCGCCCGGGTCGTGCATCACCATCACGTGATGGCCGCCGGATTCCAGCAGCAGGCCCAGGGTCATGGCCGCGTCGACGTTGTCGTCCACCAGCATCAGCGAGAGACTGCGTGCCGCGCCGGGTGCCGGCGGAGCGCAGGTCGTCGACCCGCCGGCCGGGACGGTCGCGCCGCGCAGGCGCGGCAGGCGGACCGTGAATTCGCTGCCCAGGTTGCGGCCGTCGCTGGTCGCCGTCACCATTCCGCCGTGCAGTTCCACGAGGCTCTTCACGAGCGCGAGGCCGAGGCCCAGCCCGCCCTGCGAGCGGTCGGGCGTGCGCTCGGCCTGCGAGAACAGGTCGAACACGGTCGGCAGCAGTTCGGCCGCGATGCCGATGCCGTTGTCGGATACGCTCACGAGCACCTGGTCCGGCGTGATCCCCATCCAGACCGACAGCCGGCCATCCTCGGGAGTGTACTTGGCGGCATTGTTCAGGAGATTCGCGATGACCTGCACGAGTCGTTTCGGATCGCCCTCGACGATGGCCGCCTCCGTCGACAGGTGCAGCACCAGTTCGTGGCGGCGCGCCTCGATCAGCGGGCGCACCTGTTCGACGGCGTCCGCGATCACGCGGCGCAGGTCGACTTCCTCGCGCGCCAGCACGACGAGGCCACGGGTGACGCGCGAGACGTCCAGCAAATCGTCGATCAGGCCCGTCATGTGCGCCACCTGGCGCGCGATGATGGCGCTGGTGCGCTCCACGCGCAGCGTGTCGGGCGGGCCCATGTTCAACAACTGGGCGGCGGCCGAGATCGGTGCCAGCGGGTTGCGCAGCTCGTGCGCCAGCATCGCCAGGAATTCGTCCTTGCGGCGGTCGGCGAGGCGCAGCGCGTCTTCCGCGCGCACGCGCTCGACGGCGCTCCAGGCGCGCTCGGCCACGTCCTCGATCAGGCGCACGATGTCCGCGCTCCACACGCGCGGCAGGTTGTCGTTGATGAACAGGCACGACGTCAGTGCGCCGCTGCGGTTCAGCGGCACGACGACGCCCGAGCGGATCTGCAGCGCCGCATAGTTCGGCCAGGTGTCGGCGCCGCTCGTGCGCGGATCGCGCTGCAGGTCGCTCGATACCCACGTGGCGTTGGCCAGCGAGGCGAAATTCGCAATGCCGAACAGGGCGGCGGGGAAGGTGCCGTTCAGCTCGGCGACGATGCCGTCCGTGTAATTCGAATGGAAGGTGACCAGTTGCTTGTCGGCGTCGTAGTCGCCGTACAGCACGCGGCTCGCCTGCAGGAAGCGGCCCAGCATGGCGCCCGTCTGGGTGAAGATCTGGGCCGGGTCGTTCAGGCGGCGCAGCAGGTCGGAGACTTCCAGCCGGAACTCGTTCATGTCCAGCAGGGTCGTCTGGCGCGCGACGGCGTCGCGCAGGGCCTGCTCGGCGCGCACGCGGTCCAGCGCCTCCCAGCTGCGCTCGGCGATGTCGGTGGCGAGGCGCTGGGCTTCCTCGTCCCAGTCGCGCGGCTGGGTGCAATAGCCGACGAGCGCCGCCACCAGCTGGCCGCGGCGGATCTTGGGCACGACGAGGATGGCGCGCGCGCCGGCCGCCGCATAGCGGTCGCCCCTGGCGGGCAGGCGCGGATCGGCCATGGCGTCGCGCACGGCCAGGGGGGATCCCGTGCGCAGCAGGGCCAGCGCCTGCGGGCCGAAGTCGTCGAGGCGGGCGCGGCGGCCTGCCAGCGGGCTGACGGCATCGCGGGCCCAGTCGTGCATGACTTCGAAACTGCTGTCTTCCTCGTCCGTTTCGACATAGCAGGCGTGCTCGAGTTCCAGGTGCTTGCCGAGCAGGGTGCACGCCGATTCGATGATGTCCGATGGGTGGTGCAGGCGGCGCAGGCTGTCCACCACTTGCAGCTGCACGGCATGGCGCCGTTCCAGCTGGACGCGCTGCGTGGTCTCGCTCGTCACGCACAGCACGCCGCGCACGGTGCCGGCATCGTCGCGCACGGGCGAGTAGGCGAGCGTGAACCAGGCGCTGTACGGCTGGCCGTTGCGGTCGATGGGGCTGGGCACGTCTTCACCATACGTGGCGTGCCCCGACAGGGCGCGTTCGACGAGGGGCTTCAGGGCGGACCAGCGGTCGGGCCAGACCTGGGCCAGCGGGCGGCCGAGTGCCGCGGGATGCGTCCCGTCGAGCAGCGGGATGAACGCGGCATTGTAGAGCAGCGCCAACTGCGGTCCCCAGGCGAGATACATGGGGAATTCGGACTCGAGGATAAGGCTGACCGCATTGCGCAATGCGGGGCTCCAGCGGTCCGGCGGGCCGAGCGGCGATATCGACCAGTCATGAACGTGGTAGCCGGCGCGGACCGCGCCGGTACTGCCAAGGAGATGAAAGTCGCGCGTCGCTGCTTCCATGCTGATCGCTTCCGGTTCCCAAAGCGGTCATTTTATGCGCAAAAGCATAAGCTGGAGCGGGCATGAAAAAAAATACATTTTCCGCACGAGAAATTCCGTTGGCGCCCAGAGAGAGAAATATCTCCCTGGGACCAATCTGTGGCGAAAAGCTCACTGCCATCCGGAACGGGTTCGATGGCAATATTATAACGATGTGTCGCCGCCATGGCGCACGGGAGACAATCAGAACTTTGCGCGCACCCCGAACGTGATGTTCCGGCCCGGCAGCGGCGCAATATCCTTCAGCAGCGACGTCGACAGCCGGATGTCTTCGTTCAGCAAATTCTTCGCCGAAATAAAATAGGTCAGATCCATGTTCTCGAGCTTTTGCGTGTACGAGAGATTGGCATCGACCTGGTTGTAGGCCGGGCTCGGCGTCGACTCGAACGCGGCCAGGCGGTCCTGGCCGCGCGCGTGGATCCACTCGAGGTTGGTGCGCCAGTGCGGCTGGCGGTAGCCGATCGAGGCGCCGAGGCGGTCGGCCGGCTGCAGCGGCAGGTTGCCGGCATCGTCGAGGTAGCCGCGCGACGTGTCCGTAAATACGCGTCCGTTCCATCCCATGCCGATCTGGTTCCACGTCATCTCCGCTTCCGCGCCCTGGATGTGGGCCTTGGCCTGCTGGAACAGGCGCTGGCGGAAGTCGCCGCCCGGGTTGCCGTCCTCGTCGAACGTGGCGTCCGTGATGTGGCCAAAAATGAAATTGTTGACGTTGTTGCGGTAGGCGTTCAACCGCCAGCGCATCAGGCCGCTCGTCTTTTGGAGCGACAGTTCGAGGTTGCGCGAGATTTCCTTGTGCAGGTCCGGATCGCCAACGTCGAACGTCAGCGTGGCGTCGTGCGGGCCGCCGGAATACAATTCCTCGGTCGCCGGGGCGCGCTGGGCGTACGACAGTGTGGCGCCGAACGAGTAGCCCCTGGTAAATGGCCACAGTGCGCCGATCGAGCCCGAACCCAGGTCGAAGCTGCGTTCGCGGTTAGCGACCGGCTTGCGGTCGACGTTTTCGTAACGCACGCCCGCGTTCCAGCGCAGCGGGCCCGAGCTCCATTCCTCGACGAGGAAGGCGGCCTGCGTCGTCGAATGCGTGACGGGCACCGTGTCCGGACCGCCTTCCGCACTCAGCGCCGAGAAATGCGTGTTTTCAGTCTGGATGCCGAACGTGCCGTGCAGGCCGAGGCTGGTCAGCGGCTTGTGCGTGAGCTCGACGCGCGATTCGAACGATTTGTTCGAGAACAGCGTCGCCGGCACGCCGTCGTCCAGTTCCGTGTGATGATAATCGGTATAGCCGGCCTTGACGCGCGCGCTTTCGAAGCCGTCCAGCGGGTTTTTCACGACGCTGTCGAAGTCGTAGCGGTTCTGGCGCTGGTCGATGTGCGATCCCTCGTTCGTCGGGATGCCATAGAAATTCGTCAGGTGCGACGCCGACAGGCCCGCATAACCCCAGTCGTCGATGTACGAGCCGCCCACGCCGATGTTGCGTTCGCGCGTGTCGGAATTCGGCAGCCGGTTCATGCGCGACGTCGGGTCGTTCATCACGCGCAGGTCGGGGATCTGGTAGTCGTCCGTATTGCGCAGGTTGCCGTCGATGTGGAGCCCGAACTTGCCGACGGCGCCGTCCAGTGTGCCGGACAGGTTCCTGCCGTCGTCGACGCTGCTGGCGCGGGCCTCCACCTGGCCCGTCAGCTTCGGCTCCAGCGCCGTCGGGATGCGTTCGTTGACGACGTTGACGAGACCGCCGATGGCGCCCGAGCCGTACAGCAGGGCGGCGGGGCCGCGCAGGATCTCGATCTGGCGCGCCACGGCGCCTTCCGCAGCGACGGCGTGGTCGTTCGACAGGCCGGACACGTCCGACGTCGCCATGCCGTTTTCCAGCATTTTTACGCGCGAACCTTCCATGCCGCGGATGATGGGGCGCGATGCGCCGGCGCCGAACGCGGAGGCGGACACGCCCAGTTCGTTCTGCAGCGTCTCGCCCAGCGAGCTGCCGACCTTGTCGCGCAATTCGTCGCCGGCAAGCACTTTCGCCGGGGTCAGGATCTGGTCGCCCTCGCCATTGCGCAGCGGGCTCGCGGTGACGACGACTTGCTGGATCTTGCCTTCGTTGATGGTTTGTTGGTCATCGGCCGCGCGGAGGGCGGGGTGGAAGGCGAGCAGGAGCGCGCTGGCAAGCAGCGTACGTTGGATATTCATAAGTTTTTTACAACCTCAAGCGAATGGATAACGGCGCGCACCGCCGGGACGGGCCGGGCGGTGCGGACAAACACGGGATGCGTTATTCAAGCCTGGGGTGGGGCGCGCGACTGGAACGGGCAGGTGGCCTGCAGGCAGATGCCCGGGGTGTCGGGAACGGTCGGGGCCGCGTAGGCCAGTGCTGCGGGAACGAACTGGCGCGGCATGGCTGGCAGCGCAAATGCGATCTGGGCACTGGCTGCGCACTGGCCGCACAGGTCGTGCAGGCCAGGCTTGGGCAGCTTGCCGCTGCCGTCGTCCTCGTCGGCCGCCGCCGCCTGCTGGACGAGCGCCTCGTCGATCTCGGCCCAGTGCGTATAGCCGTGGCCGAGCGACAGCTGCTGCGTGACGAGCAGCAGCAGCGACAGCAATACGTGGACCAGGCTACGGGACATGGATGGTGGCGGTTAAGGCAAGCGGATATTGTACGCAGGGCCGTTCGGTTCTGACAATGAAAAAAAGCCGGCCCGCGGGCCGGCTCTTCAGTACATACGTACCGATCAGTCGCGGTTACCGAACCCGATGCCCAGCAGTTGCAGCATGCTCGTGAACACGTTGTAGATGTCCAGGTAGATGGCCAAGGTCGCGCTGATGTAGTTCGTCTCGCCGCCGTTCACGATCCGGTTCACGTCGAACAGGATGAGGCCCGAGAAGATCACCATCGCCAGCACCGACACTACCAGCGTCAGCGCCGACAGGTGCAGGAACACGTTGGCCAGGCCGGCCAGGATCACGACGATGGCGCCGGCGAACAGCCAGCTGCCCATGCCCGAGAAGTCGCGCCTGGATACGGTCGCGATCGTCGCCATCGTGGCGAACACGGCGGCGGTGCCGGCGAATGCCGTCATGATCAGGGCGCCGCCGTTCGAAAAGTGCAGCGTGTAGCGCAGGAGCGGGGTCAGCCACAGGCCCATGAAGAACGTGAAGCCGAGCAGGATCGGCACGCCGGCCGCCGAGTTCTTGGTCTTCTCGATCGCGAAGATGAAGCCGAACGCGATGGCGAGGAACAGCAGCACGCCCATGCCGCCGGCAAAGATCGGCAGGGCCACTTGCAGGCCGATCCAGGCGCCGAGAACCGTCGGGACCATGGACAGGGCCAGCAGCCAGTAAGTATTGCGCAGTACGCGGTGACGTGTGGCGCGGATGGCCGAGACGTCGTAGGTTTTCTGCAGGCTGGGAATCATAATGCCTCCGTTGGAAGAAATCGCTTTGCTCCCCATATGGGGACCGGCCCCGCCGTCAACAGGGGGGGAGTGTGCCGGAAACGCAAGTTTTAAGTCTTGCATAAGCTCCGGCCCGTGCCGCCCATTGGATGGGGTCTCATCGATGTCACTCTATCATCCCGCGTCCGTCAGGCGCAATATCGGCGGCATGACAGATGTATGGTAAAATCGAAGGTTGATTGAGTTCCCAAATCTCGATTTAAACCTTTCTTTTTATTGGAGTTTTTAAATGGCAATCGAACGCACCCTGTCGATCATCAAACCTGACGCAGTCGCTAAAAACGTGATCGGCCAAATCTACAGCCGTTTCGAAGGCGCTGGCCTGAAGATCGTCGCTGCCCGTATGGCCCAGCTGTCGCGCGCCGAAGCCGAAGGTTTCTATGCCGTCCACAAAGAGCGTCCGTTCTTCAAGGACCTGGTCGACTTCATGGTGTCGGGCCCGGTCATGATCCAGGTGCTGGAAGGCGAAGGCGCGATTGCCAAGAACCGCGACCTGATGGGCGCAACCGATCCGAAGAAGGCTGAAAAGGGCACCATCCGCGCCGACTTCGCCGACTCGATCGACGCCAACGCCGTGCACGGCTCCGACGCTGCCGAGACCGCAGCCGTCGAGATCGCCTACTACTTCCCGGCACTGAACGTCTACTCGCGTTAATCTTAGTAGCAAAATTTTTTTCGTTGAGCAGCGCAAGCTGGCTTAACATCGCATTATCCCGCTCGCCCTGCTCGCCTGTCGCGTTGCGCCAGGCCCCGGCGGGCGGGACTTATTTTGAAGGCACAGGATTCAATCATGGCAACTCTCACCAACTTGCTGGACTTCGATCCCGCGCAGCTCGTCGCTTACTGCGCCGAGTTGGGGGAGAAGCCGTTTCGCGCCAAACAGCTGCAGCGCTGGATCCACCAGTTCGGCGTCGCCAATTTCGACGACATGACGGACCTGGCCAAGTCGCTACGCGAGAAACTCAAGACGCGCGCCGAAGTCCGTGCGCCCGCCATCATCAGCGACCACACGTCCAGCGACGGTACCCGCAAATGGCTCGTGGACGTGGGCAACGGCAACGCCGTCGAAACCGTGTTCATCCCGGAAGAGACGCGCGGCACGCTGTGCATCTCCACGCAGGCCGGCTGCGCCGTCAACTGCCGCTTCTGCTCGACGGGCAAGCAGGGCTTCAACCGCAACCTCAGCGTCGCCGAGATCATCGGCCAGCTGTGGATGGCCGAGTTCGAACTGCGCCGCACGAAAGGCATCGAGCCGGGGCCGAAGGGCGAGCGCCAGATCACGAACGTCGTCATGATGGGCATGGGCGAGCCGCTGCTGAACTTCGATCCGACCGTCACCGCGCTGAAGCTGATGCTGGACGATAACGCCTATGGCCTGTCGCGCCGCCGCGTGACCGTGTCGACGTCGGGCGTCGTGCCGAACATGGACAAGCTCAGCCAGGAATGCCCGGTGGCGCTGGCTGTCTCGCTGCACGGCTCGAACGACCCGCTGCGCGACATGCTCGTGCCGCTGAACAAGAAATACCCGCTGCGCGAACTGCTGGCCGCGTGCAAGCGCTACCTCGAATTCGCCCCACGCGACTTCATCACGTTCGAATACTGCATGCTGGACGGCGTCAACGACACGGACGAGCATGCGCGTGAACTCATCGCGCTCGTCAACGATCCGGAGGTCGGCGTGTCGTGCAAGTTCAACCTGATTCCGTTCAACCCGTTCCCGGAATCCGGCCTCGTGCGCTCGAAGAACCCGCGCATCAAGGCCTTCGCCCAGATCCTGATGGATGCCGGCCTCGTGACGACGATCCGCAAGACGCGCGGCGACGACATCGACGCCGCCTGCGGCCAACTGGCGGGCGAAGTCAAGGACCGTACCCGCGTTGCCGAGCGCATGAGCAAAATGGCTGAGTATCAACGAAAACTCGAGAAAAAATTCGGCCCCGATTTCGGCAAGATCGTGGAGATCGCATCCTGATGCCGCGGCTGTCCGGACGCCTGGCCTGCGCGCTCGCTCTGTCCCTGCTGCTGTCGGCCTGTGCCGGCAACAACGGCGGGCTGGCGGGCGACACGCACGAGCTCAAGACGCTGTCCGACCAGACGGCCGCGGAAAAACGTGCCCAGATTCGCCTGCAACTGGCGGTGGGCTATTATCAGGAGCGCAAGTACGACATCGCGCTGGACGAGGTGAAGCAGGCGATCGCCGCCAACCCGGACTATGCCGACGCGTACGGCGTGCGCGCCCTCATTTATACGGCGATGGGCGAGAATGCCCTCGCCGACGACAACTACCGGCACGCGCTGCGCCTGGCGCCGCGCAATCCGGACCTGTCCAACAACTACGGGCTGTTCCTGTGCGATGCCGGCGGCAAGCCGGGCGAGGCAATGACGTATTTCGAGAGCGCGCTGAAGAATCCGAACTACGCATCGCCCGTCAAGGCCATGGTCAACGCAGGCAATTGCAGCCTGAAGATGAAGAATGTCGACGCGGCCGAGCGCTATCTGCTCGACGCCTTGCGTTACGATCCCGACCTGCCGGCCACGAGCGCCGGCCTGGCCCGGGTTTATTTCGAGCGGCGCGATTATTCCCGCGCCGGGTTTTTCATTAACCGCCTGACGGAGACAGCGAAGCTCGACATGCTGTCGGCCGACGTGCTGTGGCTGGCCATCCGGGTCAAGCACATGCTCGGCGACCGGGCCATGGAAGCATCGCTGGCGGCGCAGCTGCGCAAGCGCTTCCCGGGCTCGCCCGAGTACGCGGCCTTCGAGCGCGGTGCATTTAGTGAGTGAGACAACGACAATGAGTTCCGAGCGTGCAGATCAGCCGGCGACGCCCGACAACCAACCGCCGGTGCACGGCATCCCGGGCCGCGCCCTGGCCGCACAGCGTGAGGCGATGGGCTGGTCCGTCGAGCAGGTGGCCGACCAGCTGAAGCTGGCCGTGCGCCAGGTCATCGCCCTGGAGGCGGGCGACTATGCGTCGCTACCGAGTCCGGCCGTGACCCGCGGCTTCGTGCGGGCCTATGCCAAGCTGGTGAAGCTCGATCCGGCCCCGCTGGTGGCCCAGATCGCCATGGAGACCGAGCCCGCGCCCGATACGAGCGCCGTCACGGCGAACCGCCGGCCGACGCCGGCCTCGTTCTCCCAATCGAAGTTCCCGAGCCATGGCAAGCGTTCCACGTTGCCGCTGGGCTGGATCGCCGGCGCCGTCGTCGTCGTCGTGGCGGCCGCCGCGGCCTGGCACTTCGGCGTCGTGCCGGGCAGCCAGCGTGGCGAACCGGCCGGCAATGGCGTGGCGGCGCCCGCCGCGAACGGCGCCGCCGTCGAGACGACCAACGGCAGTTCCGTCGAGCCGCTGCAGAACCCGTCCGTGCCGCTGATTTCCGTGCCGGGCCCGAGCGCCAGCGCGGCGGCGCCCGGCGCATCGGCGCCGGCCGCAGCACCGAACGGCGGCACGACCGGCACCGCGCCCGTGACCACGGCTGCGCCGGGCGTCGCTACGCCGGGTCCTGTCGTCAATGTGCCGGGCACGATGGGGCCGGCCGCAGGGCCGGCCGGCGCGCCGCCGACGACCATCCCGGCGGCGCCGGCCACCCCGTCCGCCGCGGGAACGCCCGCCGCGGGAACGCCCGCTGCGCCGGCTGCGGCCGCACCGTCCGCGCCCGCAGGCGCGAATGCCCTCGTGCTGAACGTGCGCGAGGATTCGTGGATCGAAGTCCGGCCGGCCAAGGGCGGCGCGCCGCTGCTGTCGCGCCTCGTCAAGGCGGGCAGCACCGAGACCATCAACGTCGAACAGCCGGTGCGTGTGACTGTCGGCAACCCGACCGGCGTCACGGCCACCTTGCGTGGCAATGCCGTCGCTTTGCCGGCCGTGCCGGGCAAGACGCTGTCGCGCGTAAATTTGCAATAAATAAGCTGCAATAAATAAGCTGCAATAAACGGAACAACGATGACTTCTTCGAACAACGCCAACGAGCCCATCGCCTCCGGCCCGCTGTCGCGCCGCGCCAGCCGCGGCGTGCTCGTGCAGCACGGCGCGCGCAAGGTGTGGGTCGGCGGCGACCATCCCGTCGTCGTGCAGTCGATGACGAACACGGACACGGCCGACGTGATCGGCACCGCCATCCAGGTCAAGGAGCTGGCCCGTGCCGGTTCCGAGATCGTGCGCATCACCGTGAACACGCCGGAAGCCGCGGCCGCCGTGCCGGCGATCCGCGAACAGCTCGACAAAATGGACATCGATGTCCCCCTCGTCGGCGATTTCCACTACAACGGCCACCTGCTGCTGCGCGATTATCCGGAGTGTGCGCAGGCGCTGTCGAAATACCGCATCAATCCGGGCAACGTGGGGCAGGGCGCCAAGCGCGACACCCAGTTCGCCCAGATGATCGAGACCGCGATC
>Ga0207705_10000766_pt1 | contig 26452 bp, 20 predicted proteins | sample KBSC13metaG_FD_184314 | JGI IMG/M metagenome (GOLD analysis project Ga0207705, IMG submission 184314) | Corn rhizosphere microbial communities from Kellogg Biological Station, Michigan, USA - KBS C1-3 metaG (SPAdes) (version 2) | ecosystem: Host-associated > Plants > Roots > Rhizosphere > Soil ... | reverse complement strand
TTGCTCCTCGCCTTGGCCGACCAATCCAGAGCTTTCGCGGTCCGTAATGTCTGCGTGGACCTCGAAGACGCCAATGGGACCGAACCGGTTTTTTCCGATGCTCTTCGAGATTGGATGCACCGGCAGTTCAAGGTTGGTTTCGCGGCGAAGCTCGGGCCGGAGAACGACAATCCTGCCCTCGCCGCTCTTGCGGACCGGATGCAGACGCCGGGTCGGCTTGCGGAAAGCATCCGAACGGCCGGGCGCACGCTTTTGTTGGATGCGTATTCGATCCCCGCTTTGCGGATATTACTCGCCGAAGAGGCCGACTTGGCCAAACTCACGGCGGCCCGGACCATCGTCGTCGATGAGCTTTCGCGGCGGCCGATCCGCGCTGTTGATTATCCCGTCATCGACGGCGGCGAAGAGTTCCTCAAAGCCTTCGACTCTGTCCTGAGCCCGGATGTATCAGAAGGCGGAGCAACGGCCGTCGTTTCGATCGCTTTTAGTGCCGCCGAGATCCATGACGTTCGCGCCGCGTTCCCGATCGCCGGTGACGGTGGTTCACCCGTGCGCCAACTGATGGACACGGAGAGCACGCCGCTTTCCGCGATCATCAGCTGTAGCGGAAATGCGGAAGCCTTGGTCGAGCTGCTCGCTTCCCTTGGACGCCAGCAGCGTGTTTCCGTCGTCGAATGCGTGCTGATTGGCACTGTGCCGGACGTACCGGACTCAGTTCTCCTGCCTCTCGACGCGGCATGCCCGATAACACTCGTGAGAACGCAGCTCGAGGGAGGGCCGATCGGACCTCTGCTAGCGGCCGCAGTGGACCAGACCACGCACGAGCGCCTTCTGCTGGTCGACGACTACAAGGCCTTTCACGATCCCCGAACGCTCAGCGTCCTCTGCTCGCTGTGCGATCGCGAGGACACGGGGAGCGCAGGCTGCCACATGGTTACCGAACGGCTGAACAAGAATTCGGTCGCCGAGTACACGACCCATGGCGGCTACCTGCCCTCGAGCAGCGACCGCAATAGCCCCATCGTGACGCGGCCGGATGCGAGCGGTCTGCCACTGCCGCCCGTTTACCCGGTCCTGGCGAATCCAATCGGATGTCTGATGACCAAACGCGTGCTTTGGTCTGTTTTTGCCGGCGTTCTCGATGACGCGGAGCTTGACGGCGAAGCCTCGGCCGTCGCGGTCGGCCGCGCAATCATCGAAGCCGGGAAGCTGAACCTGACAACCTCGCTCGTGTCCGTTTCCGATTCCGGCGAAGCCTATTCCGCGGATGCCGAGGCGCCCTGGCTTGCTATGATGCCGAAACGGCCATTCGTCGCACTGGAAGAGTATTGACGTGAAGATTACCGTTCTCGTCCCTTCCGAGCGCTATCTCGACACCGCCGGCGTGCGCATTCGGTACAATCGGATCAGCGGAGCACTCGCGCAGCTAGGCTGGACGCTCCAGGTCATGCCGATCGACGACGTTCCCAACGTTTCCGTGGACGACAGCCGCATCTATCTGTTCAGCAAGTGCCAGGATGCGCGCGCGCTTGCGCTCGCGACAGCTGCGAAGCACGCCGGAATCGCCGTAGGTGTCGATCTCTTCGACGATTACTTCAGCCAGAAAACCGATGCGCGGTTCGCAAGCCAGCGCCTCTGGCTTCGATCGATGGCGCGCGAGGCAAGCTTCTTCCTTTGCTCGACCGCGCGAATGCTCTACGTCGGCAACAGCTATTTCGGAGCCGGTGCTGGGCACGTATTCGGAGATCCGCGCGACCAATTGCGCCCTGAGCGGTTGGAGCAGGAACTCGACGCGAAAATTCGGAAGGCGAAGCGAGAGCGCAGAATTTCGATCTTATGGTTCGGCATCTCCGATAATCCGAACTTCCCCGTAGGCCTTCATGACCTTTCGGCCTTTGGCGAAACCCTTCGGCCGTTCCATGACAACAGCTACACCGCCAGGCTGACCATTCTCACGAACAGAAAAGGGGTCGATGGCCGGGTGCTTGAGCGATTGTGCCGCATCCCCGTGCCCTTTGTCATTCGCGAGTGGACTGAGGAGCGGCAGCGCGAAGCGCTATCACGCTCCTTGGTCAGCTTTCTGCCTGTGAACTTCCAGCAATTCAGCAGTGCTAAGTCGCTGAACCGCGGCGTGTCGGCGCTCGTCGGGGGGACCCAGCTGCTTACGGCCGGCTACCCGCTCTACGAGAGTCTAGGCGATTATACTTACGACGATGCGGCCGCCCTGATCGATGATCTGGAAAAGGGGACGCTGAAGCTTTCGAGTGAAAACGTTGAGGAATTCTCCGCCTGGGTTGACGAGCGGGCTTCGCCTGCCCGAGAAGCTCAAGGCATCGTGAACTTCCTCGGAGCAAAGGTCGGGTTCTCACCAGCCGAATCGGACGAGGAGCAGCAATGGGCTGTGCTGCACGGCGTGAAATCGACGGCGTCGATCAATACCTTCGCACGACGGCTCGGGTGGCTATCGCTCGGCTCACCGCTTTCGCCGCCCGGGATGAAGTGCGATGCTCACCTCGGCTTTTTTGGCGATGAATCGGCGCTCAAGCTGCGCGTGTCGCAGACCGGTTTAGAGCACCTGCAGGAAGAATTCCGGGTCGCCGCCCTATGGGCCGAACCGGGCGCCGGCAAAGGCCCATCGTGGGAAGTCCCTCTCGACTCTCTCGAATCCGAATTTCCGCTCGAATCAATTCGGCGCTCGACCGGGCGAGGCGCGTGCGTCGAGTCCGCAAGAAACGTGGAAATCATGGAACTCACTCGTAGGTTCTTCACGACAGTTTTTCATGGTCTCCGTGTTATAGAGTCTGAGCTAGATCCCGTGCGGAACAATATACGCGCCATCGACCCAACGTAGAGGGCGCTATTTCCATGTATCACGAGAAGCCATGTGTCGTACTGACATTCAATCTTCTGCAGGACGTGAATGTTCTTTGGCCAATCGCGCGTCTTGTTGAAGAGGAAACTTCATATCCGTTGATCCTGTTGGTCTCGGCCGATTTCGTTGGTCGCGACAAGACGGGCCGATGGATGACGGAGCTGAATGCGCTCAAGTTGGAAGCGGATGCTTCTCTCCATGTGTTTCCCAACACTCTCGCTGCTTTCGAAATTCTCGAGAATCGCCACGGCGCTATCTTCGCGGCGAGCGAATCAAACCTCGGTCCGCACCGCGGTACGCACGATTTGTTTCGAGGCGCTTCCGGCAGCTTTACCCGAGTCACGGTTCAGCACGGCTTCGAATGCGCAGGGTTCCACCAGAACCGGGAGCAAACTCTTGCCTTCGGTGACTCGGTTCACTTCGCCGCGGACATCCTATGCAGCTGGACCGGCAGTAAGCGGCTGACTCACACGCTGCGAACCGAGATGAGCAAAGTTGTCGTCACGGGTCCGCCGTCGCCGATCCTGCGCGGGCCCCTCGATGAAAGCCGTCCGACGGCGGGATCCGTCGGCCTAGTCTGCGAAAATCTTCACTCTGTGCGAATGAGTGCGGCGGGCGATTTCAAGCAGAGCTACATGGATACGTTCGGCGCCTTCGCGCAGGTCATGGCTCACAAGGGCCGCATGGTCGCGCTGCGCCCGCATCCAGGCGGGCAATATGTTCTCCGCAATGCGGTTCAGCTGCCTGGAAACATGCTCATCCAGAACGATCCAATGTACCGGGTGGACCTGTCGCAATATGCCTACGGGATTTCGGCCCCTTCTTCTGTGCTGATCGACCTGGTCCTCGCGGGAATTCCGACCGCGGTGTGGCAGGATCCCGACGGCACCATCGACGCCGACAGTTACCGGGGGCTCGCGACCGTCCGCTCGCTCAACGAGTGGATCGCATTCGCCGATGCTGCCATTGCGGATCCGGCAAGCTTCACCGAACCGCAGGCCGAATTCATCGAGAACAGTGGGCTCGTCGTCGATCCGGACACGGTGCGTCAGCGCTATCTCGATGTGATTCGCTCTGCCTGCGGAAGCGCGACCGGCGCGAGGCCCCGATCAACAAGCACGCGGGTAATGTTCGTTGCCAACGGCGAAATCCCGACGCTGGAAATCTGTTTTCTGAAGCCGCTCGGCGCGCTCTTTGAAAATGATGTCCTCAACCCTCTGCTCATCGTGGAGCGACAAATACGAAAGGCGATGGGCTCGGAATCTGACCTGGCAAAAGCCCGGCAATGGATCACTCAGAAAATCGACGAGCATCAGCCGGATATTGCGGTGTTTTGCCGCTACAGCGGGCCGCTAGCTGACTTCTTCGTAGAGAAGCTGCACGAAAAAAATATCCCGGTCATCTACCACGTCGACGACGACTTGATGAACGTCCCGACGGAAATCGGCGAAATCAAATTCAAGGAACACAATTCGCCGGAACGCCTGCTGTCGGTCTCGTCTCTGTTGGCGACTTCTGACCTGGTATATTGCTCGACTCCACGGCTCCTTCAGCGAATTCAGGAGCTCGGCTACGAGAACAATCTGCGGACAGGTTCGAGTCACTGTTCGGGCGAGATCCGTCGCCAGCCGGTCGAGCGGCCCGCTCGTACGGTCGGCTATATGGGATTCGATCACGCTCACGACCTGGAGATGATTCTGCCGGATCTGCTCCGTTTCCTCGACGACAGGCCGGAGATCCGCTTCGAGTTGTTCGGCACGATCCCCGTCCCTGACCCTCTGCTCGACTTTGGTGACAGAATATCCGTGGTTCTGCCGGTCCGGCCTTATCAGGCGTTCCTCGACAAGCTCGTGAGTCTGGATTGGGATATCGGCATCGCGCCGCTCGCGAATACTCGGTTCAACTATTACAAGGCGAACAACAAGTGGGTCGAGTACACGTCGGCCGGATCTGCGGTGATCGCGACTGCCGGAATGTCCTACGACGAATGCTGCGCTGATGATTGCGGAATACTCGTCGACGGCGCTTCAGGCTGGTACGACGCCCTTGTCGCGCTTTCAGACGAACCGGCTCGCCGGTGCCAGATGGTGCGCAATGCCCAGAGCCACCTCGTTCGCGAATATTCGAAGCGGACCTTGCGCCGGCAAGTCCTAGCGATGTTCGACGAAGCCAGGTCTCTTCGGATGGCGAGAGACGCGGTCAGCTCCGGCTCCTGAAGCGCACAACCAAAGCTAAAGAGGACCGTCAGCCCTCCACGGTGAAGTAGGCGGGCAAGTCGCAAAGCTGCGGCTGATTGCGATCCTTTGCCGACAGGGTCTGCGGGTCGGCGACGTCCGGCCATTCCACCGCGATTTCCGGATCGTTCCAGGCGACGCCCTTGTCGTTCTGGGCACTGTAGTAGCTGGTCACGCGGTAACTGATGATCGAATTTGGCTCGAGCGTGCAGAAAGCGTGTCCGAAGCCGACTGGGATCCAGAGCTGATTGTTCTCGTCCGGCGACAGCAGGGCGGAAACCCAGCGGCCGTAACTCGGCGATCCGCGCCGGAGATCGACAGCTACGTCGAAGAGCTTTCCGGCCAGGCATCGGACCAGCTTTCCCTGAGCGTAAGGATGAGACTGGAAGTGAATCCCCCGGACCGTCCCCGTTCTTATGCTGAGCGACTGGTTGTCCTGCACGAATTCGACCGGCGCCGACTGCATGGCGAATTCGTCGACACGGAAGATTTCCGAGAAATACCCACGGTCGTCCGCAATTTTTCGTGGCCGTATTTCCAATGGGCCTTCGACATCGAACGTTCGGAATTCCATTTCATTCCTGCACACAGTGAACAACCACCGATAGGCGATTAGAGGAGTGTCGCGGCGATTCAAGCCCGGCGTGCAGGCGTCAGAACCCCTATCGAAATAGCGCGGGCCGTCAGAGCATCCCGAGCCACCGCTCGACACGGGCAAAGTGACCCGGCCAATCGGGCGGCCGATAGTGCTGCAGCGCCAGCTTCTGCCGCTCGCGCTCGGCGCCGTCGCCGATGAACGCCCGGATTGCTTCCTTCCAGCCGCGGCGGTCTTCCGGGAGAAGGTAGGTCGGAATGTCGCCTGCGATTTCCCGGTACACCGGCAAGTCGCCGGCAATGACAGGAGTGCCGCAGGCGAGGGCCTCGACCACCGGCAGACCGAAGCCCTCGGCGAAGGACGGCATAAGCAGAGCTCGCGCGCCCTTCAGCCACGCGGCAAGTTCGGCGTCGGTGCATTTCCCCAGCTCGCGCACATGGCCGGCGAGATCGCCCAGCCGATCGAGGATCGCTTCGACAGGCCGCGCCTGCCACCCGCGCTGGCCTATGATGACCAACATCGGCGCGTCGACGCCCATTTCGCGAACAAGCTCTTGCCACGCCGTCAACAGCAGCAGGTGGTTCTTTCGGCCTTCGATCGTGCCGACCACCAGGAAATAGGGTCGCTCCGGCAGAGCGGCGGGCAAACTGCGGCACGGCTGCCCAGGCGCGATCCATGCGGCTAGTCCCGGGGGCATCTTGAACCGGCGATCCGCCGCGAATGCCGCGAGCTCATCCAGCGTCGTATTCGAATTCGCGAGCATTCCGGCGCCGCTGGCCAATGCATGTTCGATCCGGTTGACGTGCTTTCCGGCCTCGCCGTCGCGGCAGAATTGCGGGTGCGTGATCGGGATCAGATCGTGCACCAGATAGACGGCCTTGATGCCGTGGCGCTCGATCCATCGCGGGAGTGCAGGGTCGTGGAGCCCGGTGTGGCCCACATTCAAGTAGGTCATCCCCCGCCGTGGCGGCGAGCGCTGCGCCCTTGCCCAAGCTACAGGCGCAAGAGCGAGCAGCCGTTCACGGACTCGTAGTCGTTCTCCAGCTAGCAGCACGAACAACCGATTGGAATCGGTCCGCGACAGGACAAACATTCGTCCGCGAGTCTGCACCACCGCCCGCGACCGCCCACCGAAGTGTTTAACATATTCCAAGCAGACGCGGTCAATGCCGGTCGGCGTCCGACCGCTCCAGACACGCCAGATCAGGCGTGAAACGTCTAGCATAAGATCACGGGCGGCGATTCTGCTCTCAGGAAGCACTAGTAGCAGCACCGGCGTTGGCAAGCGAGGACGAGCACTGGGGCTCCGGAAGCCGCTGTCTTTTCAACCAGTTCAGTAGCACTTCAGCGACTCCGCATAATGCCCGCTATGGATGCACACTGGGAAGCGCTTGGCCGAGTCCAATGATCGTGAAGGCCATTGACGACAGGATGCTGACGAACCTCTGCAAGTCCGATCCAGGCGCCGTGGAGACGTACAGAACGTCCTTGTCGCTCATGGGAAAATGCTGTGCAGCGAAGAGAGACAGCGGATTCCGCAGGTCGACCCTGTAGACGACAGGAATTCGCCCGTCGGGCGTTCGTGGGGATGCTGCCGCGACCAGAGGATCAACGGCCGCAGGATCTTCGAACCTGAAAATGAACGCTCCTCGCGCATTGGCGCGATCATCCTTCAGGCCGCCGACTCTGCCCAGTGCCTCGGCAAGGTTGAGTCCGGTGCTCTCGAAGGGTATTTCCGCGCTTGTCGTGGTCGCCCCCAATGCGGTGAAGCTGAATGGCTGGTACATGACGGTCACGACGTCGCCCGGGCCAAGGCGGATATTCTCTACTGGATCCTTTATGATCGTCTCCAGTGGCAGGTAATCGGCCTTTCCGTTTCGCGCGACCTGAACAGTCAACTTGTCGACGGGCTGGGTCACTCCCCCAGCGCTTGCGATCGCATCGAGAAGGCGATCGCCGCGAGCACTGATTCCCACTCTGCCACTTGTCGCAACCGCCCCGAGGACTTGGACGGTCGTACTGGCGTTGTCAGCAATTCGCACGGTCACCTGCGGATCGTGCGCCATCCGCGCCAGCCGCGACGCGATCAACCGTGCAAGCTCCTCCGGACGTTTGCCTGCAGCATGGATCGAACCGGCGAAGGGCAGCCGGATTTCACCGCGCTCATCAACCATCATCTCAGGAATATCCGAGTGGTCTGCGACCATTCCTGCGGGAGAGCCTGAGGAGCCGGAGGTAGATCCGCCCGAGGAGCCGAAAACAGAACTGCCGCCGAATAAGAGCGCGGGCGGAGCTTCCCAGATGGTGACTTGGAGCAAGTCTCCGGGACCGATGGTCGTCGGCGTCGGCGCCGCATCGCCCAGCGCTTGGGAAAGAAGCCGTGGCTGGTGTGCGGCGTCGACGCGCGTTGCGACGAAATCGGTAACGTCGATGATCTTGATCGGTGCGTTAGCGACGATCACGCCATCGGCTTTCGTAATTGACGCCGACGTTGGGCCGCTCGATCCGAACGACGAACAGGAAGCCAGCGACATCAGGAGCAGACACGCAAGGCCGCGGCTCCGGCGGCGTGCGAAAGTTGGCGAAGGTAATTGCAACAAAGTCATCTCCGTATCGTCTCGTCGTGCTCGCGCGCGATAGCGGCAGCAGCTCCAGCATGAAAGCTGCAATGGTGCGCTTGCCAATCCGGCCATTGGACGCCACAGACGCGCAGCCTTGTTCAAGGAGCATTCAGTAGGGTAAGCTGACTGGCAGATATCAGCTAATCACCTGAGCACATTATGGAAGTTTTACCAATCTCGCGCACTCAGCGGCACGCGGAACAGCCTACCGGGGCGCGCCTCTTTTCGCGCCGAGCGAAGAGGCTGCCGCGGCCGAGCGTGCTGTTCGCCGTGGTAGTGATTCTACCCGTATTGGTGGCGATCGTGTACTTCGGGTTCCTGGCGTCGCCAGTCTATATCTCGGAAGCCAGTTTCGTCGTTCGAAACCCGCAAAAGCCGACGCCTACGGCCCTCGGAGGAATCCTCCAATCAGCCGGTTTCAGCACTGGAACTGAAGAGGTATTTGCGGCGCAGTCGTTCGCGGGCTCGCGCGACGCGCTTCGGGCCCTAAATCAGAATGGCGCAGTCAGGCGAGCTTACACACGACCGCAGATTTTCATTCTTGACCGCTTCAACCCCTTCGGCCTGTCGGGCTCGTTCGAGGACCTTTATGAGTATTTCCGCGACAAGGTCAGCCTGAAGAACGACTCGGCGACGTCGATTACCACTCTCACGGTCCGAGCATATGCGCCGGAGGACGCCCAGCGGTTCAACGAGCGGCTTCTCGAAATGTCGGAGAAGACCGTCAATCAGTTGAACCAGCGCGGGCAGCGGGACCTCGTCCAATATGCACAGAACGAAGTTATCGACGCGAAGACTCAGGCCCAGGCCGCGGCCACAGCTCTCGCAACTTATCGCAATCGGTCCGGTGTCGTTGACCCGGAAAAGGAGGCGGAGGCCCAGAAAGAGATGGTTTCCAAGCTGCAAGACGAGCTGATTGGGTCCAAAATAGAGCTTGCGCAGCTGGTTAGGTACACGCCTGACAATCCGCGGATTCCCATGGCCCGGACTCAGATCCGTACCCTGCAGCACGAAATTGACGTGCAGCTCGGGAAGGTGACGGGAAGCTCCCGGTCGCTTGCCCAAAGCGTTGTCCGGTACCAGCGGCTGATGGTCGAAAATGACTTCGCGACCAAGCAACTTGCCGCTGCACTGGCATCGCTGGAGCAGGCCCGGAACGAAGCTCAACGCAAGCAAGCATATGTCGATCGCATCGTTCAGCCGAACCTCCCGGATTCGGCCATCGAGCCGCACAGGATGCGGGGAATACTAGCTACTCTGGTCTTGTCCCTGATTGCGTTCGGGATCCTGCGGATGTTGATCGCGGGTGTGAAAGAACATGCCCAGTAGCGAATCTGCGATGCCGGAACGTCACGCGCCGACGGGGGCACTTGTCCACGACAGCCCGTGGGTAATCCACCGTCGAGTCATCGGCGCCCTTTTCCTGCGCGAAATGCTCACGCGCTATGGCCGGAACAACATCGGTTTCCTGTGGCTCTTTGTTGAGCCGATTCTATTTACGCTGGTCGTGGTCGCGATTAGGTCCGCAATGGCGGGCGTTTATCAGGGCACGATCCCGGTCGTTGCGTTCGCGATTACCGGCTGGCCATCAGTTATGCTGTGGCGCAACATGCCATCAAGGCTGATAGGTGCCGTCCGGTCTAACCGATCTCTGCTTCACCACCAACAGGTCACCATTCTCGACATTTATACGTCTCGAGTCCTGCTGGAAATGATGGCAACCACAGCAAGTATAGTTATCGTGAGCTTGGTACTTTTTGCTGCGGGCTGGCTGACCGCGCCCGAAGACTTGCTGGTCGTGGCTTTCGGATGGCTTCTCCTCGGCTGGTTTGGCGCCAGCCTGGCCTTCATCATCGGTAGTCTTTCGGAAAAATCCGAAGTGATTGCGCACCTGTGGCGTCCGGCTTCCTACGTACTGATGCCGGTGTCCGGGATAGCGTTCGTTGTCGACACGCTTCCTCAAGGCCTGCAGGACATCGCACTTTGGCTCCCGATGCTCAATGCACTCGAATTTTTGCGAGACGGGTGGTTTGGTTCAACTTTCCATGCCCATTACGACGTCGGTTATGTTGTGGCTTTCAACCTGTGCCTGACGCTGGCGGGCCTGGCCCTCGTCCGGCGGGTTGATATGGGTGCGGTAGAAGAATGATTGCGCTCGAAAACGTTTCGAAGGATTATCCGACGAGGGCGGGTCCACGACGCGTCCTCGAAAATATCAACTTGACGATCAATCCCGGAGAGCGCGTCGGGATCCTAGGCCGCAACGGCGCTGGAAAATCGACTCTGATCCGGCTGATCAGCGGTTCGGAACCGCCCACCGTCGGGACGATTTATAGGAACATGTCTGTTTCGTGGCCACTGGCGTTCAGCGGGGGCTTCCACGGATCCCTGACCGGAGCGGACAACGTTCGTTTCATCTGCAGGATCTATGGCGTAGACTTCCGGCCGCGGTTTGAATTCGTCGAACAATTCTCGGAACTCGGAATGTACATGGACGAGCCGGTCTCGTCTTACTCGTCGGGAATGAAGGCTCGGCTCGCGTTCGCCATCTCGATGACGATCGATTTCGATTGCTACCTTATCGATGAGGTCATGGCCGTGGGCGACGCGCGTTTCCGCGAGCGCTGCAAGGTCGAGCTTTTTGAGAAGCGCCGCGACAAGGCAAAGCTGATCGTCTCACATAGCCACCGCCAGCTCAAGGACACTTGCGATCGGTTTTTGCTGATCGAGGGTGGCCGCATTGAGGAACACGAGGACTTTAATGAAGTATATTTTCGCTACAAGCAGCTTATCGGCGAAGGATTCGATACAAAGGAGCAGATGACGGCGGCGATGCATTAGCGCTGTAGGCAAACAAGGAAGACAATGAAGTGGCTCTGATCGACCGCCACCCCGGAGTCGAAGATTATTTCACGGAGATCTCGCTCAGCGAGATCGCCAATTGCGGAGGCGTTGCCGACATTTTTGAGGAGGGGCGCCTGCTTCTCTTGAAGGACTTTCGACTCGACTTCGATTTCGAAGCTTTATCCGCCCTGTCGAAGTCTACGGAGTCGGTCGAGGATCTGGCTCTTCGGAAGAAGCTGAAGAAAATGACAACGCCACTCTTCTTCGAGGGCGAGCGGCCGATCGAGAAGGCCGGGCGGCTCCTGTTCCGTGACCCGGCTCGCCAGGCGGTGTTCGACGTCATCTGCCGCGGAGACAGGGACATTTTCGAGCGCGCGTCCCGGGCGCTTAAGAGCGCGCATGATCAGCTGCTTCGATTGTTCGACATCTGTTTCCCGCAGTACGAGACGTTTCGCGTCGTGCCGAGTATTCGCCTCACTCGAACTATGTTCGAAAACCTGCACTGGGACAATCACTCGATCGAGGAGGACTTCCACCAAGCGCGGATTTTCACCAATCTCGACACGCGTCCGCGAATCTGGAACACTGGAGCTCGCTTGCCTGACTGGGTCCAGATGCACTATGACGAATATGACCTCGGCCGGTTCGCTGGCAAGGACCCGAACCTGCTGATCGATTTCGTTACTGGCGACGTCTTGGGCGGCTCTCGCAAGACGTGGATGGACAACGAACCGCGCCATCGCATCGCGTTCGATCCGGGCGAGGTGTGGCTCGGCGAATCGCGCCTGATCTCGCACCAGATCTATTACGGCGAGGCGGCCATGGTTTACATGTGGTTCGTGAACGCCGCTTCGATGGCGGACGCCGAAAATCGGTTCAACAATCGTGTTGAATCCGTTCACCGGGCCATGAGGGACCGGCAGCAGATTTCGGCGGCGGTCTAGCGCTCATCCCGATCACTTCGGAGCTTCAATGCGACATCTCCATAACGGACTTCACTATCTTCGGCTATTGCCTGCACTCCAGAAGGCGCGCCCCGTGCGTAGCTATCTCGAAATTGGAGTGAACAAGGGGAAAAGCCTCTGTCAGATGAACTGCGGCTCGATCGGTATCGATCCGAACTTCGTCATCGATCGGGATGTGAGGGGCAGCAAACCGTTCCTGCATCTGCTCGAGATGACGAGCGACGACTATTTCAGGACGGTCAGAACGGACCTGATCTTCCCCGAAGGAATCGATATCGCTTTCCTGGATGGGCTTCATCTTTTTGAAGCGCTGCTCAATGATTTCATCAACGTCGAGCCCTTGATGGCCGCCGACGGGATCGTGTTCATGCACGATTGCCTGCCGATCAACGCGGAAATGACGGAACGCGACCGGCGACCGGGCCAGAGGGAAGACATCGAGTACAAGAGCCACTGGACGGGAGACGTCTGGAAGCTCGTCCCGATTCTGAAGCAATACCGGCCCGACCTGCGCCTCCTGCTTCTCGATTGCGAGCCGACCGGCCTCGTCGCAGTGACAAGTTTCGATGCGCATTCAACGGTTCTGAGCGACCAGCGAGAAGCGATCGTCGCGAAATACATGCCCGTCGAAATGACCGATGCTTCGCTCGCCGACTTCTACAAGGAGAATGAGCGGGTCCCCGCCACTGCGTTCCTCGAGCAAGTCACTGTCGAGACTCCCTCCGAGGCTCTTGCCTGATCGGCCTTTGGCCCTGGTCGCAAATTCGCTCGAACTCGTCAGTGAGCCGCGTTTGCCCGGCCTCCGAGCTCCTCGAGCAACGCGCTGACTCGCTCGGCTCCCGCGAGCACCTCCGGGTCATCGGGAACCCTGCAGCGGCGCATGCACTCGCGATAGGCGCGGACGACTTGTGATTGCTCGTCCTCGGTCAGCTTTCTCGAGCAATTCTTCTTGATGACGCGCAGTCGGGCGCTGAGCGTTTTCGTGAAGTCGCCGCTCAGCAGGCCCTGGCGGAAAACCTTGAAGTAGAAGAAGGCGAGCGACCACTCGAACGCGAAGGTCGCGGTATCCGGTCCGCTGAGACCAGCGACGTTGAGGCCGATCTCGCTGAACAGCTCTTCAATGCGCTCGGCCGAAAAATAGAAAGGCGAGCGGTTACCGAACTCGAAAAATGGCGCGTAAAGGGAGACATTCCCGTAGACACGCCGGCCGGGGAACAACAAATCGATCTGGAAGAAGTTGGCGTTGGGTCTCGCCGAGCACAGGTACAGGACGTCAACCGGCTCCGGGTTGCTCCGCAGGAACAGGGTGTGGAACTGCGATCCGATGAACCCGGCGATCTTCCTTGCGTAATCCTGGATGGCGACTTGCTCGGCTAAAGTCCGCGTCTCCGGTCGAATGACTTTGACCGCCGCTCCCCGAACAGCCTTCTCGAGAAGCGACTCTCCAACGGCGCGCCGCTGCCGCCAGTTGAGACGCGCTCTCGACAGGAAGAACTGCTCCGGCCGCGGCTGTTCCTCTTCGGGCTCAATGCGCCGGCTGCGTACGAACCTCAGATATTCGAGCCGGATCTCCTTGCCCAATGTGAGCCCCGGTTGCGGAACGATCGTGCGCTTCAGCAGCATATTGCCGGTCACGAAGCGGATTCGGTCGGATGAGATGCCGAACAGTGCCGCAAGATCGAGCAGCGTTTGTTCGCAACTCGGGCTCGCCTGCAGCGACTGAAAGATGATCGGAAGGTCCGGGTATCGATCGGCGGCCCACAACCGGCATGCGCTCTCGAGGATGATGTGTCCAAATCCCGAGAAGAGCGTGCCTCCGAATATCGCCAGCTCGACGACCTCCGGCTCCGTGCCGTCGTCGAGAATCTCGGAGCCAACGACGGTCCCCTCGCCTTCGCGATGAATTTGCGCCTCACGAACGGGAACGCCCTGCCGGTCGAACAAGCCACCGATCATGGTGCCGTCGGCGCGGGGTCGTAAGCGCGTCAGCCGCGCATCCTCGTACACTTTGACGTGCAAACGCCGCCGGGAGAATCGAATGCCCGATATCGCCGCGCGGAAGCGCTTCACCTCTTTGCTGGTGAAGCCGTGAAACCTGAAGCTCGTCTTTCGGACGCGAAAGCTGTCCCGCCTCGCCTCGGCGAAGTCGTCGAGAATCTTGCGCACCTTCGAGGAAAGACGGCGCGGCAACACGCGATCGGCGGCGTTTGCGAGTGCGACCGAAAGCTGCGCTTGGGACCGGCCGTTGCGTTCAATCACCAGATGCTCGCGCGCCGCGTTCAAGGGGTAGCCCGAAAGGAGCGAGAGGATGTCACCCCATCATCTTTCGCGCCTTGAGCTCGGCGTTTGCCCTCTCCAGCATGTCATTCGGGATCGGCTGCGTCGCAACCCATTTGCAGAACCGGTCCAGGCCCCCTTCGAGGGAGATCTTCGGCCTGACGCCGGTGACCGTCTCCAGCCGATGGATGTCGGCAAAGTTGTGGCGGATGTCGCCGATCCGATATTCGCCGGTGACGTGGGGAACGATGTCCGAATCCATCGCCCGGCAGAGAAGCTTCGCGACCTGCATCACCGACGTCCCCTCGCCTGAGCCGACATTCACAGTCGCCCCGTCCGGGGCGGCGGTTTCGGCGCAGGCGAGCATGGCGTCGGCGACGTCCTCGACATGAACGAAGTCGCGGCTTTCCCCGCCGTCCTCGAATACGGGCACCGGAAGGCCAAGCCGAATGCGCGTGGAAAAGATCGACAGGATCCCGGTGTAAGGGTTCCGCAGCGACTGGCCTTCTCCGAACACGTTCTGCAAGCGCAGGATCGAATGGCCGATCCCCATGGCCTTGCAGGCGACGCTGACGAGTTGCTCCTGCGCCAGCTTGGTCGCGGCGTAGATGGACGCCGGTGAAAGGCGGTCGTCCTCGCGCGTCGCGGCGGGTTCGACGGCGGCCCCGCAGCGCGGACATCGAGGCGACCAGTCGTGCTTCGACAGCTGCTCCGGCGATCGCGACGACGGGAAACACCTTTGCCCGTCGGGCGAGCACCCGCGGCAGAGATACGCGCCTTCGCCATAGACCGACCGGCTCGACGCAAGCACGATATTCCGCACCGAATGAGCGCCGTTGGCGAGCACCTCGAACAGAAGCGCGGTACCCTGCACGTTGACTCGATAGTAGCGGTCGATCTTGTACATCGACTGGCCGGTCCCGGTCTCGGCCGCGAGATGCACTAGGCAGTCGACGCCCTGGAGCGCAGTCTCCCAATCCTCCCGCACTGTGACATCGCCGCGAACGAACTCGGCGCCGGGCGGCGACTCGAACGCAGTGCCGGCGCCGTGCACCTGAGGGGACAGATTATCGAGAATCCGGACATGGTGGCCGGCCGAGATCGCCCGCCGCGTGAAATGGGTGCCGATGAATCCGGCGCCTCCGGTCACGAGCATTGTGGACATCGTCAGTCGCGGTCGAGCGCGATCTCGTCGCACTCCACTTCGACCAGCCGGCTCGCCATCGTGAGGTGCTCATCCTCCTCGGGGGGCCCTTCCTGCTTTTCGGGCGAGCTTGCGGCTTCCCCCGTCGCATGCGCCATGAACAAGCGCATCACGTGGGCAACGCCGTCTTCAACGACGTTGCGCAGGTCAGGAGCGTAATAAGCGCCGCGGTTGAATGCGCCGGCGATGATTTCGTACGATGGGAAATAGTGCACGTTCGCGAATTTCTGGCGAAGAGCCTCCGCGGCGACGCGAAGCACGGATTTCGAATAGGTGGTGGCGGAAAGCGCGTGCGCGCCCGGCTCCGCCGTCGCCACGAGCGGCACAGGCGACACGGTGAAGATGATTTGCGCGTTCGGGTTCACCGCCTCGAGACCGTTCCGGAAAGCGGTCAGGTCGGCAATCACATCTTCGACCGGCTGGTTGTAGAACTTGTATCGCGCAGGATCGAAAACGCCGCCTTCGACTCCGGGGCAAACCGGGAAGACGGCGCCATCGTCCCCCGAGCGCCAGCATTCGGTCAGTCCGAGCGTGAAGACGAACACGTCCAGCGTCTCGAACATCGTCCGTACGGCCGCGAAGTGATGCTCGCGGTCGGCGATGAGCTCTTCGCGCGAAACATAGCCACCGGGCTGGGTGGTCGGGCGGAAGGGATCGACGAAGATATCCGCACCCTTCTGCCACACATCCTCGCTCGGCACGAACCGGCCGTACGCCCGCTCGAACAGCTGCCACAGCTGCCGCGCCGTGTAGATATTGCCGTAGCGAGCGGAGAACAGGCCGTAGTTCTGGCTTTCCCGCACGCGCGCCGGCAGGATCGGGTGCCCGGACTCGGTCACATAATAGCAATAGCCCGACTTGCGCAGATACCGGGCGATGTGCTGCGCGAAGCAGCTTCCCGCCGTCGCCACTTTCGAGTCCACGTCAATCCGAAGTTCGAACACGCCGACGGGATCGACCGCACGGGCTGGGACCGCCGCGACTGACCGGCGCCAGAAAGCCTTCTCCGGCAACGACTTGTATGGGTGCTCGCTCATCCGTCCGACTTGGCACGCCCGTCCGGCGGAAGGAAGCGACTTTCGACCTCGCGGAGCACGCGTTCCCCGTAACGCCAGTTCGCGTGCGTCGCATCGCGTGCGTAATATTCCGGCCGAAGGAAGCCGCGATGCTCGAGCGCCGGCGGCGGCGGCATCATGACCTCGATGCCGAACTCCGCACAGAGCGTTTCGAGCACCTGCGTCTGCAGCTTCCAGAACTTGAGCCGGAGCTCGGGTGAAGACACGCCCCGGGCGGCCAGGCCTTCGACCGCAAAGAGGCTCTCGTGATGCTGTTCGACAAAGGCATTGTCGCGCTTTGGCGGAGGCGGAATGACGTGAACCACACGGGCGACCGTCGCGGCGCGAATAGCCTCCAGGGATTTGCCGTCGCCCCTTCGCAGACCGGTCGCGAAGGCGGCCTCGATGGCGCGGTATGGAATGATTTCGCGGGACTGGCTTGCGAGGCCTACCTCTCCGGGCTCGAACAAATCAAACACCTGCGGATGCTGGATCGTGCTGTAGACCGCATGCTGGTTGCCCCCGATCATCGACAGGACCACGTCGTCCGCTTCGAGCTTGCGGATCAGCTTGAGGAAATCCTCGAAGGTCGTGTCGCCGATGTGGCTGCCGTTCTTCTCCTTGAGCAGGCGGTACGCGGTGAGCGGCGCTGCCTGCCCTTTCCCGATACGCTTCTGGATCGCGCTCTGGACCGCATGACTGTGGCTGTCGCCGAACAGGACGATCTGGCGCGGTCTCGTGCCGGCGGTCGGAGAGCCTTCCCCGGCCTCTCGCTCCATTTCGGCGTTCATGCTCATCACGCGGTCAACACAGGAGCCAGCGACTTCACGACGCGGTCGATCGCCAGCATCTGTTCGAGATAGGGTGGAAGAGCGTCGAGCGGAAGCGCGCAGGGCCCGTCACAGAGCGCCTCGTCGGGATCGGGATGCGCCTCGAGGAACAGCCCGGCGATCCCGAGCGCTATCCCGGAGCGGGCCAGAGCAGCGGCCTGCGCACGGCGCCCGCCGGCGCTGTCCGCCCGGCCGCCGGGCCTCTGCAGGGCGTGCGTGGCATCGAACACCACCGGCCCCATCGACTTCATTAGGTCCATCCCGAGCATATCGACGACAAGGTTGTTGTAGCCGTAGCTGCTCCCCCGCTCGCATAGGAGCACGCGGTCGTTGCCTGCTTCGCGGCACTTGTTGATGATGTGGCGCATTTCCTCCGGTGCGACGAACTGCGGCTTCTTGATGTTGATGACCGCGCCGGTTTGGGCGATCGCAACCACAAGGTCTGTCTGCCGGGCAAGGAAGGCGGGCAGCTGGAGAATGTCGGCGACCTCTGCCGCGGCCGCGGCCTGGCTCGGCTCGTGGACGTCGGTGAGGATCGGCACGTCGAACCGGCTCTTGACCTCGGCGAGGACCGCGAGGCCCTTTTCCAGCCCTGGTCCGCGGAAGGACTTAATCGACGACCGGTTCGCCTTGTCGAACGACGCCTTGAACACGTACGGAATGCCGAGCTTCGACGTGGCGTCGACGAAGGCGCGCGCGACCTCCATCACGATCTCTTCGCCTTCGATCACGTTCATCCCGCCGATGAGGACGAAGGGCAGATCATTCCCGAACGTGATATTGCCGTGAACGGTAACGCTAGCTGACAAGAACAAGATCTCCCTGACTGGACTGTTGGCGTTCGCGGACGATCGCGTGAGCCTCGCCGATGACCTCGAGCACCTGCTCGCGCAGGCGTCCGACGTTGAAGTCACGTTCGAGCTTCCTTTGCGCGCGGTCAACCATTTTGGCCCGCTCGTCGTCGTTGCGGATCAGCAGCTCCAGCCCATGGAACCATTCGTCGGTGCTGACCGCGAGGATTCCGCAGCCGTCGGCGCAGCATTCGTCGTAAACCGTGCCTTTGCTGGCGACCACCGCCGCGCCGATGCTGGTATATTCGACCCACTTCGTGTTCGCCTTCATCAGGTTGAACTCGATGGGATTGAGTGGGCAGATGCCCACGTCCCATCCACATTCGGCGAACGTTTCGAGAAACGTGTCGTAATTGTCGATTGGGGGAAGCCTCGAGATCCTATCGCTGAACCGAGCCAGGGCGGAAGGGACCGGAATGGTCCCGAACAGCTCCAGCTGAACTTCGGTGTTGCGCTCGAGCACTCGCTCGATAGCCGGGATCACCATCTCGAGATTGTGGGCATGGTCCGCGCTTGCCATGTAGCCGATCTTCCGCGCCAGGCCTGTTCCCGGACGCCGGAGCACGGTGCTCGAGCAATAGATCTTTCCCACCGTGATCGGCAGGTCGGGAAAATAGTCGAGCAACCTCGCCCGAAGCTTCTTGGTCGAGGCGTAGACGAGGTCTGCTGAGGTGAGCAGCTCGCGGACGGCCTCCAACCGCTCGGGCGAATTGTGGAGCGTGTGCTTGCGCTCGCCAATTTCCGTGGGGATCGCGAGCAGGTCGTCGTCGATATGATAGACGACCGGTACGCCGTTTCGCCGAGCCCAGTCGACGACCGGACGGTACGCCGGGCCGCTGTAGCGGCAGAAGATGATCGTCGAAGGGCCGTAGCGGTCGAGGTAGTCGCAAATCCATTCCGCTTCGCGATCGTCATCGCCGACGACGCGCGGTTGCTGCCGAAGTAGCTGCTCGGTCAGCAGTTCGGTTGTGATTTCGCCCCGATGGACGAGCGGAGCCAGAGGCTTTTCGAAGCTGAGCTGGACCGTCGGCACATGCGCATTGGCTACGAACAGCAGCCGCTCGCGCTCGGCAGCCGCTCCAATCGGGCGGACCTCCGTCCGCGCAACGGTCCGGAATATTTCCGCGTAACGCGCGTAAACGGTGGACGGGTCGAGGACCAATTCCTGGCGATCGAGGAATTTCTGCTGAAGCTCGAGGAACGGACCCGGATCGGCCGTCGCCGCGCGGGCAAAGTCGGCCCACTCCGCGGCCGTCGACACGGTCGTCAGCCCGGCATAATTGTTCGCGTCCATGTCGCCTTCGCGGTCGCGCCAGACCGCGGTAGGTATGCCCGCGAGGAGCATGTCGACCAGCACCGACGAAGGTGCGGAGATGCCGTACGAAAACCGCCGGAGGTCGATCCTGTACATCGGCGCATTGTTGATCGACGAGTTCGGCGGCAGCGGCAGCTTGTTCTTGAGCACATATTGACCGCCGGGGTGCGGCCTCAGCACCACTTGCAGGTGCCGCTGCGCCTGGCGGCGGCAGAACTCTTCGAACGCAGCGACGAATTCGATCTTGAAATCTCCCGCCCCGCTCAGCCGGACGGAATGCAGATTCTCGCAAACCAGCCCGGGGTTGCCTTCGCTCCGTCCCACGCTCCTGGAGTGCGCCTGCAGGACGGAGGTAGGGCCGGTAACTAGGAGCTTGTGCTTTTGCGATTGCGCCATCGAGACGAGCTGGTCCTCGCCGTACCACGAGCAGACCAGGTCGGCTCCGAAGGAGGCTGTGGCGCCGTGGGCGCGGACGTGGTCCGCGCTGTGGCGGAAACCGACGCATTCGAAGCCGTGCTGGAGCGTCACGCGCAAATAGCCCGGCGGCGCGTGCAGAAAGACCGAATGCGTCGTCACATGATTGTGCAAATGCGATTCGCTTCCGGCGAAGATCACGCCATGCGACGTGAGGTGGCGCTGGGCTTCCCAATCGTCGGCAAAGACCTCGAGCCGGGCACCGGTCTCCCGGCAAATCAGATCGAGTTCGCTTCGCCAGATGCCGAACAGGTCCCTTCCGGCGAGCTTGGCGGAGACCAGCAGCAGCGAATCCATGCCGAAGTCGCGCGCGGCCATGTAGACCAGCGGCCGGAGGACGTTCACGTCCTGCACGAGATTGATCAGGAAAACGGCGGTCGGCGCGTTTGACATTCGGCAGTCCTTCAGGCGACCATCGGAAACGGGAGCGGGGAGGTTTCCGAAATGAGGATTCGGCAGGGGCCGAACGCATCAGCGATCCGCGCGCGGATTTCCCGCATCGAATGAGCATAGGTCGCGAGCTGGAACGACACGGGTGCCTCCCCCCAATTGTCGCACGCCGTCGCTCCGGCTGGCGAGGACCGCTCATCCCCGATCTCCAGGAACGGCTTCCCCCGGACGATCGACGTCGCCGCCGTCCTGCCCTTCACGTCGTGCCGCAACCGCGGAGTGGCGTTTTGCGACACCAGCATCCTGAGCCCGCCTCCCCTGCCCTCGAAGATCACGTCGAAACCGAGCGGGGCGGTGCAATAGGGACTTGCGACCGAGAGTCCGCCGCCGGCCTGGACGCTCTTGTGAGCGGCGCCGTTGGTTCCGTGGCTATGGACGAGCACCAACGGCTTCGCGGCCCTTTCGCCAGCGTTCAGCGACTGCAGGAATTCAATCAGCGCCGAGGCCTCCTTGTCGAGTGACGCAAGGGCCTCCATCGCCGTCCGATATTCCTCCATGCGCCCCGGCGAAAGGCGCAAGGAGTCGCGGGCGAGGTCGGCAAGCAACGCCTGTGGGTCCCGGTAGATCAAGGGCTCGAGCGGCCGATAAAGCGGATAGCCTGCGGACAATAGCTGGCATCCCGCGGACAGCGCCGTCACCGCGCGATTGAGGGACTTGGCTGTGCTGAATGGCTGTGCGTTGACCGGCACGAACGCGACGAACGCTCTCGAGAGCAGTTCGCCTTCGCGCTCTTCCGTCCATTCATCGACCTCAGTCGCGACGGGCAGGTCCCGAAGCTGCGCGATGCCGGTTGCCGTGAGGGCCCGGGCATTGGTGAGGACGCGCAACTGGACATCCATTCCCGTTCGCCCGAGGTCCCGAAGCGCTCCACTGAAGGCCGAGAGATCATGCAGCCCGACAGCGAAGTTGGGGTTGTCGCCAACTCCGAACCAGGCGACCGCCAGCTGCCTCGTCTGCCGCGCCCGGTTGCTCTTTGCCCTGAGGATCTGCGGCAATTGCTGCAGGCGAAGGTCGGACGCCGGATCGTTCATCACGTAGACGGGAAGCTCCGGCGCATATCGGCCTGCCACACGCGCCATTTCGCCCGTGGAAGTCAGCGCGAAGTCGCAGCTTTCGACCATCTGCGTCAGCCAGTTGCGAAAGCGCGCCAGCCGGGCGTCGCCGGCGGAGCTGAAATAGTCATCGAACAGGTCGATGCCGACCAGCCGCCCGCGACCGGCCAATGTCGCTGCAGCGACGAGCGCGCGCGGATCATGGCACTTGCTAAAGACGAACACGTCGCCGTCCGCCTGTTGCGCCGAAAACTCGCCGAGGTGCGTCAGCACCAGCTCCGCGCCCAAACGGCGCAACACCGGAGCGATGCGTCCGTATCGGATTCGAGCACCCGCATAGGACGCATATTCCGGCGAGGGCACGAGAATGACGATCTTCATCCGAAGAGTGCCGTCGCTTTCATCGCCGATCCGTCAGGTGCGGGCGGCACCCGCACCTCGGACGCCTCGTCGCTGCGCCTGCCGAGATAGCTTGCGGTGATCAGGGTCGTACAAACATGACTGCCTGCCGCGAGCCGTTGGGGAGGCCTACTGCCGAGCCACTTCCTGGCCGACCTCGACCGCGCCACCCACAGATCCCGCGGCGGCGTTCGCACCGGAAAACTGGTGCGCCAGAGAAGCTGCGCAACGTCGCCGGATTCGCACGCCGCCGATCCGCCGGCACCGGGGATGTCGCCGGCGTCTGCAACGGACACGTGCCAGCTTTTGCCGTGCCGCTCGGCGCTCACCAGCGCGCAGGCTGCCGAAGCAATCGATGGATCGTCGAGCAAACGGGTCAGAAAGGCGGCAGATCGGCTGTCGTGCAGGATCACGCCCGAACCCACATAGGAGACGAACGGCGTGGTCAAGTGGCCCCCGACGTTCTCGCCCTCGGGCAGCGTGGTCGATCGGTCGCCGAACAGTTCGCTCGCAAGCGCCTGCACGGTGTCGCCGACTTCGCCGACGAAGATGACCTTGTCGATATCGGCGCCCGATTGGATCGCCAGCGCCTGCAGCGACTGGGCCAGTTCCTCGGACCGCCATTCCTGCGGAAAGAGCAGCCATGTAACGGCCTTGTCGCCGTTCTCCGGAAGGGCGAGCGCCGGTCCCATGGCGGGAGTGAGCAACTCGGCATCGGCCAGCGGGCGGCCGCTGGGAACGCGGATCGCGCCCGGCGCGGAAATGGTGGGAAGCCGAACGGGCCCCGCCGGCACGTAGCGTGGCCATGCGGCGGTATAGCCACTCGCGCCCGCGGCCAGTGCGGCCGGCGCCCTCAGCGGCAAGTCGATGAAGGTGGCAGGCTGGCTCGGCTCGGGGCCGACGATGGCGAGCGGCAGGAACAGCGGTGAATCCGAAGGCTCACCGGTGCCTTCGCGCAGGGCGAGCACGGACAGGCTCGGGACGGTATCGGGAGGAAGGACCAGTGTGCCGCACCCGCGCCGCGGCTCGACCGAACCGCCCCCGAGCAGATCGGCGGCGGGCCCTGTCGTCCCTTCTGCGGCGGCAACAGGAACAGACGCAACTTTCTCCAGCCATCGTTGGAAATGGCCGTCGAACAGCGGCGAAGTGCCGTCTGCGCCCTCGACGTCGACGGCTATGGAGCGCAACAGCCGCTTCGGGTGCGGCACCGCCTCCTGGAGTTCGGCCGCAAGCGCGAGCCCTGCCTTCATCGGGTCCGAATGCTCGGGCGAAAGTGCAAGCAATTCCGCATAATGGAGCCCACCGCGGCAAAGCGACGGAAACGCCAGCAGCCGCGCTCCGGTCAGCGAACCGTCGGGCCGCCCGAACAGGATCAGGACTGGGAACCATGGATCGGCGAGGCTGAGGTCGACGATGTCCAGCTCAGTTTGTGCAAGCCCTTCGGCGACGAGGGTCAGCTTCCCGTCGCCCGGGTCGTACTGAAGCGCCCGGACGACGAGCGGCGACATCTTGCCATGCCACCGGGTGCGCAACTGGATCCTGTTCACATACCAGGCGTCGATCAGCTCGACGGACGGTGATTCCTCATCGGCAGCCTCGACCTCGCTCTGACCGGCCGGCCCAAATCCCGAGAGCGCCGCCAGTCGCCTGAGTGCAGCGTCGAGGCCGTGCCGAAGAGCGGGGTCGCGGACGAGTCCAACCACCTGACCGCCGGCCACGAACGCGCCCGGCTCGCCTGCCGATAGCCGGTGCGACCGCCGCCAGCGGGTCGCGCGATCGGCGGGCAGTTCCGCGCGAAACACGGGGGCCGCCGCCGGGAAGTTGTGTCGCGTTCCCAACGCGCTCGCATTGGAGGCTGCGGCAGCGCGGACCGCGCGGCCTTCCGACTGGCCGTGCTCGATATAATGAAGGAGTGGGTTGACGCCGGAGCGGGCCACGTCGGGGCTGCTCTTCAAATAGGCCGAGGTCGCGAACAGCGGTCCCGGGTCACGCCCTTCCCGCCAGCCGTTGTCGTAGAAGTGCAGAACCGGGTCCAGTCCGGCCGCAGCGACGTCGGGATTTTCCTTGAGGTACCATTCGGCATCGAACAGTCCCGAGCCGGCGATCGCCTGGATCGCGTCGCGACGTTGCTTGCGGCTCGCCCCGCTCAGTTGTCGCGCAAAACCGTCCAGCCGCGCCCAAAAGCGGACGAGCGCGACCGACAATTTCCACAATGGCGATGCTTCATACCGGGCAAGCCTCTCCTGGAGAGCCGCGAGCTGCGTCTTGGTCGCGGCATGGGCCCTTCGCGCGCGTTCCACGTCATGCTGCGCGGCGCGGTACTTCTGCTTCACACGGCTGAGCTCTTCTTCGAGCGCGTGACGCTCTCGCCCCGCTTCTGCGGCGAGCGAATCCGCTTGCTCCCAGGCCGCGCGGAGCTCGGCCGGGGTTTTCTGCTCTCCTTCCCAGGGATCGGTCACAGGCTGTGCGTCGTCATGATTGCTGGACTTGCGGGTTTACCGGTATGTGTAACGGCAAAGGCCAATGTGGATCAGTATCTTCTGTTGCACAAAAGCCGCTTCCATTCACGACAGGGTTGCCATTCGTACGATTGGCGTGCATTCGGCCAATCAGGTATAAGTGCCTTGAGTTGAACAGGATTGCAAATGGTCGGGGCTTCGAATCCCAAGATATTCGTCGGATATGACAGCCGGGAAGACATCGCTTGGCAGGTCTGCCGCCACTCGCTTCTGCGCAACTCGACGGCCGACCTCGAAGTTATTCCATTGCGGCAATTGGCCCTTCGCGAGCTTGGCTTGTACACGCGCCCGCATGACATCGGCGCTTCGACCGAATTCTCGCTGACCCGCTTCCTCACGCCGTATCTCGCGGCAGAGTCGGAATGGGCAGTTTTCTGCGACTGCGACTTCCTCTTCACCAGCGACATCATGGAGGTGTTCGCCGGTCTCGATCCGGCCAAGGCGGTCTACTGCGTCCGGCACGACTATACGCCGAGGTACCGAGTCAAAATGGATGGCAAGCCGCAGGCGATCTATCCGCGCAAGAACTGGTCGTCGTTCATGATCTTCAACTGCGCGCATCCGGACGTGAAGGCGCTCACGCCGTCCGTCGTGAACACCGCGACCGCCGCCTATCTCCACCGCTTCGAATGGGTCCGCGACGATTTGGCAATCGGTGCGCTCGACACCGACTGGAACTTCCTCGAGGGCGAGTATCCGCAATCGGATAGGATTCCGCGCGTGATCCATTACACCAACGGCGGCCCGTGGTTCGAGCAGTGGCAGAACTGCGGTTTCGCGGACCTGTGGCTCCGCGAACGCGACCTCTACCTCTCCTCGGAGCAGATCGAGGCAATCCGGATCAAGGCCTACGGCTGATTGCCGAGCGTCGCAGCCTCGACCTGGTCAGGTCGACGGTTAGCTCCAACCGCCGCCTCGCCGCGCATTTTCCGGACGCGACCTGCCGCATCAGCAGGCGATAATCGTGGAACACGGTGCTTCGGTCGTCGAGCGATTCGTAAATTTGCCAGAACCGATCCGCGCCCAACAGCGGGATCATGTTGAAAACGCCGTGAAAACCGAATGTCCGGCCTGGCGGGGCGGAGCGCTCGAACGCGAACCGGGCGGCCGCATCGATGTCCGCAAAGAGGATCCCGTGCTCGCGCTCGAGGAACGCCCGATTCACCCGCCCGATCGCCACGTCTTCCGGGTGTGACGGGGTGAAGCCGGGGCTCCGGCAAGCCTCGAGCAGCTTGCGGCTGCGCAGCGAGAACCCGCCGTTGCCGACGTCATGGCTATCGCTGAACTGCGGCCACGGCGCGCCGATATAGTCGCACTTCAAAAACCGCTCATCCCACTGACGCGGATCGATGACGAATCCGTCCCACTGGATCACCAGGCAGTGCTCGGTGCGCACATGGTCGGCCAGCTGCCCGAGCATGAATTGCGAATAATGGCGCGCCGATCGCAGCGGCGCGATTCGCTCGATTCGGCCCCATGGGAGGCTTTCGACGGTCGCGGAATCGGTCAAAAGCAGCACGTCGCCGAAAGAAATCTGCTCCGAACTGGATGCGATTGCGGCCACTGTTGCGTCGACGTTCGTCGATGTCGCTGCACAGAGGGTGACCGTGGGAAGCTGGAGCCGGCTCACGACTTCAGACGGCAATCAGGAACTGCTCGCAGAACGGGCTGAGCTGGGGATGATGAAACGGATCGCGACTTTCGTCCGTGTGCCACTTGGCCTTGAGGCTCTGAAGCTCGCGAGCGAACCGACCCCGGTTGCCTTTCAGCCTGTCGCTTCCTCGCGACTTGGACTCGTGGTGGATCAGCGTTGCGCGGGGCTCGTAAAAGGACTGCCATCCGCGTTCGTTGAGTTTCAGGCACAAGTCGACGTCGTTGAAAGCGACTGGAAAATT